>Ga0256867_10001136_pt1 | contig 11068 bp, 9 predicted proteins | sample RVTome_15_FD_185939 | JGI IMG/M metagenome (GOLD analysis project Ga0256867, IMG submission 185939) | Soil microbial communities from uranium-contaminated site in the Upper Colorado River Basin, Wyoming, United States - RVT150D86 (HiSeq) ... | reverse complement strand
AATGCCTCGTGAAGAAGCGGAGACTAAAACTGAAGTCGCGGCGACCGAAGCTATCTTTCATCAAGCAATACTGAGGAACGAGGTGGACACGCTCAACGCTCTGACCGATGCAACTTTCATTTGGACGCGGGACAATGGTCAGCAAATGAGCCGAAAACAGTTGCTCGACGATCTACGCGCTGGAAATCTGAAGTACGGGAAACCTGACGCAACCAAGGCTGGTATTTCAGTCTACGGTGAGACTGCCGTCGTTCGCGGGGAGTGGCAAAGCCCGAATGTGAATCATTACACGTTGACGTTGATCAATCAGGGAGGAGGTTGGAAAGCAGTGGCAATGCACACGAGCCAATAAATTGCCAATTGCCGATTGGTTTGTAGGGCACACGGCTCAAAATTTTGGCGGATTAATTTTGGCGGATCAAAGGGCAAGGAAAACTGGCAATCGGCAATCGGCAATCGGCAACGTTACTCGGGTTTCCGAGGCCTTGGAGGTAACGGCTCATTAACCGGCGCCGCATCCATCTGCTCGCGACGCTGATTGAGCTTGGCACGCAGGTGGTCCACTTCCGCATCCGCATTCGAAGTTGCCACTTCCAGACGGTTCTTGCTGGTCTCTGAGAGCCTTAGCTGAGCCTGAACTCTTAGTTTCTCGCTTTCGAGTTGTCGTTTACGCGCTTCGCGAGCATGTTCCGGATGCACAGTGCCAAAACCCTGCGTTGCCCTCTCGATATTCTCCGGCTTCAAAGCATACTCAATCTGCTCCAGCCTCGATTCGAAGTCGGCAATCTTGCTCTGAATGTCGATCAACTGCGAGCGCAACTGTTCCGCACGCTGCTCAGCGCGAGTCAGACGCTCCATATCAAGCTGGTAGCGATCGTCCTCGTTCATCTGCGTCAGCTTATCGTTCAACCGGTTGACCTGATTGGACAGGGCATTAATAGTCTGCTTCATGTCTTCCTGGTCGGAAGCGTCAACAGTTTTGGCTTTTTTCGACTGAGTGGGCTCGGTTGGTTCAGTCGAATCGGCAGTGCTGATAATCTTCACGTCGCCGGTTCCATCATTCTGCGTGGCTTCCGCCGGCGCGATCGGAGGATTGGTAATCACAGGCTTGGCTACCGCCGGCTTCGTGGCACGTCTAGCGCGCTTTTTGCTGCGGGTCTGCGCCTCGCTTTCAATCAAACAAAAGCTAATAACCAGGCATGTGGCTATGAGGAACTTGGCGTAACTGCGAAACCAGACAGGCATTATCATGCTCCTTTTCCAATCCCTGCTCATTAAGATACCCCGCTATCTCGATGCCATCAAGCTCCAGCCAGATGCTTTTGGGTTCCACGACGGAGCGGGCCGCCCGTTCCAAAAGCTACTCTTTGGAGCGCGGCGACATGTCGCGGCTTTGGCCTTCCTCTCGCCGCGCGATAACTTCATAGAGTGCATTCTTGAAAAAGACCCGTTTTAATCGATCTCCGGCGTGCCTCGGTGGCTGCTTGCGAGCGCGTGTCCTGGCTTCGTCAACATTACTCTTAGCGCTCAGCATCTGCAGAGGCAAGTTCTGAAACAAGTCTTCAGCGGCTTTGAGCGTGAGATGTCGCGTGTGATCCGCAAAAGGACCAACCTCAAACGGCAAGCCAAATGCTCTCCAGCCCGAATGCACCTGGGCCGCGACCGCGTACACTCGATGATGAATATTCACTGTGAAATAGAGCAAGCCTCCGGGCACCAAAATTCGCGCCAGCTCGCTCACTATCTTCGGCGGCGACTCCGCATGATCGACTACATTGTCGCAGATAACTACATCGAAGCTCTGATCGGGAAATGGCAGCGACTCGCCTACCGCAGCCACCGTTGGCGCACAGCTTTGCCAGCGCGGAAACAGGCTTCCATAACTGACAGCGAGTGGATCGACACCAATTCCGTACTTTGAACCAAAATAGAAAATCAACCCGTGCGCCCCGCTGCCAACTTCGATAACGCGAGCGTCAGAGGCGATTGGTTGAACCGTCTCGAGAAGATCGCGAACTCGCCGCGATGATCTCTTCATGGCCTGAATTATCTCGTCTTCGCGCCCGCGAACGTGTTCTGCCTTGCGTTGCTGATACTCGAGTTGACGCTCGAGCGCCCGGCTTGCAAGTTTCTTTCGCATCGACTCTCGCCATGTCATTTGATCTTTATCTGATTTACTGACTTGTGTCCTTTTGTGCTTTTTTGTGGCAATACTTCTTTTGAGTTTTTCGTGGCGGTAATTCTTTTTGTGTTTTTTGTGGCTTAAAAAGGCTGGACACGAAAACTGATATTCATTGCCGGTGCGGCACTCGTTAGCGCTTCAACGCGAATCAGTTGTGCGCCTGCATCGGCATACTCACGAACATTCGCAGGCGTAAGCTTTCCGGCACATTCGATAGTAATCGAACTGGACAACTCCCGCGCAATCCCTGCAAGCCGAGCAAACTCCGCCGAACTCAGATCCTCGATCACAATCACATCAGAACCGGCCGCCACAGCTTCTCTCACTTCGTTCTCGTTTGAAACCTCGACGCACACTTTGTGGAGATACCCTAACTTCTCTTTCGCCGTCTTCACCGCACTCGTCACTCCTCCAAGAATCGAGATATGGTTCGACGTCACCACGACGCCATCATCCAAACCGAACCTGCTGTTGTATCCTCCTCCAAGTTCGACCGCGAATCTTTCCAGCAAACGCAGTCCCGGCGTTGTGGCTCGCGTATCTCCTATCCGAGCAGCCGTTCCGTCAACAGCTTTCACGTACTGGTTGGTTAATGTGGCGATACCAGAGAGTCGCTGTAAAAGGTTCAACGCAACGCGTTCGGCTGAGATCAGCACGTCAGCAAACCCGATCATCCGCGCGATCACTTTTCCTGCCTCAACGTGTTCTCCGTCGGAAACAAATGCCTCGAGTTGTTGCTGCGAGTCGAGCGTTAGAAAAACTTCCTCCGAGGCTTCCAAACCCGCCACGATCATGTCTTCGCCTGCAACAAAACGAGCGCGAGCGCGCGTGTTGCGAACGATGATCGACTGCGTAGTGATGTCGCCACGTCCGAGATCTTCACGTAAAAAGAGGCCAATTTGTGAATAGAGCGCGCCTTCGTCGATCCAGTTCATCGCAGGTTCTCGACTGTTTGCTGAAGTTGAGAGGACTGTTGAGCAATGTCGGCGATTCGCGCACGCACTTCGTTGACTCGTTCCGCCGGGGCACGTGACACGAAGTTGGGATTACCAAGTTGAGCCTCCAGCTTCGCGGCTTCTGCGTGGAGTTTCTCCTGCTCGCTTTGCAAACGCCGGCGTTCCTGTTCGAAGTCGATCAAACCTTCGAGCGGCACGGCAAGCTCAGCGCCTCCAGTTAACACGGCTCGCGCGGAAGCCCTTGGCGCGTCGAGACGATCGCTAACAGAAATTTCGGAAGCGCGAACCAGGCGCGAGATCTGTTCTCGTGCTGATGAGAAAACGCTACGCAGTTTCTCATCAGGCGAACCCACTATGATCGGAATGCGCTCACCGGGTTTGATATTCATCTCAGAACGAATGTTTCGGACGCGCGAGATCAGCTCGATAATCGCCTGCATCTCCGACTCTGCCGCCTCGTCGATGAGGACAGCCACGCCTTCCGGATATGCGGCAAGCATCACAGTCGGTTCGGCGGCACCAGCGTATGCCGCGTGCAATTGTTTTTCCCCGGGCAAACGCTGCCACAACTCCTCGGTGATGTAAGGCATGAAGGGATGCAGCAGGCGGAGCGCCTGTTCGAGCACTGTCAAAAGTCGCGTGCGAGCCTCTGTGCGAGCGTCGCTTTCTTGTTCCGCAGTCACATCGGCCTTTGCGAGTTCGATGTACCAGTCGCAAAAGTCGTCCCAGAAGAAGTGATACAAGGTCTGCACCGCTTCATGAAACTGGTAGCCGTCGATGGCTGCATTTAGATCCCTGGCCGTCTTGTTTAGCCGCGAGATGATCCAGCGATCGTGAAGGGCCGCGCTCTTCTCGAGTATCTCAGGCTTCACGCCGGCGCCTTCTGAATTGAGCAGACAGAATCTCGCGGCGTTCCAGATCTTGTTTGCGAAGTTGCGATACGACTCGACCTGCTTTTCATTCCAACGCGTGTCAGTGCTGCCAACCTGTGCAAGGGTGAGACGCGTTGCGTCTACTCCGAACTTGTCAAAGACTTCGAGCGGATCTATCCCGTTCATCTTCGTCTTCGACATTCGCTGGCCCTGGCTGTCGAGGATTGTCCCGGTGATGAAAACGTCGGCAAATGGTTCCTTGCCGATAAACTTCATCCCCATCATCACCATGCGCGACACCCACAGAAAGATGATGTCGCGAGCTGTTATCAGGACAGTCGTCGGATAAAAGGTCTTCAGATCGTCAGTTTGGTTGGGCCAACCGAGAGTGGAGAAAGGCCACAGGGCTGAGGAAAACCATGTGTCCAACACGTCCTGATCCTGTGTGAGTTCGCTTGTGCCAGCTTTGGCACGCGCCTCTTCTTCAGATCTCGCAACAATGACTTGACCATCCGGCGTGTACCAGGCGGGAATCTGGTGGCCCCACCATAGTTGCCGCGAGATGGTCCAGTCGCGCAGGTTCTCGAGCCAGCTAGTATAGACCTTTTCGTATGGCGTCTCGGGAACGAAACGCGGTTTGTGTTCGCGCGACATTAAATCAAGCGCGAGGTCTCGTAATTGGTCCATCTTCATGAACCACTGAGTGGAGATCAAAGGCTCGATGACAGTCTTGCATCGCTCGCATTTTGAAATCGAAAACTCGTAGTCAACCATCTTCTCCAAAAGTCCGAGCGCTTCAAAGTCTTCCACTACCTTCTCGCGCGCCTTGTAGCGGTCCATTCCTTCGAAGCCGGCGCCTGCGTCAGCCGTCATCTTTGCGTGCGGATCTATTACGACCACCTGAAGCAGGCCGTGTCGCAGGCCCATTTCATAGTCGTTTGGATCGTGTGCGGGCGTTATCTTCACGGCGCCGGTCCCAAACTCTGGATCGACGTACTCGTCGGCTACGATCGGAATTTCGCGATTGGTGAGTGGCAGCAGGACAACCTGGCCCACCAAATCGCTGTAACGTTCATCGTTGGGATTCACAGCGACGGCAGTATCGCCCAGCATCGTTTCCGGTCTCGTCGTGGCAACGGTCACGCGGGCGTTGCTGTCCTTGATCGGGTATTGCAGGTAATAGAGTTTTCCGGCCTGCGGCAGTTTTTCGACCTCGAGATCCGACAGCACGGTCTGGTCGTACGGGCACCAATTAACGATCCGGTTGCCTCGATAGATCATTCCCTCGTCGTACAACCGCACAAACACTTCGCGCACGACGCGAGAAAGATCCTCGTCCATCGTAAACTTCTCGCGTGACCAGTCGACTGACGCGCCCTCGCGACGCATCTGCACCGTGATCTGGCCGCCCGACTCGTTCTTCCATTTCCAGACGCGCTCGACAAACTTCTCGCGTCCGAGATCGTGCCGCGATTTCCCTTCCTTCTTCAGCGCCCTCGAGACCATCAACTGTGTGGAGATGCCGGCGTGGTCCATCCCCGGCAGCCAGAGCGTGCGAAACCCTCTCATCCGCTTATGCCGCGTCATAACATCCATCAGCGTGTGCTGCAGCGCATGGCCCATGTGCAGGGAGCCGGTGACGTTCGGTGGCGGAATGACTATGGTGAATATCGGCGCCTGCGGATCTCGATTTATCTCCGGCGCAAAATAACCTTGAGCTTCCCACCGCTCATAATGGTGCTGCTCGGCCTGCTTGGGGTCGTATTGTTTGGGGATATCCATGCGTTATGAACTTTGCGCGCTGTGCCTAAAAATGAAAAGGTAGAGTCTACGCCACACAAAGCACAAAGTTCAAAAGCAGCTTTATCGTAGGTCGTGACCTTTTTCATCTCTGCGTATCTCTGCGTCCTTTGCGCCTCTGCGGTTACTGGCACTTAACGGACAGATCACCGCAGAGACGCAGAAAACGGAGAGATACGCAGAGAAGACTTTTCCTAAACTGCTTGGGTGACTTTTACCCTATCTCGGCGGCTGGCAGACTTTGCAGGGTGTGTAGCCACGGCGCTTTGCTTCGCGCAACGAGACCGAGTGTTTGCTGTAGCGGAGAGGGGAATGAGCGATCAATAAAGTCTCAGCAAGATTCGGACCTTAGGAGTAAGGCCGATAAAGACTGAGTTTTCTGTCGTGATGATTGCGGCAGTTTGAGACAACTGTTCGCCAGCGAGCATCGCCCACAGGCGTCATGTGAAGTAATGCCCCGTCGCCGCAGAGAAACTTGAGGTGGCTTTGCACGAAAAGTGTCAAGCGCAACTGTATTTGGTTGACTCAGCGATCTCTGCGTACCTCTGCGTACCTCTGCGTTAAATCCTTTCCTCGATTCGGTTTTACGCAGAGGCCGCAGAGATCGCAGAGAAACAGAGAAAGGGAACCACGCCCACTTTTCGTGCAAAGCCACTTGAGGACCTTGAGGTCACAATTTGCGACCTCAAGACAAAGCAGGTGACTCGTGAAAGTCACCTGCTCGAATAGCAAAACGTAAACGATCTTACTTCGCCTGCTTCTCTTCCAATTGCCGTTTGATCAGCAGCTCTGCCAAATCGGGAACTACTTCCCACGCGATCTCGCGGATCACTTTATCGGACATCATTTCGACGGCGCGGCGGGCGATCGCGTCGATCATCTCAGGCGAGAGTTGATCCGCGGTGATTGATGTCGAAGGCGCGGAAGTAGCAACGGCAGGTGCGGGTTCGGTAGACACTGGCTCAGGTTCGACAACCGCTACGTGATTCACTTCCGACGCGTACGGCACTTCCTGCGGGTCTGCAAACAAGCCGAGAGCCTCAGGTTGATAAGTCGATTCGTACGCACCGGCCGCCGCGACAGCTTCCTTCACTTGAGGCTCGACAAACGCTGGCATCGGTGCAGCTTCATAACCGGGTCGGGCGCCGACTTCAACGGCGGATGTATCCTCGTCGAGGTTCAAAACAAAATCGTCGTCCGAGCTTGCGCGAACTGGCTCAAACTCGCCAAGGTCCAACAGCACGTCGGATGAATCGCTCTGTGAATCGTTTCCTGGTTCCGTTTCCATTGTCTCCTCACGTGGTAACGACTCCGTTGCGACAACCGGCTGTTCCAGGTTGTGTTTTTGAGCTAACGCCTCGTCGAGCGGCAACGTATCCGCCGTCGTGACTTCCAAATCGTGTGTATCCAAACGCGCTTCCTCTTCCGGCTTTTCGACCTTTGGAAGTTCGGCGGTTTGACCCTCTTTCTCAACAGGCGGGCTGCTCACGAGCGCCCCGACTCTGTCGATCAGTCGTCGAATCGATTGAAATGGTTTCGTCAAGATGTCATCCGCGCCAACTCTGCGCGCCTCCGCTTCGTCGAACGGCTCGAACGAGCCAACGAGAAGCATCACAGGTATGTGTTTCAGCTTCTCGTTTGTTTTGACGTATTCGCAAACCTCATAGCCAGTGCGGGAAGGCATGAAGACGTCTGCGAGAACTATATCCGGGGCAACTTCCAGAAGCCGATCAATTGCGTCCTGGCCGTTGCCGACAGCCACGACTCGCACACCTTCGTCAGCGAACGTAAGGTCGATAACTTTCTGAATGGTGGCCGAATCGTCGGCAAGTAGGAGTTTGCGTCCAGCTAGCAAAGCTAATCCCTTTAGCTGAATTGCACCATCGGCGGGGCCTAGTGCGTAAGCACGGATGGCGCGGGCATGTCGTCACGAAGCAGGCCTCAGGAAGAGGCCCCTGACAGGAAACCTAACACCCGCGGTAAGTGGCAGTCAAGAGTTTGTTTTAGGGGGTGTGGGGGCGAGGGTCATTTTGCGGAGCGACGGGCGCAGGTTGCAAATTGTCTCCTCCTGGCCGCCTTTTTCAGTTGGAAGCGATTGCATTAGTAGTTTGTTGGATTTGGAATAGGATTTTTAATCGTGTCCCCATAGATTACCTTTTCTTGACTCCCAACGGCTGTCAGGATGCTCAAGATACTGGACTCTTTGGGAGACCGACGAGTCTGTTCCTCAACCTTTGACATCAAATTCCTCAGGTAATCGGCACAACCTTTTCCCGGTCGTAATAATTTTCTTTCCACGACTAATCAGGTCCTGAGCATTAGGTTTCTGCGGTTATCTTGGGACTTCCTCGCAAGAATACTGACCTAAAGACTTGTTCCATTTTACGTAGCAGTAACGATAAGTGCCATCATCGAAATACTCTCGCACTGCTAAGCCACCGCTCCACCACTCCAACAGTGTCTTTGATAAATCGCGTCTGCTATAAAGGAAGTGCTGTTTATAGGGCTCAGTAGCACGAGATGGTTGAGTGAAGATCACCAAACCAAACCGCATCGCATCAGGTGCGCCCTTATCTACCACGATAGCCGCAAAGTCATTATGAACGCCGTCACGATTAATATCTCCTCCCACGTAAGGTTGTTTTCGTGCCTTTTCAATATCACTAGCTTGAAGCTTCTTGGCGCTTGCAGGAAACTGGAAATCTTCCGGCTGAGCAATCCGATATTTGCCATCTTTGGTAAAGGACAGCCAAGCCTGCTTCTCCTGATCTGGCGTCCCATTAAAGAAGCCAGAGTTAACAGGGTCGTTGACAAGCGGCGCTTCCTGCGTTGGCTTGGTCGCGGACTTTGTGTCAGAAACAACTTTCGGAACGCTGACGGTTTGCCCTGCCGAGCATGAGCATAATAGAAGGATACAAGCACTCAATAAGGCGACTATAGCTGAGTTTAGCCGTCTGACGTTCTTGTGAGAACTTTCAAGGACGTGGACCACAATCGAAAAAGTTTTTGTATTTATCATAGCGGCTCATAACGTCATTGCTGTACGCTCTCCTTATTCTTTTTGAACTTGGGCCATAACCCTTCAGACCTAATTTTCTTCGCCGTTCCATCTCTTCGGTGTCTCCTGGCCCATAGTGGTAAGGAATGTCTGGCAAATTCCCATAACGCTTGTGGGAAAATCGCACGATATTGCCCATGGTATTAAGATTCATCTGAACGTTTCCGTCAAACGGCTTAGATGTTCTTCCATTCCAAGTCCCGTACGCGTTGGGTTCGATTAGACTTGGATGATTAGTCCTCCACCAGGTTGTTAGCTGGGCCGGGCCCGCATCGCCGCCAGGGGTTTCCTCAAAATTGGATTCGTGGGCCCAGATCGCGGCAACCATTGCCGCATGAGTCGTGTCGTCATTCGCTGCGAGCAAGATTCGCGCAGTTTGTCTTTCATTAGGTATGGCTTTGTTCGCGTAACCAGTAGCGCCCGCTCCAAAATGTAGATCTCGGCATAGCTCATATGGGGTCTTCTGCGGCGGAAGGTAAAATGACCCGACCCGCCAAGAAAGCCGGTACATATCCTTTCCGGGTTCATTATCGATGACAACATTAGGATGTTCGAACAAGAAGATGCCCGCCCCGAAGTGCTTGATTGAACCCTGCTCACTCACGATACGGCCATTGTTGAGCTGGTATTGGAGAGCTATAGAGCCGGTTTCAGAGGCCATCATTTCATTTAAGAATGAACATGAAATTGCCATGCCGTCCAGCGCGCAGCCGCCGCGGATGTCACGGGCATTGCCACGAATATCGTAGAGATTGTCCGAGCCCATTATGTCAGAGTAGGTTATGTTGTAAAGATAAGGACTGATATAGCCGACGTCCGCGCCTAAAGGATCGAGCTCCGTTCGCACTGCGCTCTTTACCCACTGGCCGGTGGTTGGGTTGCCGTGCTGGATCGTGGTGATGGTGTTGACCCCTGTATGCTGGTAATCAGCAATTAATTCTCCTCCCGCATACACATGGCCTTCGCGATATCCCCACTGACTGATTTGCGCAATGAGTGCGCCGTCCAAAACGCTCGAACGCAACTGGTAAGTAGTCTCAGTGGAGTCCTCGACTGGTCCGTTTTCATCTTCGCTGTAGCGGGTCTCGACACGTTTACCCGCACGGCCGTTGCCATCGTAGGTTTGATTTATCGTGTACTGATGCCAAATCCAATACCCGCCAAACATGTCAGTCCCTGCTTCGTAGAACTGACACTGCTGCCCGGCGGCATCGTAAGCATGAGTGCGTTGGCCCCCGTCTCGCGACGTGACATTTCCGCTTGCATCGTAGCTCCAATCCGAGCGCCGATTGTTGGTATAAGTCGGCGAATCTGAGACAGGCGCAGTCCAGTGTCTGCCGCTGCGGCCCAGGTTATTCCACACGTCATAACTGTAGCTCTGACGGTACGGGCTGTCCGCGGGATTGTTCGGAGGCAAGCCGCGTGCTTCGCGGCCAGAGTAGGCTTCTTTGAACCTCCCCGCATGGTCAAACGCAAAGGCGCGATCAAAATTCCCGTCTTGCAAATCGCGGGCGTAGCGCAGCCGACCGTCGGCATAGTAGTCATTCTCAGTGCCGACTGTGTAATTGCCAGGGTTACTCAACGGCGCGAGATATACGTTGCTCAACTCGTAACGCGTGGGCCATAAACGCGCATTGTAAGTGACGTTGACCTGTGGCCCATCCCCGTAACTGGCATGCTTCAACCCTCCCCACGCGCGATACTGCATTCCTGTCAAAAGTTGAGCGCTGATACCGCCTGAGCCGGTCACGGCTGTTAATCTTCCGATGGAGTCATAAGCGTAATTAACCGTTGCTCCAAACTGTGACGGTTCGGCAAGACTCGTCAACTGATCGGCGAGATTGTACCCATAGCTGAGTGGGTAAGAACCCGCTAGTCCATTGAAGCTTTGTGTTTCTGAAGTCATTCGCGAAAGCTGGTCGTAATTATAAGAGCGCGAGCCCACTCCGTCGGTCATTGAAGTTCTGTTCCCTGCCGCGTCGTAACCGAATGTTACGTTCGCTCTCGGTGTTATGCTCGCTGGTGCGCTGTAATTAATCGAGGTAACCAGATGTCTTGCGTTATATCCATAAGTTTCGCTCGCGCCACGAGCATCAGTCACCGATTGGATCGTGTCGTCCGCGTTGTACGTCCAGACAGCGGCGGTGCCAGCATTTTGTTCCGGCAGATGCGTGGTCTTCAAGCGACCGTAGCCGTCGTA
>Ga0256867_10001135_pt1 | contig 11068 bp, 9 predicted proteins | sample RVTome_15_FD_185939 | JGI IMG/M metagenome (GOLD analysis project Ga0256867, IMG submission 185939) | Soil microbial communities from uranium-contaminated site in the Upper Colorado River Basin, Wyoming, United States - RVT150D86 (HiSeq) ... | reverse complement strand
CGATCATAGCCGCGCGTCCCCGGGCGTTGCCCGTTTTCTTGCCGGTCCGGAGGACACAAGCGCACTCGGAGCGGCCCTCGCCCGCTGTCTTGAGCCGGGGCTCGTCATTTTCCTCTCCGGGGAGCTCGGGGCGGGTAAAACCACCCTCGTGCGCGGATTGCTGCAAGCGCTCGGGCATAGCGGCCCGGTCAAGAGCCCGTCCTATGCCTTGGTTGAACTTTACAAACTTTCTAGGTTATACTTGTATCACTTTGATTTTTATCGTTTCAATAACCCGGCTGAGCTGGGCGAGGCAGGCTTCCGGGAGTACTTCACTCCCGATGCCGTTTGCGTTGTCGAGTGGCCGGAAAAGGCGGCCGGTGCGCTGCCTGCAGCCGACCTGACGGTAACGCTGCAGGCCGCGGGATCAGGCAGAATGGCGGGCGTTCACGCTGACACGGAGGCTGGGCGGGCGTGCTTAAAGCGCTTGGGTACGCACTGAAATCACGCTGGCGGCAAGCGGCGGGACCGCTCGCCCTGGCGCTTTTCGCGCTTCCGGCAGCGGCACAGAGCCCGGTCGAGATCGCGGCGTCACGGGTCTGGCCCTCGAACGAATATACGCGCGTCACGCTGGAGTCCCAGGCACCCCTTCAGTACAACCTCTTCAGCCTGAGCGACCCTGAGCGCGTCGTGCTCGATCTCGAGGGCGTCGAACTGTCGCCGGCGTTGAGTGGGCTTATCGACAACGTTGGCACGAACGATCCCCACGTCCAGGGCGTTCGCATCGGCCGCTTCAAGCCGGGCGTCGTGCGGCTGGTGTTCGATCTGAAGGTGGAGGTGCGCCCGCAGGCGTTCCGCCTCGTCCCGATCGGCAATTACGGGCACCGGCTCGTGCTCGATCTCTATCCCGCCGAAGCCCATGACCCGTTGCTGGCGTTTCTCGACAAGCTCGATGCCGAGCGCGCGGCGGAGGCGGTCGCCGGCGCTCCGGCCGAGCCCGAGGCTGGTGCTTCTTCCGCGCGCGGGCCCGAAACGGGCGCTGCGGCGCGATCGCAAGGCAAAAAGCCGCCTTCGCCCCGCTTCATCATCGTTGCGATCGACCCCGGCCACGGCGGGGAGGACCCGGGGGCGCTTGGTCGCGGCGGCACCTATGAAAAGAACGTGACGCTCGCGATCGCGCGCAAGCTCAAGCGCCGGATCGACAAGGAGCCCAACATGCGCGCGCTGCTCGTGCGCGACGGCGATTATTTCCTGCCCCTGCGCGCGCGGGTCGAGAAGGCGCGGCGCGTTCGCGCGGACCTTTTCGTCTCCATACATGCGGATGCTTTCATCCGCCCGAACGCGCGCGGATCATCGGTGTTCGCCCTCTCGGAGCGCGGCGCCACTTCCGAGGCGGCGCGCTGGCTCGCGAAGTCGGAAAACGACGCCGATCTCATCGGCGGCGTCAACCTCGACGTGGCCGATCGCTATCTCAAGCAGACGCTGCTCGAGCTCTCACAGACCGCGAGCATCAACGACAGCCTCAAGCTCGGGCGCGCCGTGCTCGACGAGTTGGGCACCATCAACACCCTGCACAAGCCGCAGGTCGAGCAGGCCGGCTTCGCGGTGCTCAAGGCACCCGACATCCCGTCGATCCTGGTGGAAACGGCGTTCATCAGCAATCCTGAGGAAGAGCGCAAGCTGAGAAACCGCGCCTACCAGGAAAAGTTCGCGGAGGCGATTTTCGGCGGCATCAAGCGCTATTTTGCGAAGAACCCGCCCCTCGCCCGGGACCGCCTTGTGTTCAACGAGCGATGACGGCCGCCGACGGAATACCGTTTAATCGCTGCCAATTCTCATCGCCGCCTTCCGTCACCGATATTCACCGCTGTCTCCCACCGCATTCGCGCGCGATCCGTGCCGAATGAGGGCTGACGGCAACAACGCCAAGAATGTCGTCCCCGCGAACACGGGGACCCAGGGGAGTTTCATCAACTCTGGATGCCCGCCTGTGCGGGCATGACGGCATTGCCCCGCTCCGGACTCCTTCCCGCCGCTCTCTTACTCGCCCTCCTTGCCGCCGCCCTTCCGGCCGGTGCCGACCTCCCGGTGCGCGTGGTCGCGGTCCACGACGGGGACACGTTGACCGTGCTCGCCGATGGCCGCCGCCGCCTGCGGGTGCGGCTGACCGACATCGATGCGCCGGAGCTGGGACAGGCCTTCGGCATGCGCGCGAAGGCATCGCTCTCTGATCTTTGCTTCGGCAAGGCGGCAGCGCTGGAAGTCCGCGGCCGCGACCGCTACGGCCGAACCCTGGCGCGTATCAAATGCGGCGGCCGGGACGCGAACGCGGAGCAGGTGCGCCTCGGCTACGCCTGGGTCTACACCCGTTACGCGGCGGCGGACTCGCCCCTTTACGCATTGCAACACGATGCAGTGGCCGCCCGCCGCGGGCTCTGGAGCACACGAGAGCCCCTGCCGCCGTGGGAGTGGCGGCGCCGGGGTACCGCCGCCCGCGGGCTTGCGCCCTCGCAGTCAATGCGCTAAGGCACCGGGGCCGCCCCCCGCCGCGGCCAATGTTGGATTACCATGCAGCGCATCCCCGGCCCTCAGCCAACAGCATGTTCCATCATTGGAGACTCCTGGCGCCGGCCCTGCTTGTCATCGGGGGTTGCGCATCCCTGCGGGACGCGCCGCGTGACGCCGGTCTGGCGCTGCCCTACGTCACGAGCTTCGCGGCCGGCCGCCACGGGACGGCCGGCGGGCCGGGCTGGCAGGAGTGGTCGTTCTCCCGTTTCAAGAGGCCGACGCGCTACGAGCTCATCGAGGATTCGGGCGCGCTCGTCATAAAGGCAAGCGCCGACGGGTCCGCATCGGGATTGCGGCACGCGGTCAAGGTCGACCCCGCCTCCTATCCCGTGCTCACCTGGCGCTGGAAGGTAAACGAGCTGATCGAGTCGGCCGACAACACACGCAAGCACACTGAGGATTCACCGGTCCGGGTGCTCGTCACCTTCGACGGGACGATCGAGAAAATCCCCTTTCCGGATCGCGTGCTCTTCGACAACGTCTATCTCCTCACCGGCCGGCGCATGCCCTACGCGACACTGGTCTACATCTGGGAGAACCGCGTCCCGAAGAACACGGTCATCCCGAATCTTCACACTTCCCGCATCAAGATGCTCGTTGCGGAAAGCGGGCGCAAAAACGTCGGGCGCTGGCAGCGGATTACGCGCCATATCATGGATGACTACAGGAGCGCGTTCGGCGAGGAGCCGGGCATGATCACGTCCGTCGGCATCATGACCGACACGGACAACACCGGCCTGAAAGCCGACGCGTTCTATGGCGACATCGAGCTTCGCCGCGCGCCCTGAGGACGGGGCGCCGAGCCGTCAAGCGATCAGGTTTTCAGGACGGTCAGCACCTCGTCCAGCATCTTCCTGGCGTCGCCGAACAGCATCCGATTGTTCTCCTTGTAGAAGAGCGGGTTGTCGACGCCGGCATAGCCGGAAGCCATGCTGCGCTTCATCACGATCGAAGTCCTCGCCTTCCACACTTCCAGCACCGGCATGCCGGCGATCGGGCTTGACGGGTCTTCCTGCGCGGACGGATTGACGATGTCGTTCGCGCCGATGACCATGGCGACCTCGGTGTCGGGGAAATCCTCGTTGACTTCGTCCATTTCGAACACGATGTCGTAGGGCACCCTGGCCTCCGCCAGGAGCACGTTCATGTGGCCCGGCATGCGGCCCGCGACGGGGTGAATCCCGAAACGCACATTAACGCCCTTCTCGCGCAGGACCCTGGTGATCTCGTAGACGGTGTGCTGGGCCTGGGCGACGGCCATCCCATAGCCCGGCACGATGATCACGTTTTTGGCTTCGCGCAGCAGCTCTGCCGCCTCCGCCGCGCTGATCGGCACGACCTCGCCGGCGGGCTCGCCCCCGGCGGCCGCGAGCGCGCCGACCTCGGTACCGAATCCGCCCGCGATCACTGCAAGGAAGCGACGGTTCATCGCCCGGCACATGATGTAGGAGAGTATCGCGCCGCTCGATCCGACGAGCGCGCCCGTGACGATGAGAAGGTCGTTCGACAGCATGAACCCGGTCGCCGCAGCCGCCCATCCCGAGTAGCTGTTCAGCATCGAGACGACCACCGGCATGTCGGCGCCACCGATCGCCATCACCATGTGCACGCCGAAGGCGAGCGCGATTGCCGTCATCACGATGAGCGGCAGCATGCCATCGGCGACGGAGTGCGAATTGATGAACTGCGCGCCGAACCAGATGACGATGAGCAGCCCGGCGAGGTTCAGCCAGTGGCGGCCCGGCAGCAGCATCGGCCTGCCGCTGATCCTGGCGGAGAGCTTGCCGAATGCGATCACCGATCCGGAGAAGGTGACGGCGCCAATCAGGATGCCGAGGTAGATCTCGATCTCGTGGATCGTCTTCTCCGCGCCCTGGTACTGCCCGGCTGCCGCCGGATCGATATAGTTGGCGAAGCCGACCAGCACCGCCGCGAGCCCGACCAGGCTGTGCATCGCCGCGACCAGCTCGGGCATCTGGGTCATCTTGACCCGGCGCGCCACATACAGCCCGATCGTGGCGCCGAAGAGCAGCGCGAGGACGATCCAGGGATAGCCCGCCGCGGTGACGCGCGGCCCCGCCATCGTGGCGACGACGGCGATGATCATGCCGACGATGCCGTAGACGACGCCGCGCCGCGACGTCTCGGGATGCGAGAGGCCGCCGAGGCTCAGGATGAAGAGAATCGCCGCGCCGATGTAGGAGGCGGTGACAAGCGTTGCGGACATCGGTCGCCTCCCCTATTTCCGGAACATTTCCAGCATGCGCCGGGTCACGGCGAAGCCGCCGAACATGTTGATCGCCACGAGGCCGATCGACACAATCGCGAGCCCCACGATCCAGGCCGCCGGCCGCCCGGCGACGTCGGCGACGGGCGGGGCCACCTGCACCAGCGCGCCCACGGCGATGATGCTGCTGATCGCGTTGGTGACGCTCATGAGCGGCGTGTGCAGCGCAGGCGTCACGTTCCAGATCACCATGTAGCCCACGAAACAGGCGAGCACGAACACGGTGAAATGGGCGAGAAAGGCCGGCGGCGCATAGGCGCCGACGAACCAGAAGAGCACGGCGCCCGCAAGAAAGAAGATGGCGGTTGCCTTGGCCGACATCGGCGCCCCCGCGCCGCCGTGGCCGTGCCCCTTCGGCGCCGGCGGCGCCGCGGGCCGCTTGGCGGGTGCGGGTGGAGCGGCCGAGAGCTTGGGGGCCGGCGGCGGCCAGGTGACTTCGCCCTTCTTGACCACCGTGGTGCCGCGGATCACCTCGTCGTCCATGTTGACATTGATGACGCCGTCCTTCCCCTTGCACAGCTCCTCGGCCAGGCGCAGCAGGTTGGTCGCGTAGAGCGTGCTCGACTGCCTGGAAAGCCTGCTCGGCAGGTCGGTGTAGCCGATGATGGTGACGCCGTGCCTCACCACGACCTCCCCGGGCTCGGTCAGCTCGCAGTTGCCGCCCTGCTCGGCGGCGAGATCGACGACGACGCTGCCCGGCTTCATCGATTTCACCATCTCCGCGGTGATGAGCTTCGGCGCGGGCTTGCCCGGGATGAGGGCGGTCGTGATGATGATGTCCACTTCCCTTGCCTGCTGCGCAAAGACTTCGGCCTGCGCCTTGAGAAAGCCCTCGCTCATCACCCTGGCATAGCCGCCGACGCCGGTGCCTTCTTCCTGGTAGTCCACCGGGACGAACTCGGCCCCCATCGACTTGACCTGATCGGCTACTTCGGGACGCGTGTCATTAGCGCGCACGATGGCGCCCAGGCCGGATGCTGCGCCAATCGCGGCGAGCCCCGCCACGCCCGCTCCGATGACGAACACCCTGGCCGGCGGCACCTTGCCCGCGGCCGTGATCTGGCCCGTGAAGAAGCGGCCGAAGTGGTGCGCTGCCTCGATGACGGCGCGATAGCCTGCGATGTTCGCCATCGAGGAAAGCGCGTCGAGCTTCTGCGCGCGCGAGATACGCGGCACGCTGTCCATCGCCAGCACCGTGGCCTTCTTCGCCGCAAGTTGTTTCAGAAGCTCCGGGTTCTGCGCCGGCCAGATGAAGCTCACCAGGGTGCTGCCCTCGCGTATCAGGCTCATTTCCTCCGGGCCCGGTGCACGCACCTTGAAAACAATGTCCGATGCCGCGCCCAGCTTGTCCGCCGAGTCGACGATCTCGGCGCCGGCGCCGCGATAAGCATCGTCGCTGAAGTTGGCCGCCTCGCCGGCGCCCGATTGCACGAGAACCTTGAAGCCCAGCTTGGTGAGCTTCTCCACGACTTCCGGCACGGTTGCAACGCGCCTTTCGCCGTCCGCCGTCTCTTTGGGCACCCCTATGACCTGAGGCATGAATTCCCCTTCTGCTCAATGACCCGACGTTGATATTGGACTTCAGATCAAGTGGATTGAATCCTGACTGAACGCAGGAACTCGGCACGGGCGCGCGCGCCAGCCATCATGAAGGACAGATCGGAACCGCTCAGGATAAAGCGCATGCCAAGCTGGATGTATCGCTCCATGATCGGCTGATCGTAGACACCGCCCATGCCGGGATGCTTTCCATGCTTGCGGCACGCAGCGATCACTTTGCGGTACGCGTCCTCGACCTTCGGGTCAGTGAACTTTCCCGGTATGCCCAGCTCGGCGCACAAGTCGTTGGTGCCGATCAGGAGCACGTCGACCCCGTTGACCGCAGCCAGCTCCTCGGCGTTGGCGATCGCCCTCGGCGTTTCAAGCATGACGATGACGAGGGTCTCCTCGTTCACCAGCGCCATGGCCTCTCCAATCGGCACCGGGCGGAATCCGAGCTGCGGCTGCGGCCCGCCGATCGAGCGGTGCCCGATTGGCGGGTACTTGCAGTGCGCCACGGCGCGCGCGGCTTCCTCGGGCGTGTCCACATGCGGCAGCACGATGCCTTGCGCGCCGGTGTCGAGGATGCGCGAGGCGTGGTGATGCTCCGGTCCCGGAACGCGCACGAGCGGCGTGATTCCGGCCCCGAGCGCCGCCATGGCGATCTGGGCGGCGGTATCGAGGTTCGCCGAGCTGTGCTCCATGTCGATGAAGAGCCAATCGAAATCGCAACCGCGGGCGATCGCCGCGATGTCGACGGTGCGCGACTGGCGTGCGCCCATCCCGAGCGCGAGGCCGCCCGCCGCGAGCCGGCGCTTCGTGTGGTTGGGAATGACGTCCATGCCGGATCCTTCCTGGTGCGTCGAGAGGGAGGCCGAATTGTAACTTGAGTATCGTGACCTGTGACCAGTGACCGGTGACCGGTCAAGACAAGAACACCACGGGTCGCAGGCCAGCGCGGCCACAACCACAACTCAGGGAGCGTTCCGTCTTCGTCCTTGTGGCCGCCGTCCTTGCATCTCCGGGTCACTGGTCACTGGTCACGGGTCACTTCTATAATCCGGGGATGAGCGGCATCCGCGTTCTTCCCGATCTTCTCATCAGCCAGATCGCGGCCGGCGAAGTCGTGGAGCGCCCGGCGGCCGCGCTGAAGGAGCTCATCGAGAACAGCCTCGATGCGGAGGGGCGCGAGATCTCGGTCGAGCTCGCCGGCGGCGGCATCAAGCTGATCAAGGTCACGGACGACGGCCGCGGCATTCCGCAGAACGAGCTGGCGCTTGCGCTGGCACGGCACGCGACGAGCAAGATTGCCGCACTCGAGGATCTCGAGCGGGTTGGCAGCCTCGGGTTCCGCGGCGAAGCGCTGGCGAGCATCGCGGCCGTCTCGCGCGTGAGTCTCTCGAGTCGCACCGCGGGGGACCGTCACGCGTGGACGGTGATGGCCAGCGGCGCAGAGGTGTCCCGACCATCCCCAGCCGCGCTTGGCACCGGAACCAGCGTGGAGGTGCGCGACCTCTATTTCAATACCCCCGCACGCCGTAAATTCCTCAAGACGGAGTCGACCGAGTTCGCGCACTGCGAGGAGGCGTTCAGGCGCGTTGCGCTTTCGCGCCCCGGGACGGCCTTCACCCTGAAGCACAACAACCGTGTCCAGTGGCGCCTGAAAGGGCAATCGCTCGAGGAGCGGACGGGCGCCCTCCTGGGCGAGGGGTTTCACAGCGGATCCCTGTCCGTGGATGCGGCAAGCGGCACGCTGCGCTTGCAGGGAGCGATCGGAATGCCCGCGCACGCCGGCGCGGCGCGCGATACGCAGTATTTCTTCGTGAATGGCCGTTACGTCAGGGACAGGCTCGCCGCGCACGCCATCCGCCAGGCCTACCAGGACGTGCTCCATCACGAGCGGCATCCCGCTTATGTGCTTTTTCTCGATATCGACCCGTCCCAGGTGGACGTGAACGTCCACCCCACCAAGACGGAAGTGCGGTTTCGAGACCCCCGGGCCCTGCATCAGTTCATCTTTCATGCGCTGAATCGCACCCTCGCGCAATCACTTGCGGGCGCCACTGCCGGGGCCCGGCCCGCGGCGGCGGTATTGCCGCGCACCGCCGCCGGGGAAACGCGCCCCTATGCCGCCAGGCTGCCGCTCGCGATCGAGCAGCCGGTCGCGCTCTACGAGACGCTGTTCGGCCGGGCGGCGGCGCCCGTGCGCGAGAGGGACGACCCCCGACCCCAGGCGTCGGATCATCCGCTGGGTTTTGCGCTCGCGCAGCTCTCGGGCGTGTACGTGCTGGCACAGAACGAGCATGGGCTCGTGATCGTGGACATGCACGCCGCGCACGAGCGCATCATGTACGAGCGGCTGAAGACCTCGCTCGACGCGCAGGCGATCCCGATGCAGCCGCTGCTGGTGCCTGTCACCTTTGCCGCAGAAGCGCTCGATGTCGCGACGGTCGAGGAGCACGGCGGGACCTTGCACACGATCGGCTTCGACGTCGCCGCCTCCTCGCCCACATCACTCATCGTGCGCGCGATCCCGGCCCTGCTTGCCGATGCCGATGCGCGCGAGCTCGCGCGCGACGTGCTGAGGGACATCCGCGAGTACGGCGCAAGCCGGGTGCTGACCGAGCGGCGAAACGAGCTGCTCGGCACCATGGCCTGCCACGCGGCCGTGCGGGCGAACCGGAAGCTCTCGCTGCCCGAGATGGATGCGCTGCTGCGTGACATGGAGGCCACCGAGCGTTCGGGACAGTGCAACCACGGCCGTCCCACCTGGCACCAGGTCTCCCTCGCGGAACTGGACAAGCTATTCATGCGGGGCCGCTGAAAGCGTGATTCGTGATTTGTGATTCGACTCCCACCACCCCGCGCCCGGTCGGGCGCACCCCTCCTCGGGCAGGAGGGGAGTTGAATGCGTGGTAGCCGGTGGCACGCAAACGGGGTACCAGGTCGAAGCCACGGAGGGCCGCCGCACCGCGGCGCACCGCCCGCGCGAAACGGCGCACGGTCGCGCCCAAGCCGGCCCGGTCATCCTTCATCCTTCATCCTTCATCCTTGGCGACTGATAAGTCGTCGCCGACGCCGCGTCAGTCGCAGAAATTGCCGCCGGCCATCCTGCTGATGGGACCGACTGCGAGCGGCAAATCGGCGCTTGCTCTGCGGCTTGCTGCCGAGCTGCCGTGCGAGATCGTCAGTGTCGACTCCGCGCAGATCTACCAGGGCATGAAAATCGGAACGGCGAAGCCCGGAACGGATGTCCGGAGCACGGTGCCGCATCATCTTCTCGACATCGTCGAGCCGCACGAGAGCTATTCCGCCGCGCGTTTCCGCGACGATGCCCTGACCGCAATGCGCGAGATCACCGAGCGTGACCGCATCCCCCTCCTCGTCGGGGGCACGATGCTCTACTTCAGGGCGCTGGTCGATGGCCTCAACGACCTCCCTGAAGCGGACCCCGTGGTGCGCCTGATGATCGATACCATGGCCGAGCAGGAAGGATGGCCCGCGGTGCACGCCCGGCTGCGCGAGGTGGATCCGGAGACCGCGGCGAGGCTCGATCCGAACGACTCGCAGCGGATCGAGCGCGCGCTCGAGGTGTACTACCTCACGAACAAGCCGTTGTCGGAGTTGCTGCGCAAACCCAAGTACGTCTATTTCCCGTACTCGCCCATCAAGATCGCCCTTGTCCCGGGCAACCGCGAAGTGCTGCACGAGCGCATCGCCCAGCGTTTCGACGCGATGATCGAGCAGGGGCTGATCGGGGAGCTCAAAACCCTGCGTGAGGAATACGGTCTGGAGCCGGGCATGCCGTCCATGCGTTGCGTCGGCTATCGCCAGGCGTGGGATTACCTGGACGGCCGGCTCGACGCGGGAGGCCTGCGCGAGCAGGGAATCGCGGCGACACGCCAGCTCGCGAAGCGCCAGCTCACGTGGCTGCGATCCATGGATGACGTGACCGAATTCGACTGCCTCGCGGACAATCTCGACGCGCTCGTGCTCGAGTACGTGCGCCGCGAGCTCGAGGCGATGCTGGTCTCTTAGACCCGTTAATGGAAAGAAAAGCGTAGGCACGAAGGACACCAAGGACACGAAGGGAATTCAGTATCGTTTCTCCTCCGTGTCCTTCGTGTCCTTCGTGTCCTTTGTGTCTGCGCTTTTAAGATCGCTTGAGCAGGAGCGAAATCAGGAGGAAAACTCTCGGTTCACTTGTAGCCGGTATCCATGTGCCGCAGCCGCTCGGCCACGGCCCGCAGCAGCGACATGGCGATGTCCGGCTTCTCCTTCACGACGTCGAGGAGATCATTGCGGTTGACGGGCAGCAGCACGCAGTCGGTTTCCGCGACGGCGCTCGCCGCGCGCGTGGTCTGGTCAACGAGCGCCATTTCGCCGAAGACGCCTCCCGGGCCGACCCGCTCGACCACTTGTGATCCGATCGATATCGCAACCTTCCCCTTGAGCACCACGTACAGGAACACTCCGCCTTCGTCCTCTTTCATGATCAGTTTGCGAGCGGGATAGTGCAAAGGGATGCGTTCCTGGAGCGCGCGCGTCAGGGCCGTGAGAAGCTTCTCATCGAAGACCCGCGTTTCCCCGGCGCCTTTCCAGTCAGGCAGGCTTCTCGTCATGCTCAGCATGGAAACGGTCAGCCGCAGGCGGGTGATCATGACGTTGAGCAGCATCAGCCCGAATTCGGGCGTC
>Ga0256867_10001134_pt1 | contig 11070 bp, 8 predicted proteins | sample RVTome_15_FD_185939 | JGI IMG/M metagenome (GOLD analysis project Ga0256867, IMG submission 185939) | Soil microbial communities from uranium-contaminated site in the Upper Colorado River Basin, Wyoming, United States - RVT150D86 (HiSeq) ... | reverse complement strand
GACGAGGGTCACCTCGATCCCCAGGCGCGGGCAGTGCACCTGGAAGAGCAGCGAGGTGGCGGTGAAGAGCTGCCGCTGGGCCACCACGTGGCCGCCAGCCGAGCACAGCCCCAGCACGACGCCGGTGACGGCACCCATGCCCGAGCCGTAGGCCAAGGCAGCCTCGGCTCCCTCGAGGTCGGCCACTGCATCGGCGAAGGCCTGCACGCCTGGATTGCCGAACCGCGTATAGAAGTCCGTGACGCGCGGGCGACGGGCCCGGCCGGCGCTGGCCTCGGCGTCCGGGGCCTCGAAGGCGGATGTGGCCCACACCACGGGAGCCAAGGCCTCGCCGTTGGCCCCACGGCCCGAGGTCACGGCGCGGGTCTGGGGGAGCTCGTCCACGGCTATCCCTTCTCGATGCCGGTCAGGAAGTCGGCCAGGGCCGAGCCCACCGCGTCGATCTCGACGAGGAAGGCGTCGTGGCCCACGTCGCTGTGGATCTCGTGGTGGGTGACGGGCACACCCTTGGCCCGCAGGACCTCGACCATCCGGCGCTGGTCGGTGGCGGGGTAGAGGAAGTCGGTGCTGATGCCCAGGGTCATGACCGGCACCCGGATCCGGCTCAGGGCCGACTCCACGCTGTCCCGGTCCCGACCCAGGTCATGCAGGTCCATGGTCAGGTTGAGGAGGCGGTAGGTGTTGGCGTCGAAGCGCTGGACGAGCTTCTCGCCCTGGTAGCGCAGGTACCGCTCCACCTCGAAGCGGTGGTCGAGGGCGAAGCGGCGCTCGACCGGTTCGATGCTGGCCCGGGCGAACCGTCTGGTGAACTCGTCCGCGCTGCGGTAGTGGACGATGGCCAGCATCCGCGCCGCGATGAGCCCGCGGTGCGGCCCGTCCCCTGGCTCGGCGTCGTAGTAGTCGCCGTGGCGGAACTTCGGGTCGGCCTCCAACACGGCGCGGCCCGCAGCGCTCCAGGCGATCTGCTGCGCGGTGGCTGCCGGCGCCGTGGCCAGGGCAGCCAGGCCGGCCACCCGCTCGGGGTACATGACACCCCACTCGAGGACCTGCATGCCGCCCATGGACCCGCCGACCACGGCCAGCCAGCGACCCACGCCCAGGTGCTCCTGCAGGTGGGCCTGCAGGCGGACCGAGTCGCGGATCGACGGTGTCGGGAAGCGCGACCCGTACGGCTTGCCGGTCCGTGGGTCGGACGAGGCCGGTCCGGTCGTCCCCTGGCAGCCGCCGAGGATGTTGGCGCACACCACGAAGAAGCGGTCGGTGTCGAGGTACCGGCCGGGCCCGATCATGCCGTCCCACCAGCCTGCCGTGGGATGGCCGGCCTTGGCCGGCCCGGCCGCGTGGCTGTCCCCGGTGAGGGCGTGGCAGACCAGGACGGCGTTGGCGGCGGTGGCATCCAGCGTGCCCCACGTCTCGTATGCCACGGTGACGCCCTCGAGCACCACTCCACCTTCGGTCACGAAGGGACGGTCGAGCTGCAGGAACCTCCGGTCGCCCACGGGGTCGCCATCCCGCCAGGCACCGGTGACCGGCATCGGCCGGTCGGTCCCGGCGGTGTTGGTCGGTGGCTGGCTCACACGTCTCCCTGGGCATTGGAGGGGTGCACGCAGGCTGCAGGGGCCGGCATCGGGACGCTGCCGCCCACGGGCGGCGCTGCGGACACTTTGTTGCCTCCGTGGGCCACATCCCCGCTGGCGCGGGATGGCACCTTGGGTGTCCGTCCCAGGTTGCCGGACCCGGTCGCCCGGGTCACTCCTGATGTCTCGGAGCAGAAAGATAGCGACCCGCCGGCGTCGCCGCCACGTCAGTTACCTCCTCAGGGCCAACGCCACGCCCCGCGGCCGCCGCCTGTGGCCGCGGCCGCGCTCACCAGCGCACCGCCATGTCGACGGCGTCCCCGACCCCGGCCGCGCCCCGGAAGAAGGCGTCACCGAAGGTGAACACGCCACCGTCGACGGACAGGGCGTAGTAGCCGTTGCCGGTCCTGGTGGGCCGCAGCTCGACCACTGCGGCCGTCCCGCACAGACCAAGACCGGGGACGCTGCCCCGGAAGGGGACGTCGAAGCTGAATACGCCACCGTCGGATCCCAGGAGCCAGTAACCGCTGCCGGCGGGGTGGACGGCAGCGCTCACGATGGCGCCGTCGAGCCGCCGACCCGGTGGCAGCACCCCAGGCACCGAGCCGTGGAAGCGGGCGTCGCCGAAGCTGAACATCCCGCCGTCGGTGGCGATGAGCCAGTAGCCCCGGCCCGTCGTGGTGGGCACCATGGCGATGACCGGACCGTCGGCGACGCGCCCAGGGGGAAGCACCCCCGGCACCGAGCCGTGGAAGCGGGCGTCGCCGAACCGGAACACCCCGCCGTCGGAGCCGAGCAGCCAGTAGCCGTTGCCGGTGGGGAGAGCCGCCATGGAGATGATCGGCCCTCCCAGCGGTACACCCGCAGGGACCACGTCGGACACCGAACCCCAGTCCAGGGCATCCCCGAAGGCATGCACCTCGCCCCTGCTGTCGAGGATCCAGTAGCCGCGACCGGTGTTGGTGGAGGTGATGGCCACCGCCCGCACTCCGGCCGGGAGCCGGCCGGCCACGTCGCCCATGTGGGGCACCTGCCGCGCCACCACCTGACCGGCGCCGGTCAGGATCCAGTAGCCCACGGCCGAACCGGGCGCCGGCCGCGCCGGCGGGTTGCTGGGCCGGCGGCAATAGCCGGGCCCCAGCGGGGCCACGGTCGGGGCCGGCGCCGCCCTGTGGGTCGGGTGGCCTCTCCACATCGGCCACGCCGGCGCCACCCGTGGACCCGGCAACCGGTAGGCGGCCACCCTGGTGCAGTTGCGTTGCACGTCGAACCCGGCGACCACGGCCTGCCAGCCGAACCTGCCGAAGTTCGCCACCAGCGGCGATCCGCCGCCGAGCCACGCCATGGGGTGGTTCACCGTGAACGGGCCGGGATCGAGGCGTGCCCCGTCGCGGCCGCGCACCACGTAGGTGCCGTAGCCGCCCGTGATCAGGACGTCCTGGCGGCCGTCGCCGTCCACGTCGGCGATGGCCGGCGAGCTCCAGTAGCCGGTCCCGGGATCGGCTGCGCTGCGCCGGCTGACGTCGCGCGACCAGATCACCGACCCGGTGGACGACAGAGCGTGCAGCCCCCTCCCCCGGTCCCCGATCACCACATCCAGGCGACCGTCGCCGTCGAGGTCACCCAGGGCGGGCGAACCGGTCACGGCCGCCCCGAGCGTCACCGGCCAACCGGGCTGGGGCGAGCCGTCGTCGGCGTGCCACATCCACACCCTGCGGCTGTCCACGGTGCCGAACAGGTCACCGCTGCCCACCACCACCTCCGCCCGCCCGTCGCGGTCGACATCGGCGATGACGGGCGACGACTGGAATATCTCCCCGATGGTCTGCACCCACCGGACCCCCACCGCTCCCCCGTTCCAGTCCAGGGACAGCATCTGACCGCCCCGGTGGGGGCTCGAATCCACTCCGATGAAGATCTCGACCCGGCCGTCGCCGTCGACGTCGTACAGCGCCGGGGAGCTCCAGACGGTGTCGTGGTGCTGATAGGGGAAGCCCGGCAGCGCTCGGCCGAAGCGGTCCAGGGCGTAGATCCGGTGGTCCCAGGAACCGAAGACGATGTCGACGAAGCCGTCGCCGTCGACATCGCCCACCGCAGGGGAGCTCCACACGCCCTCGGTGAAGCCGTCCGGGGTGCCCTGGCCGTTCCACATGCCGAAGATGTCGTTGGTGCGGCGGCTCCAGCGCACCCGACCCTGGTGGTCGAGCACCACCAGACCGCCGTGCTGGTTGGGGGCGACCAGGGTGCCGACGCCGACGACGATCTCGGGCCGGCCGTTGCGGTCGAGGTCGACCACCACCGGGGAGCTGCCGATGGCCGAGGGGGCGCCGCCGGCCACCACGGCAGGAGCAGGGAAGCCGGGCAGGGACGAGCCGTTGGCGCGGTGGGCGTGGACGAAGCCCCGCTCGTCGCCCCAGACCACGTCGGGCACGCGGTCGCCGTCGAGGTCCCCGATCGTGGGTGAGGAGGCCTGGTTCTGGCCGGCGTGCTCGACCACCCAGGCCTGGGGACGCCAGGGGTTCTGCCCCGGTGCGTTCTCGGGGCAGACGCCAGCGCTCGAGACCCCGGCCCCAGCGGCCTGGCGCCGGGCGACGGGACCGGCGAGGGCGCCTTCGGGGGCGGTGGTGGCCGCCACCGGGGCCATGTCTGCGGCGCCGGCTGCCAGGATCGACACCAGAATGGCCAGGACCGCGAGCATCCGGGGGGTCAGCCGCGCCATGTCGGTAGCCTCGCCGCTCGTGGCGCCGCTTGTCACGTCGGGTGATGTGGACAGCGCGCAGCGTCGTCTCGCCGGCCGCGTGCGCCGCACCCCGATCGTGCGGCCAGGACCGGGCTCGTTCGGCGTCGACGTCGAGCTCGTGCTCAAGCTCGAATGCCTGCAGCACACGGGCTCGTTCAAGCCGCGCGGCGCCTTCAACACCGTCCTGTCCGCCGACGTCGGGCCGGCCGGTGTGGTGGCCGCATCGGGCGGCAACCACGGTGCTGCAGTGGCCTTCGTGGCCCGGGCCCTGGGCATGCGGGCCGAGGTGTTCGTGCCCGAGCTGTGCCCGCAGGTCAAGCGGCAGCGCATCGCCCAGCTGGGCGCCACGGTGACGGTCGGCGGTGCCATCTACGACGATGCCCAGGTGGCGGCCACGCAGCGGGCGGGCGACACCGGCGCGCTGCTCGTGCATCCCTACGACGCCGTGACCACCGTGGCCGGGCAGGCCACCTGCGGCCGCGAGCTGGCCGAGGACATGCCCGACGTCGATGTCGTGGTGGTGGCGGTGGGTGGTGGGGGCTTCGCCGCCGGCATCGCCATTGGCTTCCCTCCGCCAGCGCGCCTGGTGACCGTGGAGCCGGACACATCGGCCTGCCTGCACGCGGCCCTGGCCGCCGGCCGCCCCGTCGAGGTCGAGGTGAGCGGGCTGGCCGCCGACTCGCTCGGCACCCGCCGGGTCGGTGAGGTGCCATGGACGGTTCTCCGCGACCGCGTCGACACGTCGGTGACCGTGCCCGACGGGGCCATCGCCGCAGCCCAGCGGGCCCTGTGGCAGGAGTTGCGCCTGGTGGTCGAGCCGGGCGGCGCCGCAGCCCTGGCCGGGTTGATGGCCGGCGCCGTGCCCGTGGCCCCCACCGACCGGGTCGCGGTGCTGGTGTGCGGCTCGAACACCGATCCCGCCACCGTCGCCGGTCCGGCACCGGCCCGGTGACCACATAGGGTCGGCGCGTGCTCGACCGGCTCCGCGACACAGCCCGACGCCGTCTGCCCCGCTCGGCCATCCGGGCGTTGCGCCGGGCCCGCCGCCGCGATCCCGGTCCAGAAGACCTGCCCGGCCTCGACGGTATGTCCGACGAGCGGTTCGTCGACGTGGCCTACTGGACGGTGCTGCTGCGCGGTCCCGATCCGGTGGGCCGAGCGGACCACCTGAGCAAGCTCCGTGACGGCATGCCCCGATCGGTGATGCTGCGCAGGCTGGCCGAATCACCGGAGGGGCAGCAGATCGCCCCCCACGACGCGCTGATGTCGCTGCACCGCAGCCGGATGCTGTTCGTGCAGTCGCTGCCACGGGCCGGCCGCATCCTCGACCTGGGCGGGGTCAGCCTGCAGAGCGACGACGGGGCCCTCGTCAGCCTCGGCTACCCCTACTCCTTCGACCACCTCGCCATCGTCGACCTCCCCCCCGAGGATCGCCACGAGCTGTACCGGGGCGGGACGGTCGACCATCTCGTCGAGAGCCCCCTGGGCCCAGTCAGCTACCGCTACCACTCCATGGCCGACCTGGCCGGCATCGCCGATGGCTCGATCGACCTCGTCTACAGCGGCCAGACGTTCGAGCACGTGTCCCCCGAGGACGGCCGGTCGGTGCTGGACGAGGTGCACAGGGTGCTCCGCCCCGGCGCGCAGCTCGCTCTGGACACGCCCAACCGCACGGTCACAGCCATCCAGCTGCGCGACGAGCCCATGGCGTTCATCGACCCCGACCACGAGGTCGAGTACACCCATGCCGAGATGCTCGCCCTCTTCGACGCACACGGGTTCGTGGTCGAGCGCGCCCACGGGCTGAACCTGTGCGCCGCCGCCGTGGACGCCGACGCCTTCTCGCTGGAGGAACTGGCCGCCCACCCTGGGCTGTTCGCCGACCTGGACCGCTGCTACCTGCTCGCCTACGTGGTACGCCGGCCGGAGTGAGCGCGCTCGGCGCTCCACGGTCGGGTGCCCGGCACGATAGGCTGTACCGACGAGCGGGCAACTCTCGCCCGTCCCGTATCGCCTTCGTGCAGCGCTCGGTCGGCGGTGCGGGTCACGGCCGGCTCACCACATCCCACCGGCCTCGACGCGAGCGCACGACGACGTGACCAACGCATTCGCCGAGCTCGGCGTACCCGACGACCTGTCGGCTCTCCTGACCGAGCAAGGCATCCTCACCCCCTTCCCCATCCAACGCATGACCATCCCCGACGGACTGGCCGGACGTGACGTGTGCGGCAAGGCCAAGACCGGGTCGGGTAAGACCCTGGCCTTCGGCCTGCCGCTCGTGACCCGAACCGGGCGATCCGACGACGGAGCTCCCACAGCTCTGGTGCTCACACCGACGCGCGAGCTGGCCAACCAGGTGGCCAAGGTGATCGCCCCGCTGGCCAAGGCGCGTGGCCTGCGCAGCCTGGCGGTGTACGGCGGCACCAACATGGACCGTCAGCTCACCGACGTGCGCCGCGGCGTCGACATCGTGATCGCCACGCCCGGCCGGCTCATAGACCTGATCGACCGGAAGGCCCTCAGCGTGGCCCGCATCCAGCGGGTCGTCGTGGACGAGGCCGATCGCATGGCCGACATGGGCTTCCTGCCCCAGGTCGAGTGGGTCCTCCGCCACATCGAGGCCCGCCACCAGACGATGCTCTTCTCCGCCACCCTCGACGGCGCCGTCGACACCGTGATCCAGCGCCACCTGTCCGACCCCGTTCGTCACGAGGTCGAATCGGCCGAGCCCACCGTGACCGAGATGAACCACCTGTTCCTCAAGGTGCACGGCATGGACAAGGTGAAGGTGACCGCCGCCATCATCCGGTCCGCCAGCCGCACGCTCGTGTTCACCAGCACGAAGCGCCAGGCCGACCGCCTCCAGCGTGACCTGCGCGGCGTGGGCATCGACGCCGAGGCCATACACGGCGACCTCCGTCAGAGCAACCGCGAGCAGGCGCTCCGCCAGTTCGGTGAGGGCGAGATCGTGGCGCTGGTGGCGACCGACGTGGCGGCGCGTGGCATCCACGTCGATGACGTCGACGTGGTCCTTCACTACGACCCCGCCGAGGACCACAAGGCCTACCTGCACCGCTCCGGTCGCACGGCGAGGGCAGGCGAGTCCGGCACCGCCGTGACCCTGTTCGAATGGGACCAGGAGCTCAAGATCCGCCAGTTGCAGCGCCGACTCGACCTGGCCGAACCGCTCCACGAGATCTTCTCCAACGACGCGAGGCTGACCGACGTCGCCATCTGGGCCGGTGGAGAGATAGCCGCCAGCGCGTGACGGCGGCTTCGCCGGCCACAGCGACCACGCCACCGCCAACCCCTCGGAGAGCTCGGGCACCGGGCAGGCCCTGGCTACGCTCGCCCGATCGAGACGAGACTCCTCGCCTGCGACCTCGACGGGACGCTGCTGTTACCTGACGGCACCGTGAGCGAGCGGACCCGCAGGGCACTGCGAGCGGCCGAGCGGGCCGGTATCGAGACGGTGCTGGTCACGGGCCGCCCACCGCGCTTCGTGCGTCGCACCGCCGAGGGCACGGGTGTAGCGGGCCCCGTCATCTGCTCGAACGGGGCTGTGGTCTACGACTGGCTCGACGACGTCATCCTGCACGCCGACACCCTGTCGGCGCCCGACGTGGCGCGCCACGTGTCGGCCCTCAGGGCCGAGATGGCCGACATCGCCCTGGGCATGGAGTGGGGCACGTCGTTCAGCTTCGAGGCCCGCTTCGCTCAGTTCCTGGGCCGCGACGACGTCGCCGTCGTAGACGACATCACGACCCACCCGGGGCCGCCCCACACGGTGCTGGCCCACAAGCTGCTCGCCATCCACCCCGACGGACGGAGCGACGAGCTGGCCCAGGCTGTGCAGCGGGCGGTCGGCGACCACCTGTCGGTGACCCACTCTGGGCTGCCGTTCATCGAGATGGGCCCGCCCGGTGTGACCAAGGCCAGCGGCCTGGCCCGGTGGACCGAGGAGCGCCGGATCGACGCCACCGAGGTGGTGGCATTCGGCGACATGCCCAACGACGTCCCCATGCTGACCTGGGCCGGTTGGGGGGTGGCCATGGCCAACGGTCACCCTGCCGCCCTCGAGGCTGCCGACGAGGTGACGGCGGCCAACGTCGACGACGGTGTCGCTCAGGTCATCGAGAGGGTCCTCGGCGCAGGGCCCTGAGGCCTCCCTCAGCTCCCCTCAGGAGAGAGCGGCGATGGCGGCGTCGTAGTCGGGCTCGTTGGCCAGCTCGGGGACGAGCTGGCTGTGCAGGACGGTCCCATCCTCCTCGATGACCACGACGGCACGGGCGGAGAGACCGACCAGGGGTCCGGCCGCGAAGGCGACGCCGTAGTTCGACAGGGTCTCGGGATTCCGGAAGGTCGACCCCACCTCTACGTTCTCGATGCCCTCTGCTCCGCAGAAGCGCTTCATGGCGAACGGCAGGTCGGCCGACACGTTGAGCACCACCGTGTCGCCGAGCGAGGAGGCCCGTTCGTTGAAGCTGCGCACGCTCTGGGCGCACGTGGGCGTGTCGAGGCTGGGGAAGAGACTGAGGATCACGCGCTTGCCGGCGTAGTCCGACAGCGAGACATCGGCCATGTCGTCCTTGGTGACGGTGAAATCAGGGGCCTTGCTCCCCACGGCCGGTAGCTCACCGTTGGTCTTCATCGGGTTCCCGCCCATCGTGATCTCGGCCATGGATGCTCCTCGTCGTCGGACCGGCCGGAGTCTAGAGAGTCCGGTCGTGCGCACCACGAGTGACCAGGTCGGCCAGTGCCGCGTACACGGTCTCGATGTCGCGGCGCGTCACGTGCTCCCCCCTGGTGTGGGCGATGGTGGCGTCGCCGGCGCCGAAGTTTGCGGCCGGCACATCGCGGGAGGCGAAGAAGGCGACATCGGTCCAACCGAGCTTGGCGGCCACGGGGAGGTGGTTGCGGTCGATGAGCGCCGACAGCAGAGGGTGCGCGAGTGAAGGGGGGGCTCCGGCCACGGCGTCGGTCACCTCGAAGCCGTCGACCTCGCCCACGACATCGGCCAGCGCGGTGCTCGCCTGGGCCGGCGTGCGGTCGGGTGCGAACCGGTGGCTCACGGTGACCACTGCCTCGTCGGGGACGACGTTGCCCGCCACCCCGCCTTCGACCCAGACGGCCTGCACGGCCTCGCGGTACTCGCAGCCGTCGATCACCGGGCACCTGGGCTGGTAGGCGTCCAGGCGCTCCAGCAGGGGGGCCAGCCGGTGGATGGCGTTGCTGCCCATCCATGGTCGGGCCGTGTGGGCCCGCGCGCCGAGCAGGGTCAGGCGGGCCCGCAGGACCCCCTGACAGCCCGCCTCGATCCCAGCCGAGGTGGGTTCGCCGAGCAGGGCGGCGTCGCCGGCCAGCAGGCTGGCGTCGGATCGTTCGATCTCGGCCAGGCCGCTGTGGTGGCTGGCCACCTCCTCCCGTGCGTAGAAGACGTAGGTCAGGTCCACGGCGGGGTCCTCCACCGTCCTGGCCAGCTCGAGCATGGCCGCCAGGCTGCCCTTCATGTCGCAGGACCCCAGCCCGTAGAGCAGGTCGCCCTCGATGCGGGCGCCCAGGTTGGCGTCGGGCGGGACGGTGTCGGTATGGCCCGCCAACACCAGCCGGTAGGGGCGGCCCAGCTCGGTGCGGGCCACCAGGTTGTCACCGATGCGGTCGACGGCCAGCCAGGGCATGCCCACCAACTCGGCTTCGAGGTGGTCGGCGATCTGGGCCTCCTCGAAGCTGACCGAGGGGATGTCGACGAGCTCGGCGGCCAGAGCGAGCAGGTCGGTCATGGGGGCGGCGGTCGGCGTCGCCCTGCGACGGTCACCTGGCCCCTACCCGCTCGGCCACCAGGTCGAGGGCTTCGTCGGGGCAGACGAGGGCGAGGCGGACGTGAGCAGAGCCCGCGGTCCCGTAGAACTCGCCTGGGCTGGCCACTATGCCCGCCTCGACGGCCAGGCGATCGGTCAGCGACCAACCGTCTCCGTCGGGAGAACGGACCCAGAGGTAGAAGCCGCCACCGGGCTGCGCCACGTCGAGTCCGAGGTGGTCGGTCAGCAACTGCGCCAGGCGAGCCAACCGTCGCTGGTATCGGGCCCGCTGGGAGGCCACGTGCGTGTCGTCGCCCAGGGCTGCCACCGCCGCCGCCTGCGATGGGCCCGGGCACATGAACCCAGCGTGCTTGCGAACTTCCGAGAGGTAGTGCACGAGCTCGTCGTCGCCGGCGTAGAAGCCGACGCGCACTCCGGCCAGGTTCGATCGCTTCGACAGCGAGTGCAGGGCCACGACCCCCTCGCGGCCGTGCTCGAGGACGGTGCGGGGAGGTCCAGACCAGGTGAACTCGGCATAGCACTCGTCACTGAACACGGGGACGGCGCGGCTGCGTCCCCAGGATGCGGCCGCAGCCAGGTCGTCGAGGCCTCCGGCCGGGTTGCCGGGCGAGTTGACCCACAGGCACAGGGCGCGCTCCGCGTCCTGTGCGGCGACGGCACCCAGGTCCAGGCGCCAATGGTCGTCGGTGGGGACGGGCACAGCCCGACAGCCGGCCAGGATGGCACCCATCTCGTATGTGGGGTAGCTGATGGCCGGATACAGGACGGTGTCACGCTCGGGGGTCCGCAGCCGGAGCCACTGGGGCAGGCCGGCCACCAGCTCCTTGCTGCCGATGGTGGCGGCCACGTGCTCTGGCGGCACCGTGACACCGAACCGGCGACCCATCCAGGCGCTGGCCGCGGCGCGCAGCTCGGGGGTACCCACCGACGGCGG
>Ga0256867_10001133_pt1 | contig 11070 bp, 9 predicted proteins | sample RVTome_15_FD_185939 | JGI IMG/M metagenome (GOLD analysis project Ga0256867, IMG submission 185939) | Soil microbial communities from uranium-contaminated site in the Upper Colorado River Basin, Wyoming, United States - RVT150D86 (HiSeq) ... | reverse complement strand
TGCGCTCCTCGGGGGACCGGCGGCTCGTCGGAGGGTAGCGGTTGGTCCCGAGGTGGCCCACCCCACGTAGGGTCGTCACGTGGACTTCGAACTCCCGGCCGACGACGACCCGCGCCGGGTCGAGGTGCGGGCGTGGCTGGACGAGCATCCGAGACCGTCGGGCCGCGAGCTGGCCGCGGCCGGGCTGGTGGCGCCCCACTGGCCGAAGCCCTACGGGTTGGGCGCCGATCCGGTGCACCAGCTGATCATCGACGACGAGCTGCGGCGGGCGGGTGTCGCCCGACCCGCCAACCCCGTGGGCATCGGCTGGGCCGGTCCGACCCTGCTCCACGCGGGGACCGATGCGCAGATGGAGCGCTACCTGCCGCCGCTGCTGTCGGGCGACGAGATCTGGTGCCAGCTCTTCAGCGAGCCCGGCGCCGGCTCGGACCTGGCGTCGCTCACGACCCGGGCCGTCCGTGACGGCGACGAGTGGGTCGTCACCGGCCAGAAGATCTGGACCTCGCTGGCCCACGAGGCCCGCTTCGGGATCCTCATCGCGTGGACCGATCCGGACGCACCCAGGCACCGCGGCATCTCGTACTTCGTCTGCCCCATGGACCTGCCGGGCGTGACGGTTCGTCCCGTCGTCGAGATGACCGGCGCCCACATGTTCAACGAGGTGTTCCTCGACGACGTGCGCCTGTCGGCGGACCACCTGGTGGGGGAGGTGGGTCAGGGCTGGGAGCTGGCCAAGGTGACGCTGGCCAACGAGCGGGTGTCCCTGTCGACCGGCGGCGGGTTGTGGGGTCGGGGACCAGCCGCCGAGGACCTGCTCGCGATCGTGCGCTCCCGTGGGCCGGTAACCGACCCGACGCTGCGCGACCGGATCGCCCGCCTGCACATCGAGGGGGAACTGCTGCGCCTCATCCGCCTGCGGACGGTGAGCGCCCAGGTCCGGGGCGAGCCCCCCGGGCCCGAGGCCTCCGTGCGCAAGGTGCTGGCCGACGAGCACGGCCAGCGGTTGTTCGGGCTGGCCAAGGACCTGGCGGGGCCGGGCGGGATGCTCACGGACCACGGACCGCTCGGTGTCCCGGTGGACCTCTGGCATTACGGCTTCCTGTTCGCTCCGGCCCTGACGGTGGGGGGCGGAACCGGCGAGGTTCAGCGCAACATCATCGGCGAACGGGTGCTGGGCCTCCCGCACGACTGACCGGGGGATCAGGCGGCGGCGGGTTCGACGCCGGTGGCGACGCGATCGGCCGACGCCGGCCGCGGCTCTGGGGCTCGTTCCAGGGCCCGCATCTGGCGCACGGTCCACGCCGTGGCCAGACCGGTGGCGAGACCACCGAGGGCGAGGGCGACCCGCACGTCGGTCAGCTCCGCCACCGCGCCGATGACGGGGCTCCCGATCGGAGTCGATCCCAGGAACACCACGGTGAGCAGCGCCAGCACCCGTCCCCGCATCGGTGGAGCGGCCCGCAGCTGCACCACCGTGTTGGCGCCAGAGATCATCGACACGTTGCAGAAGCCCACCGCCAGCGTGGCGAGTACGGCCAACGGCAACGTCGGCGCTGCCGCCAGCGCCAGGGTGGCGAGCGCCAGGCCGGCACCGGACTGCACCAGGAAGCGCAGGTCGACCGAGTTCCGGCGGGCCACCATCAGCGCGCCGAACACCGAGCCGAGGCTGAGCGTGGCGAAAAGCATCGTGAACGTCGACGCCGTGCCGTGGAAGGTCCGCTCGGCGAGGAGCGGCAGGGTCACGGGGTAGTTGAACGCCGCCGTGCCGATCACGGCCATGAGGATGATCGGCAGCCGCAGCTCCGGCGTGCGCCACACGTAGCGCAGCCCTTCACGGAGCTGCCCCTTGGCCTTGGCGACGCGAGGCGACGACCGGAACCGCGCCCGGTTCATGCGCAGCAGGGCCACGATGACCGCCACGTACGTCACGGCGTTCACGACGAAGCACACGCCGGCACCCGGCCCCGCGATGAGCACGCCCGCCAGTGTTGGACCCACGACCCGCGAGCCGGTCATCAGGGCGCTGTTGAGCCCCACGGCGTTGGGTACGTCGGTCTCGGGCACCAGCTCGACCACCAGGGCCCGGCGGGACGGGTTGTCGAAGGCGTTGATGACGCCAAAGACGAGCGACAGCCCGAACAGCGCGCCTACGGTGATGCGGTCGGTCAGCGTGAGCACCGACAGCGTGGTCGCCAGGACCAGGAACGCCGACTGGGTGCAGACCATCAGCCGGTGGCGGTCGACGCGGTCGGCGATCACGCCCGCCCAGGCGCCAAGCACCAGGATGGGCAGGAACTCGGCCGCGGTCACCAGACCGAGGGCGACGCCGCTGCCGGTGAGGTCGAGGACCAGCCAGGTGATCGCCATCGCCTGCATCCAGGTGCCGGCCTGGCTGATGAGCTGGCCCCCGAAGAAGAGGCGGAAGTTCCGGCTGGCGAACGAACGGAAGGTGGCGTGACCGGCGAGCCGCAGTCGCTCGCTCACGTGCGCGCCCCTACCCCTGCAAGCTGTTCCAGTGCGTCGATGGCGTCGTGCAGGCGCCGCACGGCGTCGGGCCCGAGCTCCTCGAGCCGGACGGCGAGGAAGGCGTTGCGCCGGGCCCGGCTGTGTTCGAGCCGCCGGCGTCCCTCACGCGTGGTCGACACCCTGGTGATGCGGCGGTCGGACGCGTCGACGGTCCGGTCGACCAGGCCTTCCTCCTCGAGTCGGGCGATCACCTTCGTGATCGTGGGTGGCGTCACCTGCTCGGCCGCGGCCAGGTCGCCCAGGGTGATCGGGCCCCGGAGGTCGATCGTGCCGAGCGCCGACTGCTGTGACGGCGACAGTCCGGTGTCGGCCTCCTGCCGCAGCCGACGGTGGAGCCGAGCCGATGCCAGCCTGAGGCGCCCGGCCAGCTCGGTGATCTCGACGTCGCTTGTGGTTGCACCAACCATCAGTGGACCAGGTTAGTTAGCTAGGCAAACTATTCCAACCGCGTTGGGAATTCGGCAGTCCCCCGTTGATTTGGCAGGATCATGGGCCTATGGCGAAGGCCGCCCTGGACGGGTTCAGGCGCAACGAGTGGGTGAAGAACCTCGATGACCTGCCAGGCGTCCCCGCGGGCACCAAGGGTCGGGTCTATCTGGTCGAGGGCTTCACGTGGACGCGGTATCGGGTGCTGTTCGACAACGGCGTGGACATCGGCTCGCTCGACGGTGCGGTGCTGGCTCGCCCGCGTGACCTCGCCGCGGCCCTGGAACGGCGCGAGCAGGCGGCGCTCGCCGCCGAGGCGGCTGCGGAAGAGGCAGAGGCAGCCGACGAGGAGGGCGCGGCGGCGGCCGGTGAGGACAAGACGGTGAACGGTGTGTCGGTGCCGGCACACCTGCTCAACCGATCGAGACGGGCGCGAGAGCGCGTGGCTGCGGCCTAGGGGGATAGCGGATGAAACTGAGCATGCCGCTCAGCTATGCCGGCGGGTTCAAGGAATCGGCCGCCCAGGCCGCGGAGCTCGAGGCGGCAGGGCTCGACATGGTGTGGGTGGCCGAGGCCTACGGCTTCGACGGCGTGAGCCTCATGGGCTACCTGGCGGCCGTGACCGAGCGCCTCGAGATCGGCGCCGCCATCCTGCCCATCTACACCCGCACGCCGACGCTGCTGGCGATGACCGCCGCCGGGGTCGACGCGCTGTCCGACGGACGCTGCGTGCTGGGCCTCGGCGCCTCGGGCCCGCAGGTCATCGAGGGCTGGCACGGCGTCCCCTACACCGAGCCGGTGAGCCGCACCCGGGAGATCATCGAGATCTGCCGCAAGGTCTGGACCCGGGAGCGGGTCACCCACGAGGGCCGCTCCTACACGCTCCCGCTCCCACCCGACCGCGGAACCGGCCTGGGCAAGCCACTCAAGCTGATCACCACGCCGGTGCGGGAGCGCGTCCCCATCTACGTGGCGTCGCTCGGACCCCGCAACGTGCGGATGACGGCCGAGATCGCCGACGGCTGGCTGCCGATCTTCCATCTCCCGGAGAAGGTCGACGAGGTGTGGGGTCCCGACCTGGCGGCGGGTGCGGCGAAGCGGCCACCCGAGCTGGGACCACTCGAGATCGTGGCCGGGGGCCTGCTGGCGGTGGGCGACGACGCCGCCGACCTGCGCGACCTCGCCCGGCCCATGCTGGCGCTCTACGTCGGGGGCATGGGAGCCAAGGGCCGCAACTTCTACAACGACCTCGCCCGGCGCTTCGGCTACGAGGCCGAGGCCGAGAAGATCCAGGACCTCTACCTCGACGGTCACAAGGACGAGGCCGCGGCGGCCGTACCGCCCGGCCTGCTGGAGGCCGCCACCATCTGCGGCCCCGAGGGCTACGTCCGCGACCGGATCGCCGCCTACGCCGACACGGGCGTCACGGTGCTCAACGTGACGCCGTTCGGCGGTGATGTCCCGGCCCTGGTCGGACAGCTCAAGGAGTGGATTGGCAACTGACCTCGACTCCGGCTTCGACACGCTCGACCCCCGCACGGGTGAGGTGCTGGCGCACCTGCCCGAGCACGGACCCGGAGAGGTCGCCGCCGCAGTCGCCCGCGCCCGCGAGGCGTTCGGCGCGTGGAGCGCGCTGGGCTTCGACCAGCGCCTCGACCACGTGCTGGCGGTGCGGGACCTGCTGATCGACCGGATCGACCAGGTCGTCGACGTCATCTGCAGCGAGACCGGCAAGCTCGAGCCCGAGGCCCTCAGCGCCGAGGTACTGGCCACGTGCGAGTTGATCGAGCACTACCGCAAGTACGGGGCCAAGGCACTGCGTTCGGAAAAGGTGCCGGTGGGGTCGCTGCTGCCGCACAAGCGGGCGTGGCGCAGCTACGAGCCGATGGGCGTCGTGGGCGTGATCTCGCCGTGGAACTATCCCCTCACGTTGGCCATGACGCCGGTGGTGTCGGCGCTGCTGGCCGGCAACACGGTGGTGCTCAAGCCCTCAGAGGTCACCCCGCTGGTAGGCCTGGAGATCGGCAGGCTGTTCGCCGAGGCTGGCCCCCACCCGGACATCGTCCAGGTGGTCACCGGTGGCGGCCCCACCGGCGACGCCCTGGTACGCGCCGGCGTGCAGAAGGTGGCGTTCACCGGCTCGGTGCGAACGGGCAAGCAGGTGATGGAGGCGGCGGCCGAGACCCTCACGCCCGTGCTCCTCGAGCTGGGCGGCAAGGACCCGATGATCGTGTGCGACGACGCCGACATCGAGCGAGCGGCCTCCGGGGCGGTGTGGGGCGCGTTCATGAACGCCGGTCAGACCTGCATGTCGGTCGAGCGGGTGTACGTCGACGACGCCGTCTACGACCGCTTCGTCGACCTGGTGGTGGACCGGGCCAAGGCGGTCCGACAGGGCCGCGGGCCCGGGCACGACATCGGGTCCATGAGCTTCGGGCCCCAGGTCGACACCGTCGAGCGCCACGTTGCCGACGCCGAGGCCAAGGGGGCCAAGGTGCTCACCGGCGGTCGCCGCGTCCCGGGCCGGCCGGGGCTGTGGTACGAGCCGACGGTCCTGGTCGACGTGGACCATTCGATGGACGTCATGCGGGACGAGACCTTCGGCCCCGTCCTGCCGATCATGCGGGTGCGCGACGACGAGGAGGCGGTGCGCCTGGCCAACGACTCCCGCTACGGCCTCAACAGCTCGGTGTGGTCGGCCGACGACCAGCGGGCCGAGCAGATCGCCCGGGCCATCGAGGCCGGCAACGTCTGCATCAACGACTGCATGGTGAGCTACGCCGTGGCCGGTCTGCCGTTCGGCGGGGTGAAGGAGTCGGGCATAGGCCGCATCCACGGGGTCGAGGGCCTGCGGGCGTTCTGCAACACCAAGTCGGTGCTGGCCAGCCGGTTCGACCTACGGCGCGAGGTCCAGTGGTTCCCACTCCCGGCGTGGGTCACCCGCTCGCTGCGCCGGATCGTGCGCCTCCGCTACCGCCGCGGCCTGCGCGCCAAGCTGCAGCGCTAGCGCGTTCTAGGGGCGGATCTTGGTGAGGACCGCCTCGGCCTCGTCGACGATCTGATGGACCAGGTCGCCGGCGGGCACCAGGGCGTCGATCGAACCGACGCCCTGGCCGGCGGGGAAGAACTCGCGCGTCGGATCCACGTCGGGGGTGGATTCGTCGCCCCCCAGGTGGTTGGCGCCGTCCTGGATCGACTGCAGCACCTGGGCCGGGAACCGCTGGACCTCCCGCCCGCCATCCTCGTACTCCTGGGTGTAGCTGTTGGCGATCACCCGGCAGGTCTTGCCTGTGTAGGCCTTGGTGACCACGGTGTCGTCCTCGTGGCTTCGCAGCAGCGTCTCCTTGTAGCCACGCACGCCACGGGCCTCGGGCGTCGCGATGAAGCGGGTGCCGATCCACACGCCGTCGGCCCCCAGCGCCAGCGCCGCCGCCAGCCCCCGCCCGTCCACGATGCTGCCGGCCGCCACCACCGGAACGCGCTCGCCGACGGCGTCGACGATTTGGGGGACCAGCGCCATGGTGGCGACTCGGCCCGTGTGGCCACCGGCCTCGGTGCCCTGCGCCACCACGATGTCACAGCCGGCCTCGACGGCGGCCACCGCGTGGCGCACCTTGCCGCACATGTTGACAACCAGCAGGCCGTGGCTGTGGCACTGGTCGATGACGTCGCGCGGCACGCCCAGTCCGGCCACGAAGGCGCTCGCCCCGCCGCGGATGACGTCGTCGACCTTGTCCTCGAGTCCCTGTGGCAGGGCGGTGAGCAGGTCGACCCCGAAGGGCCTGGAGGTGGCCTCGCGCACCGCGGCGATCTCTTCCCGCATCTCCTCCCCGCCCATCGTGGATGAGCCCATGCAGCCGAAGCCACCGCCCTCCGACACGGCGGCGACGAGGCGGTTGTAGGACACCCCGCCCATCCCGGCGAGCATCACCGGATGCTCGATCTGCAGGGCGTCGGTCAGGCGGGTCCGGAGCATGTCAGGATGCTGGCCAAACCTTGACTACCGGGTCAAGTACGGCCGGACGGGGGCCGCAGACGCGCATCCGGCACACCCAGGGGGTGGGTGCGCCAGCAACGGTCAGAGGTACGCGCCCGGTCCGGTCAACACGCCTCGGTGCCAGCGGCGCGGCGTGGCCAACACGGCCCGGGGATAGTCCTCGAACAGCCAGCGGGCGAAGTTGCGGCGGGTCCAGCGGGTGGCGCCCGCCAGCCGCACCCCGGCCGCGACGCCGCGGCGGTGGCGCACCGCCCGGATGAGCAGCGTCGACATGTGGTGGTCGGCCACGAGCGCACGGCGAACGGCCCGGCGGTACCGGGCGGTGACCACCCCGGCAGGCTCGGCGGCGACGTCGCTGCCGGCGATGGCTTCGGCGGCCAGGACGCCGCTCAGCAGCGCCTGCCCGATGCCCTCGCCGGTGAGCCGATCGCTGGCGGCGGCGGCGTCACCCACGAACAGCGTGCGGCGCCCGGTGAGCACTGCCTCGTCGATGCGGGCGGGGATGGGCCAGGCCCGGTGCGGTGCCTCCGGCTCGGCGCCGTCGCCCAGCACCCGACGGATGTGGGGCCGGTCGAGCAGGTCTCGCCAGATGCCGGCCATGTCCTGGACGCGCCCGACCCGCTCGCCCCGGACGATGCCGAAGCCCACGTTGGCCCGGCCGCCGGGTAGCGGGAACGACCAGGCGTAGCCGGGCAGCAGGTCGGGCTCGAACCACACGAACAGCTCCCGCGCAGCCCGGGGGCCGACGCCGCCGAAGTACTGGCGAAAGGCGTGCCAGTCACCCCGGTACCCCGGGGCCGCCAAGCCCAGGTGCTTGCGGGTGGGCGACCACATGCCGTCCGCAGCGACGGCGTAGGCCGCCGTCAACTCGCCCACACCGTCGACCCGGATCGCCACGTGGTCGTCGTGCTCGGCCGCCCCGACGCAGGCGTGCCCGTCGAGCACCTTGACTCCCGCGGTGCGGGCCTCGTCGAGCAGCGCACCGTCGAGGTCGGCCCGGCGGGCCACCGCCGCGTACGTGCCGCGGCCCCCCGGGAGCGGAAACGTCACCTCGGGCCCGGCCGGCGCGCGCACCACCACGTCGTCGACGCGCTGCCACGAGGCCACGCGCCCGGGCTCGAGGCCCAAGCCCTCGAGAAGGCGCAGCGCACCGGTCGTGATCCCGTCGCCACAGACCTTGTCGCGGGGAAATCGTGCCCTGTCGACCAGCGTCACGTCCCGCCCCGCGCGGGCCAGGCCGATGGCCGCCGCGGACCCGGCGGGACCACCTCCGATCACGATGACGTCGGCAGCGCGCACCCGCCAACGCTACGCGCTCTAACAGGGCTCATCCGGTCCTGGGCGGTAGGTGGCCCGGAAGGTGTCGGTGACGGGCGCCTTGTCCGGGTAGGTGATCCGGCGGGTGGTGGTGACGTTCACGCAGCTGCCCGACGGCGACTCCGAGATGCCCACCTGTTCGCCGCTGGCGTAGGGGGTCGACCACAGGGTCACCGTCACGCTGCTGCCGGAGTGGGACGTGTCGACGAGGATGCAGTAGGGCGTGTCGTTGACGAACGCCATGTCGGGTGCCGGATGGCCCATGGTCGCTTCGCGGCCACGCGGGTAGCGGGCGAAGTACTCGGAATGGGCCTGGTACTCGGTGATGTCGAGCCCGGCGAAGTAGGCGGCGTTGAACGTGGTGGTCGAGAACTGCGACACCCCGCCGCCCACCTCGTCCACGTGCTTGCCGTCGCGGATGGCGCCCGCCACGACGAACCCCTTGTCGAGGGTCCGGGGGCCGACCAGGTCGTTGATCGAGAACGTCTCATTGGGCTTGACCAGGGCTCCGTCGACCAGGTCGGCGATCCGGTGGATGTTGATGACCCGGGGCTCGCCCGGGTTGTAGTAGGTGGTGAACCCGGGCCCGGCGGTGGTGGGCTCGGCGTTGCGCCACGCATGGTTGCCGCCGACCGGCTGGTTGACGCCGCATTCCTGCGCCGCCTGGGTCGTGAAGGTGGGCTCGGTGATCGTCACCTCGAGGTCGGCACCCGGCTGGCCGTTGATCAGGGCCGCCCACACGCGATTGGCGCTGTCGGCACCGCAACAGGCGACGCCCTGCTCGGAGGGGACGACGGTGGGACCACCGGCGCCGAGCACGACCCGGGCGTCCTGAGGGTCGGCTGCGACGCCGGCGAAGACCTGGGGCAGCGCCTGGTTGACGGCGTCTCCGTTGATGGTCAGTTTGAGGTCGCCGCCCTCGGGGGACGGGGCGATCCAGGTGCGAAGCTGCTCGGCGGGGACGGTCTCGGTGGACTCGCCTGCCGTGAGCCGCAGGCCGTCGGCGGTCATCTGGTTGGCCTGGTCGGCCAACTTCTGTGCCTCCTCGTCGGTGAAGTTGGGGGCGACCGGGGCCGAGCCGACCTCGACCTCGATCGGATCCGTGCGTGACTCGGCGGCGGCCTCGGGCAGCTCGTCGACGACGGTTTCGGTGTCGACCCCCTGGCCCGGCTTGCCCGGCACCAGGACCCAACCCTGCTCGGTGAGGCGGATGGTGGGGTCTGCCGGAGCCATGCGGTCGGCGCCCTGCAGCTCCACCAGCTTCGCCGTCGCGGTCGGCCCGCTGACCGTGTAGCGGACGTCGACGTCGCGCGGCGTGACGAACGACTTGAACCAGGTGAACGGCTGCGTGAGCAGCGAGTCGCCCCGGCCGACGTCGAGTGCGGCGTCGGACGTGGCCTGTTCGTCGAGGGCGAGCCCGATCTCCCCGGCGGTCGTTTCGTAGGTCTTGTCGCCGCTCGTGATCCGGACCGGCCGGACTGCCACCTCCTCGGCGATGCCGTTCATCACCTCGGGAAGCGACTCCTCGCCGAGGCCACCGACGGGTCGTCCCGCGACCTCCACGTTGCGCCGGACCTGTCCGGACAGGGTGGCCGCGTCGATGGCCCAGGCGCCGATCAGCAGCACCAGGGCCAGCACGGGGACGCCGGCCAGCGCCAGCGCCCAGCGCGGTGGCCCATCGCCGGGGGCGCCGCCCGGCGTCCGGAAATGCCGCCCGCCCGGGTCCTCCTCGTCGCCGCCATTGCCGCCATTGCCGCCGTCGCCGCCAGGGGCGGGGGCGGTGGACCGGGCCTCCGCAGGGACAGGGCCGCCGATGCGGGGCGTCGGGCCGGTGGTCCGGCCCTCGGCGGCGGCAGCCCCCCCGAGGACCAGCGTCCGGTCGCCGTTCCCGCTGCGCCGCTCCGCGGCGGCGTCGACGCCATTGCCGGTGGCCGTCTCATCGCTCGGCTCGTCCTCGGCCCGGTGGTCGGGCAGGTCGAAGATCGGCGGCACGTCGGGCGCCGGGTCGTCTTTGGGGGTGTCCGGGGAGGGCGAGCTGTCCGCGGGCGCGTCGGTGTGCGCCGTTTCCTCTGATTGTTCGTGGGCATCCCCAGCGCCCGCGTGGTGAGGCGCGGGCGCGCCTTCATTCCCGTCCACTGGACACCACCCTGCCACGTCGGCCAGCGCGGTTCTAACCGTCCTCGACCACACCCCGCGCGAAAACGGGATCTGTTACGGGATCGTCATGGGCGAGCCGGGGGCGGTTCGGTGTCGTCGTCGAGCTCGCGCGGGTGGTCGGATGCAACGTGATCCTGGAGCTCGTTGCGCGATCCGAATCGCAGCTCGCAATAGGGGCATTGGTGCACGTCTGTCACGCCGTCCAGTGCCGCGCTGCTACGTTCCCAGCGGTTGGAAATCAGGCGGTACCGCCGAAGGGGGACGCAGTCGATGGGCATCTGTGACGATCGGGTCGCGATCGTGACCGGGGCCGGCCGGGGCATCGGGCGCGAGCACGCGCTGCTGCTTGCCGCCCAAGGAGCCAAGGTGGTCGTGAACGATCTCGGCGGCGCGATGGACGGCACCGGCAGCGACACCGGCCCCGCCCACGACGTGGTCGAGGAAATCACTACGCAGGGTGGTCAAGCGGTCGCCAGTACCGACGACGTCGGCGACTTTGCCGGCGCCGAGAAGCTCGTCGGGACGGCCATCGAGTCGTTCGGTCGCCTCGACGTGCTCATCAACAACGCCGGCATCCTGCGCGACCGCATGCTCATCAACATGAGCGAGGCCGAGTGGGACGCCGTCATCAGGGTCCACCTCGGGCA
>Ga0256867_10001131_pt1 | contig 11081 bp, 2 predicted proteins | sample RVTome_15_FD_185939 | JGI IMG/M metagenome (GOLD analysis project Ga0256867, IMG submission 185939) | Soil microbial communities from uranium-contaminated site in the Upper Colorado River Basin, Wyoming, United States - RVT150D86 (HiSeq) ... | reverse complement strand
CTCCCCGGCACCGATAGCGAGGGGTTCTGGCCTGGTCTATTGACCGGCCGAAATTTCGTCACCGAGATTGCCCCCGAGCGCTGGGCGCGAGACGCGTTTTTCCATCCGAGGAAGTCTCATCCCGGAACCAGCTACACGTTCGCCGCAGGCTCTGTCGGCGACGTGTCTGCGTTCGATGCCGCGTTTTTCGGCATCTCCCCGCGCGAAGCCGCGCAGATGGACCCGCAGCAGCGCCTGCTGCTCGAGCTGAGCTGGGAGGCCTTCGAGAACGCGGGCGTCAGGCCATCCGATATCCGGGGCAGCCAGTGCGGTGTCTACATTGGCATATCCACGAACGACTACTCCCTGCGCCTCGCCGACGACCTCTCGGCCGTAGACGCGTCCGCCGCGACCGGCACCTCGAGCAGCATCGCGGCAAACCGCATCTCGTATGTTTTCGATCTGCGCGGGCCAAGCCTCGCGCTCGACACCGCGTGCTCGTCCTCGCTCGTGGCGTTTCATCTCGCCTGCCGTTCGATCCTGTCCGAAGAGTGCACGCAGGCGATCGCGGGCGGCGTGAGCCTTCACACGCACCCTTACGGATTCGTGACTTTCGCAAAGGCATCGATGCTGTCGCGCGAGGGCGCATGCAAGGTGTTCGATGCCTCGGGCGATGGTTACGTTCGCTCTGAAGGCGGCGCCGTATTTTTTCTCAAGGAGTACGAACGCGCGCTCGTGGACGGTGATCCCGTTCTCGCTGTCATCGCGGGCTCTGTCGTTAACAGCGATGGCAAGACCTCCGGCCTGACGGTACCGAGCATCGGCGCCCAGGTTGAACTGCTCCAGCGGGCTTATTCCGAAGCGGGAATTGCGCCGTCGCAGATCGATTACGTCGAGGCACACGGAACAGGCACGGCCGTTGGCGACCCCGTTGAGACCCACGCATTGGGAGTAGCGCTGGGACAGTTCCGTCCCAAGGAGAAGCCGCTGCTGATCGGCTCGGTCAAGAGCAACCTGGGACATCTCGAGGCTGCTGCGGGCGCGGCGGGACTGGTCAAGGCGCTGCACTGCGTGCAGCACCGGGCCATACCCCCCAACATCCATTTCAGCAACCCGAACCCGAGCATCCGATTCGACGAGTGGAACCTCAAGGTCGTCACGAAAGTCGCGCCCCTGGATGGTCAAAGTAAGCTTGTCATCGGTATCAATTCCTTCGGGTTCGGGGGCGCCAATGCGCACGTCATCCTGGAGAGCCCCGAGATTCGTGCGGATGGACAGCCCAACGGCGCGTCATCAGCACCTCTACCGGTCATGGTTTCCGGAAAGAATGCCGCTGCGCTCAGAACGGCGGCGCGTGAGCTCTCGCATTTCGTTCGGACTCAGGCCGACTCCACGCTGTACGACATTGCGTACAGCGCCGCCTTCCACCGGGAGTGGCACGAGCACCGGGCGATCATTTTCGCCGGCACAAAGGACTCGCTTGCGGCTGATCTGAAGAAGTTTTCCGAGGACGAGAAGACGGCCCCTTCGGTGCTCATCGAATCCGGCACTGCCCTCTCGTCTGCAGCAGGGCCCGCATTTATCTATTCCGGCAACGGCGCCGTGCGGGAAGGCATGGGACAACGTCTCATGGCCGGGGACCCCACCTTCAGGAGCGCGGTGCGCGAAGTCGACGAGATTTTCCGCCGGTGGGCCGACTTTTCCCTCCAGGACCAGCTCACGGGAAGGAGCGGGCCAGGCCGCTACGAGTACGCAGAAATCGTGCAGCCGGCGCTTTTCGCGCTGCAGGTGGGAATCACGCAAACGCTGCGGCAGCGGGGAATCACACCGACGGCCGTTGCAGGCCACAGCGTCGGCGAAGTCGCCGCGGCGTGGGCATCCGGTGCGTTGTCGCTCGAGCAGGCTGTGCGGGTCGTATTCCACCGCAGCCGATTGCAGGGCACAACCAAGGGCAAGGGGCAGATGACCGCGATCGCGCTCGGTGAGACGGTCGCGCAGAAATTGCTGGAGCAAACGGGGCTCTCGGACGTCGTGTCGATCGCGGCAGTCAACGCCTTGAACAGCGTCACCGTCGCGGGACCGTTGCTTGCATTGGTAGAACTCGAGCAACTCCTGATTCGGCGCAACGTTACGCACAAACGTCTTGCGCTAGATTACGCATTCCACAGCCCGGCGATGGATGTGATCGAGAACGATCTCATCGAGGCGTTGGCAGATCTCACTCCTTCCGAGACGCACATCCCGTTCCATTCCGGGGTCACGGGAGAAACGCTGGAAGGGGCTGCGCTGGACGCGGGCTACTGGTGGGGCAACATCCGCGAGCCCGTGCAGTTTGAAAAAGCGGTCAAGAGCCTGCTTGCGCAGCGCGTCAACATCCTGACCGAGATTGGCCCTCATCCCCTGCTGCGCGGCTATCTTGTGGCCTGCCTCAGGGATATGGATGTCCAGGGACGCGTCATTCCAACCCTGCTGCGCGGCGATGACAGCCCGAACCGGATCGCGGGCGCGGCTTGCCAGATCGCCATTGCCGGAGCGGACGTCGACTGGAAAGCGCATTTTCCACACCGCGGGCGTTTCGTCCGGCTGCCCAGTTACCCGTGGCAGCGCGAGCGGCACTGGCATGCCGTGTCTTCCGAATCCTACCAGCGGCTCAGTCGCAATCGCGTGCACCCCCTTCTCGGCTATCGCCTGCACGAGATCGAATGGGGCTGGGAGAGCCACGTGGACACACAGCTCTGCCCCACTCTGGCCGATCACGTCATCGGCGAGGCGATTGTGATGCCGGGCACAGCCTATGTGGAAATGGCGTTGGCGGCGGCGCGGCTGTGGCAAGAACGCGAGATTGTCGAAATCGAGCAGCTTGAAATCCGCTCGCCGCTCATACTGGGGGACGCCCAATCGCGAGTGCTCCGCTTCAGCATCGACGCATCTGACGGGAGTTTCTCGATCAAGAGCCGCGATTACCTCAACGGGCCCGAGTGGACGGAGCACGCTGTCGGCAGGATCGTGCCCGATCCTGGCGCCATGCCGCCGCCGGCGCCGCTCACACTTCCCAATCGCGCGCCGGACTTTACGGGCGCGGATCACGACGAGCTCACCGCCGCAGTGGGGTTGGATTACGGGCCCGCGTTTCGGGCAATCGACGCGGTATGGGCCGAAAACGGCTCTGTATATGCCAGGTTGCGCGTGCCGCAAGCGATCGAGTCCGAGCTGAAGCAAATGGAGCTCCACCCGGCCCTTCTCGACTGCACGTTTCAGCTCATCATCCAGATGCTGAAGAACGATTACCTCGCGCGGGCGGGGACCGTTTACGTGCCCTCGAGAATTGATGCACTGCTCTACCGGCCCGGCAGGACACCCCCGTCCCTGGCTCGGGCGACCCTGCGCCGTTCCGGTCCTCACTCCCTCGCCGCGAGCTTCGCACTTTTCGATGCCGATGGCACGCTCGTTGCCTGGATCAAGGAAGTGCAATTCAGCAGCCTGCCGTTGCGCAAGAATCCTTCGGACCGCCTGCGCTTTCTCGAGAGCCGTTCGGTTCCCATGCCTCACCCGTCTGCGCCATCCGGCGCGCCGCGACAGCTTTTCGATCACCTGCAGCGGACACTCGGCGACGTCACGGCGTCGCGGCCGGCACGAAGTGCTTTGAAACGCTATACCCACGAAATCGAGCCGCTCCTCGACGCACTGTGCAGTGGCTTTGCCGCTCAGGCGCTAAGATCGCTGGCGGGCCGCGGCAACGTACTGACCCAGGCGCAAGCCTGCGCGGAAGCTAATCCCGATACCGTGCCCTTGCTCCGGCACATCATCGGCATGCTCGAGGAAGACAAGCTGATCTCGGCGGACGGGAGCGATTGGCGTTTTCTGCCGTCCCTGGACCGTCCCGCCCCGGAGGACATCTGGAACTGCCTCATTGCCGATTACCCGGACTACATCCGGATTCTGCAGGCGGTCGGCCGCGTCGGCATGCATCTTCCCGACCTGCTGGCCGGCCGCGCAACGCTGGAGCAGATTCTGCCCCGGGAGTCCACGTTGAGCCACCTGACGCATCAATTATTGGCCGATGCGGGCAGGCACGGTCTTGAGCGCGCGGTACGCGATGTCATTACCCAGGCGCTCGGGGAGTGTCCGGCTGGCAAGCGGTTGAGAATCATCGAGCTGAGCGCTGCCCAGCCCATGTTTGCCGCAGCGATCTGCAAGGCGCTCGACTTCGATCGCTGCGACTACGTTTACGCCACCGCATCGCCTGTTCCAGAGGATTGCCAGCGCCTGGTGGAGAAGTATCCGGCTGCCGAAGTTCGCCGGCTCGATTCGGGAATGGACGCGCATACGGCCGCCCGTGCTGCGTCCGATCAGTTCCAGCTGGCGCTGGTCACTTCGGACTTCGCAACGGAGAACGAGGCGTTGCTGGCGCTTGCCTATGCCAAAAGCCATCTCGCTCCCGGCGCGTCGATCCTTGTGATCGAACAGCATCCTTCGCGCTGGTCTAATTTCGTGTTCGGCGGAGAGCGCTCGTGGTGGTCTGTTGCGCCCGACGGGTCCTGGTCTTCCCGGCAAAAACCCGCTGCGTATTGGCGCCAGCAACTTCTCAAGCTGGGATTTCAGCCGAGCACGACGCTGGGGCTGTCGCCGGATGGCTCGTCCGGTCCCTATCTGCTTCTATCCCAGCTTCCGGAGCAGATCAGGATCCTGCCGCAACGGCCGTTATCCGCCAACCGCAACTGGGTGGTGCTGGCGGACAAGGAAGGTTTTTCCGCAGGATTGGCCGCACAACTGGCGAAGACTCTCGAAGCCCGCGGGGACCGCGTCATCCGGGTCACCCCCGGCAGCCGCTGGTCCGCGCTCGACGAACGCCATTATGAGATCGCCCCGCATGACCCGGCCCACTACGAAGCGCTCCTCTCGCAGCTTGCGAAGAATTTCAGCCATCTCGATGGCGTCGTGCACCTTTACGGATTGGGATCCTCGGCACCGGAGAGCACGCCACTGCTGCTACTCGATCGCCAAATCGACCGGTGCGCTGCCGTCACGGGGTTAACGCGCGCCTGCGACACAGCAGGAATCAAGACTACCTGCTGGCTGGTGACCGCGCGCGCCACGAGCCCCGGTCATGCTTCGCATGGGCGCCAGGACACCGGCACGATTCTTTCCGACAGCATCGATGCTGCACTGTGGGGATTCGGACGAACCCTCATGAACGAGAGCGCCCATGCGGCGGTCCGCCTAGTCGACATCGATGATTCGGCAGCGCTCGACACGCTTGCCTATGGAGTTGCCCGGGAGCTTTTCAATCCGGACGCAGAACGGGAGGTGATGCTGAACGCGTCAGGGGAGCGGTACGTTCCGCGGCTCCACTTCGCATCGCGCACGGCCGACAAGCGCCGGGCGGATGCCACTCCCGAGCAAGCGACTGTGCGGCTCGGCCTTCGAGCCCGGGGCCAGTTGACCCATCTGCAGTGGGAAACCCACGCGCGCATGCCGCCGGCGGACGACGACCTGGAGATCGAGGTCCAGGCAACAGGCCTCAATTTCCGCGACGTCATGTACACCCTCGGCCTGCTCTCCGACGATGCGCTTGAAGGGGGCTTTTCGGGCCCCGCGCTGGGTCTCGAGTTTGCCGGCATCGTGACCGACGTGGGACGGCGGGTTCAGGGATTCGCACCGGGCAACCGCGTTCTGGGCTTTGCGCCGGCGAGCTTCAGCAATCGTGTTGTGACCACGGCAGACTGCGTATGTCACATCCCGCCGGCGTTGGGGTTCGAGGCCGCCGCGACGATCCCCAGTGCTTTCCTTACGGCCTGCTACGCGCTCAACCATCTCGCCCGTCTCGAAGAGGGCGAGAAAATCCTGATTCACGGCGCCGCCGGCGGGGTCGGGATAGCCGCCATCCAGCTTGCGAAACTGCGCGGCGCGGAAATATTCGCAACGGCGGGCTCGGAGGAAAAACGCGATTTCCTCCGGCTGCTCGGCGTGAACCACGTATTCGACTCGCGTTCACTGGCATTCTCCGACGGAATTCTGGCGATCACGGAAGGCGGCGGCGTCGATGTCGTCCTCAACTCGCTGGCTGGAGAGGCAATCAACCGCAACCTTCGGGTGCTCAAGCCATTCGGTCGGTTCCTGGAGCTCGGCAAGCGGGACTTCCAGCAGAACACGCGGATCGGACTGCGCCCCTTCCGCAACAACATCAGCTATTTCGGCATCGACGTGGACCAGCTCATGAAGGAGCGTCCGGATCTCACCCGCAGGCTCTTTGGCGAGGTCATGGCGCTTTTCGGCGAGGGTGCGCTGCATCCGCTTCCTTACCAGCGCTTCGAGGCGGAAGAGATCGTGAGCGCGTTCCGGTATATGCAGCAGTCCCGGCACATCGGCAAGATCGTCGTCACCTATCAGGATGGCGTTCGGCCCGCGCCCGTTCCGGAAGATGACCGTCGCGCGCTGCGGTTGCCGCCCGACGCATCGTATCTGGTCACCGGGGGCCTGGGCGGATTCGGGCTCAAAACGGCGCAGTGGCTCGTGTCGCGAGGCGCCCGCCACCTGGTATTGGTCAGCCGCAGTGGCGTGACCACGCCGGAAGCACAGGCTGTTATCGCGCAGCTCGCGAATGAAGGTGTCACGGTCCGCGCCGAAGCCTGCGACGTGAGCGATCTGAAGGCGATTTCCAGCCTGCTGTCGGACGTGGCAGTGACGCTGCCTCCTCTGCGAGGCATCGTGCATGCGGCCGCCGTCATAGACGATGGCCTGATTCAGAACATGAACCGGGAGCAGATCCGCCGCGTGTTCGCCCCGAAGATCCTGGGCGCCTGCTACCTGCACCAGCTCACGCTCGGAAAGCCGCTCGATTTCTTCATCCTCTTCTCCTCGGCAACCACGTTGTTCGGCAATCCGGGGCAGGGAAACTACGTCGCTGCCAACAATTGCCTCGAGGCACTCGCGGCGCGCCGACGCGCCGCGGGGCTTCCAGCTCTGTGCGTCGGATGGGGCGCCATCGACGATGCGGGATACCTTGCGCGCAATCCCCACATCAAGGAGGCATTGCAAGGCCGCATGGGTGGTTCGGCGACGCCGTCATCGGTTGCACTTGCCGCTCTCGAGGAGCTCCTTTTCGCCGACCGCTCGGGTGTCGGGGTTCTGGAGCTTGACTGGAAAGCGTTGACCCGTTTCCTGCCCACCGCCGGCACGCCCAGATTCGGCGAACTCGTTCGTCAGGTCGAGGACGGCAAGGCAGACGATGTCGGGATTACCGACGTTAAGCGCTTGTTGACCACGCTCTCCGGCCCGCAGCTCCTCGCAGCGTTCTGCGACATGCTGAAAACCGACGTCGCTGGCATCCTGCGCATGCCGCCCGAGAAGATCGACGAGAATCGCTCGCTCTACGAGATGGGATTCGACTCACTGATGGGCGTCGAGCTCTCGACTTCCGTGGATCTGCGGTTTGGAGTCCGGCTGCCGGTCATGGCGTTAAGCGAGAACCCGACCATCGCGGGTTTGAGCGCAAGGTTGCTCAGCCAGCTCTCGAGCACAGATGAATCATCCGAGGGCGCCGCCGAGACCGAGGCCGCCGAGCAGGCGCTCGAGATCGCGACCCAGCATGCGGACGACGCCAATGCCCATGTGATCGCCGCCGTTGCAGCACGAATCCAGGCCGAGGAGCCGGGCCCGGCAACCAGGATCATTCATTGATATGCCGCACAAGGGGCTGACCCGCATCACCTCCGAGACCAAGGAGCGCCTGATCCAGCAGGGGCTCGAGGCCCGCGCGCACCGCAGCGAGCATTCCGAGTCCCGGCCCGAGCTGCTGAAACAGGATACCGCGGATGCGGCTGAGGTGCCGGAAAGGTTTTACCGCTTCCATTTGCATCCCGGCTATCAGCAGCTTCGCGTCCTCAACGAGGCGGCCGAGAAACTGGGCGTCGGCAATCCCTATTTCAAGGTGCACGACGGGATTGCCGGTGTCACGACCCGAATTGGCGGCCGTGAGTTCGTCAACTTTGCGAGCTACAACTACCTTGGCCTTTGCGGCGACCCGCGTATCAGCCAGGCGGCCAAGGACGCTATCGACGCTTACGGTACCTCCGTCTCGGCCAGCCGTCTGGTAGCTGGCGAGCGCAGCATCCACCGCGAGCTCGAGCGGGCGATCGCGGCTATTTACGGTGCCGAAGACGCAGTGGTGTTCGTCAGCGGCCACGCGACCAACGTCACCGTCATTGGCCATCTCTTCGGGCCGAGGGACCTCATCCTGCACGATGCCTTGATTCACAACAGCGTCCTGCAGGGCATCCGGCTCTCGGGCGCGCATCGCCTGCCCTATCCGCATGGAGACTGGGCCGCGGCGGATGGGATCCTCGCCGACCAGCGACGCCGATTCGAGCGCGTGTTGATCGTGACCGAAGGCCTGTTCAGCATGGACGGCGACTATCCCGATCTTCCCCGGTTCGTCGATCTCAAGCGACGGCACCGGGCACTGCTGATGGTTGACGAAGCCCATGCGCTGGGAGTCATGGGCAAAACGGGGCTGGGAATCGCGGAGCAGTTCGGTCTGCCGGGCGACAGCGTCGACATCTGGATGGGCACGCTCAGCAAGACCTTGGCAAGCTGCGGCGGATTCATCGCCGGGGACACCGCGCTGGTGGAACACTTGAAGTTTCTGTCGTCGGGTTTCCTCTACAGCGTTGGCATGGCACCGCCTGTAGCGGCTGCCGCGCTCGCGGCGCTCAAATGCATGCGCGCGGAGCCCCAGCGGGTTGCTGACCTTCAGCATCGCGGCATGCTGTTCAAGAACCGCGCTCGCGCCGCAGGCATCGACGTCGGATCCTGCGCGGGGCTTGCGGTCGTCCCCGCGCTCACGGGGAGCTCAGCACGCGCCGTGCGGCTCTCGCAGGCACTTCTCGAGCGCGGAATCCATGTGCAGCCAATCCTCTACCCGGCGGTTCCTGAGAAATCCGCGCGCCTGCGCTTCTTCATCAACAGCGGCCACACCGAGAACCAGATTCTTGAGACAGTGCGGGCACTGAAGGAAGAATCCGCCCGCATCTGATCGAGAGCCCTTGGAGCGCCCAACAAAATGAATCCCCTCTCCCCCGCTTTCGGGGGAGAGGGTGGGGTGAGGGGGCAGGCGACACGCCATATTGTTATGGCGCTCTTAATTGAATGACTCGCCGCCTGCCTGAAGGTAAGCCGGGGTTTCCGTCCCTCATCCCTTCCCCTTCTCCCAAGAGGAGAAGGGGAAGCTCGAGCCTCCCCTCTCCATTGGTGGAGAGGGGTCGGGGGTGAGGACCGACCATGTGTCCGAGTCGGCGTAAAGACGCTGGCGAAGCCGCAAAACCAAGGCACAATCCGGAACGATGCTTTACTCGCTCGGGCTTGTGGCTGTCGCGCTCACGCTGGCGGGCTGCGCCCTGCTCTTCGTGGTGGTTTTGGCGCTTGTCTACCTTCTCTGGCGACACCTGGTATTGCGCCGCGACGGAATAACCACCGAGAAGCGTCTTTTGGCCCAACCGCTCCCGCCAGACAGCGCGCTTCCACATGTCGTCGTCCAGATCCCCGTCTTCAACGAAAGCGCCATCGTTGAGCGGAGCATCGCCAGCGTTTCCCGCCTGGACTGGCCAGGAGACAAGCTGCATATTCAGATCTGCGACGACAGTACCGACGGGACGACAGAGCTCGCTCGCGGCGCCGCGAATCGAGCCGCAGCAGAAGGCATTGACGTTGTCGTGCTTCACCGCGACGATCGTAGCGAATTCAAAGCCGGAGCCCTGCGCGCCGCCATGATGGCAACACCGCATGGCTACTTCACGATCTTCGATGTTGACTACGTGCCGGCGCCGGACTTCCTGCGGCGCTGCATGGCGGTGCTGCTCGCCGAGCCCGAGATCGCCTTCGTGCAGGCCCGTCCCGATTTCCTCAACGCTGCAGAATCAATTTTTACGAGGGCGCAGGCGATCATCCTCGATTTCCATTACGGGCTCGAGCAGCCGACCCGGTACTGGGCGAAGCAGATGCTGCCGTTCAATGGCACCTGCGGCATCTGGCGCCGCGCCGCGATCGAAGCTGCGGGCGGCTGGCGCGGCGACACGCTCACCGAGGACTGGGACCTCAGCTACCGCGCCATGCTCAAGGGCTGGCGCGGCGTGTTCCTTGCGACGGTGTCCGTTCCCGGTGAGCTTCCGGGAAAGCTCTCCGCCTGGCTCTCACAGCAGAAGCGTTGGGCAGCCGGCATCGGCGAGGTTTCCAGGAAGGTGCTCCCCGCCCTCTTGTTGGACCGGAATCTCCCGCGCAACGAACGATGGGGCGCGCTCTTTCCCCTGGGAACGTGGTTTGGGTACGTCATGTTTCCAGCGACTGTCTTCGCAGCAATCGCGGCGATGCTGCTGGTACCTTCCGTTGCACTGCCTCTCGGCGCGACGGTCTACGCGGCGCTGGTTGCCGTTACGGCGGCTCTTTTCGCGCTCATGCTGACCGCCAACCGGTTCGTGAGACGCACGACGCCAGTGGGGCGTTTCCTGCTCGACTTCGGGACCGTCGTATTGCTGGTGATCTACATCAGCTGGGCAAATTTCCGTTCTCTTCCCGCCACCTTAATGGGGCGGCGCCGGATCTTCGTGCGCACGCCCAAAGAGGGCTCGGCGCTTTCCGCGGGACGTGGTCCCCGATGAATCCCTGAGCGATCTCGGAGAGCTATCGCTGCAACATGACCACTTCCCGCCTGCCACTCACGGTGTTCGAGGAATTGCTCTTCTGGGAAAACCGCCCCGCGTATCCCTGCAGCTGCTTCGCCCGGCTCCAGCTCTCAGGACGGATCGACCACGAGGCCTTCCAGGCCGCCGTTAAGGCGGTCATGCCGCGCCATCCGCTGCTCGCGTCGCGCGTGGAAGCCCGGGGCCGGCGTCTAATCTGGAAGCAGGAACCTGATGCGTTACCCGAAATCAGGTGGCTCTCGGGCCCCACCGGCGGATCGCTACCCGCCACGACTTACCAGGACTTGCGGGACGAAATCGGCCTCAGGCTCTTGGTGGTCGAGAACGGCAACTCATGCGACGTTACGGCACAATTCAACCATGCTTGCTGCGATGGGGTGGGGATCCAGGCGCTGCTAAGCGACATTC
>Ga0256867_10001130_pt1 | contig 11084 bp, 10 predicted proteins | sample RVTome_15_FD_185939 | JGI IMG/M metagenome (GOLD analysis project Ga0256867, IMG submission 185939) | Soil microbial communities from uranium-contaminated site in the Upper Colorado River Basin, Wyoming, United States - RVT150D86 (HiSeq) ... | reverse complement strand
GAAAACCTGATCATGGAAGGCGTTAAAGCGGAAGGCGACCGGCAGGATCTGCACGAAAAAATCCGCCAGCACGCCATGGAGACCTGGCATCATATCCGGGTGGAAGGGGGCGAGAACGACCTCTTATACCGGCTGCGGAGCGATCCGGTCTTCGCGCCGCTGCGAGCCTCACTGCCTGACAAACCGGATGCGGAACGCTACATCGGCCGGGCTCGGGAACAAGTGGATGACTTTTTATCACAGGTCTATCAGCCGCTGCGAGAACGCTATCAAGATCAGTTAGGCCAAACGGTCGAAACCCACGTCTAGCACTGTGTACCGCAACTGGATCACCGGCTGAGCCCACTGAAATCGTTGGGTTTGCGGTGTCCAAACCGCTGACGGACTTCTGTCGGTGCGTACGAGTGCATGCGGAGATTGCCTCATGTTGGATGTACGGTTCATACGGGAAAATCCGGCTCTTGTCCAGGAAGCAGCGCGTAAAAAACATATCGATGTCGATATCGGGGAGCTGTTGGAAGTCGACGCCCAACGCCGCGACTTGCTGACGCAAATCGAAAGTCTCAAAGCGTTGCGCAACAAAACCTCGAAGGAAATTCCGACTCTGCAAGGCGACGCCAAACAAGAGGCGATCGGCCGCATGAAACAAGTCGCAGCCCAAAGCAAGACGCTCGAAGGGCCGTTGCGGGAGATTGAAGCGGCGTTTGAAGCCCTCATGTTGCAAGTGCCGAATGTGCCAGCAGAGGAGGTGCCGGAGGGAGAAAGCGACGACGACAATCTGCTGCTGAAAACCTGGGGGGAGATTCCCGAGTTTGACTTCCCGTTGCGCGATCACGTGGAATTGGGTGAACATCTGGATCTCATCGACATCCGTCGCGCCACCCATCTCGCTGGCGCCCGCACCTATTTTTTGAAAAACGCTGGGGTCTTATTGGAGCAGGCCGTGTTGCAATTCGCGCTGCAGCACATCGTTCGCAAGGGCTTCACGCCGCTCACCGTGCCGCATCTGGTGCGCGATCACGCCATGATCGGCACGGCGTACTTTCCCGCCGGTCGCGACCAGGCGTACCGCATTCCCGAAGACGAACTCAATCTCATCGGTACCTCGGAAGTGCCGGTCACAGCCTATCATGCGGGCGAAGTTTTGCCAGCGGATGAGCTGCCTAAATATTATGCCGGCCTCTCCAGTTGCTATCGCCGTGAGGCCGGAACCTATGGCAAAGATACACGCGGTCTCTATCGCATCCATCAGTTCCAGAAAGTGGAACAAGTGGTGATCTGCGCCAATGACCCAGAGGTCTCTAGCCGGGAGCACGAGCACATCCTGACCAATGCCGAGGAACTCCTACAGGCTCTTAACTTGCCGTATCGCGTCATGCTGGTGTGTGGCAGCGAGTTGGGTGTGCCCCAGGTCAAGAAATATGATATCGAAACCTGGATGCCGAGCCGGCAAGCCTATGGTGAAACCCATTCCGCCTCAAAATTCCACGACTTTCAAGCCCGGCGTCTCAACCTTCGCTACCGGGACAAAGGCGGCTCACTGCGCTTTGTGCATACGTTAAACAACACGGTAGTGGCCTCACCGCGCATCCTCATTCCCCTGCTGGAATTGTACCAGCGGCCAGACGGCAGTGTGGCCATCCCGGAGGTCTTACAACCTTACATGGGCGGCATGCGGGAAATTGTACCCACATGAGACTGGCGACGCCTGTCTCATGTTTTCTATAATCCCCCACCATCGGGGAGGAGAGGATCGGGCTGGGGCGAGCCGGTAAACAACTCGATGACACGGGCTTGAATCCCGTCGGCTTGGACTTGTAAGGCGACTCGGTAATCCCCATCTTTGTTCCAGACGGCCTTGCCACCTCGGCGCATGAGATTCACTAAAGGGGCCTGCGCCTCCGCCGGCAGTTGCGGCGGCTGCAGAGCAAGTGGCAGCTCCTCCGGATCAAACTGGAACTGCTCCTCTGGGGGATAGAGCGGCGCAACACGATCCAGGGACACCCCGCGCGGATGAAATAAGGCAATCACTCTCTCGCCTTGTTGCGGCTGCTTTTCAAGCCGGTAATAGCGCAACACCCGCCGCTTGTCACCCGGCACAAAAGGCTTAAAGATTAAGGCCTCGGAAACCGCACCATCCTGTTCGAACTGGACGTCATCGTAGGGTGGAGAAAAATAATTGGCAAAGACTTCGGCATCCAGAGCCACTTCGATCCAATATTGCCCGGGCGGTAAGGTCAAGCGCAGCGGCGTTGTTCCTCTATGGGCCTCAGGATCGGTGCTGTGAACCGGGAGGGCTTCCGCATTGTAGGGCAAGACGTACACATCTGCACCGGTGGGAATCGAAGACACCCAGACTTCATCGGCCGCAACGGTCACCGGTAACGTCGTAGGCCTCGGCTCCGTAAACGAGTAGGTCTGATAGAGGGGTTCACACCCCATCAGCACCCATAAAGGTAAAAGCCATCGGAGCCAGGTCACAATAGGGCCATGCCAGAGACGATGCATCACATCGATTGGACGCGATTGACGCCACGCCGCCGGTTGAAGTCCAGCAAACACTCGTTACACACCAGGGCCACGCCGCCGGCTGCCGTATAATATTCCAACGCATTTTCTCCGGCAAACGGCTTCATTTGCTCGCAATTCGGGCAGAGGAATTTCGTGCCACTCGATTCGTCCAGTTGCAAGGACGCCTGACGTAATTCCCACACGGTATGGATTAGTTCGCGCACATCGAGAGATTCCACGTCCACTGTGGCACTCCCCTGCTGGATCACCATGATCATATTCTTGTGACACAATAATTTAGACAGCACCCTGAGCGTTCGAGGCCAGATCAGCTTTAACCGGACTCGGCCATCCCCCGATGTCGCCTCGCATGGATCAGTGGGTACTTTAAGGCCCAATGGCAGGCAAGTCGGGGAGACTATACAAAATGCTCCAACTCCTTGCAAGCCATTTCCGGTTTATCGCGTCAACCGCCTCATGGTCAACCGGGCTCAGGGCCTAAGGCTATATCTTGGGATTCACTCGGTTCGCGGCGTAGCCCGTTCGGATTCGGACGCCGTTTCGCCTGACGGGTCGTCCGCCGTGTCATCCGCAGCCCCGTTAGACATTTCGCTTGCCACTTCGTCAGACGCCTGATTCACGACCTCATCAGAGAGATCACTCGCCGCTTCGTCAGACGCCTCACGAGCGGCACTTTCCACCACATCACTCGCTGCGGTAGAACTCTCTTCCATCGGCTCACGTGCCGGGTCACTCACCGGCTCACTCGCGACCTCGTCAACGATCTCGACTACCTTTTCAGCCGGCTCCGCCTCGCTCACCGCCTCCTGAACGATACTGCGCTCCGCCTCAATCAATACACGGCGCAAGATTTTCCCAGATGCAGTTTTCGGAATCGAGGTCACGAACTCCACCTCGCGCACCCGCTTGTATCCCGCAATACGGCTGCCGACAAACTCCATCAAATCATCCGGTGAAATCTCCTGGCCGGAGCGCAGCAGCACTAAAGCTTTGGGAATTTCTCCCGCCTCCGCATCCGGCTTGCCAATCACAGCGCAATCCGCTACCGCCTCATGCTGGAACAACACCGCTTCCACCTCAGCCGGCGCTACGGAAAACCCCTTGTATTTGATCATCTCTTTCTTGCGGTCGACGATATACACATATCCCTCAGCGTCCATGCGGGCAATATCACCCGTCGAGAGCCAGCCGTCGCGCAGCACCCGCGCCGTTTCCTCCTGGCTTTTCCAGTATCCCTGCATCACATGGGGGCCTTTGACTACCAGTTCGCCCACCTCGCCGACTTCCAACTCACGCTCGCCAGTTTCAAGATCGACGATCTTTTGTTCTTGATTCGACACGCCAACACCTACCGAATCAAGCTTAACTTTCCCCTGATCAACCGGATTCAGGTGCGTCACCGGCGAGGCCTCCGTGAGGCCATAGCCCTGCAACACCCGCACCTTGAGCTTCTCTTGCACCCGCTGCGCGACATCCGGCGCCATCGGTGCCGCGCCCACCATAATATAGCGCAGGTGCGACAAATCATAGGCGCTGAGATTGGAATGATTATCCAACTGAATCAAAATGGGGGGTACCGCGTAATACAACGTCGCCTGATGCTTCTGCGCCAGACTGAGGGACAGATCCAAATCGAACGCTTCCATGATGACCTGCGTCGCCCCAGCATAGAGCGCCCCATTGATCAGCATGATGCCGTAAATATGATAAAACGGCAAAAACAGCAACAGCGTATCGCGCTCCGTAATGCGTCCGCTCGAGATGAACTGAATCGCATTCGCCACCAGATTCTGATGCGTCAGCATCACCCCCTTGGGCAGGCCGGTCGTCCCGCTCGAATACGGTAACGCCACCAGATCCCCGTTCCACGACAATTGCACCTGCGGCGGATGCTTAGGAGAAGACTGCCGGATCAGATCGAGAAAGAGGGGATCGCCGTTTTCCGACCGTTGCCCCACAATGATCACCAACTTCAAGCTCTTGATCTGCCGACGCACGGATTTGACACGCGCATAAAGCGAATCCTGCACCACGACGACGGACACATCGGCATCCTGTAGCTGATGCGCGACCTCTTCCTCTTTATACGTCGGATTCATCGGGGTAAACACAGCGCCCAAGCGGGCGACGCCATAGACGCTGATCAGGTATTCAGGACGGTTGGTCATATAGAGGGCGACGCGATCCCCTTTCTTCACGCCCAAGTTCGCCAACGCATTGGCAAAGCTATTCACCAACCCGTCAAGTTCCCGGAACGAAAGTTTCTGTCCCTGATAAATGACCGCAATTTTTTCCGGAAATCGCTGCGCTGATTCCCACAGCATTTCACTAAACGGAATCTCCGGAATGTCAATGGCCGCGCGATAAAACGGCCCGAGCCCACTATCAGATGGTTCCATCACAGACTTTGACTCCTATACACGTACACGATCCGTTGCACCGCACCCCATGCCGGCGACGGCAGGGACTTCAGGCGCAACCCGTGCCAGATAGCAATATCGTCAATAACCCCTACGCCGGACTAACTGCCTCCGGCTCAGATTCCCTAAAACTCTTCGAGCCTTAACGTCAGACATCAGCCCCTGAGGCTGGTGCCAGCGCCATCAACTGAGCGGCAAGCTTGTGCGCATCATGGCGAATCAAGTGCAATCCGGCCTGCATACCCTCTCCCTGCGCGCGGCGATAGGCACGAACCGTCGCAGCATCTGGCTCCTCCACCAGGTCTGCGAGATACACGGTGACGGCATCGGCGCCGGTCAAATCATGACGTACCGGATAGGCGCCCTGTCGGGCGTATAATGCTTCTAAATCCGGCGGTAACGGGGCCGTATTGAGTATGATCCCATCGACTTGACGGCCCAAATAGCGATGCAGCAAGGCCACATGTTGCCCCACTGTGAAGCCATCCGTTTGGCCCGGCTGCGTCATCAAATTACAGACGTAAAGACACCTGGCCGAAGAGGCCGCGATCGCTTCGCGCATCCCAGCGTGCAACAGCACCGCCAGCGTACCGGTCACCAACGAGCCCGGACACAGCACGAGCACATCCGCCGCGATGACTGCCTCCACCACCTGGTCAAGCGCCGCCGCCGGAGGTTGCAGAAACAGCCGCACGATCTCGCTCCGGGGTTGACGCTGAATAATTTGCCACTCACCAATCCACTGCCGGCCATCGCAACACTCGGCCGCAATATCCGTTTCCATATCCGACACCGGCAAGACCCGTTGGGCAATACCGGCCGCCTGACAGACTTCTTCCACTGCCGCCGAAAATCGGCCGTGCATCGTACTTAACGCTGCGAGCATCAAATTGCCCACGCTCACGCCTTGCAACTCTCCATCCGCAAAGCGGTGTTGCAAGAGCTTTCCCCACGCCGATGACTCGTCGGCCAATGCTCCCAAGCACTGGCGCGTATCCCCCACTTGGGGCATTTTTAAGGTGCGACGCAACGCACCGCTATGCCCGCCATTGTCCGTCACCCCAACAATGGCTGTCACTTTGCAGTCGTATGATCGTAGACCCCGCAACACGGTGGCCTGCCCGGTGCCACTTCCTAACGTCACGATGTGCATCACCACGTCACTTCTGAGACAGGCGAGGAGAGTTGAGTAACCGGACAGCAGGCTTGAGATGACATTTTCTTGAGAATTCTTTACAAAAAGGGATCGTTAGGCACTTAAATCTTGTATCATCTCATCTTATCATAATCCGCGAAACTTCTCTCCCTGCTTTTCATTATTTTATTTATATGCTCAGGCCGCCGCTGACTGGCCTCATCCCCAGGCAGCCTTGATTCGCCGAAACGCTTCGTGTAGAGTGGCGTGCCGAATTGAGAGGAGATGTGATGCAACGGCTGCGACACCGTCAAATGACCATCGGACTTGTCCTAGGGGCAGCTTGCCTCGGTCTCGGTCTTTACCTGAGCGGTCTGGCTGCGACTTTGCAACTGGGTGATGCCGAGTCTAAGGGGTTCTTGCTCATTCCTGCCCTGCCGACACCATTGTATATCACGATGGCCGTCGTGGTGCTCGCTTGTGTAAGTATAACGCTTTTGAACTCCTTTCTGCGACGTCGGCAACCATCAGAGCCTGAGAACCGCCGTCAGCCCGAGGCCACACCGGCTCCTTGGTATGCCCCTCTGATCCCCATCACCAGCATCGCGTTGATCGCGGTGGCGATGATGTGGCTGCTGCGGCGTGGATCGCCTTTGCAAGAATGGCTGCAGCGCTGGCGGCAGGAGCTACAAGGCCTTCGGGACGCTTTTAAAACAGCGCCCGAGAACTGGATTGAGCAATTTCAGTCACCAGTGGCGGGGTATGCCTTGTTTATCGCCGTCATCGTCATTTATGGTGGACTCGCCCTCCTCGGCCTCTGGCTCCTCTTTGATCGGCAAGGCCGCTTGGCTGCGGCGCCAGACACAGAGCCTCCCCAAGCACGCCGCTTGCGGCGTGCCGTCACGGCTGGCCTGAACGCCTTGCAACAGCACGATGATCCACGCCTGGCGATTATCGCCTGTTACGCCCGGCTCGAGCATCTGTTGGAAGATCACGGCGTCCCCGCCGATACCACCCTGACGCCGCAGGAATATGTGGGCGCCGCCCTGCAGGGTCTCGATGTAACCTCTGAGCCGCTGGCCGAGGCCTTAGCAAATCTGGTACAACTCTTTGAGTTGGCGCGCTATAGCCTGCACCCGATGGATGACGAGGCGAAACAGGCAGCGGCCACATATTTGGAAACGATCAAATCTCACTTGGAGGGGGAGGCTGCTCTTGCAACCCGCATCTGAACCGCTACCCTTGCACATCCGCTTGCTGCACGACGTTGCTAGCATCGCCATCATTGCGCTCGTGTTGGTGCCCGGCTATCTGTTGTTGAACCAGTACTGGCGCAGTGTGGTTCTGCTCGGCGCGCTCTATACGATCTTAGGGCTGGTGTTTCTTCGCCTGGGATGGTATGTGCGTCGAGTCATGCGCCGGTTGCCCGCCGAGATTCCTCCCTGGCAGGCATTGCCCCGCTCCACTCTGGTGCCCTCTTATCCCCTCATGCCGTATGGCCATGGCGAAGCAGTCGACAGCGTGAAAAAGGATCCGATGTACCTGCAGGAGGTGGTCAAACCGCGGTTGCGGAAAATGTTGGCGTATCGCCTCAGCGGCTCTCCTGATACCCCATTCGAGTCCTTGGATGCAGGCCAACTGGCCCAGATAGACCCGGACTTACTTGATTTTTTGAACCGCCCGGAGGCCATCAGTCTGTGGGCAACCTATCGCAATCGCACCCAACGCCTGCATAATTTGCTGGCGGCGTTACAACGAGTAGAGGCTGTTTGATGCAGATTCAGGAAGCCGCTCAGTGTTCACAGGATTTGCTTGCCGCGTTGCGGCAAGTCATTATTGGCAAAGACGAAGTATTACAACAAATTTTGCTCGGCATCTACAGTGGCGGCAATATTTTAATTGAAGATGTGCCGGGTCTGGCCAAAACGCTCATTGCCCGGCTCATTGCTCAGGTCACCGGCCTGGAGTTTAAACGCATCCAGTTTACCCCCGATTTGCTGCCTGGCGATATTACCGGCGGTCTCATGTACAATCAAAAAATGAGTGAATTCGAATTTCGCCCCGGTCCCTTGTTCACCAACTTGGTCCTGGCCGACGAGGTCAATCGGGCGCCGCCGAAAACCCAGGCAGCCCTGCTGGAGGTGATGCAGGAACGGCAAGTTACGATCGAGGGAAGCACGCATGTCATGCAACGCCCGTTCACCGTGGTCGCGACGCAAAACCCGATCGAACTGGAGGGTACTTACCCGCTTCCCGAGGCGCAACTTGACCGCTTTATCATGCGCACCCAGGTGGGTTATCCCACCCCGGAGGAGGAGCAACGCATCCTCGCTCAACGCGGGGCACGGCAACGAGATCAGATCAATCTCGATGCGGTGCTCACCGCTGAACAAGTGGTGCAGATGCAAGAAGCCGTCGAACAGGTACACGCGGATGCCGACATCGAGGCGTACATCGTGGGCCTCGCGGCGGCGACGCGCCGCCATAATCAGGTTCAGGTTGGCGTCTCACCGCGCGGCTCGCTGGCCCTCTATCAACTGTCTCGCGCCCAGGCCATGGTGCAAGGCCGTGATTTTGTCTTGCCCGATGATGTCAAAGTGATGGCCATACCGGCGCTGGCGCATCGCTTGCTCCTGCGGCCGGAGCTTTGGGTGCGCGGGATTCAGGCGGATGCGATTATTCAGGAAATCCTGGATCGGACGCCCGTTCCCAAAGCCGATACCCAGAGCGCGTAAGGCATAGGGTTACGGAGTCACACGGTGCAGCCTCGCAACAGTATACTCAACGCGTATTATTTTGGCTTGCTCCTACTGGGCCTCTTACTGAGCGTCTGGAGCCGACGGCTTGAACCCCTCTGTGTGGTGCTGCCTCTCGTCATCGTGTTAGCCTATAGCCGACTGGTGCGCACCCAGCCGGTATTTCACGTGCAGTGCGCCGTCACTCCCGTGCGCGCGTTCGAAGGTGACCGTCTCAGCGTTCGCATCATCCTCAAAGCGGACACGGCGGTACCACCCATGGAGCTGTGGCATCTCTTGCCTTCGGAAGCGGTCTGTGTGGCTGGCTCCGCTCGCATCTTGCTCACTCTGCGACCCGGAGAAGAGCGCATCTTGGAACATCAGGTGACGTTTCCCCGGCGTGGGATTTACACTCTGGGCCGCCTATACAGCCGTCTTCACACTGGTGCCGGTCTGCAGCCCTTATTGGCCGAGTACCGGCACGATCAGGAGTGCCGCATTTACCCCCGCGTTGAACCTCTGCGCCGCTATCTGCCGCCATGGCGTACGCATATCTCGTTCGGCCACTACGTCTCGCGAGCCGCCGGTGAAGGCATCGAGTTTGCCGGTATTCGGCCCTACCATAGCAGCGACCGGATTCGGCGTATCCATTGGCCCGCCTCTCTCAAGCGGCAACAGTTTTATGTGACCGAGTATGCGCCCGAGTACAATGCCGACGTCATTATTCTCCTCGACACCCTGGTGGCGGTCGGCAATACACGAGAGGCCACCACCCTCGATATTGCGGTGCGGGCAGCAGCTTCCTTGACGTCATACTATCTCAGTCAAAAAAATCGCGTCGGCCTCGTCAGTTATGGTGGGGTCTGCACCTGGGTCTTACCGAGTTCGGGTCAGCAACAATGGCACCGGATTCTCGAAGCCCTGTTGACGACGCGGACCCATTTTAGCTATTTGACCAAAGATATCACCCTGATTCCCCCACGCGTGTTGCCGCCCGGCGCTCTGATTTACGTGCTGACGACCCTGCTGGATCCTCGCATTGAAGCCGTCTTACACGATCTGGCGGCCCGGGCGTTCCAACTTGTTCTCGTCGTGATCTCACCGGCGCACGCCATGCGGTCCGCCCACCCCCGGGCGGAAGCATCGGAGCGCCTCTGGCGCTTAGAGACAGGGATGCGCTTACACCCATTTCGCCGTCTCGGGGTGCCGATCATCCTGCAAGAAGCTGAGGATCCGTTACTCTATCTCCACCCCTCTCTAGCACGAGACAGAGCATGGCGCAGGGCAAGATAGGACTGATCATCTGGTTAATATTGGTTACCGCTCTATGGGCGTTGCACCCCATCCTTCTGGCACCTGCCCGTGGCATCATAGTCTTGGCGGCCGCAACCGGTCTATTGGCGCTGTGCGGCTGGGCCAGCGGCACGCAGATTCTGGTCTTTTGGAGTGGGATTATCGGTCTGCTCAATATCACGCTGGCCTTAATCTTGGGCGCTCACCCGCCCAGCCTCTGGACGGGATTGAGTGCGGGCCTCGCCCTCCTCGCCTTGCTAGACGGCAGCCAGCGCTATGCCTACGTGCGGCATTGCCACGTCGAACCAGGGGTGCTGAGCAGTATGCTCGACACGTTTGTCCGCCTCAGTGGCCTCTCCATCGTAGCGGGTCTGGTCGTGGGCGGTGTACTCGTTTCCCTGAGTCCGCATCTCAGAGGTCTCTCACTCGTCAGTCTCCTCACGTTGGCAGGCGCCGCCCTCTTTGCAGGCGCCTTCGCCATTTTCCTGCTGTATAGCAATCGTCCATCAGGGGGCTAAGGGGACGCTACCTTTTTTAAAGGCGATCGGCGATAGTTGGGTATGCTGAGAGTTGGCGTTATGCCAAGCTTTGACTATAATAACCTACTACCCCAGGGCGATGTACAGGGCATTGCCGTCTCTCGTAGAGCTTACCCTGGTATTGAAGGGATCGTGCCCATATGACTCCGGCAGATGAAATCGTTGTGATCGTCGACGAGCAAAATAACGTCGTCGGGTCTGCCATGCGCGGGGAGATGCGGGCGAAACAACTGCCGCACCGCAGCACCTATATTATGGTGTTCAATTCTAAGGGCGACCTGTTCGTGCAAAAGCGCAGCCAAATCAAAGATATTTTTCCCGGTTATTACGACCCGTTCGCCGGCGGCGTAGTCGCGGCAGATGAAAGCTATGAAACGTGTGCGTATCGGGAATTAGAAGAAGAAATGGGCATTTGCGATGTTCCGTTGAC
>Ga0256867_10001129_pt1 | contig 11087 bp, 6 predicted proteins | sample RVTome_15_FD_185939 | JGI IMG/M metagenome (GOLD analysis project Ga0256867, IMG submission 185939) | Soil microbial communities from uranium-contaminated site in the Upper Colorado River Basin, Wyoming, United States - RVT150D86 (HiSeq) ... | reverse complement strand
ATTCACGAGCACGACGGAAAACCCGCCCAGGGCTTCGGGATCTTCATCGAGGGGCGCCTGGCCGTCTTCTACTCGTATCAGACCGACCTGGGAGACGGCTGGGAGGATCAGGAGGTTCATCGGGATCCGCCCGACAAGCGCGAGGCTGCCCTCCGCTTCGGAGTGAACCTGTTCGCGTACGCTGTCGGGGGTCTGCCGTGAGCGGTACCCGAACCGCCGGCGCGTTGGCCGGCCTGGCCGCGCCACTCCGAGCCCGGGTCCTCGGGGCAGGCGTCCTCGGGGTGATGGGAGCCGGGCTGGTGCTCGTCGGGGCGGTGAGCTGGGTGGCGCGACTCGGCGGCTGGCGGTCGCCGGTCTGGGTGCTGGCCGCGTGGGTGGTGTCGCTCCTGATTTTGACCGCTGGTGGAGTCCTGGCCTGGCGCGCCTTCGGCGCCCTCTCTACGGCCCGGCTGGCGCGCCGGCTCGAGGCGGAGGGCGCGTGGCGGGCCGGCGCGCTGTCGGCGCTGCTGGAGTCCCCGGCCGACGGGACGAGCGTGGATCTGCTGGACGCCGCCGACGGCGCGCAGGCGCGCGACATTGGTGAGCGCGGCCAGGCGGCCGTGTCGGGTCTCAGCCGCCAACTGGCTCGGGTCGCGGCTTGGGGACTGTTCGCCGCTCTGGTTGGTGGCCTCCTCGTCTCGACCGCCGGCGCGCGTTGGATCGGTGCGCTGCTACGGCCGGCCGAGGCCTGGGCGGTCCTGTCAGCGCCGCTCCAGCTCCGAGCCGATCGCGCTCGCGTGGAGGCGGGAGGAACCGTCACGTTGTCGATTCGCGCGCCGGGACGGGCCCGGGTGCTGCTGTGGACCCGCGCACCCGGCACGACCTGGTCCGCTCAGCCGGTCAACCTCGATTCGCTGGGCCGCGCGCAGAGCCCGATTGGACCGCTCGCGGCCGGTTTGTTCGCGCACGTGACCGACGGGCGGCGCAGCTCGGACACGGTCGAGGTCAGCCTCATCCATCCGACGCTCCTCGCCGGGCTCACCATCACGCTGCGCTATCCCAATTACCTCGGCCTTGAAGACGAGCCCATCGTCGCCGGCCCCGATACGGTGCTCGTCCCGGCGGGCACCCGCCTCGAAACGACCGGCGAGGCTACCGCGCCGCTGACCGAGGCCGCATGGGTGTCGCAGGTGCGAAGCCATCGCCTGAGCGCCTCGGGCCCCCGGTTCAGCGGGAGCTTCGTGCCGGCCGGCTCCGGGGTATGGTCGCTCAGTCTCCGGGACGAGTCGGGTCGGACGCTGGAGGGCGAGCCGACCACGCTCGCGCTGCGGGTCGTCAACGATCAGGCACCGACGATCGAGATTCCCATACCTGCCGGCGACACCCAGGCCGCGCTGGGGTCGCCGCTCGCGCTGGTGATCGACGCGCGGGATGACTACGGCGTGCGGCAGGTCGTGCTCCAGCGCCGCCTCGTGCGGGGCGGCCGGATCCAGGCGCTTCCCGACGAAGCCCTGACGCTTCCCGGTTCGGAGCTCGATCGCGTCATCATCCCCGCCGTGTTCGACCCCGATGCGCTCGGACTCCAGGCCGGCGACACGGTACGCGTCGTGGCGATGGGGCGGGACAACGCGCCGGTGCCGAACACCGGCCGCTCCCGCGAGATCGCGATCGCAATTCCGACGCGGGAGGAAGCCCGGGACGCGCACCGCGATCAGACCCAGGCGATCGCGAGTCAACTCGATTCGCTGGTCGCGGAGAGCCGGCGGGCGCAGCGGCAGACCGAGGATCTCGGCCGCTCGCGCGAACGCTCGGCGGAGGAGGCCTTGCAGTTCGACGCGGCCAAGCGGGCGGAAGCGGTGGCGGAGCAGCAGCAGGAGATGATGCGCGAGGCGGAAGCGATCCGCGACGCGGTGGATGAGCTGCGAAAGGCTGCGGAAGAGGCGGGCGTGGCGGACAGCGCGTTCCTCAAGAGCTTGCAGGCGGTCCAGGAGGAGCTGGATCGCGCACTCACCCCCGAGCTCCGGCGGCGGCTGGAGGAGCTGCGGGAGGCACTCAAGTCGCTCGACCGGGAGCGCACCACGGAAGCGGTGCGGAGGATGGCCGACGCGCAGCAGAAGCTGCGCGAGGCGCTGGAACGGAGCCGGGACCTCTTCCGCCGCGCGGCGCTCGAAGGCGAGCTGGCCTCGCTCGCGGAGGACTCCAAGGAGCTGGCGGAGCAGCAGCGCGCCTGGAGCGACAGCGTGGCGCGGGCCGACAGCACCCGCGCCGCCCAGCAGGAACGGGCGCTCGCGGCCCGTGCCGACTCGCTCGCGAAAGGGCTCGAGACCGCCGCCCACCGCCTCGAGGGCGAGCGGTCGGCGGAGGCGGTCAAGCGCACGGCCGAGGAAGCGAGGAGCGCGGCAGAGGAGATGCGGCAAGCCGCGCAGCAGGCGCAACAGGGTGAGCGTCAGGGTGCGGCGCAACGCGGCCGCCAGGCGGCGCAGAAGCTCGGCGACGTGCGGCAGCAGATTCAGGAGCAACGGGAAGCTCAGCAGGAAACGTGGCGGCAGGAAGTGCTCGACGCCCTCGACCGCGCGCTGCTGGAAACGTCGCGCCTCGCGGAGCGGCAGCTCGCCGTCGCCGGGCGATACCAGCGGGGCGCCGGCCTGGCCCAGGCGCGCGGCGAGCAGGGCGCGCTGGAGGAAGGCGCCCAGAAGCTGATGGAACAGGTGCTCGCGGCGGGCGGCCAGAACGCACTGGTGTCTCCGCAGATCGCGGCCGCGCTGGCCGAAGCACGCCAACAGATGCGCAAGGCGCGTGAGGCGGCCGCGAGCGCCGGCGGGAGTCTCCGGGAAGCCACTGACGCGGCCGGGGACGCCGTGGACGCGCTCAACGTCGCCGCGTTCGGCCTGCTCCGCTCCCGCGAGGATGTCTCCGGCAGCTCCTCCGGGTCCGGGTTCCAGGAAGCGATGGAGCGGATGGCGCAGATGGCGCAGCAGCAAGGGCAGATCTCCCAGGATGCCAGCGGCCTGCTGCCGATGCCGGGCTCCGCGATCCAGCAGCAGCTGCAGGCGTTGGCGGCCCGGCAACGCGCCATGGCGCAGGAGCTCGAGCGCCTGCGCGCACAGGGACAGCAGGACGTGAAGCCGTTCGCCGACGAGGCGCGTGAGCTGGCGCGAAGCATGGAAGCCGGGCGGCTGGATCGCGAAACCGTCGCGCGCCAGGAACGGCTGTTCCGGCGCATGCTCGACGCCGGCCGCACCCTGCAGGGACAGGAGGAAGACGAGCAGAAGGAGCGGGAGAGCGAGGTCGCCAAGCCCGGCACGATCCGGATTCCGCCTTCGCTCGCCGAGCAGCTCCGAGGCCGGGGGCGGGAGATCCGGCTTCCCACCTGGGATGAGCTGGTGCGCCTCTCCCCCGAGGAGCGACGCCTGGTCACCGACTACTTCCGGCGGCTGGCGGGAGGCACCCCGTGAGGAGCGCCGCGCTGCGGGCGCTGCTGATGCTCCTGGCCGCGGCGTCCCCCCTCGCAGGCCAGTTTCGGAGCGGCTCCGATGCGGGCCGCGCCCTGGAGCTGGAGCGGCGCGGCGACTACGCCGGGGCGGCGCAGCTCTGGCGGACCGTGCTGGCGCAGCATCCGGACGATCTGCCGGCCCTGCTGGGACTGGAGCGCGCCCTCACGCCGCAGAACCGCCTGGGCGAGATGATTCCCCTGGTGCAGGCTGCGGCGCGGGCGGCTCCGTCCGCGGGCGTGTGGGGCATCGCGATCCGGGTGTGGACCGCCGCGAGCTCACCTGACAGCGCCCGCGCCGCGGTCGAGCGCTGGTCGGCGGTGGAGCCGACGAGCGATGCACCGTTTCAGGAGTGGGGTCTCGCGGCGATGAGCCAGCGCGACCGCGCCACGGCTCGAGCCGCATACGAGCTGGGTCGGGCCCGGCTCGGCCGGGCGAACGCGCTGGCCGCGGAGCTCGGCCAGATTGCGGCGCTCGACGCGGACTATCCCCTCGCCGCGCGCGAATGGACGCTCGCGCTGGAGGCAACCCCGGGATACCGTCCCTCCGCGATGGCGGTTCTCGGACAGATCGCTCCCGCCGATCGGCCGGCCTTGCTCGAAGCGCTGCGCGTTCACGGATCCCCGCAGGCCGAACGGATCGCGGCCGGGCTCATGGCGCGCTGGGGCGATCCGCTCGGGGCGGTGCGTCGCCTGCTCGCGAGCGCGGGCGCCAGGGGGCCCGATCGGGGCGGGCTGCTCCAGGAGCTCTTCGACGACCTGCGCGGGACGGCCACCGTCGATCTCAACCATGCGCGCGGACTGCTCCTCGAGGCGATCGCGGAGCGCGAGCAGGGCGCGCGAAGGAGCCAGCGCCGGCTGCAGGCCGCCCAGGCCTATGCCGATGCGGGCGACCAGGCGGCCGCGCGGCGCATGCTCGGCGTGCTGGCGCAGGATCCCGATGCCACGCCATCCCTCGCCGCGGGTGCAACCTCCACCCTGGTTACCGTGCTGGTTGACGAAGGCAAGTTGGAGGAGGCGGATCGCCGCTTCCTCGAGCTCCGGGGCGCGCTTAACCCGGAGGAGAGCCAGCGCATGAGCCTTCGGCTGGCGAGCGGCTGGGTTCGCGCCGGCCGGCTCGGGCGCGCCGACACTCTCATCGCAGCGGACAGCTCGGTGGAGGCCCTCGCGGTGCGCGGGCGGATCCAACTCTACCGCGGCGACCTGGCCGGTGCCGCCGTGCTGCTGCGGAACGCCGGGCCGTTCACGGGCGATCGCCTCGCGGCCACCGGACGGGTCGGCATCCTCGGACTGCTGCAGGTCCTGGAGGCGGATTCGTCCCCGGAGCTCGGAAGCGCCCTGTTCAAGCTCGAGCGCCGGGACAGCGCCGGTGCCGTGAAGGCTCTGGAGGCGCTCGCGGCCGGGACGGAGCCGGAACGGGGCGGGAGCGAGCTCATGCTCCTGGCCGGCCGGCTCCGCAGCGGCCTCGGAGAATCGTCCGAGGCGGAGCGGCTGTTCCGCGCGGTCATGGGCTCGCCGGCGCCGGCCAGCGCCGCGGCAGCAGCCTTTTCGCTCGGCGAAATGCAGCTTCGCGACGGCAAGCGGCCGGAGGCGATCGCAACACTCGAGCAGCTGCTGCTGGCGCACCCCACGAGCGCGGTGATTCCCCAGGCCCGGCGGCTGCTGGATGTGGCGCGCGGAGCGGTGCCGCCGGTATGAAGCGTCGCGATCTGCTGCGGGCGGCCGTCGCGGGTGTCGTGGCCGACCCGTTCGCGCGGGCAGGGCGGGTCCACAGCCTCGGGTCTCGCCGCGCGTCCTGGCTGCTGGTGCCGATGGACGACCGCCAATCCGATCATCTGAAGGCGTACGGGCTCACGTTCCGCGTGCTGGAGCGGGGCAGCCGCGCGGAATGGTTTCTCAACTACCGCGCGGGAAGCTTCCTGCTCCCGTCGGACAGCGCGACGCAGCGGGATGCCACCTTGACCGGGGTGACGGTGGAACCCATCGACGACGGTCGGGTCGCCGAGATCCGGGCGGAGATCGCGCAGGCCAACATGGACGCGGTGCCGCTCGAGAAGGCACCCAAGGTGGCCGTGTATGCTCCCCCCAACGCGGCGCCGTGGGACGATGCGGTCACGATGGCGTTGCAGTACGCCGGCGTGTCGTTCGAGAAGATCTGGGATGCCGAGGTCGTGGGCGACGGCCTCCGCAACTACGACTGGCTCCACCTCCACCATGAAGACTTCACCGGCCAGTACTCGAAGTTCTACCTCACCTATGCCGGGTCCCCCTGGCTGCAGGAGATGGTGGACCGCAACCAGCGGATGTCGCGCCAGCTCGGCTTCCCCTCGGTTCCGGCGCAGAAGAAGGCGGTGGCGCGCCGGATCGGGGCGTTCGTCGAGGGCGGCGGCTTCCTCTTTGCGATGTGCACCGCCACCGAGACCCTGGACCTGGCCCTGGCCAGCGAGAACGCAGACATCGCGGCCAGCTTCGCGGACGGCAGCCCCATGGATCCGGACGCGTCGGCGAAGATGCGTTGGGAGCGCGCGCTCGCGTTTCAGGGAGCCCGGCTGGAGCAATCGCCCTCGCTCGCGTCGTACTCGGACATCGACGGCCATCAGGTCAATACGCCCGACCGGCGGCAGCCGCTGGGTGCCTTCACGCTCTTCAATTTCAGCGCCAAGATCGATCCGGTGGCCACGATGCTGGTGCAGAATCATCGCCAGGTCATTCCCGATTTCTACGGGCTCACGACCTCGTTCATGAAGTCCGCGTTGCGACCCGGCGTCACGGTCCTGGCGGACGAGCCCGGCGCGCCCTGGGCCAAGTACATTCACGGTGAGCGCGGGCAGGGGACCTGGACCTTTCTCGGCGGGCACGATCCCGAGGATCCCCAGCATCAGATCGGCGACGCGCCCACCGACCTGTCGACCCATCCCCACTCCCCGGGGTACCGTCTGATCCTCAACAACGTGCTCTTTCCGGCGGCGAAGAAGAAGGAACTCAAAACGTGAGCGGGAAACGGTGAGCGGTGAACGGGCCGTACGACAGGCCTCCCGACTGACGACGGAGGCCTCCCTTTTTCTTGCGCGGGAGATAGGCGCCGCGGGCGGACGCGAGGTGTGCTTCGTCGCGTCGATCGACGAGCACGGCACGGTCGCGTCGGCGCGCACCGTGGCGCGCGGGACGCCGGACGAGGTGCTGGCCCTTCCGGGGATCGCCGATCGCGGCGAGATGGTGCTGCACAACCATCCCAGCGGGGAGCTGGAGCCCTCGACCGCCGACCTGGTCGTCGCCGCGCGGCTGCACGACGCGGGGATCGGCTTCGGGATCCTCAACAACGCGGCTACCGAGCTGTACATCGTGGTGGAGGTGCCGCGGCGGAAGCCGTTGACCCGACTCGACGCGCTCGATGTGGTGAGCACCCTGGGGCAGGGAGGGCCGGTGGCTGCGCGAATGGGCGCCTTCGAGGACCGCCAGGGCCAGCGCGACATGGCAGCGTACGTCGCCGATGCCTACAACGATGGCGGCGTGATCCTGCTGGAGGCCGGTACCGGCATCGGCAAGTCGTTCGCCTATCTGGTTCCGGCACTCGCGTGGAGCCGGGCGAATCGCGAGCGCACGGTGGTCTCCACCAACACCATCAATCTCCAGGAGCAGCTGGTCGGGAAGGATCTGCCGTTGCTTCGCGATGCCCTGGCCGATCCGGACCACACGCCGACCTACGCACTCCTCAAGGGCTGGCGAAACTATCTGTGTCTGGCGCGCCTCCAGTCGGCCCTCGCCAGCCAGCATTCACTCTTCGAGCCCGAGCGGGTCGGCGAGCTGATCGCGCTGTCGCACTGGGCCGCGCACACCAAGGACGGCACGCTCGCAGATCTGACTGCGCCGCCCAGCGCGGAAGTCTGGGATGAAGTTTCCGCGGAGCCCGACCTGTGTCCCCGGCTCCGCTGCCCGCATTTCGATCGATGCTTTCTCTTCCGGGCGCGCCGCGCCGCGGCGGAAGCCGACGTCGTCGTCGTCAATCATCATCTGCTCGCGGCGGACCTCGCGGTGCGGGCAGCCCAGGAAAACTGGGAGGATGCGGCCGTCCTGCCGCCCTACCAGCGCCTGGTGCTGGACGAGGCACACCACCTCGAGGATGTGGCGGCGTCGCATCTGGGCGCGCAGGTCACGAGTCGCGGCATGCGCCGGCTGCTGGCCCGGTTCGAGCGGAACGGGAAGGGGCTGCTTCCGGCCCTCGGCCGGGAGCTGGCCGGGCAGCAGGATCTGCTCTCCCGGGCCAGCCATGACCTCCTGCAGCAGCGCCTGGTTCCAGGCCTCGCCGACGCGCGCCGGTTTGCCGAGGCGATCGGCGCGCTTCTGCACGCGTGGATGGAGCAGCACGGCAGCCCCTACCGCCTGGACGGTGAGTTCGGCTCCGCCGACATCTGGACGGACGGTCTCGCCAACGCACTGGACGGCGCGCTGATGGCCTTCCGGCGTCTCCGCGAGGATGTCGAGACGATCGCCGATCGGATGAGCCAGTCGGAGCTGACCGAGCGGCGGGCGCAGCTCCTGGGTGAGGTGCGCGGCGTGATTCGCCGCCTCCAAGCCACGAGCGACGCCTTAACCCGCTCGCTCCGGCCGCCGCCGTCGGGGCCACCCACGGTGCGCTGGGTCGAGCGCAGCGGGCGGAAGGGGCAGGACGTCGCGCTTGCCGCCGTGCCGCTCGACCTGGCGCCGGTGTTGCGGGATCTGCTTTTCGACCGGGTGCGGACCGTGGCGCTCACGAGTGCCACTCTCGCAGCCGGCGGGGAGTTCGATTTTCTCGAGTCGCGCATCGGCCTGTCGGTCGAGCCAAGCCTGGTGACCGTGCGCGAGATCCTTCCCTCGCCCTTCAACTATGCCGAGCAGTGCCTGTTCGGGATACCGAACGACGTGCCCGACCCGCGGGAGGACGAGGCGAGCCACGACGCGTGCGTGGTACGCGCCGTCACCGAGCTCGCCTGGGCGTCCGACGGCGGCATGTTCGCCTTGTTCACGAGCCACGCCGCCCTGCGACGAGCCGCGACCGAGCTCCGGTCCGTGCTGCCCCCACGATGGCCACTTCTGGTACAGGGCGAAGAGAATCGCGACCGCCTGCTGTGGCGGTTTCGGGAGGCGGGGAACGCGATCCTGCTCGGGACGGATTCCTTCTGGGAGGGCGTCGATGTGCCGGGGCGCGCGCTCCGCGTCCTCCTCCTGTGCAAGCTACCTTTCAAGGTGCCGAGCGAGCCGGTTACGGCAGCGCGGCTCGAGCGCCTGGCGGAGCAGGGTGAGGACGGCTTCATGCGCTATCTCCTTCCCCACGCGGCGCTCAAGCTCAAACAGGGATTCGGCAGGCTCATCCGGACCAGCACCGACGTTGGCGTCGTGGTGCTGCTCGACCGCCGGGTCCTTTCGAAGCGGTACGGGCCCCTTCTGCTCTCGGGGCTGCCGCGAGCGGACCGCGTGATCGGCTCCTGGGCGGAGGTGCGTACCAAGTGCGAGGATTTCTTCGCTCGGCATGGGATCGGGGCTAATGGCTGATCGCAATGGCAGGCCGTCGAAGATCGTCTGCGTCGGGCGCAACTACGTGGAGCATGCCCGGGAGCACGGCGCGGAAGTGCCCAAGGCGCCGTTGCTCTTCCTCAAGCCCCCCAGCGCCCTCATCGGGAACGGTGAGCCGATCATCCTGCCCCCTGCATCCTCTCAGGTCGAGCACGAGGCGGAGATCGGCATCGTGATCGGAACGCGGATTCGGCGCGCCACCCCAGCGGAGGCAGAGGCCGGGATCCGCGGATTCGTGTGTCTGAACGACGTCACGGCGCGGGACCTGCAGCGGGCGGATGGTCAGTGGAGCAGAGCCAAGGGGTTCGACACGTTCTGTCCGGTGGGGCCGCGGGTCGTGGCAGGGCTTAACTGGCGTGAGCTGGAGGTCTTAGCACGCGTCAACGGGGTCGAGCGACAACGGGGCCGGGCCAGCGAGATGGTGTTTCCCATTCCGGACCTGCTGTCCTATATCAGCCACGTGATGACACTGGAGCCGGGAGATCTGGTGGCCACAGGGACCCCGGCCGGCGTCGGCCCGATTCGGGCCGGCGACATGGTCGAGGTGGAGATTCCGGGAGTCGGCGTGCTGCGAAATCCAGTCGAGGCAATGATCGCATGACGATTCGCACCAGCCAGCGACTCGGCGCCCTGCCCGGGTATCCGCTCGCTGAGATTCCCAACCTCAAACGCCGCTTGATGGCGGCAGGCGTTGACGTCATCGATCTTGGCGCAGGCGATAACGACACGCCTCCGCCGACGCCGGTCATCGAGGCCCTGGTTGACGCGCTCGGCGACCCGGCAATGAGCAAGTACGGGTTCCAGCAGGGGTTACCGGGTTTCCGCCAGGCCGCGAGCCGGTATCTCGAGCGGCGATTCGGCCAGCAGTTCGATCCGTCGGCGGAGCTCCTGCCGCTGATCGGCTCGAAGGAGGGCCTGGCGCACCTTCCGTATGCGTTCGTCGATCCGGGCGAGATCGTGATCGTCCCGGAGCCGGGCTACCAGGCCTACATCGGCGGGGCGGTCCTGTCCCTGGGGGAGAAGTATGTCTATCCCCTGCGGGCAGACGAGGGATTCCTGCTCGATCTGGACCGTGTCCCGGCCGAGACGCTGCAGCGCACCCGGCTCGTGTACGCGAACTACCCCAACAACCCGACCGCCGCCGTTGCTCCGCGAGACTATCTCGCACGCCTGGTCGCCGCATGCCGGAAGCACGACATCCTGCTCGCGTACGATAACGCCTACTGCGACGTGACCTTCGACGACTATGTCGCGCCGAGCATTTTCGAGATTCCGGGAGCCCGGGATGTGGCGGTGGAGTTTTTTTCGCTCTCGAAGAGCTTCTCGATGACGGGATGGCGGCTGGGCTGGGCCGCGGGGCGGGCCGAGCTGATCACGGCGCTGACCAAGGTGAAGAACTACGTGGACACCGGGCCGTTCCTCGCGGTGCAGCAGGCCGGCGCCGTCGCCCTCGACCGGGCCGAGGAATTCGTCGCGCCCGTCATTCGCATCCTGCAGCGCCGCCGCGACGCGGCCGTCCGCGCTCTCGAGGCCGCCGGGTTAACAGTCGCCGTGCCGCAGGCTGCGATGTATCTCTGGGTCCCGCTGCCCCCCGGGGTGCCGTCCGGTCCCTTTGCCCGGCGCGTCCTCGAGGAGCAGGGGGTCGTGGTCCTGCCCGGCAGCGCGTTTGGTCCCGCGGGCGAAGGGTACTTCCGGATCGCGCTCACGGTGGAGCCGGAGCGGTTGCAGGGTGCGATCGCCCGTCTGGGTCGGGCGCTTGAGGCATGGCGAGGCTCTGGTGTCGCGGCCCCTGCCTGACTTCCGGCTTCCGAAGGGCCCGCGCTGGTCGGCCTGGGCGATCGGGATCAGCGCGGTCCTCAACGCGCTGCTGCTCACCTATAAAGTGAAGCCGTGGCTCCCGCCCACCCGCCTGGCGCCCTCCTACATCGTCCTGGTTCCGCCCGGATCCGAGGGCGAGCGCGTCGTGGACATGCCGTGGGTCGAGCCGGGAGGTGGGGCTCGGCAGGGCCGCGGCGCGGGCGTGACTCCCCGACTCGAGCCGGAGCAAGCGCCGTCGCCGGAGCAAGCG
>Ga0256867_10001127_pt1 | contig 11099 bp, 7 predicted proteins | sample RVTome_15_FD_185939 | JGI IMG/M metagenome (GOLD analysis project Ga0256867, IMG submission 185939) | Soil microbial communities from uranium-contaminated site in the Upper Colorado River Basin, Wyoming, United States - RVT150D86 (HiSeq) ... | reverse complement strand
GATCACGGTACCGGTGGCACCGGTCGCGGCGAGGGCATCGAGGTGCGGTGTCTCCGCAGCTTCCAGCGGCGTTCGGCCGTCGAACTCGGGGATCGCGTCGTCGCCCAGGCCGTCCAGACAGACGTAGAGGAGCGTGCTCACGGCGATGCCGCCTCGATCGGTCGGCGCAGGGTGGGCTCATGCACGGAGATCGATCACCGATACTTCACGATCAGGGCGAGATCCTCCGGATCGAGGCTGGCCCCGCCAACCAGAGCGCCATCGATCTCCGGGTGCGCCATGAACTCCCGGATGTTGCCGGGCTTGACGCTGCCGCCGTACTGCGCCCGGACCGCGTGCGCGAGATCGTCGTCGTATCGGTCCGCGAGCGTCGCGCGGATCACCTCGACGACGCGACCGGCGTCCGCGGCGTCGGCGTTGCGACCCGTGCCGATCGCCCAGATGGGCTCGTAGGCAACGACCACCGTGGCGGCCTGCTCGGGCGTGACGTTCTCGAACCCTCGTCGGATCTGTTGTGCGACCCTCGTCTCGGTGCCGCCAGCATCGCGCTCCTCGAGCGTCTCGCCGACGCAGAGGATCGGCATCATCCCGTGTCTCAGGACCGCGCGCATCTTCTTGTTGACGACGACGTCGTCCTCCCCGAACTGCTGTCGACGCTCGGAGTGCCCGACGATCACGTAGCGGACCCGCAACGCAGCCAGCATCGGCGGCGACACCTCACCGGTGAACGCCCCCCGGTCCTCGAACGCCACGTTCTGCGCGCCGAGGCCGTAGGGAAGCTTGTCGGAGTCGAGGAGCGTCTCGACTGACCTGAGTGCGGTGAAGGGCGGACAGATCACGACCTCGACCCGATCGGCGTCGTTCGCGTCCAGCAGATAGCTCAGCTTCTGCACCGCCTGGATCGCCTCGAGATGGGTCTTGTGCATCTTCCAGTTCGCGGCGATGATCGGCCGCCGCTCGTTCGCGGACGACGTGGTCATTGACGATCCTCCAGCATCGAGATCCCGGGGAGCTTCCGCCCCTCGAGGAACTCGAGCGAAGCACCCCCGCCGGAGGACAGGTGGTCGAACGCGTCCGACAGCTCGGCCCGCTTCACCGCGAGCAGGGAGTCCCCCCCTCCGACCACGCTGAACGCGTCGGCGTGAGCGATGGCCGTGGCCACACCTCGAGTGCCGGCGCTGAAGGGCTCGAGCTCGAACACGCCCATTGGGCCGTTCCAGAGGATCGACTTCGCATCGGCGATGATCCGCGCGTATTCCTCGACCGTCTTCGGCCCGATGTCGAGGCCCATCAGGCCGCGCGGGATCTCCGCCGCCGGCACGGTGCGGCGCTCGGCCTTCAGCGAGATCTCCGCTGCGGCGACGACGTCCTGGGGTACCTCGAGGAGCACGCCTCGGTCGCGCGCACGGTCCTTCGCCGCCCGCACCGCGTCGAAGCGGTCCCGCTCGCAGAGGCTCGTGCCGATCTCGCCACCGTCCGCCGCGATGACCGTGAAGGCCATCGCCCCGCCGACGAGCAGCGCGTCGACACGGTCGATCAGGGCTCCGATCACGCCGAGCTTGTCGCTCACCTTCGCACCCCCGAGGATCGCCACGTACGGCCGCTCGGGCTCGTGCAACAGCCGAGTGAGCACCTCGACCTCACGTTGCATCAGCCGCCCGGCCACCGCCGGGCGGCCGCTCGCGAGCATCAGCTCGGGCAACGCGGTCACGCTCGCGTGACTCCGGTGCGCGGCGCCGAACGCGTCGTCGACGTACGCGTCGGCGAGCTCCGCGAGCCTGCCGGCGAATCCCTGGTCATCTGCCTCCTCGCCCGGATCGAACCGGAGGTTCTCGAGCAGGACGACGGGTGCGTCGGGAAGCGTCGCGGGAGCGGTCTCGCCGAGCGAGGCGACGGGCTCCCCGAGCAGTTCGGCGAGGCGTGCACCGACCGGAGCGAGCCGCAGCTCGTCGTGAGGCTCGCCCTTCGGACGGCCGAGGTGCGAAGCGAGCGCGAGCATGGCGCCCCGTTCGCGGAGCTCGCGGATGGTCGGCAGCGTCGCCGTGATGCGGGCGTCGTCGGCGACCGCTCCGTCGGCGATGGGCACGTTGAAGTCCGCGCGAACGAAGACCCGACCGCCGGTGACGTCGGGCAGGTCGTCGAGGGTGCGCAGGGTCACGGCGATGGTCCGGCGCGGTGCGTCAAAGCGTCGACGCCACGAGCGCCGCCAGGTCGGCGAGGCGGCTCGAGTACCCCCACTCGTTGTCGTACCAGCCGACCGCCTTCACGACGTTGCCCATGACCATGGTGGCGCTCGCGTCGAACGTGCACGAGGCCTGGCTGCCCACGATGTCCATCGAGACGATCGGATCTTCCGTGTACACCATCTTCCCTGCGAGGGGGCCACTCTCTGAGGCCGCTCGGAACGCCGCCTTCACCTCGTCGACCGTGACCTCGCGGGAGACGGTCGTCACAAGGTCGGTGACCGAGCCGTCGGGCACGGGCACGCGCATCGACATGCCGTCGAGCTTGCCCTGCAGATGCGGCAGCACGAGTCCGGTTGCCTTCGCGGCGCCGGTCGTGGTGGGGATGATGTTCATCGCAGCCGCCCGGGCACGTCGGAGATCCTTGTGCGGCAGGTCGAGGATCTGCTGATCGTTCGTGTAGGCGTGCACCGTGGTCATGAAGCCCTGCTCGATGCCGAACGCATCGTCGATCACCTTGGCCATCGGCGCCACACAGTTCGTCGTGCACGAGGCGTTCGAGATCACGTGGTGGTTCGCCGGGTCGTAAGCGTCGTCGTTCACACCGAGCACGACCGTCAGGTCCTCGTTCTTCGCAGGTGCGCTGATGATCACCTTCTGCGCGCCCGCCTGGAGGTGCGCGGCCGCCTTCTCGCGGTCGGTGAAGATGCCCGTCGACTCGATCACGATCTCTGCCCCGAGCTCCTTCCAGGGCAGGTCGGCCGGATCGCGCTCGGCCAGCACCCGGAGCTCGTCGCCCTCGATCACGAGTCCGTTCGCCCCGAGACTCACGTCGCCGGGGTAGCGGCCGTGGACCGAGTCGTACTTCAACAGGTGCGCCATCGTGGCCGCATCACCGAGGTCGTTGACCGCCACGAAGTCGAAGTCGAGCCCGAGCTGTTTGGAGGCTCGGAAGAAGTTCCGGCCGATGCGACCGAAGCCGTTGATGCCGATCTTGACGCTCACGGGGATCACCCTCCTCGAGCAGGTGGAACTGGTCGGTGGGTCGACACCATCCTAGCCAGGGCCTGGGTTCACCGGCACCGAGCGAACGACCGTCAGTCCCTGGCGAGGTCGCGGTGGGCGACCGTCACCGGGATCCCGCGTTCGGTGAAGTACTTCCCCAGCTCCTCGGAGACCACGACGGAGCGGTGCCTCCCGCCGGTGCAGCCGATCGCGACGGTCAGGTAGGACTTCCCCTCGGCCACGTAGCCGGGCACGACGACCTCGAGCAACGACTCGAGCCGGTCCATGAACGTGCCGTACTGGTCCTGCCCCCGCACGTAGTCGCGTACCCGCGGATCGGTGCCCGGCAGTGGTCTGAGGTCGTCGATCCAGTGCGGGTTCGGTAGGAATCGAACGTCGAACACCAGGTCTGCATCGCGCGGCGTGCCGAACTTGAACCCGAACGACGCGATCGAGACCTGCAGGCCCTGCTCGGGTGGGGCCTCGGAGAACGCGTCGCGGATGCGATCGCGAAGCCCGTGGGGGGTGAGCCCGCTGGTGTCGATGATCAGGTCGGCGTCGCCGCGGAGGCTCTCCATCATGAGCCGTTCCTTGCGGATGCCCTCGACCACACGGTCGGCGGGAGCCAGCGGGTGGCGGCGCCGCGTCGCCTCGTAGCGGTTCACCAGATCGTCGTCGGCCGCCTCGAGGAAGAGGATGCGGTAGTCCACCCTGAGCTGCTTCAGATCGTCGAGCGCCTTCGACAGCTCGCCGAAGAACACTCCGCCTCTGGCATCGACCACGATCGCGATGAGCGTGGGACCGCCGGGTCGGGACACGAGCTCGGCCATCGTGGACAGCAGGGCGGGCGGGAGATTGTCGACCACGAAGTACCCGAGATCCTCGAGGGAGTGCGCCGCTTGGGAGCGCCCCGCCCCCGAGAGCCCGGTGATCAGCAGGAACCCCGGCCCGGCAGCGGTGTCGTCGGCCGAGGGCGCCGGCGAGGCCTCGGTTGTCACGCGCTCGCCTTCCGGGCGGCCGCTGGCCCGGTCGCGGAGACGAGCGGCGCGGGCTCGGCATCGTGCAGGCGATCGTGGATCGCCGCGGCGAGCTCGCGGCCGATGCCGGGCGTCTCGGCGATCTGCTCGACCTCGGCCCGGCGCAGACGCGCGAGCGATCCGAACCGCTTCAGCAACGCCTTCTTGCGTGCAGGACCCACGCCCGGCACGTCGTCGAGGGGCGAACGCAGCGCCCGCTTCTCTCGTGTCTCGCGATGGAACGTGATCGCGAACCGGTGCGCCTCGTCGCGCAGGTGCTGCAGCACGAACAGCGCCTCGGAGCCGCGCGGGATCATGAGCGGCTCGGGATGGTCGGGGAAATAGACCTCTTCGAGACGCTTGGCGAGCCCGACGTGCGGGATCTGCAGCCCGAGCTCCCCGAGCACGCTCGACGCCACGTTCAGCTGGCCCCGGCCACCGTCGACCACGACCAGCGCCGGAGGGTAGGAGAACCGACGGCCCGCGGCCGGCGGTTGCGCCTGCTCCTCGAGCAGTCGCATGAACCGGCGCCGCAGCATCTCCTCCATGCTCGCGAGATCGTCCTGGCCCGGCACCCCCTTGATGCGGAACCGACGGTAATCCGATCGCTTCGGCAGCCCGTCCTCGAACACGACCATGGAGCCGACCGTATCGGTCGGTCCCAGGTTCGAGATGTCGTAGCACTCGATGCGCAGCGGCGCCTGCTCGAGGCCGAGGCGCTCGGCGAGCTCCGTCAGCGCCCTCGAACGGGCGCCGAAGTCCGACGCGCGTCGCAGCTTGTGCCGGTGGAACGACTCCTCGGCGTTGCGGGTGACCATCTCGTGAAGGCGGCGTTTCGCACCACGCTCCGGCACTCCGATGCGCACCTTCGTACCGCGCCGCTCCCCCAGCCACGCCTCGAGCACGTCGCGGCCCTCGGCTTCGACCGGCACGAGCACACGGGGCGGCACCTCGTCGCGCTCCATGTAGAGCTGTCGCACGAACGATGCGACGAGCTCCTCGCGGGAGAGCTCCTCGACGCGGTCGACCACCCAGCCCTTGCGGCCGAGCACGCGGCCCCCGCGCACCATGAAGACCTGGAACGACGCCTCGAGCTCATCGTCGGCCATGCCGATCACGTCGATGCTCTCGGGCCGGTCGAGCACCATCTCCTGGGACTCGAGCGCCCGGCGGGCCGCGCCCAACTGATCGCGCAGCTTCGCCGCCTGTTCGTACTCCTGGCGCTCGGCCGCCTCACGCATCTCGCGATCGAGCCGTTGCATCACAGGCCCGGTGTTCCCGGCGAGGAAGTCGGCGAGCGCGTCGACGTCGGATCGGTAGGACTCGTGCGTGACCCCGCTCACCTCGGGCACGCAGGGGCCGCTGCACCGGCCGATGTCGAAGTACAGGCACGGACGCTTCGCACGCGCGCGCTGGTCGAAGAACGCGTTCGAGCACGTGCGCACCGGGAAGACGCGGGTCAGCGCGTCGAGCGTGTCGCGGATCGCCCACGCGTGCCCGTACGGACCGAAGTAGCGGACCTTCTTCCGCTTCGTGCCCCTGAGCACCTGGGCGCGCGGCCACTCCTCCCCGACCGTGAGCGCCAGGTACGGGTAGGACTTGTCGTCGCGGTACCGGATGTTGAACCGGGGCCGGTGCCGCTGGATCAGGTTGTACTCGAGCATCAAGGCGTCGACCTCGCCGCTCGCGACGATCCACTCGACGCTCTCGGCGGAGGCCACCATCGCCTCGGTGCGAGCGTGCAGCGGTCTGCCCCAGTAGTTCGCGAGCCGCTTGCGCAACGAGCGGGCCTTGCCGACGTAGATCACCCGGCCGTCGCCGTCGCGGAACAGGTACGCGCCAGGCTGATCGGGGATGTCGCCGGCGGCGGGTCGGGCGAGGCTCACCAGGTCATCGTAGTCGCGTCGCGGGACACGACGACCCAGGGATCGATCGAGTGGACCAGCGGCCGCGAACGAAGCGGCTAGTTGCCGCCGCCGCCCCCGCCCCCACCCGCCACGAACGCCAGCTGCCCGAACATCGTGGTGGGGTGGGCGTCGCACTGGAAGTAGTAGGCCGGCTCGCCCCCATCGACGGGCCCGACCGGAACTTCTTCCTCGACCGGAGCCGGGAGCAGGTCCGTCATGACGACCGATTCTCCGCCTTCTTGGACCAGGACGTGGATGTTGTGAGGCGTGCCCGTTTCGTCGACGTTCGCGTAGTTGATGGAGAACTCTTCGCCCGCGGGTCCGACGAGGCAGTTGGTGCTGAACACGTTGCCGGCCTGGGCCTCGACGTCGAGCAGCAGCTCGCCGTCGGCGCCGCACTCGCCCCCGTTGCCGCCATCGACGGGAGGCGCGACATCGGCCGGATCGACCGTGGGGCTCGGCGCCGCCACGGCCAGCTCCGCGAGCTCGCCCTGCACGCCGAAGCGCAGGTTCGCGCCCTCGACGTCGTACCAGGCGGCGTACACGTTGGCTCCGTCGGGGCTCATCCCCACCGACGGCGCACGGCCACCGATCGTGTCGAGCGTCTCGAGCGGGGTGAACGTCTCGCCGTCGTCGGACGTGGCGAGCACCACGCCGTCGGCGTCGTCCCACGCGGCGACCATCGCCCCCTGATCGTCGACCGCGATGCTCGTCGTCGGTGCGAGGTTCCCCACGCCTTCGGGCTCGCCGGGCTGAGCGTCGGCGATCTTCACGAGCGACCATCCGACGCCGTCCTGGCGTGCCAACTGGACACCGCCGTCGTCATCGAAGAACGTCAGGATCGCGGTCCCCTCACCGTCGACGGCCATGTCGAGACCTTGGCCGCTCACGCCGCCGGCCACCTCGGTCGCCACCCACTCGTCGCCCTGGAGCGACGACACGTTGACGGCGCCGGCGGCCGTGTCGACCCACGCGACCGTGGGACCGGCGGACGTCATACCGACTCGGGTCGGCATCGGTGGCGGACAGCCCGTGCACCTTGGGATCGAGGCGACGGTTTCGGTGGTCCACACGTCACCCGACCTCGTGGCGACCCGCACCTCCTGCCCCCGGGCAGTCACCGTGTAGGCGACAAGCGGATCGCCCTCTTCGTCGACGGCGATCGATGCTCGGCCGAGAGGTCCGGCCCTGCGGAGGCCGAAGCCGTAGTCGAACACCTGCTCCACCGAGAACGAATCGGTGCCGCCCGCGTAGTAGATGCCGTTCTGGCCGGTCCAGACGACATGCTTGCCACCCTCGCCGTCGATCGCGATGTCGGTGCCGTTCGTGTTCTCGGCCGTCGCGCCGACCAGGCCTTGCTCGAACGCGGGCCCGTAGGGGATGGAAACGCCGGTGGGGGTCTCCCGAACCTGCGCGGCCGCGCCTCTGGTCCACACGCCCTCTGCCGACAGGCTCGCCACGCCGATGGCCGCGCCATCCTTCGGCTCGGGGTCGTCGGTGGTGATGTAAGGCGCCCCGATCGGCCGCCCGACGGGGATCTCCCCCTCCTCGAGCTCGGCCGGGAAGATCCAATACGAGGTGTACGGCACACCTTCGGCGTCGACGGCGACCGCGTTGCCGCGGCCGGCGTCGTCGAGGAACTCCGCGACGAACGGAACGAAGCGAACGCCTTCGCCACCGACGACCTCGCCCTCTGGGATGGAACCGCACCCGGCCGCCGCGAGGGCGAGCACACAGAGGATGATCGGCAGGCGCGTGGACACGTCGGCGGGGATACTAACAAGCACCGGGCCGCCTGGCGGCAGCCTCGATCACGCCCTGGGGGCGACCGCCGCTGCGGCCTCGAGCGGCAACTGGGGCCGCTCCAGGACCTCGGCCAAGAACCGCCCGGTATGCGAGGCAGGCTCGGCGGCAACCGCTTCGGGCGTGCCGGCGGCGACGACCTTGCCACCCTGGTCGCCGCCCTCGGGGCCGAGGTCGATCAGGTGGTCGGCGGTCTTGATCACGTCGAGGTTGTGCTCGATCACGATCACCGTGTTGCCCGTCGAAACGAGCCGCTGGAGCACCGCCAACAGCTTCCGCACGTCTTCGAAGTGCAGACCGGTGGTCGGTTCGTCGAGCACGTAGAGCGTGTTGCCGGTCGCCCGCTTGTGCAGCTCGGAGCTGAGCTTGATGCGCTGGGCCTCGCCGCCCGAGAGAGTCGGGGCAGGCTGACCGAGCTTGACGTATCCGAGGCCGACGTCGGAGAGCGTCTGCATATGCCGCTTGATCGGCGGGATGTGCTGGAAGAACTCGAGGGCCTCGTCGACGCTCATCTCGAGCACGTCTGCGATCGACCGGCCCTTGTACTTGACCTCGAGCGTCTCGCGGTTGTACCGCCGGCCCTTGCACACCTCGCAGGTCACGTAGACGTCTGGCAGGAAGTGCATCTCGATCTTGATCTGCCCGTCGCCGGCACAGTGCTCACAGCGCCCGCCGCGGACGTTGAAGGAGAACCGGCCCGGCTGGAAGCCGCGCAGCTTGGCCTCGGGCACCTGCGCGAAGAGCCTCCGGACGTGGTCGAAAACGCCCGTATAGGTCGCGGGGTTCGATCGAGGCGTGCGTCCGATCGGCGACTGGTCGATGTCGACGATCTTGTCGACCTGCTCCCACCCGACGAGCTTGCGGTGCTTGCCGGGCATCAGGCGCGACCGGTAGACCTTTCGCATCAGCGCCCGGAGCAACACGTCCTGGACGAGCGTCGACTTGCCGGAACCGCTCACTCCGGTCACGCAGACGAACATCCCGAGCGGGATGTCGACCGTGACGTTCTGCAGGTTGTGCTCACGGACGCCCTCGAGCCGCAGACGGCGGTCGCCTGGCGTGCGCCGCATCTCCGGCGTGGGGATCTGCCGCCGCCCCGAGAGGAACGCGCCGGTGATCGACTCGTCGCACTCGAGCAGCCCCTTGAGGTCGCCCGAATACACGATCTCGCCGCCTCGCTCGCCGGCGAGCGGCCCGATGTCGACCAGGTGGTCGGCCTCGAGGATCGTGGCCTCGTCGTGCTCGACCACCACGAGCGTGTTGCCCAGGTCGCGGAGCCGCACCAGCGTGTCGATCAACCTCTTGTTGTCGCGCTGGTGCAGCCCGATCGAGGGTTCGTCGAGGATGTAGAGCACCCCCACGAGGCCCGAGCCGATCTGCGTCGCGAGGCGGATGCGCTGCGCTTCGCCGCCGGCCAGGGTGCCCGCCGGTCGCGAGAGCGAGAGGTAGTCGAGCCCCACGTCGACGAGGAACCGCAGCCGCTCGCGGATCTCCTTGAGCAGTCGCTCCGCGATCATGAGCTCACGTTCGCTCAGGTCGATCGTCTCGACGAAGGCGAGCGTGTCGCGGATCGAACGATCGGTGAGCTCCGCGATGTTCAGGCCGGCCACGGTGACGGCGAGCGTCTCGGGCCGCAGACGCGCGCCCTTGCATGCCCGGCACGGGATCTCGCGCATGAACTGCTCGAGCTTCTCGCGCTGGGACTCGGAGTCGGTCTCGCGATGACGACGATCGACGTTGGTGACCACCCCCTCGTAGGTGGTCCAGTACGAGCGCTGGCGGCCGTACCGGTTCTTGTACCGGACGTGGATCTGCTCGTCGCTGCCGTGGAGCAGCACGTCGCGCTGCCGCTTGGAGAGCCGCCTGAACGGCGCGTCGAGGTCGATGTCGTTGGCCTCGGCCACCGACTCGAGGACGCGGTTCCAGTACTCGAGCGTCGCGCTGGCCCACGGTGCGAGCGCCCCCTCGTTCACCGAGAGGTCCGGATCGGGAACCACGAGCTCGGGATCGACCTCGAGCCGGGTACCGAGGCCGTCGCAGGTCGGGCACGCCCCGTAGGGCGAGTTGAACGAGAAGTTCCGAGGGGCCATCTCGTCGAACGAGAGGCCGCAGTGGGTGCAGGCCAGCGATTGCGAGAAGTTCTGCAGCTCCTCTCCCCCGTCGTGGGTCTGCACCGCGATCGAGGCGACGCCCTCGGCGAGCTCGAGCGCCGTCTCGATCGAGTCGGCCACGCGCCGGCGGATGTCGGGCTTGGCGACGAGCCGGTCGACCACCACTTCGATCGTGTGCTTGTAGGTCTTGGGAAGCCGGATCGGCTCGGAGAGCTCCCGCACCTCGCCGTCGATGCGCGCCCGTGGGAAGCCCTTGCGCGCCAGCTCGTCGAGCAGCTTGCCGTACTCGCCCTTGCGGCCGCGGACCACCGGCGCCAGCACCTGGAACCGAGTGCCCTCGGGCAGGTCCATCACCTGGTCGACGATCTGGTCGGGAGTCTGTCGGCCGATCGGGCGCCCGCAGTTGTAGCAATGAGGATGCCCGACGCGCGCATAGAGCACGCGGAGGTAGTCGTAGACCTCGGTGATCGTGCCGACGGTGGAGCGCGGGTTCCGAGACGTGGACTTCTGATCGATCGAGATCGCCGGCGAGAGCCCCTCGATGAAGTCGACGTCGGGCTTCTCCATCTGCCCGAGGAACTGCCGGGCGTACGACGACAACGACTCCACGTAGCGGCGCTGCCCCTCGGCGTAGATCGTGTCGAAGGCCAGCGACGACTTGCCGGAGCCGGACAGCCCGGTGAACACGATCAACCGGTCACGGGGGAGCTCGAGCGTGACGTTCTTGAGGTTGTGCTCACGGGCGCCGTGGATGACAAGGCGGTCGGTGCCCATACGGCCAGTCAGTGTAGTGGCGCCCGCCGACACGCTCCGCCGGAACCCCTATCCTTCGCCAGATGGAACGTGACCTCCTCGAGACACCCCTGTATCAGGAGGTCGAGCGCTTCTTCCTTTCGGTCCTCGAACCGAGCTTCGGGCAGGCATGGCCCGCAGGGGATCCCATGCCGTCCCCCGACGGCGCCGAGATCGTGTTCCGCGGCGAACGGCTCGATCGGCTCGAAGGGCACCCCGTCGGACGCATCTGTCTCGTCGGCTCCGACGGAACTGGCCTGCGGACGATCACCGACGGCCCCA
>Ga0256867_10001126_pt1 | contig 11099 bp, 13 predicted proteins | sample RVTome_15_FD_185939 | JGI IMG/M metagenome (GOLD analysis project Ga0256867, IMG submission 185939) | Soil microbial communities from uranium-contaminated site in the Upper Colorado River Basin, Wyoming, United States - RVT150D86 (HiSeq) ... | reverse complement strand
CGGCGTGTCCCCACATGGTTCCCGGCGAGGCGTACCTCGCGCCCGGGACCGAGACCGTCAACGTCGGTGAGACGGTCCTTGGCGGTTGCCTCGTCGGGCGTGTCGGCCACACCGGTCGAGGGCGTCCTCGAGCGATCGCAGCGCATCCGCTCCGTGACGTAGCCCCGCCGATGCTCGCGGCCTCGCACCAAATCGGGGTTCGCGAAACCCGCGGCCGACCTGCCTCCCCGAGCTCTCCTCTACGTCTCCCGGAGTTTCCAGAAGCTGTCCTTCCGGACGATCGTGCCGTCGTCTCCGAACGTCCAGAGGTCGCAACCGCGCACCTCGACAAATTCCCCGCCGCGGTCGGTGCCCGTGATCGTCCATTCCGAGACGCCGCGGGTTCCGGATGCGAAGTGATCGTCCTCACCGTAATGCACGTCCGGGATGCCCTCGAAGCGAGCCGCGAGTCCACTGCGGACCTCCGCCTTCCCGACGAATCGGCGTCCCCACGGATCGGGGCCTCGGGGAGCATCGAACACGCAGTCCTCGGCGAAGTGGGCCATGATCGCCTCGAGGTCGTGCTCGTTGAACCCGTCGAGTACCTGCCGAAGCGTCTGGACGGTGCGCTCCGTTGACATCGGTGACCTCCTCGTATGGCGGGCACATCGGCGGACGATTCGTTAGCCCAGGTCGAGTCGGGAAGTCAAGCTCCTGCCGTAGGCTCGCGGTCGATGGCGAACTCGCACTTCGGGCAGATCGGCGACGTCTGGAAGCACCTCGTGCTCGGCGACCTCCTCGATCGGGTGCGACCTGCGCGCTACTGGGAGACGCACGCCGGCTCGGGCACCTATCCGCTGGACCGCTCGTGGGAACGAGAGTACGGCGTGTACACGCTCCTCCGCGAGGCCCCTCGAGCACCCGCCCTCGATCGGTCGAGGTACCTCCGGCTCCTGCGCACCTTGCCTCCCGGCGACGGCGGGCAGCCTCGGTACCCGGGGTCCGCGCGCCTCGCGATGGAGGTGCTCGGCGACGCGGTCACGTATCTGCTCTGCGACCTCGACGCCGCCAGCGTCGCGGATCTCACGCGCTCGGCACGGGAGCTGAACCTCGCCGATCTCGTCCGGGTGGAACGCGCCGAAGGGATCGCGACGATCTGGGCGGGTGCCCATGATCACCCGCCCGGAGCCGCGGCATCGACCTTCGTGCTGCTCGACCCGTTCGACGCGACCGAGCGATCGTCCGACGGCATGGACTCGCTCGACCTGTTCTCGAGGCTCGCCGCGGGCGGCTTCCCGACGGCGCTCTGGTACGGGTACGACGACGCACGCAGCCGCGACGAGCTCCGCGCGCCCGTTGCCGTCGATGCCGCCGGGACCCACTCGCTCGACGTCGGGACGGCTTTCCTTCGGGGGGAGACCACCTTGAACCCCGGCGTCGCCGGTTGCGCGATGCTGCTCGCGAACGTGCCGGCCGACGACATCGACCATTCGGATCGGCTCGGCCGCCAGCTCGCGGCGTGTTACGACGAGGTCCTGATGCCCGACGGCACGCCGGGGTCCCTCGTGTTCACTCGTACCGATCCGCCGTGAGCGTCAGGCCGGTTTCGTCGCCGTCGCGAGGATCACGTCGCGGAAGTCGTTGAGCGGATCGGGGAACCGCTCCGCGAACATCGTGCGGGCACGCTCTCGCAACGCCGCCCAACCCGACTCGCCCAGCATGTTCCTCGTGAACCGGCCGGTGGCCCATACCTGCAGACCGTCGAGGTATTCGTCGAGGGAGTACCTCCACCGGTACTTCACGACGTCGGTCCGCACGCTCCGGAAGCCCGCGTCGAGAAGTGCCTCCTCGACGTTCGTGCGCGACTTGAACCGGTCGTGTCCGGGGGCGGCCCCCGCGTATGCGGAAGCGAGCATCTCCCGGGGCACGACCGACGTGACGATCTCCCGCCACGCCTGTTGATAGGCGTCGTCACGGTCGGACCACGACGAGAAGCCGATGCGGCCGTCGGGCCGCATCACTCGGGCGATGTCGAAGAGCGCGGTCTCGATCTTGTCGAAGTGCGCGAGCACGAACGACCCGAGCACGGCGTCGAACCGGCCCGGCCCGAACGGGAGATCGATCGTGTGCGCGGCCACGACGGGCACCTTCGGACGCTCCCGTCGGGCGACGAGCAGCATGCCGAGCGACTCGTCGACGCCGACCACCCGCGCCCCGGCGTCGGCGGCGGCCTGGGCGGCCACCCCGGTGCCGGTGCCGACGTCGAGCACGGCGACCCCGTCGGGCAGGTCGATCATGTCCACCAGGTCGCGCGCCACCTCGGCGAGCCGCGGAGCGTGCACCCGCTCGTAGGTCTCGGCGACGTCGTCGTAGGTGCGCCAGTCCTGCATGGGGCAATCGTATCGGCCCCCGGCCTGAACGCCGGACGCCTCGCACGCGCGCACGGCGGGGCCGGGGGCCCTCCCGGGTAGGCTTCGGGCCGTATGCGAGGGGAAACCCGGTGACCGGCGCGGCCGGCTACATGGCGCTCGTGCTGGCCCAGGCGGTGGCCGGCTCGCTCGCGTTCCTGTGGCTGACCCCGTTGTGGAACGAGGTCAAGCGCGGCTTCTTCACGCTCACCACCGGGATCGTGCTCGTGCTCGCGGCCGGCTCGTGGCTCTCCACCGGGACGGCGCAGATCGGCGGTGACGACGCCGGCAGGTGGTCGGCGACGCTCACCGTGGCGACGGCGGGAGCCGTGGGGCTCTCGTTCCTGCTGATGCTCGGGAAGCGTCACCTGCCGGCGCGGGTCGTGGGGTCCGCGAGCGTAGGAGTAGCCGTCGCGACCCTCGTCGCGATGGCGGGAACGGGCCGGCAGGCGTTCCCGGTCGCGTTGTTCCAGCTGCTCGCCGGCGCGGCCTTCCTCGGATCGATCACCGTCGGGTTGCTGCTGGGCCACTGGTACCTCACCGATAGGGGTCTCCCTCGGAGGCCGATCGATCGCATGACCACGGCGATGCTCGTGGCCGTCGTGATCGAGGTGGTTGCGATCGTCACCAGCGGGTTCGGTGGGGTCGAGTCGTCGGCCTCGCTGAACCCGCTGCTCACCGCCGGAGCTCTCGCGCCGTGGATCGCGCTCGGCATGGCCGTCGCGACGTTCCTGATCGCGCTCCTCACCCGCGCCGCGCTCCGAGGGACGCGAGCCTCGGCCGTGCAATCGGCGACCGGCTTCTACTACCTCGCGGTGGTCACGGCGTTCACGGCCGAGGTCGCCGTGAAGACCCGGTTCCTGGTCTAGCGATGCAGCTCGCGGTCATCGTCGTGGGAGCGGTCGCCGAGTTCGCCGGGTGGTGGCGCGTCTCGTCCGGACGCGCCGGCGTGTGGAGGCTCATGCCTGTGGTACTGGGCGCTATGGGGATCGCCGCCGTGGTCGCGCGTCCCCCCGTGGCCGCCGCCGAGACCGGCGCGGTCATGGCTGTCGTCGTCGGGCTGGCGTCGGGGCTCGCGCTCTACGTGGGGACCCGGATGTTCGTGTGGCTCGCCGTGCGATGGCCTCCGTTCCGCGCAGATGTCGTCGAGCAGTACGAGCAGGCTGGTGACGTCACGTTGGCCACGTCGCTCGTCCTCAGCCTCGTCGTCATGGTGCCTGCCGAGGAGCTGTTCTGGCGGGGGCTGGCGCAGGCTCGGCTCGCCGATTCGATCGATCAGTGGGCCGCGGCGCTCGTCGCGTGGGCCGGCTACGTCGTTGCGAACGCCGCGAGCCGGAGCCTTCCGATCGTCGCCGGGGCGATCGTCGGGGGTGCCCTCTGGGCCGGCCTCGCCTGGTGGTCGGGGGGCGTGCTCGCCGGCCTCGCGAGCCATATCCTGTGGACCGGACTGATGCTCGCGCTCCCGCCTGGTCCCGGGCGCGGGGCGATCGAGGGAGGGGCGGCCAGGTGAGCTTCCTGTCGACCGCGGTGCAACAGGTGCTCGAGGACGCGCCCTTCTGCGCCGTCGCGACATCGACACCTCGCGGCCCGCACTGCACGCCGCTGGTCTTCGCCTACTCGGGCGGACGGGTATGGCTCACCACGTCGCGAGGCTCCGTCAAGGCTCGCGCCTGGAAGGTCGATCCGGGGGTTGCCGGCCTCGTGCGGCAGGGCGACCTCTCGGTGACGTTCACGGGGACCGTGAAGACCTACGACGCCCTCGACAGGAACACGTGGGGCGCCGCCGTGACCGGCGCCACGTCGATCGCGCGCGCGACCGCGAGGTTCAGCAAGAAGAACGCGAAGTTCTTCGCGGGCTACGCGTTCGACGCGCGGCAGGTGCCGCTCGCGTGGACGCCGCCGGGGCGGGTGTTCGTCGGCATCGACCTCGATCGAACGGCGCTCCTCGACGAGGACGGCGTGCAGGAAGGCCGGGGCAGGTGGGGCGGTGAGGCATTGGGGCACAAGACGTTCCGGCGGGTGAAGCAGGGGCCCGATCCACTGGGCGCGTTGCCGGCCGACATGGCCACCACGCTGGGGCGCAGCGGCGAGGCGGCGCTGACCATCGCGGGAGCTCGTGGGCCCGTCGTGCTGCCGGTGCGTTGGCTCGCTGAGGCCTCGGCGCTCTACGCGGCGCTGCCCGACGAGACGCTCGCGCTCGCCGGCGCCGCGCCCGATGCTTCCGTCGTGCTGACGATCGACGAGGCCAGCGAATGGCGGGCACGCGACATGTCCGGCGCCATGGTGCAGGGCATCGCGTCGTTCTACGTGCTCGACGTCCTGGGGTCCGGGGCGAAGACGGCCCGGTCGATAGCGACGGCGTTGCATCCCGGTGCAGGCGCGCTCGTGCGCATCACGCCCGAACGCCTCGTGTGGTGGAAGGGCTGGTCGAGCGGCAGCGCCGTCGTCGCATGACCACCGTCGAGTTCTCCGTCGAGGTCGATGCCCCGGCCGAGACCGTGTGGGAGATCGCGAGCGACCCCTGCAACCTGCCTCAGTGGGACAAACACATCGAGCGCGTCGAACCCCCGGAGGGCGGCATGCAGGTCGGCTCCACCTATGACGTCGTGATGGGACTGATGGGGGTGCATGCGACCGTGCATGCGACCGTGCTGGAGTGGGAGCCGCCGTGGCGATCGTGCGTTCGCCTCGAAGGACTGCTCGAGGCGACCGTGACGACGTCGGTCGCATCGCTGCCCTTCGACCGCAGCCTGCTGCGACACGAGGTGTCGTACCGGTTCCGCGGGCCGTTCGGCGGGTTCGGCGCAGCCGGGCTCAACGCGATGGGCGGCGCGCAATACGCGCTGAAGCACGGCGTTCTGGCGCAGAAGCGCGAGATCGAGGAGCGTGCGCGAGGGTGACCGTCCGTCCGCTGCTCCGAGGCGCCGCGCTCGCGGCCGCCGCCGCCGGTGTGGGGTACGTCGCCCTGGTCACCGACGAGGGCCGCCGCGCCGACGCCGATCTGTTCGAGGCGGTCAATCGCGGCCACGGCCCCCGGGCCGATCGGGCCTTCGCAGGGATCACGGAGCTCGGCTCGCTCTACGCCGTCGGGGCCGCGGCCGGGACGCTCGCGGCGCTCGGCAGGCCGCGGCAGGCCGTTCGGGCGATCGCCGCCGCCGGGGCTACCTGGCTCCTCGGCCAGGCCGTCAAGCGCGTGGTCGAGCGTCCCCGCCCTTCCGTCGCCGATCCCATCGGCACCCGGGCGATGATCGCGCTCCCGATGGGCACGTCGTGGCCGAGCAGCCACCCGGCGGTGTTCACGGCGTTCAGCGTCGTGGCCGGGCGTGAGTCGGAAGCCGGGCCCGTCGCCCGTGGGAGCCTGACCGCGCTCGGGCTCTCGGTCGCCGTATCTCGCGTGTATCTGGGCGTGCATTACCCGAGCGACGCCGTGAGCGGCTTCCTCATGGGCAGGGCGGTCGCGGCCGTATGGCCCAGGCCGGGGGGCGTCGACCGGACCGCCCGGGGTCGATCGGCCCGTCGGTAGACTCCGACGCGTGCTGCACGGCCTCGCGCAGATCGGCTGGCCGGTCCTCGACCGCTTCCGCCTCGGGGACTCGTTCGCGATCTCACCGCACGGGCTGTTCATCGCGATCGGCTTCCTCACCGGTGCATGGCTGATGGGGCGCATCGCTGCCCGATGGGGCGTCGCCCACGACGACGCGCAGGGCGTGGTGTTCTGGTCGTTGATCGGCTCGATCGCGGGCGCCCGGATCTTCTACGTGATCGGCCATGTCTCGGAGTTCGACTCCCCCGTCGACGCGCTGAAGATCTGGGAAGGCGGCATCTCACTGCTCGGCGGCATCGCGGGAGCCGTGCTCGTCAACGTGCCTCGGGTGCGTCGGGCCGGGTATCGGTTCTTCCAGGTCACGGACCCCGTGGCGCCGTCGTTGGCGCTCGGGATCGCCGTCGGGCGCATCGGCGACCTGATCATCGCCGATCACCTCGGCAAGCCGACGAGTTGGCTGCTCGCCTGGACCTACCGGGGCGGTGAGATCGCGCCGCCGTTCTCGTGCCTGGACGATCGCTGTCAGGCGTCGTTGCAGGGCGGGCATCTCGAGACCATCAACCGGGAGGGGGCGCGGTTGCTCGACGAGACCGGCGGCCTGATCGCCGAAGGCGTCGGCGTTCATCAGACCGCTCTCTACGACATGCTGAGCGCTGCTGCCCTGTTCGTGCTGCTGTTCATCGTGTTGATGCGGAAGCCTCGTCGTGAGGGCATCCTCACCCTCACGTTCGGCCTGTGGTACGGCTTATCGCGCATCGTGGAGGACTCGCTCCGCATCGACAAGCGTTTCTTCGGTCTCACCGGCAGCCAGTGGACGGCGCTCACGGTCGCGGCGATCAGCGCCGCGATGCTGTTGTGGTTCGCTCTGCGCCCCGACCCCGACGCCCCGAGCGGGGGAGGACCGGAACGCGGTGCCCGCCAGGAGCCGGCTGCGCCCGAGGGCGAAGCCGCCGGACTCGAGAACTAGCTCGTCATCAGGGTCAGCGGCTTCCCGATCTGGCTCTTGGTCGAGCGGGCGACGGCCTCCGCCGCCTCGTGCAGAGCGACGCTCGCAGGCGAGTCGGGCTCGACCACGACGATCGGCGCACCGGTGTCACCGCCCTCGCGCATCGCGGGCATCAACGGGATCTGCGCCATCAGGGGCACACCGAGGTGCTCCGCGGCGGCCCGCCCGCCACCTTCCCCGAAGATCGCCTCTCGCTCGCCGCAATGTGGGCAAACGAACCAGCTCATGTTCTCGACCACCCCGATCGGGCGCAGGTTCGTCCGCTCGGCCATGCGCCCGGCTCGCTCGGCCACGGTGCGCGCCGCTTCCTGCGGCGTCGTCACGACGAGCATCGACGCGCCCGGCAGGAACGACGCCAGCGAGATCGAGACGTCGCCGGTGCCCGGCGGCAGGTCACACAGCAGGAAGTCGAGGTCGCCCCAGTAGACGTCGCCGAGGAACTGCTCGATCGCCTTGTGCAGCATCGGGCCGCGCCAGATCACCGGCGTCTCCTCGGGCACGAAGAAACCCATCGAGATCACCTTCACGCCGTGGCCCTCGAGCGGCAGGATCATGTTGTCGAAACCGACGGGTTTGCCGGTCACGCCGAGCATGCGCGGAACGCTGAAGCCCCACACGTCGGCGTCGAGCACGCCGACCTTGCTGCCGCCGGCCGCGAGCGCCGCCGCGAGGTTCACGGTGACCGATGACTTGCCGACGCCGCCCTTGCCCGATGCCACCGCGATCACCGAGGTCGACGGCGGGAACTGGATCTTCTGCTGAGGGGTCGGGGCGCCACCGCGCAGCTGTGAGACGAGGCCTTCGCGTTGCTCCTGGCTCATCGGGGTGAGCCGGACGTCGACCTGCTCCACGCCCTCGAGCGGTTGCACGGCGGCGGTGACGTCCTGGGTGATGCGGTCCTTCAGCGGGCAGCCCTCGATCGTGAGCAGCACGCGCACCTCGACGCGGCCGCCGTCGACGGCGATCGATTCCAACATGCCGATGTCCTCGATCGGCTTCCCGATCTCGGGGTCCATCACGCCCCGGAGCGCCTGACGGACCTGCTCTTCGGTGATCAACGTCGGTCCCTTTCCCTCTAAGCTTGGTTCGCACGGTGTTGACCGTGGAAATCCATGATACGTCCGGGGTGTGCGAGTGGCGGAGCCCTCACCGATCGAGGTCCACAAGGCACTGGCCGACGATACCCGCTATCGCCTGTACCGGACCCTTCGCCTGTCGGGTCGCGCGGTCTCGGTCCGTGAGCTGTCGACACGGCTCGGCCTGCACGTGAACACGCTGCGGCCCCACCTGCGACGGCTCGAGGAAGCGGGTCTCGTCTCCAGCGAAGCGAGGCGAGGCACATCGGTCGGACGCCCGCAGACCGTCTACTCCGCGGTCGACCGCGAGGCGAGGGAGGGCCGGGACTACCGCCTCTTCGCGGACATGGTCGCCGGCCAGATCACGGGAGCCCGGCAACGCGCGCGATCGGTCGGGTCGGCCCGTGAGTGGGGTGCCTACCTCGTAGGCCGGTCCGCGCCGCCGCCGGGGGGGCGGAGCTCGGGCGGCCCGAACCTGGCCGTGCTCCAGGCGGCGCTCGCCGAGGCGGGGTTCGACCCCCGGTTCCGGCGACGGGGGCGAGGTCGGGTCGACATCACGCTCCGAGATTGCCCGTTCCGCGAGCTGCTCGACGACCACCGTGAGCTGGTGTGTGCGCTGCACCGCGGGCTACTCGAGGGCATGCTGCAGGGCTCGCGGCCCCCGATGCGCCTCGGCGCGTTCGAGCCACTCGCCGAACGTTCCGCGGTGTGCCGGCTCACCGCCGTTCCCGAATGATCGCGCGGCCGGTACCTACGTACGCATCATCACCGAGGAACCACGTACGCAGGGCTGAAGTCCGGCGCCGGTGCTTCCGATGGTGACGGGGAGCCCCGAGCGGCGGATGCCGCCCGGCACGACAGGCACGCTCATCGGAGGAACAGGGTATGGAGCAGACGGCTACGACGTCGTCGGACGGCACCCCCATCGTGCCGGAGTTCAACGGCTGGCTCGAGCGGCTCGTCGATGGAGAAGGATCGGACCTGCACGTCAAGGTCGGGTCGCCGCCGATGATCCGGCTGCCCAAGGGGCTGCATCGCCTCGACCGGGACCCGCTGACCGGCATCGAATGCCAGGCGATCGCCGAGGGCATCATCCCCTCCGATCGGATGGAGCGGTTCATCGAGAACGGTGAGATCGACTTCGCGTACTCGATCCAGCACGTCGGTCGCTTCCGCGTGAACGTGTTCCGTCAGCGGGGATCCGTGAGCATGGTGCTGAGGAAGGTCCGCTTCGGGGGCCCGTCGTTCGATGAGATCGGACTCCCCGATGCGGTGCGGACGATCTCGGACGAGCCTCGGGGCCTCGTGCTGGTCACCGGGCCGACCGGATCGGGCAAGACCACCACCCTGGCCGCGATGATCGACTACATCAACAAGACGAAGCCGGTGCACATCGTCACGATCGAGGACCCGATCGAGGTGCTGCACAGGGACGACGTCGCCTCGATCAACCAGCGAGAGGTCGGCAACGACACACATGACTTCCTCGTGGCTCTCCGAGCGGCGCTGCGGCAGGACCCCGACGTGATCCTGATCGGGGAGATGCGCGACACCGAGACGGTCCGCGCGGCGATCCAGGCGGCGGAGACGGGGCACCTCGTGCTGTCGACCCTGCATACGGTGGACGCGACCGAGACCGTGAACCGGGTGATCGACTTCTTCCCGCCGTATCAGCAGAAGCAGGTGCGCCTGGCCCTCGCCGGCACGCTGCGAGGCATCATCTGCCAGCGGCTCGTGCCCACGGTCGACGGCGGGCGGACCCCGGGCCTCGAGATCCTGATCAACACGGGTCGCATCGCCGAGCGCATCGCGGACCCCGACAAGACCCATGAGATCAAGGATGTGATCCAGGACGGCCGCTTCTACGGCATGGTCACGTTCGATCAGTGCTTGCTCCAGCTCGTGCAGGAGGGCTCGGTGACGGTCGACGACGCGATCCAGGCCGTGTCGAACCGCCACGACTTCGAGCTGGCCATGCAGCAGGCCGGGATGCCGCTGCCGGTCTAGCGCGCCGACAGCCCGGCCCGCGCTGCCCGTTCAGGCGGTGATCGTGCGCCGGCGCCGGACGCCGACCAGGCCAGCGCCGACGGCCGCTCCGACTGCCAGGCCGAGCGCGCCCGCCACGATCCACGCGTCGCCGCCCGACGGGGGCGACGTCGATGCGGCCAGCGGCTCCACCTCACCCGTCGTCTCGCCGCCCGCATCGCCCCCGACGACGACGACCCCCGTCATGCCCGGATGCAGGGTGCACGCGAAGGGGTAGATGCCGTCGTCGGCGAACGAGGTCGTGAAACGATCACCCTGGCCCATGTCCTCGTAGTTGCCCCAACCGGTGCCGCTCACGTTGTGGGCGAACGGGTCCTGGTTCATGAACGTGATCGTCTCGCCGGCCTCGGCGTGCAACGTCGAGGGCGAGAAGCAGGTTCCCCCGAGCTCCACCCGGTTCCCATGAGCTTCGTCCGGGGCGCAGTGCCTGCCGCCGCCGGCGGTCGCGGTCGTCATGCCCGCCAGGGCGCCGATCGTGCCGAGCACCACGATCGTCGCGATCCTCTGTGCCCGCGTCATCGCTCCCTCCCGTCCGTCGAGCCCTTCGATCCATCCCTGCCTACACCGGTGACCACCGAGGGGTTCCCGACCTACCCCGGATCGACGACGGGATCGATCGACTCCGCGATGAGGATCGCGGCGCGTTTCCCGAGAACGGTCTCGAGTCGGAACGTGTAGCCGGCGTTCTGCCAGATCAGCACGTTTCCGGTCACGAGCAGGCGGACCGGCTCGTCGCCGCTGATCACCTGCAGTTCGTGCTCGCCCGTGGTCCAGAACGCCGGGCGCCCTTCGACGATCGCCTCGCCGAAGCGATCCGTTTCGGCCGACAGGAGCTTGGAGGCGACCTGCCAGTCGCCCTCGAACTGCATCAGCACCGCCCCGGCCTCGGTGCCGGGGATCACCGGGAGTCCGGTCGTGGGTGGCCAGGCGCTCACGATGCGGCGGGCAACATCGTCGGGCTCGAAGCCGATCAGCGCTTCGTCGATCCACGTGCGGCCCGGTGGTCCGAGGGCGGCCGGCAGCGCGAGCGGGAATCCCGC
>Ga0256867_10001125_pt1 | contig 11099 bp, 10 predicted proteins | sample RVTome_15_FD_185939 | JGI IMG/M metagenome (GOLD analysis project Ga0256867, IMG submission 185939) | Soil microbial communities from uranium-contaminated site in the Upper Colorado River Basin, Wyoming, United States - RVT150D86 (HiSeq) ... | reverse complement strand
CGATCGAGCGGGCGCTGGCACCCCTTCCGGTCGTGCGCGCCGACTTCCCCTACCGACGGGAGGGGCGCAAGGCTCCCGATCGGCCACCCAAGCTGATCGCCTGCGTACGCGACGAGGCGGCGGCGCTGGCCGGCAAGACCGGGATCGACATGGGGGCCGTCGTACTGGGCGGACGGTCCATGGGCTGCCGCATGTGCTCGATGGCGGTGGCCGAGGGCCTGCCCGCCGCCGGCCTCGTGCTCATCGCCTACCCCCTCCATCCCCCGGGGCGCGCCGACAAGCTCCGCGTCGACCACTTCGCGGACATCAGGGTGCCCTGCCTGTTCGTCTCCGGCACCCGCGATCCCTTTGGCGCCCCCGACGAGCTGGAGACCCGCACCGCCGCCATCCGCGGCGATGTGATCCACGCCTGGATCGAGGGTGGGCGTCACGAGCTGAGGGGCGCCGACCAGCAGGTCGCCGACACGGTGTCGGCCTGGATTGCCGGCCATTGATGGACGGCTATTCCACGACGTCGACCGGTGTGCCCAGCGGGAGCCCGTACGTCTCCACCATCCGGGTCATGACGTCGGGATCCACGGCGATCGATCCGACGGGCACGTTGCGGCCGAGCGTCGACGGGTCGGCCACCCCGTGGATCGCGACCACGCCCCTTCCGGCCTGGAAGGCGGCGAGGTCGTTGGCGGCTCCCGCCAGGCCGTATGCGTAGCGGGCGTAGGGGCCGCCGGGGTCGGGCGGCTCGACGAGGTCCTTGACGAACGACGTCGTTCCGGCTTCGGGGCTGTCGGCCGTGCCGATGGCCACAGGCGCGCTCAGAGCCTCGGTCTCGCCGGTGTACAGGGTGAGCGTGTGGTCGGAGCGGGAGACCTCGATCCGGAAGCGGTGGCGGCTGAGCGTGACGTCGCCTCGCTTGACCCAGCCGGTGTGTCCCGGCGGCGCCGTCGGCAACGCGACCTCCAGCCAGTCGTCGCCCAGCTCCCGCAGCACCACGGACACGACCTGGCCACTGGTCTGTCGGGCCGCCTGGAGCGTCGCCACCGCCGGGCCGCTGTCCTGGGGAGATTCCCACACCTGAAGATCCTCGGCGCTCGCGGCTACGAGCACAGGCTCGTCGTCGGTGTCTTCGCCCCCGTCGTCCGAATCATTCGCCGAGGGGCTGTTGTCGCTCGGCGGCACCGCGATCTCGGGCTCGTCCGCTGAGCACCCCAGCACGACCACCAGCAGCGCCACCACTGCGGCCGAGTGCGCCGTCCGCCAGTGGGACATGGGCGGGCATGGTAGTTGCCGCCGTCCGATCCTCCGGATTCAGGTCCTCGAGCTCGCGCCAGGCGGTCTCGGGGAAGAACGCCAGCACCACGGCCGCCATGACCAGCGGGCCGACGGCGAGGAGGCCGAGTGCCAGGCCGAACGAGTCCAGCCGGTCGATCAGGAACCCCGCCACCACCAATCCGATGACGCTGCCGACGGTTGCCACCGTGTTGATGATCCCGTTGGCCCGGCCCCGCAAGGACGTGGGGAACAGCTCCGGCCCGTACACGCTGAGGGCCGGCACCAGGGCGGCGGCGAAGATGGATCCGAGGGTCGCAGCCAGCCACATGGCCGGACCGTCGAGGGTGAACGACAGGGCCAGGAGGCCGGTACCGACGACCGCGCCCACGGCGCCCACCATCCGCCGTCCCCGCGTGTCGGCCAGGCGCCCGCCGACCACGATGCCGATGCTCGCCGGCGTGGACGTGGCCATGATGAACAGCGACACCGCCGCCGCCGACATGCCCCGTTCGTCCCGCAGGAACTCGGTGCGGAACTGCGATTGCGGGGTCGTGAACAGGAGCAGCAGGAACGAGGCGCCCGCCAGGAGCGCCAGCCGGTGGTAGTGACCGGCCAATCGCACAGTGCGGTGCGGGCGCACGTACCGCCGGCTCTCCGGAATGAGCCGGCCGAACCGCAGCACCAGCGGGACGAAGACCAGCGGGATCACGTACAGGATCCGCCAGGTCCGCAGGCCGACGTCGGCCACTGGCAGGACCCACAGCGCCATCCCGGCGCCCAGTGCCCCGGTCATCGACAGCAGGCTGAGGGCGTACGCCCGGGCACCGGCCGGCATCTCCTCCGCGGCGATGACCACCAGCAGCAGGCTGGCGGCCGATACCGTGCCCCGGTTCACGACCTGGGTGGCCGCCAGGGTCGGCAGGTTGGGTGCCAGGGCCCCGACGGCCGTGGATCCGATGGCGCCGAACAGCGACAGCACCAGCAGCCGCCGCCGGCCCCGGCGGTCGGCCATGGCGGCGAGCAGGACGGCCACGAGCGCCCCGGCCCGCACTGCGGCGAATGCCCCACCCTGGGCGGTGGTGCCGGCGCCGAACTCGTCGGCCGCGAAGCTCATCGTCTGCGTGAGCAGCGTCGCGTGGTAGCCGACCACCAGCGACAGCGTGGCCAGCATGCCCAGCACCGACGCCGCCCGGGCGTCCGGCCGCTGCGGCGGGTACCACCAGGGCAGCCGCCCGTCAGGGCGGGGTGGCCGCCGCAGTGCCCGCCGCATCGGGTGGTTCATGAGGAACCGCCACGTGCCGGCCGGCAGGCGGTAGTCGAACTGCTGCGTCACCGAGTAGCGCCCGTCGTCCGGGGTCACGTGGACGCTGCGGGTGTACCGGTCGAAGGGTCCGTGGTCGAGCACGTACCGGTTACCGCCGGCGGCGCGCTCGGCGACGACGTCGTGGCGAGGGGAACGGATCCGATCCAGCGACGCCTGGTCGACGGACTCCCTGACGGTGAGTCGCGGCACGGCCGTTACCGCTGGTCGTCGCCTGGCAGCCCGTCGCCGCTCGGTGGCTGCCGCCGCTCGATGCGTGACGCCCGCCGGTTGGCGACCGCGAGGAGGCTGCCGAAGATGAGGATGGGCACGGCGACGAACAGCATCTCGTCCCAACCGCCCTGGTGTGCGAGCAGCAGCGCCGTCACCGCTTCAGGTTCCCAGACGGGGGCCTGGTCCGCTAACCGGGGGCCGTGCCCGCCGCCGAGGGAACACGACGCGCACTCGCGGCGTTGTTGCTTCAGTCGGTGTCGTTTCGCGACCATGCGTCGCGCATCGCAGGGCGAGGAGTTTCGTGGTCGATAGCGACAAGGTGTCCGAGGTCATCGAGGTGATCCGCCCCGCCATCCAGGCCGATGGGGGCGACATCTTCCTGCGCGGCGTCGACCCCGACGCCGGCGTCGTGACCGTGGAGCTGGTGGGAGCGTGCGTCTCCTGCCCGGCGTCGACCGTCACCCTCAAGGCCGGCATCGAGCGCATCCTCAAGGATCGGGTGCCCGGTGTGACCGAGGTCGTCGACGTGGGAGCACCCACCGAGACGTCGGTCGGCCTCGGTCTCTAGCGTTGTAGTTCGTGCCTGCTGCCCCCGCCGATGATCTGTTGGCCGCGGCGCGTGGCGGCGACCGTGGCGCGCTGGCCCGCCTGATCTCCATCATCGAACGCGGGGGCGACGAGGCCCGCCAGGTCGGTCGCGCCGCCCACGGCCTGGGCATCGACGCCACCACCGTCGGCATCACCGGTGCGCCCGGGGCAGGCAAGTCGACCCTGACCAGCGCGCTGCTCGAGGCGGTGCGGGCGGGTGGCGACCCGATCGCCGTGCTGGCGATCGATCCGTCGTCCCCGTTCTCCGGGGGCGCCCTGCTCGGCGATCGGGTGCGCATGGGCGAGCACGCCCTCGACGAAGGCGTGTTCATCCGGTCCATGGCCACACGGGGCCACTTGGGGGGGCTGGCGGTCGCCGCTCCCGAGGCGGTGCGGGTCCTCGCCGCCGCCGGCTATCCGTGGGTGATCCTCGAGACCGTCGGCGTGGGCCAGGTGGAGATCGACGTCGTGGCCCAGGCGGACACGACCGTGGTGGTCGTCACCCCCGGCTGGGGGGATGCCGTGCAGGCCAACAAGGCCGGCCTCATGGAGATCGCCGACGTGTTCGTGGTGAACAAGGCCGACCGCCCCGGCGCCGAGGAAACCGCACGCGACCTGGAGCGCATGCTGGACATGTCGCCGGCGCCGGGCTGGCGTCCTCCTGTCCTCTGCACGACGGCGACGACCGGCGGCGGGGTGGGGGAGGTGTGGCAGGCGGCGGTCGACCACCGGGCACACCTGGCGGCCGGCGGCGAGCTCCAAACCCGGCGCCGCCGGCGCGCGGCGGAGGAGGTCACGCGCCTGGTGGCGGCCCGGCTGCTGGACAGGGCCCGTGCCGTGACCGGCGGGCCGCGCGCCGCCGAACTGGCGGAGGCGGTCGCCCGTGGTGACGTCGATCCGTGGACGGCGGCCGAGGAGCTGCTGGGCGAGTAGCCGGCCGTGCGGGTCCTCGGCCCGCAGGTCCCGGGCGCGAGACGCCAGAAGTAGGGTCACGGCCCATGCCGACCGACACCCCGCTCGTCCACGTCGACCGGCGCGACGACGGCGTCGCGCTCGTCACGCTCGACAATCCCAAGGTGAACGCGCTGTCCCGCGAGCTGCTGCGCCAGCTGGAGGCGGCGGCCGGGGACCTGACCGGCGACCCGCCCGGGGCCGTCGTCGTCACCGGCGGCGACCGCATCTTCGCCGCGGGTGCCGACATCGCCGAGTTCGGTGGCCCCGACGAGGCCCGGGCGGTGGGTGGCGGCTTCCGGCGGGCGCTCGATGCCGTCGCCGCCATCCCCCGGTGTGTGATCGCCGCCATCTCCGGGTTCGCCCTGGGCGGTGGGTGCGAGCTGGCGCTGGCCTGCGACCTGCGGATCGCCTCGGAGCGGGCCAAGCTGGGCCAGCCCGAGATCCTGCTCGGGATCATCCCCGGCGGCGGCGGCACGCAGCGGCTGGCGCGCCTCGTCGGCCCCGCCAAGGCCAAGGAGATCGTGCTCACGGGCCGCCAGGTCGCGGCCGACGAGGCGCTGCGCATCGGGCTGGTCGACGAGGTGGTGGCGCCCGACGAGTTGCACGCCCGGGCGTTGGGGCTGGCAGCCGGGCTGGCCCGCGGCGCCGTGGTCGCCCAGGGCCTGGCCAAGCGGGCCGTCGACCAGGGGCTGGAGGGCTCGCTCGATGCCGGTCTCGCCCTGGAGCAGGACCTGTTCGCGGACGTGTTCGCCACCGAGGATGCGCGGATCGGCGTCGCCTCCTTCCTCGAGCATGGCCCGGGCAAGGCCACGTTCGTCGGCCGGTAGGAGCAAGCGGCAGCGATGGTGGGCCTCCCGCCGCCGCCCGCGGGTGGTCACGCCGGCCCGCAGGGGCACTACGCCTACGGCGCTCATACGCCCCTACGGCCGTTCCGCCCGTTCGGTGCACTGGCCACGGCGGCAACCGTGTCCCTGGGCGTCATGGCCGTGGTCGCGCTGTTCGGCCTCGGGACACACCTCAACCGCGTCGGGCTGGTCGAGCGGGAGTTCCGCGAGGGCGGCGGAGCTTCGACGAGCTGGAGGACGCCGACGCCCTGGTCGGCGGCGCCGCCGTCATCTACGGCCTCGGGCTGATCGCCACTGCCGCCGTGTTCGTCACCTGGCAGCACCGGCATGCCGTCAATGCCGACTCGCTCGCGGGTGGCGCGGCCGCCCTCGGCCCGGGATGGGCGATCGGTGGATGGTTCGTTCCCCGTGCCAACTGGCTGCTGCCCGGGATGCAGTTGTTCGGAGCCAGCCGCGCGGCGGACCCGGCGCTGCCGCTCGGGCCGGCGGCCGGCCGCGGCCGGGGGAGCCCGCTGGTGGTCCTGTGGGCGGCCATGTTCGGCCTGGGCAACGCGCTCGGCTTCGCCGGCTGGGCCAAGTTCCCCGACGAGGACGACGCGCTCGCCGACCTCGAGCGGTACGTGTCCGACGCCACGTTGGCCGACCGGATGGTGGCGGCCGGGCTCGTGATCAGCGCCGCCGCTGCCATCCTCGCGGCGGTCATGGTCCGGACGCTCAGCCGCCGCCAAACGGAGCGCGCCGGGGTAGTGGCGGCCGCGGCCTATGCGCCGTACGCAGCACCCTCCTATCCGCCGCCACCACCGAGCGCCGGGGCCGACCGGCCCGCTGAGCACGCGTCAGGCCCACGCCGCCAAGCCGAGCTCGGAGTTGTCGACCAGGTCGGGGTGGCGGGGGACGATGCGGACCGTGAACCCGTAGCGGCCGGCGCGCTCGCAATGGAACGAGCCGACATAGCGGGCGTGGTCCTCGTCGGCGGCACCGGCGGGGTGCATCGACGCCGACGTGCGCTCGGTCAGCTCATCGCCCTGGCCCACGGGGCCGTGGACGAGCTGCACGTCGACGTCGTCGGCGGACAGCGTCCCCAGCGACACCACCGCCTCCACGGTCCGGGACCTGCCGAGCTCGGCGGCGGCACCGTCGCCCTCCACCCGGTCGACGTGAACGCCGTGCCACGCCTCCGCTACCCGCTGCTTCCAGGCCGCCAGCAGCCGTGCCCGGGCCAGCCCGTTGGCGGACAACGTGTTGGCGCGGGCGGCGGTGGGCTCGTACAGGCGCTCGACGTAATCCGCCACCATGCGGGAGGCGGTGACCTTGGGGCCCAGCGACGTCAGCGACTTGCGCACCTTCTTGAGCCAACGTCGGGGCACCGGCCCCCCGTAGGTCTCGTAGAACAGCGGCACCACCTGGCGTTCGAGCAGGTCGAACAGGGCGCCGGCCTCGAGCTGGTCCCGCCGCTCGACATCGTCGACGTCCTCCGCCGACGAGATGGCCCAACCGTTCTCGCCGTCGAACATCTCGTGCCACCAACCGTCGAGGATCGACAGGTTGAGCCCGCCGTTGAGCGCGGACTTCATGCCCGACGTGCCACACGCCTCCTGCGGTCGCCTCGGGTTGTTCAGCCACACGTCTGCCCCCTGGTACAGGGCGCGCGCCACGGCGATGTCGTAGTCGTCGATGAACACGACGCGGTGCCGCACCTCGGAGTCCGACGAGAACGCCACGATCTGGCGGATCATCTCCTTGCCGCCCTCGTCGGCGGGATGGGCCTTGCCGGCGAACACGAGCTGGATGGGCCGATCGGGCGACAACAGCAGCGCCTTGAGCCGGTCGGGCTGTGACAGCAGGAGCGTGGCCCGCTTGTAGGTGGCGAAGCGACGGGCGAAGCCCACGGTCAGCACCCGGGGGTCGAGCACCTCGTCGGCCCACGCCACGTCCGACCCCGCCAGCCCCCGCGCGCGAGCACCCTCCCGCAAGCGACGCCGCACGAAGGCCACCAGCCGTTCCCGGCCCTGCTCCCGGGCGCGCCACAGCTCGTCGTCGGGCATCTCGAAGATCTGATCCCACGCGGCCGGGCCGGCCTCGTCCCAGTCGGGGAGCACGTGCCGGGTGAAGACGTCGGCCATCTCCGGCGACACCCACGTGTGGGCGTGCACACCGTTGGTGATCGAGATGATCGGTGTCTCGTCGGCGGGGATGTCGGGCCAGAGATCGCCGAACATCTTCCGGCTGACCTCGCCGTGCAGCTGCGCCACGCCGTTCGACCGGCCCGCCAGCCGTAGGCCCATCACCGCCATGTTGAAGCGCTCGTCGGGCGGCTCGGCGGGCCGGTGGCCGAGTGCCATAAGGTCGTCGACCCCCACACCCACGTCGGCGCACCAGCCGCTGAAGTACTTGTCCATCAGCTCGCGGGGGAACCGGTCGATTCCGGCGGGCACGGGCGTGTGGGTGGTGAAGATGCAGCCGGCGCGCACCGCCTCGATGGCCTCCGGGTAGCTCAAGCCCTGGTCGGTCACCAACTGGCGGATCCGTTCGAGCCCGAGGAATCCGGCGTGACCCTCATTGGTGTGGAACACCCGCGCCTCGACCCCCACGGCCTGCAGGGCCCGCACCCCGCCCACCCCGAGCAGGATCTCCTGGCGGAGGCGGTGCTCGACGTCGCCGCCGTAGAGCCGGTCGGTGACGGCGCGGACGTCGTCGGGGTTGTCGTCGACGTCGGCGTCGAGGAAGTACAGCGGCACCCGGCCCACGTTGGCCTGCCAAACCTGCGCGACCAGCGGCACCCCGGCGATGTCGACGCTGATGCGGATGTCGGTGCACGGGCGGAGCGCCATCACGTGGGGGTCGAGCAGCGGGTAGCGCTCCTGTTGCCAGCCGTCGGCGTCGAGGCTCTGGCGGAAGTAGCCATGCCGGTAGAGCAGCCCGACGCCCACCAGCGGCACGCCCAGGTCGCTCGACGACTTGAGGTGGTCGCCGGCCAGGACGCCGAGGCCCCCGGAGTACTGCGGCACTGCCTCGGCGATGCCGAACTCGGGGGAGAAGTAGGCGACCAGCTGCAACGGGCTCTCGCCTCGAGACTGGAACCAACGCTCGCCATCGAGGTAGCGCTGCAGCTCCTCACGCACCTCGCCCAGAAAACGCTTGAACCCGGCGTCGTGGGCCAGCGCATCGAGCCGCTCGCGGTCGACCAGTCCCAGCATGCGCACCGGGTCGTGGACGCTGGCGTCCCACTGGTGGGGGTCTACCCAGCGGAACAGGTCGCGCGTCTGGTCGTCCCACGACCAGCGGAGGTTGAACGCCAGCTCCTCGAGGGCGGCCAGCTCGGGCGGGAGTGACGGGCGGACCGTGAAGCTGCGCAGCGCCTTCATCGACGCGCACCGTAGCGGGCCGATCAGGTCATTCGGTCACCCCCGGATCGCCGAGGGCGAGCTTGCCGGCGTAGGCCAGCGTGACCTCAGGGGTGAGGGGATGGAACGTCCCGGCCCCCACGTCGCGGTAGGCGCGCTCGAGTGCTGCGCTGCGGAAGTACGCCAGCTGGTTGCTGCCGGCCTCGTGCGTCGCACCGAGGACGCCTACGAGCTGACCCCGGCGGGCGAGGAGCTGCGCCCACTCGTTTTCGGCCTGGCGGAATGGGGTGGATGCTCTGTTGCGGTCGGACCTGGCGACGCTCTACCGGATGTGGGAGGGCGAGATCGGGCTGCTCGATGCAGTGAAGTCCGGCTCGATCGAGCTGACCGGTCCCCGCTGGATCACCCGCGGCCTGCCCCGCTGGCTCCAGCTCAGCCCGGTCGCCCCGTATGTGCGCGCCGCCCGGTCGTGATCCCGATCCGACGTCCCGCCCCGTCTGCCTACGCTGGGTAGGTGCTCGGACGCATCACGATCGACTCGATCAGGCCGGCGACGCCGTCACGGCAGTTCCCGACGAAGGCGATCGTGGGCGAGCGGGTCACCGTCTCGGCCGACATCTTCCGCGACGGTCACGACCTCCTGGCGGCCCGGGTCCGTTGGCGGCGCGTCGGCCAGGACGGCAAGGGCCGCTGGAACACTGCGCGCATGGCGGATCGCGGCAACGATCGCTGGGAGGCTGTCATCTCTGCGACCCAGATCGGTCGCCACGAGATCGTGATCGAGGCCTGGCGCGACCGGTTCGCCACCTGGCGGCACGACATCGAGATCAAGGCCGCTGCGGGCGACGACGTCGAGATCGAGCTCGAGGAGGGCGCCCGCATCCTCGAGGCGCTGGCGGCGGGGGTCGCTGCCCGCCACCAAGCGCGCGTGCTCGACGCCGCCGGCGGCCTGCGGCGCGCGTCGTGCAGCGTGCACGTGCGCCTCAACGCCGGCCTCGACGACCAGGTGGCCCAGCTGGTGGCCGGCGTTCCCGACGCCGACCTGACCCAGGCGGCGCCGGTGCCCCTCTGGGTCGATCGGCCCCGGGCGCTGTTCGGCGCCTGGTACGAGCTGTTCCCCCGCAGCGAGGGCGGCTTCGACGGCGCCGTGAAGCGCCTCGGGGCCGTCTCCGACATGGGATTCGACATCGTCTACCTGCCGCCGATCCACCCGATCGGCGTCACCGAGCGCAAGGGGTCCGACAACACGCTCGGCGCGGGGCCCGACGATCCCGGCAGTCCCTGGGCCATCGGCTCGGACGAGGGTGGGCACACCGCCATCGCCCCCGAGCTGGGCACCATCGAGGACTTCCGCCGGTTCTGCGGCGAGGCCCGGGACCTGGGGCTCGAGGTGGCGCTCGACTACGCCCTCCAGTGCTCGCCCGATCATCCCTGGGTCAAGGAGCACCCGGAGTGGTTCTGGCGCCGGCCCGACGGGTCGATCCGCTACGCCGAGAACCCACCCAAGAAGTACCAGGACATCTACCCGATCAACTTCTGGCCCGAGGGCGACGCCGACCGCAAGGCGCTGTGGGCGGCGTGTGAGGACATCCTGCGCTATTGGATCGACCAGGGCATTCGGATCTTCCGGGTCGACAACCCCCACACAAAGCCCATGGCGTTCTGGGCCTGGCTGATCGAACGCATCCAGCGTGACCACCCCGATGTCATCCTGCTGTCCGAGGCCTTCACCCGTCCCAAGGTGATGGCCAAGCTGGCCGAGGTCGGCTTCACCCAGAGCTACACGTACTTCACGTGGCGCAACGGGCCCTGGGAGCTGCGCGACTACGTCAACGAGCTGGCCTACGGGCCGACGGCCGACTACATGCGGCCCAACTTCTGGCCCAACACGCCCGACATCCTTGCCGGGCCGCTGCGCCAGGGCCCCCCGGCAGCGTTCCGGATGCGCTTCGTGCTCGCCGCCACACTCGTGCCGAGCTACGGGATCTACAGCGGCTACGAGCTGTACGAGAACGAACCCGCCAGCGACACCAACGAGGAGTACCTGCACTCCGAGAAGTACGAGATCCGCCGGCGCGCCTGGGGCCGGCCGGACTCCCTGGCGCCCTTCATCGCCACGCTCAACGACATCCGGCGGCGGCACCCGGCGCTGCAATGGCTCAGGAACGTCCGCTTCCACGACTCCAGCAACGACCGGTTCCTGGTGTGGACCCGAGGGCACCGCGACGAGGGCGACCTGATGCTGGTGGTGGTCAACCTCGACCCCGACAACGCGCAGGAAACGGTCCTCGGGCTCGACCTCGGCGCCGTCGGCCTGCCCCGGCAAGGCCCCTACACCGTCACCGACGAGCTCACCGGTGCCGTCTACACGTGGGACGGGCCCAACCCGTACGTGCGCCTCGACCCGTGGCAGGGCCACGTAGCCCACGTGCTCGCGCTCGGCTGACCCTCCCTACGGACCGCCTGTCCGCTGGGCCTGTAAGGAGAATCCCCCGTGGGTCAGGCGGCGAGGTTGGTGAGGGTGACCCCGTAGCCGAGGTCGTGGAGCTGTCGGATGAGGTGGTC
>Ga0256867_10001123_pt1 | contig 11114 bp, 9 predicted proteins | sample RVTome_15_FD_185939 | JGI IMG/M metagenome (GOLD analysis project Ga0256867, IMG submission 185939) | Soil microbial communities from uranium-contaminated site in the Upper Colorado River Basin, Wyoming, United States - RVT150D86 (HiSeq) ... | reverse complement strand
GATCTGGGGCCTCGAGGTGGGCTACTGCCTCATGGTCGGCGGCGAGGAAGAGGCGGTCGCGCGCGTCCGCCCCGCCTGCGAGACGCTCGCCCCCGAGGACGGCTTCGCCCACGTCGGCCCGTCCGGCGCGGGTCACTACGTGAAGATGGTGCACAACGGGATCGAGTACGGCCTCATGCAGGCGTACGCCGAGGGGTTCGAGCTCATGTACCACTCGGAGTTCCCGCTCGACCTGCGCGAGATCTCCGGCATCTGGCGCTACGGGTCGGTCGTCCGCTCGTGGCTTCTCGAGCTGCTCCACGAGGCATTCGAGCAGCAGGGGTCGCGGCTGGAGGAGATCGAGGGCTACGTCGAGGACTCCGGCGAGGGCCGCTGGACGATCACCGAGGCGATCGACACTGCCGTCCCGACCCCGGTGATCGCGGCCGCGCTCTTCGCGCGCTTCTCCTCGCGCCAGGACATCAACTTCGCCGCGAAGGTCGCGGCCGCGCTCCGGAACCAATTCGGCGGCCATGCCGTCCGCGCGGTCGAGGAGGCGAAGGCGCACCCGGATCCGAGGTAGCCGGCCTGATGACCGAGACGCAGGCGCCTCCAGCGGCCGAGCAGGAGAACCCTCTCCTCGAGGGGATCCGCCGCCGCCGCACGCCCGAGCCGTGCGCACTCACGATCTTCGGGGCCTCCGGCGACCTCACCCAGCGCAAGCTCTTCCCCGCGCTCTACGCGCTCGCCGTGCGGCACCTCTTGCCAGAGCGGTTCGCAGTCGTCGGCGTCGCGCGCACGAAGATGACCACCGAGGACTTCGTCGCGCGCATGCGCGAGGCCGTGCAGGAGCACGGCCGCGACGAGTTTCACGAGGAGACGTGGGAGGAGCTCGCCGAGGGAGTCCGTTACATCCCGACCGAGCTCGACGACGACGAGGGCTGGGACGCGATCGCCGCGTGCCTCACCGAGCTCGACGATGAGCGCGGCACGGCGGGCAACCGCATCCACTACCTCGCCGTCCCGCCCGGCGCGTTCGAGGAGATCGTCGAGAACGTCGGCCGGCGCCGGACGACGTCCGGCTGGACGCGGCTCATCTGCGAGAAGCCGTTCGGCCACGACCTCGACGGCGCGCGCCGCCTGAACGCGACGATCGCGCGTCACTTCACCGAGGAGGAGGTCTTCCGGATCGACCACTACCTCGGCAAGGAGACGGTGCAGAACATGCTCGTCCTGCGTTTCGCGAATGGGATCTTCGAGCCGATCTGGAACCGCCAGTTCGTCGACCACGTCCAGATCACGGTGAGCGAGTCCCTCGGTGTCGAGGGCCGCGCCGGCTTCTACGAGTCGGCGGGCGCGATTCGCGACATCGTCCAGAACCACCTGCTCCAGCTCGTCGCGCTCACGGCGATGGAGCCGCCGATCGCCTTCGATCCGGAGTCCGTACGGAACGAGAAGGTAAAGGTCCTCCGCTCGCTCCACACGCCCGGGCCGAAGCACATCGTCCGCGGCCAGTACGGGCCGGGCGACATCGAGGGCGCCGAGGTGCCCGGGTACCGGGAGGAGGAGGGCGTCTCGCCCGACTCCGAGACGGAGACGTACGTGGCCGGCAAGCTCTACGTGGACAACTGGCGCTGGGCCGACACGCCGTTCTACTTCCGCACGGGGAAGCGGCTGCCGCGGCGCGAGACGACGATCGCGATCCAGTTCAAGCGCGCGCCGAAGCCGCCGTTCGACGCGGCCGAGGAGGGCATGCGGCCGAACGTGCTGCTCCTGCACATCCAGCCCGACGAGGGCGTCTCGCTCGCGGTCGGAGCGAAGGTTCCGGGGCAGGGGATGGCGATCCGGACGGTGCACATGGACTTCCTCTACGGCGGCGCGTTCCGGACCGGCCTGCCGGAGGCGTACGAGCGGCTGATCCTCGACTGCATGCTCGGCGACGCGACGCTCTTCATGCGCGCGGACGAGGTCGAGGAGCAGTGGGCGCTCGTCGACTCGATCATCGCGACCTGGCGGCGCGACCGGCCCGCGTTCCCGAACTACCCGTCCGGTTCGTGGGGGCCTGCGGCTGCGGACGAGCTGGTCCACCGCGACGGTCGCTCCTGGAGGCGGCATTGATCCGCGACGCCACCATCCGCGACGTTGAGCGCGAGCTTGCACGGCTTCGCAACGAGCAGACGGGCGCAGACGTCTCGCCGAGCCTCCGAACGAGCGTGATGACGCACATGGCGTGGGTGCCGGAGCGCTGGGCGGACGCGGCGACGCGGGCGCTCGGAGGGCTCGAGGAGCGGCACCCGTCCCGGACGATCCTCCTCTACCCGCGGCCGGACGAGGAGCGCGACGAGCTCGACGCAGCCGTCGATCTGCGCTGCTTCGCCGTCGGCGGCGGCGCCGGCGTCTGTTTCGAGGTGGTCGAGCTCGCGCTCTGCGGCCCGCGCGCGCAGCGGCCGGCGAGCGTCGTCGCACCGCTCCTCGTGCCGGATCTCCCGGCGTTCCTGCGCTGGCGCGGCGACCTGCCGTTCGGCGCTCCGGAGCTCGAGGGGCTCGTCGGCGTCGCCGACCGGCTCCTCGTCGACTCGGCGGAGTGGGACGACTGCACGGCCGGCCTCGAGCGCCTGGAGACGCTCTTCGACCTGATCGTCGTCTCGGACATCGCCTGGGCCCGGACCGAGCCGTGGCGCTACGAGCTCGCGCGCCGCTGGCCGGGGATCGCCGAGGCGGAGACCCTCGCGGTTGCCGGGCCCGAGGCCGACGCGCGGCTGCTCCTCGGCTGGCTGCGGGCGCGCCTCGAGCGCGAGATCGAGCTCGAGCACGACGCGGCCGCTACGCTCGAGCGCATCGCGGTCGACGGTGAGCCGATCGAGCTCACGCGCCCGGACGCCCGAACGCCGAGCGACTTGCTCTCGGAGCAGCTCGACATCTTCTCCCGTGACCCGGTCTACGAGGAGGCGGTGTGCAGCTACTCGTCGGTTCCGACCTAACCGAGCTCGCCGCCGGCTGGATCGCGGGTCGCGCCTCGGCGTACTCGCCCTTCCGGATCGCGCTCGCCGGCGGCGGCACGCCCGAGCGCGTCTACGAGAAGCTCGCCGGGCTCGACCTCGACTGGGGCTCGTGGCACGTCTGGTGGAGCGACGAGCGCGAGGTCCCGCCCGACCACGAAGACTCGAACGAGCGCATGGCGCGCCGCGCGCTCCTCGACCGGGTGCCGGTTCCCGAGGAGCAGATCCACCCGCTCCGCTCGGTCGACGTCGAGCTGCCGGACCGGTTCGACCTCGTCCTGCTCGGCGTCGGCCCGGACGGGCACTGCGCCTCTCTCTTCCCCGGCGACCCTGCGCTCGAGGCGACCGAGCCGGTCGTCCGCGTCCCGAAGCCCGGGCTCCCGCCGCCGCATCCGCGGCTCACGTTCACGTATCCGGTGCTGAACGGTGCGCGGGCGACCGCGTTCCTCGTCGGCGGGGAGACGAAGCGCGAGATCGCCGAACGTGTGCTCGCGGGCGACGAGAGCCTCCCGTCGGCGCGCGTCGACGCGCACCTCACCGTCTGGCTGGCGGACGAGGCCGCGACGCCCGCGCGACCCCAGGGTTAGTAACACCGTGTTACTAGTGGAGGGCTCCCGCGCCGTCAGCGGCGCCGGAGGACTGTGAACGTCCGCGGTGCGATGCGGAGGTACTGCGGATCCGTCCACGTCATGCCGCGGTTGTTCGTCGGCAGCGACCGGTCGATGCCACGCACGCGGTAGTGCCAGACTCCGGACTTCAGGTTGAGGAGCACGCTCGTGGACGGCGTCCGCTTGCCTCCGGCCGGGGTGAACGGGTCGGCCTTGCGGCTCCACTGGATCTGGTACCTCGTCGCTCCGGGGGCCGGGCGCCAGGCCACCACGACGCGGCCGTAGAACGACGGCGTGTTGCTCGACGCTCCCTGGATCGCGCCGGAGCCGACCATGCCCGAGACGTACGGCACGCCGCTCGCGCGCTCGATCGCCGGGGCGCTCGTCTTGCCGAAGGCGACAACGTCGCCCGCCTGGCAGTTGTCCTCCGCGAACGCGACGTCGTTGTACTCGACCGTGTTGTCCGGCGTGATGCGCGGGATCGCCGGCACGACCGTCCAGTAGTAGCGGCTCTCGGGCCAGTCGTTGTCCCAGATGCCGCTCTTGCGGTCGGGCATCTGGCCCTCGGGAAGATCCTCGTCCTCGGGGTCGACCGGCACGCTCGGGTGGAGCCCGGCCGCGAAGACCTTGTCGCCGCCCGCGTCGTAGACCTCGCCCTCGTCGAGCTCGGTGTCCGCGAGGAAGATGTCCACGGCCTCGCCGAGCCTGTTCGGCGACGCAGGCAGCTGAAGCGGCTTCGTCAGGCGCGGGACGTACGCCGGGCTCCCGACGAGGTCGGAGTTGTGGACGCGGTTCACGCAGTCCTCGTCCGTGTAGATGTACACGTGGTAGAGCGGGCAGGTGAGATCCGGGAAGAGCGCGACGACGGCAGGGCAGTCGCCGTAGCCGTCCGCCGAGTACCGGCCGGTCCACCAGAAGCCCGGGACGAGCTCGTGCGGGTCGGGGCCCTGATCGAGCACGGTGTTCACGATGCTCGACGCGCCGCTGCGTGAGATCGACTCCTGGAGCTGGATCGGCGTCGCGTCGATCGTGGCCGGCTCCTGCGTCACGAACGTCGGGCTCCACGGGCCGTACGAGACGACCGGGAGATCGTTCTTCGGCGTACCCTCGAGCTCGCGGACGGCGCGGACACGCCAGGAGATCTGGTCGATCCCGCGGTCCTGCAGGTTGTTGTGGAACGTGTAGTACTCCCGCAGGTCGGCGGCCGTGGTCGCCGTCTTGATCATCTTCTTCTCGCCGGCGCTCAGGTCGTAGAGGAACGTGACCTGGTACGCCGTCGCGCCTTCGACCGGCGTCCAGCGCACCATCCCGGGGCGCGGGTTCACCCCGGACGAGAGGCTCGTGGGCGGGGACGGGGCGCGCATGCGGAAGCCGTAGCGGCCGCTCCACGGCCCGGCCGAGCTGCCCGAGAACGCGCGCACGCGCGCGTAGAGCGAGTACGGATTGCCGGTGATCCAGGGCAGCGTCAGCGGGATCGAGGTCAGCGAGGAGGGAAGCTTCTTCGCCTCCCAGACGATCGCGTTCTCGGTGAACCGGCGGCTCGTCGAAAGCTGGAAGTGGTAGCGCGTCGCGCCGCCGACCCGGCTCCATGCGAAGGACGGGGTGCGCGCGAACGTCCGGCCGGCCGGCTCGGGCTCGTTCGCGCGCAGGAGGAAGGCGCGCACGTTCTGCGGCGCCGTCTGGGCCTGGGCCGCAGGCGCGAGGACGAGCGCGACGAGAACCGCGACGAGAATGCGAGGGGAGAGCATGGCTCCCTGCTTGTGTCGGCAGGGGGTCGGGCCGTGCTGTCCCTCAATCGGGGGAGCGGAGCCGCTCCAGGCCTTGCCCCGCGGCGAGCACGAGGCCATCGGCGTCCGGCGCGCCGACCAGCGAGAGCGACGCCGGGAGGCCGTGCTCGGCGAGCCCGCACGGGAGGGCGAGGACGGGCCAGCCGAGCGTGTTGAACGGGAACGTGAGCCGGATCGCCTCCTCCCTGAGCTCGAGCTCGGGCACGCCGACCGGCTGGGCGACCGTCGTCATCGTCGGCGTGAGGAGGAGGTCGAGGCCGGCGAGCGCCTCGAGCGCGGCCTCCCGGTAGCGCTCGCGGGCCTGCTCGGCGGCCGCCACCTCGTCGTCCGTGACCCTGAGACAGCGATCGATCTTCGCGCGGACATTCGTCCCGTACCGGTCGCGGTGCTCGGCGAAGCGCTCCCGGTGGATGTCGGCCGCCTCGCGGGCGAACACCGGGTAGACGCCCTCGGGGAAGGGGAAGGCGACGCGCTCGACGGAGCCGAAGCGGGCGGCAGCCTCCTCGACGCGGGCGCGCACGACGGGTGCCGCGAGCTCCGTCCAGGCGATACCGACCCGCAGGTCGCCTATCTCCACGTCGGGAGCCTCGACCGCGACGTCCAGCGCGGCCGCGAGGGGAACGCACTCCGCGACCGTCCGCGCCATCGGGCCCGCGTGGTCGAAGCTCGGGGCAAGCGGGAAGACGCCGTCGAGCGGCACGCGGCCGTGCGACGGCTTGAAGCCCACGATGCCGCAGGAGGCGGCCGGGATCCGGATCGACCCGCCCGAGTCGGTGCCGAGCGCCGCATCCGCCATCCCCGCCGCGAGCGCCGCGGCCGACCCGCCGCTCGACCCGCCCGGCCGCCGTTCGGGATCGAGCGGGTTCCGGACGTCGCCGAAGTGCTCGTTCTCCGACGTGATTCCGTAGGCGAACTCGTGCAGCCCGGTCTTCCCGACGACGACGCACCCCGCGTCCACCAGCCGTGTGACGGCGGAGGCCGTCCGCGTGGGGACGTGGTCGGCGAAGAGCCCGGAGCCGTACGTCGTGCGGAGCCCGGCCGTGTCGAAGAGATCCTTGACCGCGAGCGGGGTTCCCTCCTCGCCGGCCGCCTCAGAGCGGACGGTGACGAACGCGTTCAGCTCGCCGTTCCGCTCGCGAATCGCCGCGAGCGCGGCCTCGACGCGTCCCGGCGGGACGTGTCCGGGGGCCTGTCCCCCAGTCAAGGCCCCTCCGGACACGTCCGCAGTGGCCGTCGCACTCGCGAAGCCTGTTCCGGTGCGGCCGCTTGTCCCCGGCGGACGTGTCCGGGGGACTGTCCCCGGGTCACGTCCGTTCGGGACGGGTCAGTCGCCGAGCGCGTTGTAGAGCTCCGCGACGGCGATCGAGCCCGCGAAGAGCACAACGACGACGGCGAGCAGGATGAGGCCGAGTCGGACGTTCTTGCGGGAGAGCTCGGGATCCACGGTTACACCACCAGGGGGTCGAGGGCGAGGGCGACGAAGAGCAGCGCGAGGTACGCGAGTGAGTACGTGAACAGCCGCCGCGCGCGCACCGGGGTCGTCGCGCGCGCGAGCGCGATCGCGAGCCCGAGGAAGACCGTGCCGAGCACGAGCGCGCTCGCGAGGTAGACGACGCCGACCGTGTGGGCGAGCACCGGCAGGAGCGTGATCGCGACCATGACGACCGAGTAGCGGACGATCGCGCGCGCCGTCTCGCGGTCGCCGCGTACGACGGGGAGCATCGGCACACCCGCGGCCTCGTAGTTCCGCCGGATGAGGAGCGCGAGGGCCCAGAAGTGCGGCGGCGTCCAGAAGAAGACGATCAGGAAGAGCAGGAGCGCGGGCAGCGTCAGGTTCCCCGTCGCGGCGGCCCAGCCGACGACCGGCGGGATCGCCCCAGCGGCGCCGCCGATCACGATGTTCTGCGGCGTCGTGCGCTTGAGCCAGCGGGTGTAGACGAGGACGTAGAACGCGCCGCCGAAGATCGCGAGCACGGCCGCCAGCACGTTCGCGAACACGACGAGCACGACGAACGAGATCGCCGAGAGCGCGAGCCCGAACTCGAGCGCCCGCGCCGGTGCGACGCGCCCGGAGGCGACCGGCCGCGCCTGCGTCCGCTCGCCCATCAGCTTGTCGATGTCCCGGTCGAGGAAGTGGTTGAGCGCCGACGCGCCGCCGCAGGCGAGCGCGAGCCCGCCGAGCGTCGCGAGCGTGAGCCCGAGCGAGGGCACGCCGCCCTCCCCGAGCACGAGCCCGCCCGCGCCGGTGAGCAGGAGGAGCGACATGATCCGCGGCTTCGTGAGCGTCACGTAGTCGCGCCAGGGCGCGGCCGGCGCCGCGATGCCACCGGGGCGCACCGCGAGCCCGGCCGTGACGGCGGCGGCGGCGAGCGCCACGGCTCCGAGCCCGATGTGGAGCGCCGACGCGGCCGCGGACGCCCCGCCGAGCGCGACCACGCCGCCGATCCCGATCTGCACGACGAAGAGCGCGAGCGCGACTCCCGACGCGAGCACGAGCGGCCGCGACTCCCGGTGTCCGAACCACACGCTGAGCCAGACGCCCAGAAGCAGCGCGAGGGCGGTCAGGACGCTCGCCTCGTGCGAGCGCGACCACGGGCCCGTCACGACCACGACCGCGGTCGCGAACGCCGCCGAGACGGCGAGCAGGCGGAGCCACGAGCCGGGGCGCAGTGTTCCGCTCATCGCTGCTCCTCGATCCGCTCCCGCAGGTCCCGCAGCGGCCGCGCGCTCGTCACGGGCGGCACGCTCGTGAAGTTGTGCGGCGCGGGCGGCGAGTCCGCATACCACTCGAGCGTGTCGGCCTTCCACGGGTCCGGCCCGACGCGCGGCCCGGAGCGCCAGCTCTTGAACATGTTCCAGAGGAAGATGAGGATCGCGACGGTCATGACCCACGTCCCGATCGTCGAGAGCAGGTTGTAGAGCTCGAACGTCCCGCCGCGCGTGTACGTATAGACCCGCCGCGGCATCCCGAGCAGGCCGACCATGTGCTGGAAGAAGAACGTGAGGTTGAATCCGATCAGGATGAGCCAGAAGTGCCACTGCGCGAGACGCTCGTTGTACATCCGGCCCGTGATCTTCGGGAACCAGTAGTACGAACCGGCGAAGAGCCCGAACGCGGTCCCGCCGAAGAGGACGTAGTGCATGTGCGCGACGATGTAGTACGAGTCGTGCGCCTGGTAGTCGAACGGGAATGTCGCGATGAGGATCCCCGAGAGGCCGCCCATCGTGAAGAACGCGATGAGCGCCAGGCAGAACATGAGCGGCGCCTTGAACTGGAGGTGCCCGCGCCAGAGCGTCGCGATCCAGTTGAAGATCTTGATCGCCGTCGGCACCGCGACCGAGAAGGACGTCACCGCGAAGAACGCGTTGAGCCAGGTCGGGAGCCCCACCGTGAACATGTGGTGCGCCCAGACGAGCATCGAGGCGAACGCGATCCCGATCGTCGAGAACGCGATCGCCTTGTAGCCGAAGATCGGCTTGCGCGAGAAGACCGGGATGATCTCCGAGACCATCCCGAACGCGGGCAGGATCATGATGTAGACCTCGGGGTGCCCGAAGAACCAGAACATGTGCTGGTAGAGCACCGCGCTCCCGCCGTCGTCGGGGAGGAAGAAGCTCGTGCCGGCCTGGCGGTCGAGGAGCAGCAGCGTGACCGCGGCGGTGAGCGTCGGCAGTGCGAGGAGGAGGAGGACGCTGTACGCCTCGATCGTCCACGTGAAGAGCGGGATGCGCATCCAGGTCATTCCCGGGGCGCGCATGTTGTGGATCGTCACGATGAAGTTGATCGCGCCCGCGATCGAGGCGATCGTCGTCAGGTGGATCCCGAGGATCCAGAGGTCCTGGCCGATGTTCGGGTACTGCCACGAGATCGGCGGGTACGCGTACCAGCCGGACTTCGCGGCGCCGCCCTCGGCGAAGAAGCTTCCCATGAACACGAGCCCGCCGGCGAGGAAGAGCCAGTACGTCATCGCGTTCAGGCGCGGGAACGCCATGTCCTGCGCGCCGATCATGAGCGGGACGAGGTAGTTCGCGAACCCGGCGAGCACGGGGACGATGAAGAGGAAGATCATCGTCGTGCCGTGCATCGTGAAGAGTGCGTTGTAGGCGTCCTCGGTGATGAAGCCCGAGTCGGCGCGCATGAGCTGGATCCGCATGAGGATCGCCATGACCCCGCCGAGCAGGAAGAACACGAACGCGGTGACGATGTAGAGGATCCCGATCCGCTTGTGGTCGGTCGTCGCCAGCCAGCTGAGGACGGGCCCTTCGTTCCAGGCGGGCCGCGGGCGCTCGGCGGTCGGGGCGTCGACGGCCATCAGCCGCTCCCCTCCGGGGCGAGGTCGGCGTTCGACTCGACGAAGGCGATGAGCGCCTGGATCTGCTCGTCCGTCCAGCCGCGCCCGACGGGCGGCATGTAGCCGGGGTTGCCCTCGAGATCCTGTCCCTCGTTCAGCAGCTGGCGGAGGGCGTCGGCGTTCACGAGCGTCGTGTTGCCTGCGAGCGGCGGGCCGTAGCCGCCTTCGCCCGCGAGCCCGTGGCACTTCGCGCATGCGGCTGCCCACTGGGTCTCACCGAGCGCGACGGTCGCGTCGTCGGCGAGCGGCGGCTCGTTGTCGGCGAGCCACTGCTCGAACTCCTCCTGCGTGAGGACGTGTGCGTCCGTCGTCATGCGCGCGTGCTGCGTGCCGCAGAACTCGCCGCAGACGCCGTGCTCGAAGAACCCCGTCTCGGTGGCCCGGAAGTTGATCCGGTTCGTGCGGCCGGGGATCGCATCGCGTTTGCCGCTCAGGTCGGGCACCCACCACGAGTGCGCGACGTCGGTCGACCGGAGGAAGAGCGTCACGTGCGTGTCGACGGGGGCGTAGAGCGCGTCGTAGGAGATTGCGCCGTTCGGATACTCGTACTGCCAGTAGAACTGCCGCGCGGTGACCTCGATCTCGAGCGTCTCGCCGCTCGCGGAGCCGGGCGGGTTCGCCTCGACGGCGGGGACGCGGGCGAACGTGTAGATCGCGAGCGCGAGGAGGAGTGCTGCGGGGATCGCCGTCCAGATGATCTCGATCCGTGTGTTCCCGTGGATCTGCGGGCCCTCGATCCCGCCGGGCGTGTCGCGGCGGCGCCGGAAGCGGACGATGAACGCGAGCAGCGTCGCCTCGATGAGGATGAACACCATCGCCGCGAGGGCGAAGGCGACCCAGTAGACCTCGTGAATCGTCCGTCCGCTGTCGGTGACCGTGCGCGGCGGCGCGATGCCGGGGAGGAAGAGCGCGGCCACGACCCCGGCGGCCGGCAAGGCGAGGGCGAGAAGGACGAGGACCGTGCGGCGCATCCGGGTGCGATTCTAAGGGGCGCTCGCCACGGCGGTCGCCGCGTGGGGCGGGCTCGTGACGAGTCGCTCGTTCGAGGGATTGAGTTTCCCCCTTTCTGTGGTTCAGTGGGAGAGACGGCAACTACCTCGGACGGGAAAGCCGCAGCACAGGGGGAGAGCAACGGGGGCGGCACGGAGAGGGAGCGGCAGTCTAGGCTTCGGCGCTGCGGTGGCCGACGTCTGGACTGTTCCGCTTCCTTCCGACGTTTCTGCGTCGTTCGACGTGTTCGTGAACGGCGTCCTCCAGGAGCGCGGGCGTGACTACGAGGTCGCGGGCCGGATCCTGCGCTTCCGGAAGCCGCTGGCGCGCGAGGGGCGGCTCGGCACCGTGCGGTGGCTCAGCATGTTTCTCGGCGTGGCCGGGACGTACCGGAAGAAC
>Ga0256867_10001122_pt1 | contig 11118 bp, 5 predicted proteins | sample RVTome_15_FD_185939 | JGI IMG/M metagenome (GOLD analysis project Ga0256867, IMG submission 185939) | Soil microbial communities from uranium-contaminated site in the Upper Colorado River Basin, Wyoming, United States - RVT150D86 (HiSeq) ... | reverse complement strand
ATTAAGCCTCATTTTACCACCCAGCCTGAGTTCTGAGTTTTCACCCATGGCAAAGGGCCCCTGAATGATGGTACCCTCCTGAACTTCCGCCCCTTTACCCAGATAGACCGGACCGGCTTCGGCGTTAATAATAGCCGCTTTAATTGAAACACCTTCCTCCAAAAAAAGATTTGCCGGATTATATATAACGGTATTGGGATCAGTTACCGGCTCACTGTCACGCCCCCTGGTAACACGCGCAAAGTCCACTGAAATTTGATGGCCGTTCTGCAGAAATAAGTCCCAATTATAGCGGATCAATGTTAGCGGCTCCGGATAACTTGAGACCATTGCTGCAGCCACAGCGATCTGAGCAGCAGATTTTACAGGTCCGGACCTGTAAGCCAGGATAATACCATTCTGTTGTAAACCTTCACCAAACGCCAGTCCACTTATTGCATTGAGTATGCCCTCATCGGGGCAAAGCGCACCATTAATGTAAAGGTTATCTTCTTCAAGCTTTAGAGGATATTTGCTCTGTAAATAGTCCTGGGTGAAAAATCCGCAACGGGTTTTCAGGTCATGATTCCACTTTTCAGCGATAGTGCCAATGCCCAGCCGGATGCCGGCAACTGGTCTGGTATAGGTGAGGGGAAGCAAGGACATCCTGATTTCAGGATGATCGAAGAGCAGGATGTTCATACCGGCAAAAATAAAAAAGTCTCACAGATTTGGTGATCTATGAGACTATATTCAAAGTGCTTGTTGCAGTTATTTTTTCTTGTAGCGACGATTGAATTTCTCAACCCGCCCGGCGGTATCCACAAACACCCGCTTCCCGGTATAAAAAGGATGCGATGCCGAACTTACTTCCACTTTGATCAACGGATATGTTTTTCCGTCTTCCAACTTTATAGTCTCATCAGAGGTCATGGTACTTTTGGTGAGAAACTTGTAATCACTTTGGGTATCCAAAAAAACTACTTCCCTGTACTGCGGATGGATGTCTTTCTTCATGACTAACGCTTATTAAATGTATGTTCCCAAAAAAGGAGGCACAAATTTAAGAAATGTGTCAATCAATATCAACCTTTCCCATTGCTATTAATGGCAAGATTATTTGTGGCAATATGTTAACTTGCGGCCGAACTGTGTAAACGCCATATGATAAAACACCTGTTACTGCTTTTGATCACCTTTGGCAGCACTTTTTCAAGCCAGTCCCAAAGCACCAATGCACCACTGGATCCCGATTACTATCATCTTATTCAACGGTATGAAATTAAATCCGGTGGTTTTGCTCCCGGGTTTCACAGTAATATCAAGCCATATCTCAGATCAGACATCGCTGATTTTATTGATACACTTTATCTTGATCCCGGTCCGGGAAACCGGGTAGACCAATTCAATTTTGAGTACCTGGCCAATGACAACTGGGAATGGTCAACTAATGAAAACAATGACAGTAAGAAACCGATCTTCAAAGCACTGTACAAAAACAAATCAGACTTGTTCTATGTGGACTCCAGGGATTTTGATTTGCATGTAAGTCCGGTATTTCACTTTGGATTTGGTATTGATAAAGACCATGATGATATTTTCACTAATTCCAGGGGTCTGGTAATACGGGGTATGATCAGTAGAAAAGTTGGTTTCTACACCTACCTGGTGGAAAACCAGATGCGATTTCCTTCCTATGTCAGGGACTGGATGAATAACGAACGCTATGTGATTCCCGGTGAAGGGTTTTGGAAAGACTTTAAAAGTAACGGGGTTGACTTTTTTACTGCCAGGGGATATATAAGTTTTAATGCTGCCAAATTCATCAATTTTCAATTCGGTCACGATAAACAATTCATCGGCAACGGGTATCGATCGTTGATCCAGTCAGATTTTTCCAACAATCATCTGTTCCTTAAAATAAATACCAATATCTGGCGGCTGCACTATTCATTTATGGTTTCCGAAATGCGGGCTGATGCTCCGGGCACTGCCAGCGGTTCTTCATCATCGGTCGACTTCCCCAAGAAATACCTGGCCTTTCACCGTATTGGGGTAAAGATCACGGATCAAATAAACCTGGGGGTTTTCGAGTCGGTAGCTTTCGGGTCCAGCGACAGCACCGGTACCTCCTTTGAATTGGATTACCTCAATCCCATGATATTTTACCGGGCAATTGAGCAATCTGGCGGAAGTCAGGACAATGCCCTGTTGGGAGCGGACCTCACCTGGAATTTCCTGAAACGGTTTTCATTTTACGGACAGGTGGTTTTTGACGAATTCCTATTGGATGAGGTAAAATCTGGCGATGGATGGTGGGGCAATAAATTCTCCTATCAAATGGGCCTTAAATATATAGACGTATTTGGCATTGATAACCTGGACCTTCAATTGGAAGGTAATTTTGCCAGACCCTATACCTACGCTCATATAACTAATTATACCAGTTATTCTCACTATAAGCAGTCACTGACACATCCCCTGGAAGCCAATTTTAAAGAATTGGTGGCCCTGGTGCATTATCAACCAATCCCTAAATTAAGATTGTCTGCAAAACTTGTGGTTTCAGATTACGGTACAGATACAGACAGTACCAATTGGGGCCAGAACATATTAAAAAGTTATGATACCCGGGAAATGGATTACCATAATGAGATCGGTCAGGGAGTAGCCACGGACTTATTCTTTTTTGACTTCACCGCTTCCTATCAACTAAGGCATAACCTTTTTATTGATTTTAACCAGGTTTTCAGGGACCTGAAGAGTGCACTCCCTGAAAGGAATCAGGATAACGTGATTTCCTCACTGTCAATCCGGCTGAACATACCACGGCGCGAACACGTATTTTAACGTTAACGATCGAATTATAAATGACACTCAAAATCAGTAACTTGCACCCATCAGTGGGTTTGATGTCATGAAAACCTATCTCAGAATATTATCTTATGCCCGGCCTCTCAGGCACTATCTCCCCCAGTATATCTTGTTTACTCTATTGGGAATAATATTCGGATTGATCAATTTCACCTTGTTAAAACCACTTTTTGATGTCATATTTGAGCAGATGGATATGGCTGAATTGCAGGCCTATTCCACCAACCCCAGGTTTTCATTTACACTGGAATATGTACAGCATAAGTTTTATTATCTCTTTATTTCATTCCGTGATTCCTATGGTAAGTTTGGCACTCTGGCCTATATCAGCATAGTAACAATAATGGCTAACCTACTGGCCAACATATTCAAATATCTCTCCCAGATAACCCTGGCGAAAGTTCGAGCCAGGGCAGTGAGGAAACTGAGGTTGTCTATTTATGAAAAACTTACCGTGCTGCACCTGGGATTTTTTACCGACCAGCGTAAAGGAGACATAACCAGTAGAATTACCAATGATGTACAGGAAGTTGAAAATGGAATCGTTCACTCCCTGCAGGTGATTTTCAGGGATCCGGCAACCATCGTGATCTATTTTGCCTGGCTGTTCTTTATGTCATTTAAGTTGACCATCTTCACCATTGTTGTGCTGCCGGTTGCCGGAATCCTCATTTCGGGAATTGTTAAAAGACTCAGACAGATTGCCAGGGCCGGTCAGGAGTCGCTGGGAAGGATCTTAAACCAGGTTGATGAAACTTTCTCCGGTATGAGGATCATTAAGGCATTTAATGCCAGGGAGTATACCATTGCGAAGTTTACCCATGAAGTTGACCGGTATGCCGGAATAAGTATTTCAATGGCCAAAAAAAATGAGCTTGCCCATCCGGTTTCTGAGTTTCTTGGCATTGTAGTGATCGGAGGTATCCTGTTGTTTGGAGGAAACCTGGTATTGAATAACCAGTCTGCGCTGGACGGGGCAGCATTTCTGACTTATCTGGTAATATTTACCCAGGTGTTGGCGCCAGCCAAGGGGATCAGCAAGGCATATAGCAGTATCCAGCGGGCCATTGCCTCGGCGGAGAGGATATTCGAAGTAGTCGATACGGTTCCGGAAATCAAAGATCCAACTTCCGGCATGAACCTGGCTGAATTTAAGCAGTCCATAAAGTTTGACAACGTGAGTTTCGCCTACGAGAACGAGCAGGTTCTTAACCATATAAATCTCACAATCCCACGGGGTAGTACTATCGCCCTGGTGGGTCCGTCCGGCAGTGGTAAGTCAACCATGGTTGATTTGATCCCCCGGTTTTACGATCCCACCAAAGGTGAGGTTTTGCTTGATGGAATATCCTTGAAACGATTCCGGCTTGAAGCCATTCGCCGGCTGATGGGAATCGTAAGCCAGGAATCAATTTTGTTCAATGACACCGTGTTCAATAACATTGCCTTTGGCGCCAGGGAAGTGAGCCATGAGCAGGTGATCAACGCCGCCAGGATTGCCAACGCCCATGAATTCATCCTGAAACTCGAAAACGGCTACCAAACCGAGATCGGGGAACGTGGAAGTAAATTATCAGGTGGGCAAAGACAAAGATTGAGCATAGCCCGGGCAGTGCTTAAAAATCCGCCAATTTTAATCCTGGACGAAGCCACTTCGGCATTGGATTCCGAATCCGAATTACTGGTGCAGGAAGCCTTATCCAACCTGATGAAGAACAGGACCTCCATCGTGATCGCACACCGTTTGAGTACCATTCAGAATGCCGATGAGATCATTGTTTTGCAGGAAGGGAAAATATTGGAACGGGGTACACATCATCAGTTACTGGATAAGGGAGGACTTTATAAAAAACTTAATACCATGCAGGCAGTTTAATTAATACGGAAATGAAACGTTTAAAATCTACCTTCAACACCCTATACTTCGCGTACCTGTTAATTTCATTGCTGCTTTTCACTTTTAAAGGTGTGTTATTTCAACAGATGGATCATGATTTCCTTTTGAGGTTAATAAATTTTTGGCTGATACTGGGATTTGTTTTCTTTATAGCAATTTGGATCATACAAGCAGTTCAGATCAGGTTCTTAAACAAAGACCTGCTGGATCAGGAAGCTAAAATTCTTGAACTCAAAAGTAAACTATATGATTTTAGCCGCACCCCCACGGCTGTCCGCCCACCGGGTAGCACCAACCCAGCCGGCCCATCCGCAGAAAACCCAAAATAGGACCTGTAAAAGCAACCAACTGTATCAAAACGCTCTTGAATGCTGCTAGCTAAGTCATTTGGTTGTGCCCTGCAGGGCGTGGATGCCAGTCTGGTTACCATTGAGGTCTCTCTGAACGAAGGCCACAAGTTTTATATGGTTGGATTACCAGACAACGCGGTTAAGGAAAGTCAGCACCGGGTAGTATCAGCCATAAAGTTTCATCGGTACCGGTTACCATTCAAAAAGGTGGTGGTAAACCTGGCCCCGGCTGATATTAAAAAAGAAGGATCAGCCTATGATCTGCCCATAGCGCTCAGCATCCTGCAGGCTACCCGGCAGCTAACATCGGATTTTCTCGAACGTTATGTGATTATGGGTGAATTATCCCTGGATGGCCAGTTGAGACCCATCAAGGGGGTATTGCCCATTGCCATTGAAGCCAGGCGTCTGGGATTTAGAGGAATCGTACTACCCAGGGAGAATGGATATGAAGCGGCCATAGTGGACAACCTTGAAGTAATTGCAGTGGAGAATATGAAGCAAGCTGTTGATTTCTTCGAAAACAAATTGACCATCGAGCCCGTTGTTTCTGACACCAGGGACATTTTTTACCACCACATAAACAACTATAAATTTGATTTCGCTGAGGTACAGGGGCAGGAAAATATGAAAAGGGCCTTTGAGATTGCTGCTGCCGGTGGGCATAATGTGATCATGATTGGCCCTCCCGGCGCCGGGAAAACCATGCTGGCGAAAAGACTACCGTCAATCCTGCCACCGCTTACCCTTCATGAAGCCCTGGAAACTACCAAGATTCATTCAGTTGCTGGAATGTTGTCTGAAAATGCCTCATTACTAACCACCAGGCCGTTCAGGGCCCCTCATCACACCATCAGTTATACCGCCCTGGTAGGTGGAGGAAGTTTACCCCAGCCCGGAGAAATTTCGCTGGCCAATAACGGAGTGCTTTTCCTGGATGAACTTCCTGAGTTTCAGAGAAAGGCCCTGGAAGTACTGAGACAACCCCTGGAAGACCGAAAAGTAGTCATCTCCAGGACCAGATCTATCATTGAATATCCTTCAAATTTTATGTTAATTGCCAGCATGAACCCCTGTCCATGTGGATACTATAACCATCCTGATAAAGAATGCGTCTGTGCTCCTGCAATGGTCCAAAGATACCTTAACAAAATAAGCGGACCTCTTATGGACCGGGTGGACCTGCATGTTGAGGTAACACCGGTTCCTTTGGAAGAAATGATGGTGCAACAACCTGCTGAAAGCAGCAGATCCATCCGGAACCGGGTAATCAAGGCCCGGGAAATACAGGGTACCAGGTTCCAGGTTTCTCCCGAAATTTATTCGAATGCCATGATGCCCACCAAAATGGTAAAGGAATGTTGTATTATTAATCAGGCCGGACGGAATTTACTGAGAACAGCCATCGAAAAATTGGGTTTTTCAGCCCGTGCCTACACCCGCATACTTAAAGTCTCCCGCACTATAGCTGACTTAGCTGGCAATACTGAAATTAAGGTAGAACACCTGGCAGAGGCCATTCAATACCGCACCCTGGACCGAAGCAGGACCATTTATTAATCTTCTATCTTCTATCTTCTATCTTCTATCTTCTATCTTCTATCTTCTATCTTCTATCTTCTATCTTCTATCGCCAATTGCCAATCGTCAATCGTTATTCTATTAATTATTCCCATTAGCTTACCGATGTAAGGTTTTACCCAATACCCAACATTTTTTCAGGTTACAATCAAATAAACCTCTGGTATTAACGGGTACTCTTTGACGAGTGCATTTTTAAAACAAAATACTGGGTTTATGATCGCACCTTTACAATACTTCGACCTCAAACGGGGTTATTTTACAGCGTTACTGATTTTTTTCAGTACCTCATTCTTTTATGGGATAGATGGAAATACCGCTGATCCCCGTACGTTTTTAAATTTCTCAAATGACAATCCCGATACCTGCCCGGATTGCTTTTCCAGTGATGTGATAGAAGAAACCACGCTGGAGAATGGTTGTATAAGATATACCGTGAAAATCTCTAACGATGGTGACTGCAGGCACGCATTGTCGCATTATACGGTAGAGATCCCTTGTGGGAGTGTCTCGGATATCACCAATTCGGAGGGCTGGAAGGTAGAGATAAGAAAAGATCCTACTACCGGGCTTGAAGGATTTAAAATTGATGATATTAATGATTTTGGAGAGTCCGGAGCACCCGGAAGCTTCACGGTTGATTTTACGGTTTGCAGGGATGACTGCGAAATACCTACGGATTGCCAGGAAGTTCGGGTTGCTCATAAGGCAGGACTATGTATCACTTCGGAAAACCTGGAGCTTTGTTCTGTTTCATCCACTACCTCTGATAATAATGATTATGGCAATACCGATTGCCTGGCACAGGCTGCTGAAGGCGGTGGACATGCCGTATGGATCAATGATTATATTAAAAAAGACAAAGACGGCCAATTTTTCTTTGATCAGAATGGCGGGTCTGTAGAGTTATTCGAAGATGGAACCGGTCACATTACCGGAACTGTCTATCTTTCTGATCATCCGGAGGACCAATGGGAACTTGACTTTTGGATGACCGACCGAAAGAATTGGGAAGAATGGTCAGCTACCGGTGGCGGATTCAAAGGAGATCCCAATATAGTTGGGGATCAATATAAAACCTGGTCATACTCTATTCTCGATAACAACAAATCCCGATTAATCGGAAAAGGGGGAAATAAAGGGAAAACCCTGCATATCAAGCATTACCCGGCTAAGTATGAATATGCTTTACAAATGGGTGATGCAGCTAATGATAAGAATGGTAATAAAGGACTTTCTATTTGGTTTACCTATGAATACAAAGGTAAACTGTATCGGGGTGATCTCAATTTTGACCTGATCTGTAAAGAAGAGGAAACTCCTGGTGAAGAAAACCCTGGTGAGGAAAACCCCGGTGAAGAAAACCCCGGTGAAGAAACTCCGGAGGATTGTATAGCCAATGAATTGGCAGCCAATATGATTACCGGCAATGTTTCCTGTGCCGGTGCCCAGGACGGAAGTGTCAGTATTGAAATTATCGGCGGATCGGCTCCCTTTACTTTTGCCTGGTCCAATGGCGCCAGCACCCAGGGCATAAACGCACTGGGCGGAGGAAATTATTCAGTGGATATCACTGATACCAATGGCGCAACTTTGCAACTGTCCGGTACTGTATTTGAGCCTTCACTGCTTTCAGTGAGCGGAACTACCAGTCCTTTGTCATGCGGGGCTACCAATGGTGCCATTAGCCTGAATATATCCGGAGGAACTGCGCCTTATTCCTACAGCTGGTCCAACGGAGGCACTGAAAAGGATCAGACCGGGCTTACCGCCGGAACTTACCAGGTAACTGTTACCGATGCGAATGGTTGCTGGGTAACCGAAGACTTCGTGCTGCTGGCAACTTCTGATATATCAGCTACCATATCAACTAACGGTTGTAATGATGGTTCATTGGTGCTGGATATAGTGGGAGGCGTGCCTCCGTACACCTATTCCTGGTCAACAGGAGAAACCACCAAAGACATCACAGTAGATGGTATTGGTACCTATGATGTGACAGTTGCTGATGTTAATGGATGTAGCGCTTCAACCAGTATCGACGTTACTGCTCTGACAGCAATTAGCTTATCGGTCACCCCAACTACGCCTACCTGTGGAGGCGCCAGTAATGGTGCCATAGACCTGTCAGTGAATGGCGGACAGGCTCCTTATACCTACAGCTGGTCCCTGGGATCTACTGAAATTGCCACTACCCAGGATTTAAACAATGTGGCGTCTGGTAACTACACGGTGGTGGTTACCGACAGCCGGCAATGCTCTCAGGAGTTGACTTATTTCCTGCGAAACCCGGTCAGTATATTTATCTCTGAAGACGTTGAACTGATTCGTTGTGATGGCAACGGTGCAGACGGCGCAATTGATATTTCCATATTCAATGCCGGTACTTCGTATAGTACCTCCTGGACTACTGATTCAAATCCGGGAGTGGTTTACTCAACTGCGGAGGACCTTCAGAATCTGGGACCTGATGTTTATACCATAACTGTTACCAACAACAGCACTGGATGCCAGGCATCAAAGAGTATTGAATTGGCCGCTCCTGAAGATTTTCAGGTCGATTTGTCCCAACAATATTGCGGGGATGGCTACATATGTCCTACGGTAAGCGGAGGCAACGGATCCTTCAGTTATCAATGGTCAGGACCTGTAAATTCCTTTACCGTTGAACAAGGTGGCTGTATTTCCGCTAATCAAGCAGGAACATATACAGTGGAAGTGACTGATGAAGCCGGATGTGTAAGATCCGCCAGCATCGCCATTGGAGCTCCGAATCCTTCTTTGAGCGCCACGGTATCTTCTACCAACCCTACTTGTGGTAGTAATAACGGCAGCGCCACGGTATCAATTACCGGTGGAGATGGAAATTACGCCATTCTCTGGTCTACAGGGGCTGTCAATGTACAGAGTATTAGTGGCTTGTCCGCAGGTACCTATACAGTAAAAGTTACTGATGGCAATGAATGTCAGAAGTTCCTGGCCTTCAACCTTCAGGGATCTCAATCACCTGTAATATCGGCTTCTACTGTTACTGAAGCCAGCTGTAACGGGGAATCAGACGGAGTTATTGATATTACCGTAAGCAATGGAACCGCTCCTTATAGTTACCAATGGTCTACCGGGGCAACTACCGAAGACCTGAGTGGTGTCGGCGCTGGCGAACATTCAGTGACTGTCACTGACACCAACGGTTGTAGCGTTAACATGAGTTTTAATCTTATGGTGGACCCTGATAACACCGGTTGTGACAATGGCAATGGAGATGGCGGAAACGACGGCGGTGACGGCGGTGATAATGGCGACGGAGACGGTGACGGCGATGGCACCACCGATCCCTGTATCCGCGATTGTAATACTTGTGATGGTAAGGTTGTTGCACTGACCCTAAAATACCTGGGTGATGAACCCAATGCTCAAATCATTGTGAAGCAACAGAATGGCGGGCAGATAGTATTTGATGGCGCGGTGTCCGCAGATGGTGAGTTCAGTTTCAATGGAACAGATGCTAATGGAACATTAACATCAGGGATTGTAATCACTGTAAATGGTGCGGGCGAAACCATTATCAGCACCGATTGTTCACAACCTATCGGACCTGGTCTGGTGGCAGGAACTTTCGAAGTGGTGGCCGGTGAAAGCCGAAACGGAGGCATGCTGTGTCCGGTAGATGCTGAGGATACTCAGGAGGAAGTGCAGGAGCAAGAGGAGCAGTCTCAGCCTCAAGGCCAGGATTGCGACGAATGTCATGAAAGCCAGTTGATCAGTATGACTGAATCAGAGGGTGGTTGTGTGACTTATACTATTGAAGTCAGCAACAACGGCGCCTGCGCTCATGCGCTTTCACACTACAGTGTGCGGATACCTTGTGGTATCGTAACTGAAGCCAGCAACTCAGGCGGCTGGAAAATGGAGCTAAACGGTAAAGATCCTTCTACCAATCTTTATGGCTTAAAGGTCGACGACATCCATGGATTCGGCGAAGATGGTCAGGCGGGATCCTTTACAGTTACCTATACGGTATGTTCAAACCAGGATGAGAACTGTTCCGGTAAATTGAAGGAGGAAGATATCATCGTGGGTTATAAGGCAGCACTGTGTGCTAAAATAGAAAAAGTGGCATCAAATGCGCAGGTGGCTAATTTCGAGCAGCCCACTGAAAATATGCCCCTGACATTTGTACGGTTCAGCGTTTATCCCAACCCGGTGGAGGCTAACAGTACCGAAGGACTGAAACTGGAATTCCAGGAAGCTAATATTGGCGAGAAGTTGAATGTCAAAGTGGTTAGTGTTGCCGGACAAATTATCTATACAAAAAGTGTAGAAATAAGCAGGGCAAACGAGGTATTGCCTTTGCGAACGGCTGGAATGGCGCCTGGTTTTTACTATGTAACCGTAACCAGCCAACACAAGGTTTATTCGGAAAAGATTATCGTTAAA
>Ga0256867_10001120_pt1 | contig 11124 bp, 9 predicted proteins | sample RVTome_15_FD_185939 | JGI IMG/M metagenome (GOLD analysis project Ga0256867, IMG submission 185939) | Soil microbial communities from uranium-contaminated site in the Upper Colorado River Basin, Wyoming, United States - RVT150D86 (HiSeq) ... | reverse complement strand
GAAGACGTCGCGCGGCTGTCTGCCTTCGGCCAAATCGTTGTCACCGGCATAAAGCAGCACCAACCGCGGCCTGTATGGGATAACGATGCGATCGAGATAACGCGTGCAGTCCGGCACCGTCGCGCCGCCGAAACCGCGTTTGATAATTCCGCGTCGGTCATGGAACTGGGTTTCAAGATCATCCCATAGCCGAATCGATGAGCTGCCGACAAACACCACACCGCCTGTCGGCGGCGCGTGGTCGCGGTCCGCCGCCGCGAATGCGGCAATACTTTTCTCCCACCGCGAGTCTTCCGGAACGCCGGCATCCGCCGGCGCGTGCACCGGTGCGTTGGCGCCGCCTAAGGCCAAGCCGCCGACAACGATGGCAACACCAAAAAAAATCCGGCCAACTACCCCTATTCTTGTTTCGCTGCGCGTGGCCATCGCCGGATTCATTGAGGGCGAGTCACTCGTCCCTGAAAATCTCATAAGCTCAAGGGTCGGTTCATTCGACCCAGTATCCAGAGTCGTCCCGTGGCTGTCAATCATGCTCCGCCTGAACCGCGGACCGTAACCGTGCCCGTTGCGCCGATCTTCCTGATATCCGAGTAACGTTATTGTAGTGCTGTCAAAGATTCGGGATAATAAGGAACACTCGGAGGTTTAGATGAGATTCGAAAGAATCACCGTCAACCCAAAGCAGATGGACGGCGTGCCTTGCATCAGAAATTTGCGCATTCCCGTAGCTGCGGTGGTCGGCATGGTCGCCGACGGCATGACGGAGAGAGATATTCTCGACGCCTTTCCGGATCTTGAAGCGGCCGACATTCGCGAAGCATTGCGCTTCGCCGCCGAAGCCGTGCGGCAGCGTGAACTTCCTTTGATCGATATCCGGTGAATTTCCTCGTCGACCATTCGTTATCGCCGGCGGTAGCGGAGAAACTCCGGCAGGCCGGCCACGACTCCGTCCATGCCCGGCGCTACGGCATTCACAAAGCCGACGATGAGGTGCTTTTTGACCGGGCCGCGCAGGAAGTACGCGTGCTTGTTTCGGCCGATACGGGCTTCGCCACGATTTTAGCGACGAGGCAGACTGCGAAGCCGTCGGTGATCCTGTTTAGGCGCGACTCACACCGGCGCCCTGACGCTCAAGCGAGATTGCTGCTGGCCAATCTTTCGACGATCGCCGATCTCCTCAATCAAGGCAGTATCGTTGTCTTCGAAGAAGATCGGCTACTTAGCCGCGCTCTGCCGATCCTGCGAAGCGGTAAACTCTGACCTGGGCTGTGCCCGCCGTTAAAGGCAGCAATCGCCCAGGACTAATTGCGAACTTGGCGGTGAGTTGAGCTGGAGCCTCGTTCAGGTATCGCGCTCGCTGGTCGGTCCCACTTCGCCAGTGCACCACGGAACGAATGCTTTCATCTTGCATGTGGCGCCGTTGGTCCTGATCTCGTTTTCGAAGATCTCGTGAATCTCGCGGTCTTCGTCCTCGTACTCGATCTGCCAGCCGCCTTCTTTCATGCTTCGGTCGGCGTATTCGCCGCCCCCGCCGCGCCCTTTGTAAAGTCCCATGTCGCCGGGCCGCAGCGCGAGATAACGCGCGCGAGTGGTGCCGGAGTTGAAATGCTGGTGAAAACAGTTGTCGCTTGGCACCGTGACCATGGAGCCCAGCTGCCAGTCGCACTTGATCATGTCGGAGCGGTCTTCCTTGGTCCAGATGAGCGAATAGCCGCCCGTGCCGCTGAGAAGCACGAGATGCGCGCCGGGTCCGTGGCGATGAGCCTTTTTGTAGGTGCCGATGGGGAACTCCGAGATATGGCTCTTGGTGTTGTTGTCCGCCATCTCGAGCATGGCATTAATGCCACCGGCGCCGCGCTCCTTCCATCCGTACAAGAGCATGTCGGGCGCGTTGGCGACGAAGTTCGACTCCCAGATCCGCCGATTGTAGAGCTTGCCTTTGCCGCTGAAATAATCCTCCTCGCCGGAGTAGCGGCTGCGAAACATGTGTTCGCAGTTGAAGATGAAATCGCGATCGCGGAACAGGCGCATCATCGGCGGCGCATTGGTGACGGCGATGTAGCGCGCCGGCTCGTTGCCGCTGCCGTTGAAATTCTGATACCACGCGTTTAGCGGAATCGAAAAGAGGCTGCCGGCCTGCCACTCGAAGCTGTTCCTGCGCTTCTCGCCGTTCTCGCTTTGCCAGAGGGTCGTGGCGCCGCGGCCGGTCACCACATAGATGGTCAGCTCGTACATGTGATGCTCCGGCTCGGATTTGCCGCCCGGCTTGATCTCGACGATGTGGCAGTCGTTGGGCATGTGCCGGTTGTCGATATGTGCGACTGCGCCGCTGCCGCCCTTACGCTCCCACGGCCCCAGCTCGATCTTCGCCAAACTGGGAAAGTAGAAGTCTTGATAGACTTTCACGCCTTCCTGCTTAAGCCACTCGCTATAGGGGTCGGTTTTCACATAATCCTTGAGACCTTCTTTCGGAGTCTCAGCGACTTTCATATCAGTGCCCAGCATGACCATGGTGATATCCTCCCTTGAGTTAATTGCTTGCACGGCGGATTAAACCGCCCGCGCGCAAGAAGTCCCACCGTCCGATTTCCTTTCGGCTTGAACGGTGGAGCGCGATGCGACTATCCTCTGGGATACCCGATGCGCGCTAAAGTTGTCAACGAGCGGCCTATGCAAAATTATTCGCACCCTTTAGCGGGCGAGGAGCAAGCCTCTACGGTCGCAAGCCATGACCGCCAAGTACGCCCGCCGCACATGAGTGTCTCCTAAAGCGCGCTGACCAACGCTTTCGGATTTCGAATCGCCGCCGACAAGCTGCCGGTTCGGATCGTCCCAAACCCGGTACAAGGTTTCCGAGTCGGGACAGGTCGTGGGCGAAGCGGCAAGTTTCTGGCCATGAACATCCCGCTTCGCCTTCCATGCCGAGCCAGAATGCGGGGGAGATCCACCGACACGGGAGGACTTTCTCCCGCGCTGTCCGATTCGATCGCGCCTTCCACGATCTGCATAAGAACCGAGTTTACTTGATCAAGTTGATTTCGATTCATCTTGGCACGCGCGTTGCGGTTTGTTTCGGTAGCGGCGAACAGCCGTGACGAAATAAGGGGAATCAAGGGAGGAGTAAAAGTATGAAAACGCAAGCCGCATTGATCAGCATCGTGTTTGCCGGTGCCACTTTGACGGTTCCAGTTTACGGGACAACGTTCGCGGCAGAACGAGCGGCGTCAGGCGAAAACGCCAGCCGCTACAGTGACCGGGATCGGATGAAAACATCGAAGGATTCCGAGGATAAGCTCGAACAAGCCCTAAAGACCGGCGAGGAAAAAGACTTCTATCGCCGCCAGCTCGAAAAGATGGGGTGGAAAATCACCTCGGTCAACTACGACAAGCCGGATTATGTAGAGTACGAGATCGTCAAGGGCGACGATTCTTACGAAGTTCAGATCGACTTCGATAAGAACAGCCGCAAGGCCAAGAAGATCGACGTGGCGTTGAACGTATGGAAAACCGAAGCGACGGAGAAAGCGCTGAGAGACGGCAAGAATGTGGAGTCTTCGAAACGCACAACGGCAAATCCGCAACGCTACAGCGACCGTGATCGCGGCAAAGCTTCGAAAGGCACCGAGGACAAGTTGGAGCAGGCGCTAAAGACCGGCGAGGAAAAAGACTTCTATCGCCGCCAGCTCGAAAAGATGGGGTGGAAAATCACCTCGGTCAACTACGACAAACCGGACTATGTCGAGTACGAGATCGTCAAGGGCGACGATTCTTACGAGGTTCAGATCGATTTCGACAAGAACAGCCGCAAGGCCAAGAAGGTCGACGTGGCGTTGAACGCGTGGAAAACCGACGCAACCAAGCAGGCGCTTAAGGAGAAAACTCACGCGCGCCGGTAAGCCGGCTCTAACGAATATTTACGCTGACGGCGTAGGAACGGAGGAGAGTAGCCATGCTTCCAGGATTTATATTGTGGCTGTTAGGCGTACCGCTCAGCCTGCTCGTATTGCTTTGGCTGTTTGGCTTCTTAGGCTAATTGCAGCCATGCACGCTCGCCTTCGTGGCGGACGTGCCATTTCTCAACGGGCACTAGGTCCGCTCGGGGCTAAACTGCGCCAAAAGGTGCCGGGCCGGTCTTTGCGACAATTTTCCGCAAGGGCCGGCCCGACTGTCTCTAAGTTCGCGCGAACTCTCTGGCACTAGGATGTGACTCTGATAGAATCTGAGTGGATGTCGGATCTCATCCTGCGCGAGGACCGCAATTGTTGGAAAATCGCCAACGCATCGCGGGTAAAATTTCTGATCGACGGCGCGGCCTATTTCTCCGCGCTCGCCGACGCCATGTCTCGAGCGCGCGAGTCTATTCTTATCCTCGGATGGGATTTCGATAGCCGCACTCGCTTAAAATACAACGACGATCATAGCAGTCCGCTGCCGAGCCTGGGCGATTTTCTCAACTCATTGGCGGCGCAAAAGCGCGCGCTTCACGTTCACATTCTGGTCTGGGATTTTGCCATGATCTTCGCGCTCGACCGCGAGGTGATTCCTTTTTTCGGTCGCGCCTGGCGCCGCCATCCGCGCGTCCACTTTCATATGGACGGCAATCATCCCGTGGGCGCCTCGCACCATGAGAAAATCGTCGTGATCGACGACTCCGTAGCGTTTGTCGGGGGTAACGACCTGACCAAAGGGCGCTGGGACACGCCAGAGCATCGGCCCCAGGACCCGCGGCGCACCGACTTTAACGGTGGATTTTTGCCGCCGCACCATGACGTTCAGGTGGCCGTGCAGGGTGAAATCGCGGCGGCGTTGGGAGACCTTGCGCGCGAGCGCTGGCGGCGCGCCACCGGACGCCGTCTGCGCCCGCCCTCAAGCCGCAGTGAATGCTGGCCCCCCGCTCTTGCGCCTGATGTCACCGACGTCCCTGTTGCCATTGCCCGAACCGAGCCGTCCTACGCCGCGAACAAAGCGGCGCGAGAGATTGAAATTCTTTGCTGCGACGCCATCGCCGCGGCGCGCCGTTGGATTTACATCGAGAACCAGTACTTGACCTCGGTCGCATTGAGCGATGCCTTGGAAAAATGTTTGCGCCGCCCAAACGGGCCGGAAGTCGTGATCATTGTTCCGCAGGCAAGCCACGGTTGGCTGGAAGGAGCCACCATGGACGTGTTGCGCGAGCGCTTGGTGAAGCGCTTGCGCGCGGCGGACCGCGATCGTCGGCTGCGGATTTGTTGCCCGGTCATCGAGGCGCAAACCGAAGAGTGCCTGTCGGTGCACTCCAAGCTTTTGATAGTGGACAACCGATTGGTGCGCATCGGTTCGGCAAATTTGAGCAACCGTTCCATGGGTTTCGACAGCGAATGCGATCTGGCACTGGAGGCGGGCGACCGGCAGGACGTACAAAACGCGATCGGCCGCTTGCGCAACTCTCTTCTTGCCGAGCATTTAGACGCCACCCAGGAAAAAGTCGCGGCATGCCTCAACGAGACGAACTCTTTGCTCGATACCATCAAGGCCCTGGGTGAAAATCGCAAGCGTACCCTGGCGCTAGCCGATTGCTCGGTCCCGGATTGGCTGGATCAAATGATTCCTGAATCGGCGATCCTGGATCCCGAGGCGCCGGTGGCGCCGGAGAAGCTCGTCCAAGAGTTTGTTCTGTCGGAAAAGCGCGGCTCGGCCAGCGGCGCGCTGCTGCGCGGCGTGGTCATCCTGGCCGCGATGATTGCTCTCGCCGCGCTCTGGCGCTGGACTCCATTGGAAGACTGGCTCAATCTCGACCGCCTGGGAGTCTGGTTTGCGACGTTGCGGGAAAGCAACCATGCGCCACTATGGGTGACCGGCGCGTTTCTGCTCGGCGGCATCATCGCATTCCCGGTGACGCTACTCATCTTTGCGGCTGCTTTTATTTTGGAGGGGTGGCGGGCAATCGTATTTTCGCTGCTCGGCTGCGCTCTCAGCGCGATACTGATCTACGCCATCGGCCGCGGCCTTGGGCGCAAACAGGTTGTGCGTCTGACCGGCGCACGCTTGAATCGAGTCAACACCCTGATCTCCAAACAGGGCGTGCTTGCGGTGGTCGCCGTGCGGTTGGTCCCTATTGCTCCCTATTCTTTGGTCAATCTCGCCGCCGGCGCAGTGCGCGTGCCGTTCCGCGATTTCGTTTACGGAACGTTATTGGGCATGAGCCCGGGAGTCGTGGGCATCACATTTTTTGCCGATCAACTCGAACAATTGATCCGCAGTCCGAACGCGATCAACCTGATGGTGCTTGTCGGAATCCTGTTTTTCATGCTCCTCGGGATCGCCGGTTTACGCCGCTGGATCGCCAGCAAGCAGGTTCCGTCTGCGCGGAACGTTCCGGCTCCGGCAACCAGGACTGAAAGACGCTGAAGCGGACGCGCTCATGCAAAATCTTACTGTCTTGTCCTACAATATTCACGAGTGCGTCGGACTGGACCGGCGGCGCGACCCCGAACGGATCGCCCGGATCATCAAGGAAAGCGGCGCGCAAATCGTCGGATTGCAGGAAGTGCATTCCGATTCGAGCGGCGAAGAACAGCTGCATCAGATGAATTACTTGTCCGCGGCAACCGGCATGCAAGCCCTGCCGGGGGCCGCGTTGGAGCGGCGCAACGGACACTATGGAAACGTGCTGCTGACGAGTTGCAAGATATTGGACGTTAACAAGCTCGATCTCAGCTATGTCAACCGCGAACCACGCGGCGCCATCGATGCGGATCTCGACATCGGCGGCGAGCCCGTGCGCGTGATCGTCACGCACCTCGGGCTGCGTCCGGCCGAACGCCGCTTTCAGGTAACAAAGCTCCTGACCGCCTTGTCGGAACAACGCACCCGCGTCGTGATTTTGCTCAGCGACTTTAACGAGTGGCTGCCGACCGGCCGTTCCTTGCGCTGGCTCCACACGCATCTGGGCAAAACCGCGCTGGTGCGGACCTTCCCTTCGTGGTTTCCGATTTTCGCACTCGATCGCATTTGGGTTTCCCCTTCGGCCGCGCTGACCGAGATCTGCTGCTTGCGCACCCCTCTCACTCGCGTCGCCTCGGACCATTTGCCGTTAAAGGCGAACATTCAGGTTCAGAGCGATGCCGGGCTCGTCGTGCCGTAAAACGAAGTCTATCCAACCGAAGAGCCTCCTCGCCGGCCAACACGCGGCCCGCGTCCCCTATTGCCCAAAAGCCCCGGCAGTGATACACAACTTACCAGATGGACGACAGCGAGCCAGAACCATCCCCGACCGGGATGGTCTTCTCTTCTCTCCTTCCTCAAAATCCTGTCAAGGCGCCACGTCCTTTCTCCATGGGGGCCGGCATGGTTCTCTTCTTTTAATCGGAGAGCCGATGATCTGCGCAGTTCGCACGTGGATGGCGGTAGTTTGATCAATGGACCTGGTTGCCCTGATCGTCTGTATACTCTTATCGGCGTTCTTTTCGGGCGTCGAGATCGCCTTTTTTTCGATCGGCGAATTGAAGCTGCGCGCCTTGGCTCAGACGGGACATGGAAACGCAAGGATAGCGCACTATCTCCGCTCCAATCCGCAGCGCCTTCTCTCGACGATTCTGATTGGGAACAATCTGGCTAACATCACGGCCGCGTCCCTGGCTACTCTGATCGCCTTGCGTCTGTTCGGTTACCAGGCTGTAGCGGTTGTCACCGGCCTACTAACCCTGGTCCTACTGATTTTCGGCGAGATTGTGCCGAAGACGCTGGCGGCCAGGCATGCCCTAACGGTCTCGTTGTGGGTTGCCTATCCTATCTATTGGCTCGAAAAGCTTCTTACTCCCATTCTTCTTTTACTCGATCCTTTAATTGTGAAACTTACGGGCGGCCGCGGGCTCTCCGTGCCGTTCGCCAGCGAAGAGGAACTTAAGATGGTACTTGACGAAAGCGAAAAAACCGGCGTGCTCGAAATGGACGAAGTGAAAATGATCAAAAATGTCTTTTTGTTAAACGACATCACCGCCGAAGACGCCATGACGCCACGGAACCGTATGTTCGTGCTGGACGGCAATCTCCCGGCCGAATCAGCCAAAGATCAGCTTTTCAACTCGCCCCATTCTCGTATTCCGATTTACGAGGGAAATGCGGACAATATTACCGGCGTGCTCTACAAAACGACGGCGCTAAAGAAGCTGGCGCAGGGCGATGGCGCGGTCACGCTCGCCGACATCGCGTCCCCGCCGCTGTTTGTCCCCTCCGGAAATCCGGCCGACGAACTTATGAAGCAGTTCCAGCGGGAGAAGCGCCACATGGCGATCGTCGTCAACGAATTCGGCGAGGTCATCGGCCTCGTGACCCTGGAGGACCTGCTCGAGGAAGTCGTCGGCGAGATTGTGGACGAAACCGACGTTACCCAGGAGTTGATCAAGCGCACCGGCAAGAATCAGATTCTGGTGGACGGCCAGACCGAAATTCGCCGGATCAACGATTTTTTCAAGGTGGATCTCGGCAATGACGCTAAGACCGTGAGTGGGTTGATTCAGGACCGTCTAGGTCGAATCCCCGGCACGGGCGAAGATGTTCAGATCGGCCAGTGCCGCTTGGTCGTCCAGGAGGCTGACCCCAAGTCGATCAAACGCGTGCAGATCTTCAAAGAGGAGATGGCCCCCTAGGACGATGCCGTCCGATAGGCCGCGCAGCGGGATATGCTTTCCATGCCGACCGGAACGATCACTTCCAGAAATGAAACGCGCGCAACGCCATGAAACTTCGAACCACCTCAACAAACAAAGGAGACGCGCATTGAAGATCGCCGAGGTCGAAACCATTGAATTGCAAAACATTCCCGTCACCCCGCCGCTCTTTAAACAGCCGCTGCGCGCCGGCGTGCGCTTGTTGAAGATCAAGACCGATGACGGCATCGTCGGCCTGGCGCAATTCGGCGGATTCATGCACTCCGCCACCGCGGCGTTTATGCATCAAGAGTTGACGCCGTTTCTAAAAGGCCGGGACCCGCTCGAAAACGAGCGTTTGATGCATCAGATGCTGTGGAAATTCAACACCCGCGCCCACGCCGGCGTGTGGAATTTCGCGGCCAGCGCCGTCGATGTCGCGCTCTGGGACATCAAGGGAAAATTCTTCAAAGCGCCGGTATGGCGTCTTCTCGGAGCCGCGCAGAAATCCATCCCCGCTTATATTACGTTCGGTCTCAGAGCTTATGGCCGGGAAGAGTTGGCGGAAGCGGCGAAACATTGGGTCGCCCGAGGCGAGACCCGGCTCAAGATTCAAGTCGGGCGATCGAACATTCGCGGCGCCATGGATCCCTCCGGCGCCAGCGGCGAGCATCGCGAGGACAATCCGGCGGAAGATGAGGCGCGCCTTCGCGCCGTGCGTGAGGCGGTGGGCGACGGCGTCGAGTTGATGGCCGACGCCAACTGCCTGATGAAGCTCGACGCCGCGGTGCGCTGGTGCAAGCGCTTCGAGCCATACAATTTAATGTGGTTCGAGGAACCGATCGTGCACAATGACCCTCATCTGCTCGCGCAGTTGCGCAAATGCACGAGCATACCGATTGCCGCCGGTCAGTGGGACAATTTTTTCAAGCTCGCCGATCTGGTCAAGCAAGACGCCGTCGATTTTTTGAACATTCACGTGCTTTCGGTCGGCGGCTTTACCATGGGTATGAAAGCGGCGGGACTGGCACATGCATTCAACCTGCCGGTGGGCAACGGCGATCATTTTGACATTCACCTACACGCCGCCGTCCCCAACGGTTGGCGCGCCGAGATTCACGTCAACAACTGGCTCACCGCAAATACCGTGTACAAAGACCTGCCGGGACCGGTCAACGGCTGGATCACTTTGACCGAGAAACCCGGCCTCGGCCTGGAGCTCAACGAAGAGGCCGTCAAGGAATATCGAGTAAAATGAATCGAAGTTTCGGCTAATCCGCCGCTCATTTGGCTCCTCATGGCTGGTCGAAGAACTGTTCTTGTTCAGCCCAAGGTTGCGGCGATGGTACGCCATTCAGACCTTAAGAATTTGGAGGAACAGCGTGAAAATCGTAGTTTTTGGGCCCGAACGCAGGGTGGGTGCACTGGTTGGAGAGAGAGTTATCGATTTGAATCACGCCATGGCGCGACATCTTCAGGAACGGGGCGAGGCAAAAGCCGAAGAGCAAGCGGCTGCGCGTCTGCCTGCGCGACTTTTGTCTTTCATCGAACGCGGTACAGCCGGGCTCGAAGACGCCCAACGGATGATCGAGCAATTCAGCAAAATGCAACCCCACGACGATCGAAGCGATCCAAAGATGACTCACCACGCGAGCGAAGTAAAGCTGCACGCGCCCTGGCCAGAGCGGCGCATCGCCTGCGTTGGCGGCAATTATGCCGCGCACCTCGTCGGCATGTGGGCGAACCGGCTCGGCAAGACCGATGTGACCATCGAGCAAATTACCGCGGAAGCCAGAAAAGGCGGCCAGTGGGGGTTTTGGAAAGTGCCCGCCGACGTCGCCGGACCGAACGATACGATCCCGTTTCCCAAGCGCGTGAGCTACTTCGACTATGAGGGCGAAGTCGCGATCATCCTCGGCAAGCGCGGCAAGAACATTCCCGCCGAAAATATTGGTGACTACGTGTGGGGCGTGACGTTGTTTCACGATTGGAGCATTCGTGACGGCGGCGGCACGGATCGCGTGGTGAGCTACAACCTGCAGAAAAATTTCGACGGCGCTGCGTCGATGGGGCCGTGCGTCGTGGTCGGCGAGCTGGATCATCAAGACGTCCACGCCGAGACTCGCGTCAACGGCGTGGTGCGCCAGAGCTACAATACCAGGGAGATGATCTGGTCCTTCGGCGAGGTGCTCGAATATCTGTCGCAGGATTTCACTTTCGTGCCCGGCGATGTGATCGCCGGCGGTACCTCGGCCGGTACCGCGGCGGACAAGTCGCGGCGCGGTCCCGACGGCAAGCGGCCGCTCGACCTGTTTCTCAAAATCGGCGATACGGTCGAAGTCTCGTCATCGACGATCGGCGCCTTATCGAACAAGATCGTCGCGAGCGAGTGAACCCTATATCATCCTATTCGCATTTTTTGCCGGCCGGGATTTGCCATCGAAGCGGCTGCATCTGTATTGAGTATCACGATATACGAGCTAATGCATTTTGACGA
>Ga0256867_10001119_pt1 | contig 11125 bp, 9 predicted proteins | sample RVTome_15_FD_185939 | JGI IMG/M metagenome (GOLD analysis project Ga0256867, IMG submission 185939) | Soil microbial communities from uranium-contaminated site in the Upper Colorado River Basin, Wyoming, United States - RVT150D86 (HiSeq) ... | reverse complement strand
GTGTAACCTTCATCTCGCTCCCCCTTCTCGTGATTGGTAATGAACCCATCTCCAATCTGGCACATCAGATGCCGTAGAGTAAGGGGGAGCCCATACCATTCCCTCTCCCCCAAGGGGGAGAGGGGATCTCTGAAATGAGCTCTAGTTTCTCTCCCGGCCAGGCTTCTTCCCGAACCAGTGATCGTAGGCCATGCGCGAATCGACGGTCGCTTCCTGCGTCCACCCGACCGTGCGCCGCGCCCAAGCCAGCTGAGACTTGATCACTTTCTCGCCGATCGGGTTGTCGCTCGAGACCCGCTTGACCACCGCGCTCCACGCCCGCATCTGCGCGCGCAGAACATCCGGCGGCGTGCGGCGAAACTCGACGCCTTTTTCCCTTTGCAGCCGCTCATGGTCCTCCGAGTAGCGGTGAAGCGCCTTCCACGACATGGCGGCGCTCGCCGCATCGGCCGCGTGGCCCACGATCGCCTTCAAGTCGTCGGCCAGCGCGTCGTAGCGCGCGCGGTTGATTAGAATCTCGAACACCTCCGCCGGCTGGTGGTAGCTCCTCAGCATGCAGATCTTCGCCGCGTCGGCAAGGCCAAGCGAGCGGTCCGAGGTCGGGTTGTTGAACTCAGCGGCGTCGAGGCGCCCCCGCGCGAGTGCCTCCGCCCTCTCCTCGGCCGGAATCGCCTCTGCTGCCGCGCCCATCTCTCTGAAGAGCTCGAGCGCGAGGCCGGCCGTGCCGATCCTCAAGCCCTTCAGCTGCGACGCTGATTCGACCGGTTTCCTGAACCACCCCAAGGGCTGGGTAGGCATCGGGCCATATAGAAATCCAGTCACGTTTAGGTTCATGACGCTGCCCAAGAGCTCCGCGTAGAGGCCCCGGCCCCCTCCATACGCCATCCATGCGAGAAAGTTGTTCGCGTCCATGCCGAATGCGGGCCCGCTGCCGAACAGCGAAAACGCCGGGTTCCTGTCATGCCAGTAGGCAGGCACGGCATGGCTGCCGTCGAGCACGCCCTTGTGGACCGCCGTGATGAGATCAAAGGGCTTGACGACGGCCCCGGCAGGGAGCACCTCAATTCGCAGCCGGCCGCCGGACATCTCCCTCACCGTCCTCGCGTAGTCGAGCGCGTACTCGTGAAGGATGTCTTTCGCCGACCAGGTCCCCTGCCAGCGCCACCGGATCGCTGTCTGAGCCGAAGCGATCATCGGAAAACCGGCCAGCGCTCCGGCAGCCGATGCGCCGAGCAGCCGTCGCCGCGATGGGTTCATATCACGCGTGTCCACTGTCATCCCGATTCTGCACGATTCCGCCGGCAAGCGGCTCGCGATCCGGGCTGCGGGGTCTGCCAGGACGCTTCGGGACAATACGGATTGCACGCGGCATCCGGCCGCGCCATGGTGGAATCGGCCAGCGCGGGCCGGCTCGGTGCCGCTCAGTCTTCCTTGCTGCGCACCGATTCCCAGAGGTCCCACGCCATCAGGCCGAGGCCGATCAGGACGACGATGCCGAGAGCGACGTCCTGAAGCTTCACGACCGCGGCGCCGGTATAGATCACCATCAACCCGACCGCCACGATACTCGCGAAAATCTTGAATATCATCTCGCCATCCCTCCTGCGTGCACGTTCACGAGCCACTCACCCGGGCAACGAGCCAGCGCGCGGTGCGCAACAGCCGCGCATCGCCGCCGCGCCGGCCCACGAGCTGCACGCCGAGCGGCAGGCCGTTTCCGCCCCGCATCAGCGGGAGGTTGATCGCAGGCATGCCGGCGAGCGTCCACAGCGTGCAGAACGCCGGGTCCCCGGTCGATGCCAGTCCCTCTGGCGCCGTTCCGGCAGCCGACGGAGTCAGGACCGCGTCGTGCGACGAGTAGAGCTCCTCGAAGCCGTCGTTGATGAGCGGGATGCGCGCGAGCGCCTTCTGATAGTCGACCGCACTTACCTCGCGGCCGCGGGCAAGCTGCGCGCGCAAAGATTCGGACAGCCGCTCGCGCCCCCGTTCCCACTCCGCATCGAGGTTCGCCGCCATTTCCGCTTCCATGATCGTGCGGTGCCATTCGAGCGCTTGCCGCGCCGCTTCCGGCAGCTCGATCTCCGCGACGCAGTCGCCAAGGTGGCCCGTCAGCTCCACCATCGCCTCTCGCATCTCCTCGCCCGCGCGGTCCCATACCGGACCCTTGATCAATGCGAACCGCGGTGGAAACGGCGGGTCCTCCGCCATCGTCGTGCCAAACGGTATGCGCGCCCTGGGGCGCGTGTCCGGGTCGCGCTCATCGTGGCCCGCCAGGACCTCGCTCACGAGCGCGACGTCCTCGAGCGTGCGTGCGAACACGCCGACGTGGTCGAGCGCGCGCGAAAGCTTGAGGATGCCGCTGCGGGGAATGAGGCCGTGCGTCGGCTTGAAGCCGTAGACCCCGCAGTAGGCGGCTGGCCGGATCACGGACCCATTGGTCTGGCTGCCAAGGGCGAGCGGCACCATGCCGGCCGCGACCCCCGCGGCTGATCCGCTCGAGGAGCCGCCCGGCGTGTGCTCCGGGTTGTGCGGGTTGCGGGTCTTGCCGGGCGTATAGGTCGCGAGTTCGGTCGTCACCGTCTTGCCCATGATGACCGCGCCCGCAGCGCGCAGGGCGGCGACCACCGTTGCGTCCAGGTCGGGGATGCGGCCCGCGTGCAGCACAGTGCCGTCCTCGGTAGGCATGTCGCCGGTATCCATGATGTCCTTGATCCCTGCGGGCACGCCATGCAGGGGCCCCAGCGCCTCGCCTCTGCTCCGGCGCTCATCGAGCGATCGCGCCTGCTCGAGCGCGTGCTCCGGATCGAGGAAGGTCCAGGCCTGGACCCGCTCCTCGACCTCGCGCACCCGCGCAAGGCATGCCTCGATCAGCTCCTCGGAGCTGATCGATCCGTCCCGGATCGCGCGCGCCGCGTCCGTGACCGACAACCAGCTCAACTGCGACGGGTCCATGCGGGCCTACCTGCCGTAGAACACGCCCGGCAGCCAGAAGACGAGCTGCGGGAAGACGTAGATCGCCGCCATCGTCACGAACACCATCCCGAGGAACGGGAAGCAGCCCTTGAAAATGGTCCAGAGCTGGATGAAGGGCGGCGCGATTCCCTTCAGATAGTAGGCTGACATCGCCATCGGCGGCGTGAGAAAGGACGTCTGCAGGTTGAGCGCCACGAGGATGCCGAAGAACAGCGGATCGACGTTGAAATGCTTCAGCAGCGGCAGGAAGATCGGCACGAAGATGATGATGATCTCGCTCCACTCCAGCGGCCAGCCGAGCAGGAAAATGATGAACTGTGACATGAGCAGGAAGGTGATCGTGCCGAGATTCATCCCCAGCACGATTTCCCTGATCAGTCCCTCGCCGCCAAGGTACGAGAACACCGATGAGAACGTCCAGGAGCCGATGAAGAGAAAGCAGACCATGGCGGACGTGCGCGCGGTGAGATAGACCGCCTCCTGCAGGCGCCCCCAGGTGAGGGCACGATACCCGGCGGCGAGCACCAGGGCGCCGAACGCGCCCACCGAGGCCGCCTCGGTCGGTGTCGCCAGCCCGAACAGGATCGAGCCCAGCACCGCCAGGATCAGCAGCGCCAGCGGGAGGAACGCCTGCGCAAGGAGGATGAGGACTCGGCCCCAGGAGACATTCGCCTCCTCTCTGGGCAGTTTGGGCGCGAGCTTGGGCTTCACGATCGCGACAGCGATCACGTAGAGCACATAGAGCCCGGCGAGCAAGAAACCGGGGAGCATGGCCGCGGCATAGAGCTTCACAACGGAGACCGACGAGGTCGCGGAATACACGATCAGCATGATCGAGGGCGGAATGAGGATCCCCAGCGTGCCGCCGGCGCAAATCACGCCCGAGGAGAGCTTCTGATCGTAGCCGGCCTTCAGCATTGCCGGAAAGGCGAGGAGCCCCATCAGCGTGACCACCGCGCCCACGATGCCGGTGGCGGTGGCGAACAGCGCGCAGGTAAGCAGCGCAGCCACCGCCATCGCCCCCGGAACGTGGCGCAACGCCACCTGCAGGCTGTAGAAGAGCCGGTCGAGGATGTTGGAGCGCTCGATCACGTAGCCCATGAACAGGAACAGCGGGACGGCGACCAGCACGTCGTTGCTCATGACACTCCAGGTGTTCTGCGTGAGCAGATAGAACACCCGGTTGTCGAAGAACGCCTGGTCGGGCTGGAAATAGGCGTAGTAGCCGAACCCCACGCCGAGCGCCATGAGCGTGAACGCGATCGGGAAGCCGAGGAGGATGATGAGGATGAAGATCCCCAGCATCACCAGGGCGAGGGCCGGGTCGCTGATCACGACGCGCCTCCCTGCTGGCGCGCAGCGGCCTTCTGCTTCAGCACGCTTTCCAGCTCCTCCACGTCATGCAGCCGCTGCGGCCAGGCACCCTGCTTCAGGCACAGCGCGCAGCGCATGACCTCCGCCAGTCCCTGCAACGCCAGCAGCGCTGCGCCGAACGGGATCAGGAACTTCAGCTGCCAGATTGGCACGCCAGCGGGGCTGTTGACGCTCACTTCCCGGATCTTGAACGAGGCATAACCATAATCCCATCCCGCGATCACCAGCGCCAGCACGCCCGGAAAGAAGAACAGGACGTAGAGCACGAGCTCGACCGCGGCCTGCGTGCGCGGCCGCCACATGCGGTAGAAGACGTCGCCGCGCACGTGCCCGCCGCGCGAGAGCGTGTAGGCGCCCGCCATGAAGAACATCGCGCCGTACAGGAGGTAGCTCATGTCGAACGCCCAGCTCGTCGGATCGTTGAGCAGGTAGCGCATGAACACCTCGTAGCAGGTGCCGAACGTGAGGATAAGGATGCACCAGGCGAACGCGTGCCCGACCATCCTGGAGAGCTGATCGACCCCGTAGATGAAGCGGTTCATTCTGGATCACCCGTGCAGGCGCAAGAAAAATGGGGCGACGCCCTCAGGCGCCGCCCCAGTCGATGTCATATAAGTGGTTTGGCCGGTATCAGCTCGGGATCTTGGTCTTGAACACGTGCTCGTAGCCGAGCTTGTAGTCCGCCTCGTTCAGCCACACGTAAAACGCGACGCGCTTTGCCCACGCCCGCTGCGACTCGACCACCTTCTTGAAGAAGGGGTCTTCGTCCGAAAGCTTCTTCGTGAGCACGTCCCAGGCCTTGAGCTGCTCGACCATGATGCTTTGCGGCGTGCGCGTCACGCTGACCTTGTGCTTGGACATGAGAAGCTGCAGGTCCTTCGAGTAGTTGTCGAGCGCCGTCCAGTAGTTCGAGGAGTTCGCGGCCTCGGCGGAATAGCGCAGGATCGCCTGCAGGTCCTTGGGCAGCGCCTGGTACTTCTTCTTGTTGAAGACGATCTCGAAGAACTCCATCGCCTGGTGGTAGCTGCCCATCATGTAGTTCTTGATCACGTCCTGCGCGCCGAAGCGCATGTCGGAGGTCGGATTGTTGAACTCGAAGGCATCGATCACGCCGCGCTCTAGCGCGGGGACGATCTCGCCGCCCGGCAGCTGCGTGACTTTCACGCCCATCGACTGGAAGAGGTCGGCCGCGAGACCCACGGTGCGGTACTTGAGCCCCCTCAACTGCTTCGCGTCGGTGATGGGCTTCTTGAACCACCCGAACGGCTGGGTCGGCATCGGCATTGCGAAAAAGCCCACCACGTTGCCCAGTCCCAGCTTGGGGAGCAGCTCGTTGTAAAGTTCCAGTCCGCCGCCGCGGTAGATCCACCCGAGCGTCTGGTGCGCGTCGCAGCCGTTGATCGGCCCGGAGCCAAAGAGCGAGGCGACCTTGCTCTTGCCGTACCAGTACACCGGCACGCTGTGGGCAGCATCGAGCACGCCCTTGTTGGTCGCATCCATCACCTCGAAGGGCTTCACTACCGCGCCCCCGACGAGGAAGTCGATGCGCAGACGCCCGCCGGCCATTTCGTTCACGCGCTTGACGTATTCCTCGGCCATTTCGTTGAAGATGTCGGTTGCGCTCCACGCGCCCTGCATCTTGAAAACGATGGGGGTCTGCGCCACCGAGATCATCGGGAAGCCGGTAATGGCGGCGCCGGCCGCTGCCGCGCCGGCACCGGTCAGGAACTTGCGGCGGGATTTGGCAGCCTTTTGTTCGGGCTGCAGATTGTTGAAATTCTCCGTTGCCATCGCGTCCTCCGTCCTTGGTTATTGATCAGGAAAATTCACCATACCGCCACTGCACCGAAAAACAGCGTTTGGCCGGGTTGGCTTTATTCGATTTTTTACGATGCGGGATGGTCTACTACGGAGCAACAATCCTATACCCCGTCCCACTCGAAAGCAAGCTTACGCGCCGTTACACGGGAAACACCTGTCTCGCTCAGCTTAATCCCGATCCTGACCGGATCCTGACGGCGATATAGCCGGAACCGGCTAGTGCCGTTCCAACTTGTTGTGCCGCATCCACCATAACCATGTATCAATAACTTCTCTTTGTCTGAACAAGTTGGAACGGCACTAGACATAGTATGCGACCAGATAGGCAAGCAGCAGGATCATGACCCACAACGCCATGCTGCCGGTGGGCCACGTGCGCGCCAGCAAACCTTCGGGTCCGTGATGGTGATACAACGCGCGCCAACCCGACATCGACAACGCCATCAAGCGCCCGGCGAGGGCGATCCTGGCCCGGCTTGCGGCGTCGAGAGCTGCGTCTGCGACGCGGCGCCCCAGCCCGCGGTAGATCCAGTCGAAGTCGAGATTGACCGAACGCATTTCCGGCGGATAGATGCCGGTGCGCATCAGGACCGAAAACGCGAGTGCCGAGAAGAGAAGCAGCTGCAGCTGGGCAAGCACATGGGTCGCGGTGTAGGGCTCGTAATTGACCGGATAGGGAAGCAATGAATAGAGTGGCTGCGGATAGACGCCGATCCCGATACAGAGTGCCGCCGTAAGCGCCATCGCGACCAGCATGTTTGCCGGAGCTTCCGCGCAACGCTTGCCCGAATCATGCGCGAAGAAAGCAAAGTACGGAATCTTGATCCCTGAGTGGTGAAAGACGCCGGCCGACGCGAACAACAGCACGAGCCACGTGACGAAGTAGCCCTGCTCGGCGGTCGCGGTAAGGATCAACGCCTTGCTCACGAACCCACTGAACAGCGGAAACGCAGAGATCGAGGCCGCGCCGACGATGCAGAACCCGGCCGTCCAGGGCATCGACTTGTAGAGCCCTCCCAGGTCCGTTCCATTCACGGTCCCGACGCGGTGAAGTACCGCGCCCATCGACATGAAGAGCAGCGCCTTGTAAAGAATGTGCGAGAAGGCGTGCGCGGCCGTACCGTTCAGCGAGAGCTCGGTGCCGATGCCGATTCCAACCACCATGAACCCGAGCTGGTTGTTCAGGCTGTAGGAAAGCACCCGGCGAAGGTCGTTCTCGATTACGGCATAAAAGATCGGGAACGCGGTCATCGCCGCGCCGATCCAGATCAGCTCCTCGGTGCCCGCAAAGCCGCGGGCAAGCGCGTAAACGGCAAGCTTGGTGGTGAATGCCGACAGCCAGACCGTCCCGGTCACCGTCGCCTCGGGGTAGGCATCCTGCAGCCAGTTGTGCAGGAGCGGGAACGCGCATTTGATGCCGAAACCGATGAAGATGAGCATACCGCCGGGGCCGTCGAGCCCGATGTGCCCGAAGACGAGAGAGCCGGTCTCGTTGAGCTGCACGAGCGCACCCAGCATCAGCAGCACGCCCGAGGCGAGATGGATGATGAGATAGCGCAGCCCCGCGCGATACGAGCGTTCCGCGCCCCGCGCCCAGATCAGCACGACGGACGAGATCGCCGTCAACTCCCAGAACACGAAGAGAGTCAGCAGGTCCCCGGCAAAGACCGCGGATACGGCGCTGCCGCTGTAGACGAGCGCCGCCACCTGCTGCGCGGCGTCTTTCACGTGCAGGGCGTAGATCGTGGTGAGCCACGCCGCGATCATGAAGATGTAGCCGAAAAGCAGGCTCAGCCGGTCGACGCGCGCCATGACGAGCTCATGGCCAAGAAAGGCAAACGTGCCGTAGTTGCCATATGGCAACCACACGAGGTACGCCAGTCCCGCCAGCGGGAGCGCAAGGAGGTAGGCGCTGCGGGCGCGCCCGCGCAGCAGCGGCACCAGGATGCTGCCGAGGATCAGGATCAGGCCGGGGGAAAACTCAGCGGTCATAGTAGTCTTCCGGGCGCATCAGGATCCGGCGCAGCGCCTTGGCGGCAAGCACCAGTCCCACACACGCAACGAAACCGAACACCCCGTAGAAGCCGAACCAGTGCTCGATCGAGAACTCCCCGTGCATCTCGATCGCCGGCTCGATGAGCAGCAGCAGCCCGCACAGCACCCACACCGACCAGTAGACCTTGGTCACGTTCTCCTTGCGATCCAGCCAGTAGCGCTTTTCGCCGTTCATGCCAGCCTCGTCGTCAATCAGGATTTGGGCCCGATCCCGGCCAGTGCCTGGGCGAGCGCGAGCACCTCGCCGGGGAAGAAGAACAGCAGCAGCGTCCCGGCCGCCGAAATGCTGAGGGCGATCACCATCGGTGCCGGTGCCTCGCCGTGCGATTCATGGTGCGCATTCTCCGCCTCGCGCCGAAAAAATGCCGCGTAGACGACCGGCAGAAGGTACGCCGCACTCAGAAGCGTTCCCGCACATAGCACAGCCACCGCGAACCACTGGTGCGTGTCCAGAGCGCCCCGCAGCATGTACCACTTGCTCAGGACCCCTATGAAAGGAGGCAGGCCAATAATCGACAGCGTGCCCACGGTAAACGCGACCATCGTAATCGGCATGCGACGCCCGATGCCGTCGAGCTCGCTCACCTCGGTCTTGTGGGCCGCCGTATAGATCGCGCCCGCGGCGAAGAAGAGAGTGATCTTCCCGAACGCGTGCGCAACGATATGGAGAGCCGCCCCCAGAACCGAAAGCGGCGCGAGCAGAGCCGCCCCCAGCACCACGTAGGAGAGCTGGCTTATCGTCGAATACGCGAGCCGGCGCTTGAGGTTGTCCGATCGCAACGCCACGATGGAGGCCGCGATGATGGTGAAACCCGCGACGAACGGCAGCCATTCGACGCTCGCGAGGCCGGCGATCGCGTCGACGCCGAAGACGTAGACCACGACCTTGACCACGGAGAATACGCCCGCCTTCACCACCGCCACCGCGTGCAGCAGCGCGGAGACCGGCGTCGGCGCAACCATCGCCGCCGGCAGCCAGCGATGCACGGGCATCACCGCGGCCTTTCCGATCCCGAACACGTATAGCGCGAGAAGCAGCCCGATCGTCGCGCTGGAGGCGTGACCGCGCAGGATGCCGCCGGGCGCGAACTCGATGGTGCCCGCGATCATCCACGTCCAGATGATGGCGACCAGCAGGAACACGATCGACGTCCCCACCAGCAGGCCGATGTAGACCCGCCCCGCTCGCCGCGCCTCGTCGGTGCCGTGGTGCGTGACGAGCGGATAGGTGATCAGCGTAAGGCCCTCGTAGAAGAGGAACAGCGTGAACAGATTGCCGGCGAACGCGATGCCAATCGCGCTCGCCAGCGCCAGCGCAAAGCACACGTAGTAGCGCGTCTGATGCTCTTCCCGGTTGCCGCGCATGTAGCCGATGGAGTAGACGGAGGTGACGATCCACAGGCCCGAGGCGACGAGCGCGAAGAGCATGCCGAGCGGCTCGACGGTGAACGCGAGCTCGATGCCGGGCATGACGGTGGCGAGGTCGACGGCTGGACGTTCTCCGGCGATGACCGCCGGCGCAAGAGAGGCCACCAGGACAAACAGGAGGCCCGAGGTGGCGAGCGTCACGGCCTCGCGCAGATTAGGGGCGCGGTGCAAAGCCGCGATCAGCGCTGAACCGGCTACTGGCACGGCAAGCGCAGCGAGGATAGCGGTGTCCGGCGTCACTTCTGCACCTGGAGCAGGTCATGCGCCGCGGCTCCCGCGCCGCCGAGCGTCAAACTGGTGTCGATCCCGAAGTACACGCAGGCCAGCACCAGCAGCCATGCGGGCACCAGCATGCTCGCCGGCGGCTCCTTCAGTTGCCGCACCGCGCCGGCAGGCTCCCGGAAATAGGCTGCCTCGACGAAGCGCCAGACGTACGCCACCGCCAGCATGGAGCTCGCCACCACCGCAAACGCGAGCCACCACTCGCCCCGTTCGAGCGCCGCGAGGACGAGGTACCACTTGCTGACGAATCCCACGGTGGCCGGCACGCCGATCAGGCTCAGCCCGCCAATCACGATGCCAAACGAGGTGAGGGGCAGCGCCCGTCCGATGCCGCCGATCGCGTCCAGGCGAACCTCACCCAGCCGCAGCGCGATACCCCCGAGAAGCAGGAAGAGCGCACCCTTCGTGAGCGCGTGATTGAACAGATGAACGATGCCGGCCGTGAGCCCGGTCGCGGTATCGAAGCTCACGCCGAGCGTGATATAGCCGATCTGCGCGACGCTCGAGTAGGCAAACAGCCGCTTCAGGTTGTTCTGGAAGATCGCAATCGCCGAGGCGATGAACATTGCGGCCAGCGACAGCGCAAGCAGGATCTCGGTCATCGGCAACCGCTCGAACACCGCGCTGCCCCCGAACACCGTGAAGTAGTAGCGCAGCAGCACGTAGACCGACACCTTGGTGGCCGTCGCGGCGAGAAATGCAGTGACGACGGAGGGAGCGTAGGCGTAGGCGTTCGGCAGCCACAGATGCAGGGGGAAAAGCGCCAGCTTGAGCGAGATCCCGACGGTGATGAATGCCAGTGCGGCGAGCACCGGACGCTCGCCGCTCACCGCAGGGAGCCGCTGGGCCATGTCCGCGAGATTGAGCGTGCCGGTCTCGAGATAGAGCAGCGCGACACCGATCACGTAGCAGGTGGCGCCGATGGTCCCCATGATCAGGTACTGGTAGGCCGCCATCAGGCCGCGGCGATCGCGCCCGAGCGCGATCAGGACATAGGAAGCGAGCGAGGAGATTTCCAGGAACACGAACAGGTTGAATGCGTCGCCCGTGACCGTAATGCCAAGCAGCCCTGTCAGGCACAGCGCGTACATGGTGTAGAAGAGGTAGTGCCTGTCGCGCGGCACCTCGGCGCGCACGCTCTCGCGGCTGTAGACGATCACGACGGCCGCGATCAGCGACACCAGCACCGCGA
>Ga0256867_10001118_pt1 | contig 11132 bp, 12 predicted proteins | sample RVTome_15_FD_185939 | JGI IMG/M metagenome (GOLD analysis project Ga0256867, IMG submission 185939) | Soil microbial communities from uranium-contaminated site in the Upper Colorado River Basin, Wyoming, United States - RVT150D86 (HiSeq) ... | reverse complement strand
CGCGATCGCCTTCAGAGAGCGCGCGCAGCGAGATCTCGGCCCCCTCCCCCGCGTGCCGCACCGCGTTCGCCACGAGGTTGGTCAGCACCTGGAGGAGCCGCTCGGGGTCGGCCAGGACGAGGAGTCTCGGCTCCGCCTCCACGGAGGCGCGCCGCCGCTCCCCGGCCAGCCCGCGGACGAGCGCCTCCTGCATCAGCAGCTCGACCTCGACCGGGCTCGCCTCCAGGGACAGCCCCTCGTCGAGCCGCGCGAGCAGCAGGAGCTCCTCGACGATGCGGCGCATCCGGTCGATCTCGTCCATCGCCAGCGCGACCGACGCGCGATCGGCCTCGGCACCCAGCCGATCGCGGAGAAGCTCGAGCTGCCCCCGGACCACGGTGAGCGGCGTCCGCAGCTCGTGCGAGGCGTCGGCCACGAAGCGCTGCTGCGAGCTGAACGCCTCCTCGAGGCGCTCCAGCATCGCATCGAAGGACTCGGCCAGGCGGCCCACCTCGTCCCGCGGGCCCTCGCCGGCCACCCGCAGCGAGAGGTCGCCCGTCTCCTCGATCTCCTCGGTCCTCGTCGTCATGCGTCGCAGGGGTCGCAGGGTCCGGCGGACGGCGGCTCCGCCGAGCGCCGCGGCGAGAGCCAACCCGAGCCCGGTCGCCACGAGCATCCCTCGGATCAGCGCGTCCAGCGCCCCCTGGATGTCGGCGCGCGACCCCCCGACGACGAGGGTGCCCACCGTGCGATCCCGCAGGACGAGCGGGACGGTGAGCGCCCGGACCGGATCGCCTCCCGTCGTCTCGACCTCCCACCAGCGCGACGAGCGCGACGCCAGCAGCTCGGCCGGCAGCTCCGACACCGGGATGCCGCCGGCCGCCGACAGGACCGGGCCGACGGAGGTTCGGATCGCCGCGACCTCGGTCGAGGTGAAACCGTGGACGGCCAGCCAGCGCCGCGCCGCGCCCGGGAGGTCGGCGGCGCGCGCGACCTGCCGAGCCGGCCCCGCCTGGAACGACTCCACCGCGATCGACAGGCGCGAGTCGAGGCTCCGCAGCAGATGCACCCGGGTGAGGTGGAAGACGAGCGCCGCGACGACCAGCAGCACCGCCCCCGCGATCAGGACGTGGGTGAGGACGAGCCGTGCGGCAAGGGGGAGGGAGCCCTTAGTCGTCATCCCCGCTGCCCGGCCCCGAGGAGTCGTCGTCCTCGTCGTCACCTCCCCGGCCGCGCCCCCGGCCGCGCCCGGAGTCGTCGTCATCCTCCTCCACCTCGTGCTCCACCTCCTCGACGTCGTCGTCGTCGGTGGGCGTGGGGGTCGGACGCGGCGAGGACGTCGGGGCGGGCGCGGAGTCACCGACGAGGACGATGGCCTCGGGGGCCAGGGTCTCGGGCACGACGAAACGGGCCCCGTATACCACCCCGCCCAGGAACAGCAGGGCTCCCGCGAACGCGGCTATGGGGATCCTCATGCCCCCTCCTTCGGGCCGACGAAACGGTAGCCGGTCCCCCGGACCGTCTCGATGATCTCGCCGCCGAGCTTCCGGCGGAGCGCGGCCACGAACACCTCGACGACGTTCGAGCCGGGGTCGAAGTCCATCTCCCAGACCAGCCGGAGGAGCTGCTCCCGGGAGAGGACCTGGCCGCGATGTCTCATGAAGGCGGCGAGGAGGGAGAGCTCGCGCGCCGAGAGCGCGACTTCCCGGCCCTCGAGCACCGCACGGTGAGCGGCGAGATCCACGGTGAGCGCCCCGGCCTTCAGGACCCCCTCGCCGTCGTCCCGGTGGCGGAGGCGAGCGCGGATGCGCGCCGCGAGCTCCTCGACCGAGAACGGCTTCGTGACGTAGTCGTCGACGCCGGCGTCGAGGCCACCCACCTTCGAGCCGGTGTCGTCCAGCGCCGTCAGCGCGATCACGGGAACATCGGGCTTCAGGGCCTTCAGGCGGCCGAGCGCGTCGAGCCCCTGCTGCCCCGGGAGGATCAGGTCGAGCAGGATCAGGGCGATGTCGAGCTTCTCGGCGAGGTCGACCCCCGTCTCGGAGTCGGGCGCGCTGGTCACCACGAAGCCGCGCGCTCCGAGACCCTGCTCGACGATGTCCCGGATCCGCGCGTCGTCCTCGATGAGAAGCACGTGCGTGGCGCTCACCACCCACCCCCCGTCGATAAGCGTAGCGCCACCTCGACGCGGCGGCCCAGCGCCGCCGGCCAGCAGGCCTCGAGGACGCGGAACGGGCCCGTCGAGAGCTTGAGCATCGCGAGCCCCTCCCGCGGGCCCAGCCGCCGCTCGTCCAATCCGGCCCGGGCCGCGAGCGCCGGGCGCAGGATCGCCCGATAGGCGATCAGGCGACGGGCGGCGGAGGGCACGGCCATGGCCAGCGCGAGGAGATGGGCGGAGAAGTTCGCCGCGTCCATGGCGAGCTCGCCCGGGCCGACGTCGTCGAGGTCGACGAGGCCGAGCGAGAAGTCGTCGTCCACGAGGACCTGGTTCTCGTAGAGGTCGCCGTGCACCGTGCGGATCCCGGTCGCGCCCGAGGCGGCCCCCCGCTCCACGCGTTCCGCGACACGTGCGGCGTCCCCGGCCGCCTCGGGCGCGATCCGCTCGATGAGCGAGACGGTCGCCCACGCCTCGGCCGCCGGGTCCGGACGGCTCGCAGCGCCGCCAGTCTCCAGCGCACCGAGCAGACCGGCCACGCGCTCGGCGCTCGGAAGAGGGCCGCCGCAGAGCAGCAGATCCCGCAGAGACCGGCCGGGAAGCGCCGGGGCGAGCAGGAGACCCCCGGCCTCGACTCCGGTGGCGAGCCTCACACGCCGGCTGCGAACCTCCTCCATCACCTCCCGGGCCCGGCGGAGCTTTCGCTCGCGGAGTACCTTCCCGTACAGAACCTCCGCGGCCCGCCTTCCGCCGACGACGCGGTAGCGGAAGACCGCCCTCCGCCGCGGGCGGTACCGGAGCGCCTGCACGCTCACCGCGGCGGGGGCGCGCCTCCCCAGCAACGCGCGGACCGACCCCCCATCCGCGGCGGCGGGAAGCGCCGAGAGCGTAGGATCGTACGGGAATGCCCACACGAGGTATGGACCCTCGCGGCCCACGGGATCGGCGATCCCGAAGCGCTCGGCTAACCAGTCCGGAGCCGGAGACAGATCATTCCGCCGGGCGCGCACCTCTGCGCACATGATCAGCACCCGGCGGGCGCCGTCGGGCCCCCGAGCCTCGACCCGGTAGCGCACGAGGGCCTCGCGGCCGGGTCGGTACAGCGCCTGGACGGGCCGGGCGGCGGTCACGCGCCATCCCCTAGACTCGAGGAAGGATCCCACGGCGCGGGCGCCGGGGGCTCCCGTGAGCCCCTCGGCGCCCCGCAGCGCGTCGTCGCGCGGGATGCCAGGCTCAGGCATCATCCGCCCGGGCCGCTGTTCCCGTCCGGAGAGTCGGCCGAGTCGGTTCCTGAGGTGTCAGCCGACCCTGAGGTGTCAGCCGACCCCGAGGTGTCGGCGCTCCCCGAGGTGTCAGCCGACCCTGAGGTGTCAGCCGAACCCGAGGTGTCGACGGACGCGCCCCCGGTCCCGTCGTCCAGCGAGCCGTCCTGCGGACTCGGCGTGGCCACCGCAACGGGGCTGCCCTCGATGTCGAGGGTGGTCGCTCCGCCGGTGTCCCCGAGCTCCACGGGCCGGGGCGGCGCGTTCGTCCCCGCGGTCGCCATCCCCGCGGCCGCGCCGATCCCGATCGCAGAGCCTCCCGCGACCAGCTTCCACAGCTTTCCCTTCCGCATCCTGACCTCCTTCGGTCGGCAACGTATCCATCCTCGACGGGCCGCCTGAGCCGGCCCTGAGGCGCGCCTGAAGGTTCCTTCAGGTTCGGGGAGTTGACCGGGCGACGGGGCGGGACCTATCGTCAGCGCGGATGGCGACGACGCCCGAGGAGGGGTTCCGGGCCCTCCCTTCCCACTACGACCACTGCTTCGGCTGCGGCCGGGAGCACCCCACCGGCTTGCACCTCCTGATGGAGGGCGGCGGCCGTGAGGTCCGCGGATCGTTCACCGTCACCGAGCATCATCAGGGCGCGCCCATGCTGGCCCACGGCGGCGTGATCGCCGCCGCGATGGACGAGGGGATGGGCTACCTCCTCTACCTGCTCCGCACGCCCGCGGTCACCGGCCACCTCGAGGTCGACTACCGCGCGCCGGTCCCCGTCGGAGCGACGCTGGAGCTCCGCGGCGCGCTCGAGGACGTACGGGGACGGAAGATCCATGCGCGGATGACGGGGCACATCGGGGAGACTCTGGCCGTTGAGGCGCGCGCGATCTACGTCGAGGTCGCTCTGGAGCACTTCCAGCCGGGACGCGGGTTCGACGCGCCGTACAACCCGTAGGAAAAAGGAGCGGACGGCGACCCGGGGGACCCGACTCGGGCCGCCGTCACGCACCATGGCCCCCGACGAGCGCCGGGGAGCTTACGGCTCTGGTATCGGCAGGTACAGCATCTGCGTTAACGTTGGGAGGCGATTTTTCCGGTAGCCTGGCCGGGCCCTGGAGGGAAGACACCGCCGATCGCGCCGTCCCATCGGCCCAATCGTGGGGTCGGTGCTCGCGCTCGCCGTCGTCGCCTCGGCGGCGGCCGCCGCCTGGATCTACCGAGCGGAGCTCCTCGATCTGTTCGGCCTGGGACCCGAGCCGGCCGCGGTCGGCCCCTCCCCCGGCCCCACGATCTCGCCGGAGCCGGATCCGTCGCCCACGCCGCCCCCGAAGGGTCGCCTGGTGATCCACGGCACCGGCGACGTCAACCTCGACCCCTCGTACATCCCAAACCTCCGGGCGAACGGGTACGGCTACGCCTGGTCGGGGCTCGGGGGGCTCTTCCGGGAAGACGACCTCACCGTCATCAACCTCGAGTGCGCCGTCTCGGACCTCGGGTCCCCGATCCCGAAGGAGTTCAACTTCCGGTGCGACCCGGGGGCGCTGCCGTTCGCTCGGCGGGCGGGCGTGGACGTCGCCAACCTCGCGAACAACCACAGCGGCGACTTCGGGTCCGAGGCGCTGCTGGACTCCCGTCGTCGGCTGCGCGAGGCCGGGATCGCGCCCGTCGGCGTGGGGAGGAACGAGGCTCAGGCCGCCAACCCCGTGATCGTCGAGGCGAAGGGTTGGCGGATCGCCGTGCTGGGGTTCGGGGGGGTGGTCCCCGCGCCCGACTGGATCGCCGGGGAGTCCTCGCCGGGCATGGCCGACGGCGACACGATCGAGTCGATGACCCGCGCGGTCCGGACGGCCAAGCGACGGGCCGACCTCGTGATCGTGACCATCCACTGGGGAGCCGAGCTCGAGACCACCCCGTCGCCCGACGACGTCGAGCGCGCCCACGCGATGATCGACGCCGGTGCCGACGCGATCTTCGGGCACCACGCCCACCGGCTCCAGCCCCTCGAGCACTACAAGGGGAAACCGATCGCCTACGGCCTCGGGAACTTCGTGTGGCCGAACTTCTCGGTCGAGGGCTCGACGACGGCGGTGGCCCGGGTCGTGGTCACGCCCGAGGGGCAGGTCCGGGGCCGCCTCCTCCCGGCGTTCATCGAGGACGCCGGGAGGCCCGTCCTCGTGGATTGACCCGAGGCCACCCCCTCGGGCGGGCGGTGGCATCATGGGGCTCGTGAGCAAACAGCTGATCCTGTTGGTGGACGACGACGAGCGCCTCCGCGAGATCGTGGGGATGGCGCTCGAGGGCGAGGGCTACCGCGTCCAACCGGCCGGCTCCGCCGAGGAGGCCACAGAGCTCCTCGAGCAGGAGGACCCCGACCTCCTGATCCTCGACGTCATGCTGCCCGGGCAGGACGGCTTCGAGCTCTGCCGGGCGGTCCGCACCCGCTCCCCCCTCCCGATCCTGATGCTCACCGCGAAGACCGACACCGTGGACGTCGTTGTCGGCCTCGAGTCGGGGGCCGACGACTACGTCACCAAGCCCTTCGTCACGAAGGAGCTTGTGGCGCGGATCCGGGCGCTGCTCCGACGCTCGCGCGGCCCCGAGGACGGGGACGGGCAGCGACGCATCGCCGTCGGGGATCTCGAGATCCTCCCCGACGCCGCCAGCGTCACCAAGCGAGACGAGCCGGTCCACCTCACGAAGACCGAGTTCCGGCTCCTCACCACGATGGCCTCGCGGCCGAACCAGGTCTTCACCCGGGAGATGCTGTTGAGCCAGGTGTGGGAGTACGACTACTTTGGCGACTCGAGGATCGTGGACGTGCACATCCGGCGCCTGCGATCGAAGATCGAGGACGATCCCCGGCGGCCGGCCGTCGTGCAGACCGTCCGCGGCATCGGCTACAAGGTGGTGGGCTGATGGCGAGGCGGCGGCGTGGGCTGCGGAGGCGGATCATGCTCGCGTTCATCGGCGGCGCCCTGCTGGTCTCGGTGCTCGTCGCCGGCAGCACCTACTACCTGGCCGACCGCTACCTCGTGAGCCAGCGGATCGAGGCCGCGACGGAGCAATCGTTCTCGAACATCCGCCTCGCCGTCCGCTACGTGGAGCCGGAGCAGGCCTCGCTCGCGGAGCTGGTGGGCCTGCTCGAGGCGCGCGGGACGTTCGACGTGCTGCTGACCAAGGGCGAGCAGTGGTTCCCCTCGTCGATCTCGATCACGCCCGGGTCGGTGCCCGACGCGCTGCTCGAGGAGGTGCGCCGGGGCGAGGTCGCCTACCACTTCCGCCGGGACGAGTCGCACCTCGTGTTCGGGTCGCCGATCCCCGGCTCCGACATCACAGCGTTCTTCTTCTTCCCGGTCCACGAGGTCGCCGAGGCCCTGGCCCTGCTCTGGAAGGTGCTGCTCGCCGTCTCCGTGGGCGCGGTCATGCTCGCGGCGATCGTGGCGGTCCGGGTGAGCCGCCACGTCGTGCATCCCGTCCGCCTGGCGAGCGACGCCGCGCGGCGCGTGGCCGAGGGGCTCCTCGCCACTCGCCTCCCCGTCGCGGAGCGCGACGAGATCGGGACGATGGCGCACTCCTTCAACGAGATGGCCGCCGCCCTCGAGGAGCGGATCGCGCGCGAGCGACGCTTCGTCGGGGACGTCTCCCACGAGCTTCGCACCCCGCTGACGACGCTTCGGGCCTCCGCCGACTACCTGCTGGAGCGCGCCGAGGAGCTCCCCGAGGCGCACGGACGGGCCGTGGAGCTCCTCTCCGCCGACCTCGACTACCTCCGGCGCCTCGTGGACGACCTCCTCGACATCTCACGCCTCGAGTCGGGGCCCGTCAACCTCTCGCTGGAGCGGCTCAACGTGGGCGACCTCGTTCGGGAGGTCGTCGCCCGGCGGTCCCGCTCGGCCGACGGCGAGGTGCGCGTCGAGGTGGAGGGCGCGGGCGACGACCTGACGACCCTGGCCGACAAGCGGCGCCTCGAGCGCGTCGTGGGGAACCTCGTCGACAACGCCCTCACCCACGGACGGCTGCCGGTCACGGTGCGGGTCGCCTCCGCGAACGGCACGATCAGGCTGGCGGTCGAGGACCGGGGTCCGGGCATCGGGGGGCGGGACCTCCCGCGGATCTTCGACCGCTTCTACAAGGCCGATCCCTCGCGTCCGCGCCTCGACGGGCGGGGCTCGGGCCTGGGGCTCGCGATCGCCCAGGAGAACGCCCGGCTCCACGGAGGGGAGATCGACGTCGAGAGCATCCCGGGCGCGGGGGCGACCTTCGTCTTCCGGCTCCCCCGGATCTCCGAGGAGGGCGGGTGAGGCGCGCCGCGGTCCTCGCGCTCGCGCTCGCGGCCTGCGGCGGTCCGGCCGTGACCGTGCTCTCGGACCCCGAGCTTCCGCAGGACGTCTACGGTTCGCCCCCGCCCGAGAGCCTCACCGAGCTCCCGGACAACGCGACCGTGTACCTGGTGCACCAAGGGCGCCTGATCGCCGTGCCTCGCCAGCTCCCTTCCGAGGCCCCGTCGCTCCCCGTCGCCGCCGTCGACGCCCTGCTCCAGGGACGCTCGGGTATCTGGAGGACGGCGATCCCCGAAGGGACCCGCGTGCTCTCGGTGGAGCTCGACGGCGTCGTGGCCACCGTCAACCTCTCCGACGAGTTCGAGCGCAGCGCCCCCGGGAGCCGCCTGGCGCTCCGGGTGGCGCAGGTCGTGTTCACCCTCACCGAGACGCCGCAGGTGGGAGCGGTGCGGTTCGAGATCGAAGGGAGCCCCACGGCCGTGGCGCTGGCCCGCGAAGAGGTGGTGGAGCGTCCGGTCACCCGCGCGGACTACGAGAGGTACGCGCCCCCTGAGGAACCCGACGAAGGGGACCCAACCGGCGCAGAGGCCCCGTCCTCCTGAGGCATCGTCACAGAACCGTCATATCTCCGTTATCCGAAAGACATGGGCCGGGGGCATCCTCTGGAGCGTGCAGGATCGAGCGCTCGTCCCCACCCCCTCCCCGGGGGGCGTCTCCGATCCCGGCCTCGCGCCGGGTCGTCGGACGAGCGCGCACGATCCGCCCCGGCACGACCGAGGAGCCGGAGCACATCCCAGATCGGCCCTCCTCCGGCGGCAGGAGGTCTCGTGAGCGAGACCCGCCTCCCTTCGGGGGATCCCCTCTCTACCCGTACCCGGCCGGAGGAGGGCACCTGGGAGATCCGGGTCGTGGACGACGACCTCGGGATCACGCTCTTCGACGACGACGCGGTGCTCCTCGAGGACAGCGACCTCAGCCGGTCGTCAGCCGACCCCGAAACACCCTCGCCGCGCCCAGGGTGAGGTCCCGGGTCTCCACGTCCACGAGCCCCAGCTCGCGCATCATGTCCAAGATGGCGTCCGGCTCGGGCAGGTAGGCGATCGAGCGGGCCAGGAACCGGTGCGCCTCACCCTGTCCGAACGCCGCCCCGATCCGAGGGACCGCGCCGCGGAACCACAGGTCGAACCCGGCGCGCAGCGGCTGGCGGCGCGGCCGCCCCACCTCAAGGATCGCCACGCCTCCTCCGGGCCTGGTCACCCGAACCATCTCGGCGACGCACGCGCGCTGGTCGGCCACGTCTCTGAGGGCGAACGCGCTGACGGCCGCGTGGAAGACGCCGTCGCCGAAGGGGAGCCGGAGCGCGTCGCCGAGCACCCGATGGCCGGTGGCGCGGGCGAGCATCGCCGATGTGAAGTCCACGCCGACCGCGAGGCCCTCGGCTCCGATCATCTCCCGCACGGCCACCAGCGAGGCGCCGGTGCCGGCACAGACGTCCACGACCCGGTGGCCCCGGCGGATCCCGGCGGCGCGCACCATCGCCCGACGCCATCGCGCGACCTGCCCGAGCGTGAGGACGCCGTTCAGCCGGTCGTAGTCGGGGGCGAGGTCGGTGAACATCCTCCGGATCGACCCCGGGCGGTCGGGACGGATGTCATGGTCCCTCGGGGACACGCCATAGCCTAGCGTGTACGCTCGGCCGCGTGCAGCGAGCCGCCCTGTCGATCCTCCTCGGCGCCCTCCTCGCGACTTCGGTGGCCCCCGCGGGAGGCCGGTCCTCGGAGGTGCGATGGGTCACCTACGTCCGCGCCGACCGGACCGGGTCGGGCTCTCTCGTGGCCGTCCGATCGGACGGCCGAGGCGACCGCACGCTGCTCCGGTCCGGGGTCGTCGACGCCGACGCGGGTGGGGCGGGGGTCGTCTTCGCGCTCGTCCGCGAGGATGAGACGACCGCCCTGGTCCGGGTCCAGATCAGAGGCGCCGCCCCGGACGCGCCCCTGGCCCGAGGCACGCTGGCCGGTATCGCGGCGACCCACGACCGCGTCGCGGTCGAGCGCATCGTGGAGTCCCGGGCCAGCGTGCCGCGCCACCTCCGCGGCGCGGTGGAGGAGCTCACCGCCGCCACGATCACCGTCCTGGCCCCGCGGCGCAGACCCCCCGGCACCACCCACACGGTGGCGAGCGCCGCCGGGCGCAGCTACGAGCTCCGCTTCACGAACGACCCCGGGGGCGTGCTCTCCCACGCCGAGCAGGTCAACGTCTTCGTGAGCGCCGCCCCTCGCGGCCCCGGCGTGCTCCCGGGCGCCCTGACCGTGGAGGTACGCGGGACCGAGGGGTCGTTCTCGTGCGGCGCGTCGGCGTGCTTCCTCGACTGGAGGGAGGGGCCGAGCTACGCGGTGGGAGAGTTCGGGCGTCCCGAGGACGCGACCGACTTCGCGGAATCCCTCCGACCGATGGAGGAGCTGGCGGGGCCGTTCTGGCGCGAGGGCGCCGACTTCCCGGCGCCGCAGCTCGTGATGCTCGACGACCGGAACGAGACCCTCCTGGAGTCGGTGGAGGGCTTCTGCGAGTGCTCCTTCCGACCCGTGGACTGGGACGTGGCCGGCGACCGCCTGCTGGTCGTCACCAGGGCCGAGGGATTCTTCACGCTCACCGAGTACGGGCCGGGAGGGACCGAGATCCTGCACGAGGCCGCCGGCGAGGCGATCCTCGACGCCTCCTACACCTCCGCCGGCGTGGCGCTTATCGAGTCGCCCGGCGTCCGCACCCCCGGAGACGTGCGCACCCTGGACGGCGAGACGATGGCACGGGACGCGCTCTCCTTCGACGTGGAGGGGTCGATCCTGGCGCTGGCCCGTGCGGACGGCAGCGTCGTCGTCCGAGACCTCGACACAGGGCGCGAGCGGGTGGTCGGGACGGGGGGAGCCTCGGTCAGCGTGAGCCCCCAGAGGATCGCCGCAGCGGACGGGGACGGGCTCCCGCTCCCTCCGGTCGGGGTCGTCGCCGCCGGGGTGGCGGCTCTCGTGCTCCTCGGTGGGGTGACGATCCTGCTGGTTCGGCGGCGCGGGTGAGCCTCAGAACCTCCCGCTGCGCCCGGCGAGCTGCACGAGTCGCCGGTTGACCGCGTCGAGCACGGCACGGGCGCCGGTCCAGTCGGGCTGGTCGCGACGCTCCAGGACGGCGCCGACGAACCGCTCGCCCTCCATGCGGACCTCCGAGATCAGGACGTCGACGCCCTCCTTCGTGGTGGCGACGTACAGCCCCTCGATCACGACGTCGGTGTCAAGAAGGGGCCGCAGGGCGTCGGCCACCGCCTGCGCGGCCGCGAAATAGCGCCCCGCGCGCGTCGCGCGACCGTGACCCCGCCCACGGATCTCCCGCTCGTTCCACGCGACGCGGACGTCCGCGGTCGCCTCCCCGTTCCCGCTGAGGGCCACGTCGATCAGGCGGATCCGCGGCTCC
>Ga0256867_10001117_pt1 | contig 11134 bp, 9 predicted proteins | sample RVTome_15_FD_185939 | JGI IMG/M metagenome (GOLD analysis project Ga0256867, IMG submission 185939) | Soil microbial communities from uranium-contaminated site in the Upper Colorado River Basin, Wyoming, United States - RVT150D86 (HiSeq) ... | reverse complement strand
CCGGGTCCGGCTACACCAAGGGCTGGGACTCGATCACTGCGGTCGACCTCGACGGTGACCGGCAAGACGAGATGTTCTTCTACCGCGAAGACGGCCTCTTCCGCTACTACAACGTGCAGCCCGACGGGAGCCTGCCTTCGCCGATGTTGGCCGGCAGCGGATACACCAAGGGATGGTCTGCGATAACTGCAGTCGATCTGCAGGGAGACGGTGAGGACGAGATGTTCTTCTACCGCGAAGACGGTCTCTTCCGCTACTACAACGTGAACGCCAACGGCTCGATCGGGTCCCCGATCCTGGCCGGGTCCGGCTACACCGCCGGATGGGACTCGATCACAGCCGTCGATCTCAACGGCTGAGCCGACACAGTCTCGCTTTGTGTGGGTTCAGGTATCAGACTGATCCGACATGACCACGGTCGTGAATGTCGTCGGCGCCCGCCCTCAGTTCATCAAGGCGGGCCCGGTAAGCAAGGCGTTGGCCGAAGCAGCGGTCGTAGAGCTGTTGGTCCACACCGGACAGCACTACGACCCACTCATGTCCGAGCACATCATGGCCGACATCGGGCTGAGAGTGCCCGACGTCAACCTCGGAGTCGGCTCCGGGAGCCACGGAGTGCAGACTGCCAGGATCCTCGAGGGTCTCGAATCGTTTCTGATGACTCGGGACGTGGACGCGGTGTTGACCTATGGGGACACCAACTCGACGCTGGCTGCAGCGCTGGCATCGACCAAGCTGGGCATCTTCACCGCCCACGTAGAGGCGGGGTTGAGATCGTTCAACCGCCGCATGCCAGAGGAGCTCAACCGGGTGGTGACCGATCATCTCAGCGACTTGTTGTTCGCCCCTACCGAGAATGCCATGAGACATCTCGCCCGGGAAGGTCTCGAATCGAAGGCAACTCTGACCGGTGATGTGATGGTCGACGCACTCGAGTCGATCGACTTCGACCAGGTGGACGTCCCGGAGTGGGCCACAGGCGAGTTCTACGCCGCCACCGTGCACCGGGCGGAGAACACCGATGACACCAGCCGCCTCCAGGCCATAATCCGCTCACTAGACCTGCTCGACCACCCGGTGCACCTGATGGCGCACCCACGTCTCCAGCGCAGGTTGGAGGAACTCGGTCTCGAACCGGAGCGAGATGCTTTGCACATCCATGAGCCGCTCTCCTATGCCGAGATGCTGGCGACCGTGCGGGTCAGCCGGGGTCTGTTCACCGACTCCGGCGGCCTCCAAAAAGAGGCGTACATACTCCGGGTCCCATGTGTCACCATCCGCGGGGAGACGGAGTGGCCCGAGACACTGGAGGGCTCTTGGAATGTCCTGGCCGAACCGGACCAGGACCTGACTCAGCTCACCAGCCGGGACCTCTCTCCGAGCCAGGTGGAGCCGTTCGGGGACGGAAACTCGGCCGGCCGGGTGGTCAAACACCTCCTCAACCATCTCTGATCTCACGATCGGCTGAGGATTCGGCTCGGCAACAGTTAGAATCGAGCTTCCTCCACTCAGTGCCACCCTGCCACGCGCAATGACTACACCCGACAGCCCAACGATCTCGCGACGTGCGACGAGAACAGGCCTCCCCCAGCTGGGCCACTATCTCGCCGAGGCCTATCGCTATCGGACATTCGCCCTCTTTTGGTCGAAGGCCGACATCAAAGCACGCAACTTCGAGACGGTCCTGGGTCGTCTATGGCACTTCCTCAACCCGTTCCTGTTCGGCCTCATCTATTTCGTCTTCGTCGGGATCCTCTCAGGCGGGGGGTTCTCCAATACCAACCGGTTGGCGTTCATCGTGGGCAACCTCTACGTCTGGACTTTCTTCAGCACGATCATCAATACGGGAGTGGGCAGCGTTCAGGGAGGTGCCGGGGGTATTACCGCTCAGTCGGCCATCCCCCGGGTGGTATTGCCCTTTGCCTCGACACTCACCGCGGGCAATCTCTTTCTCCGCTCCTTGATCGCCTATGTCCCACTGCATGTCGTTGCGTCCCGTGGCCTGCATTGGGAGATGCTCTGGCTGCCCTTCTTGTTTCTGATGACCGGACTGTTCGGGCTTGGCCTGGCTCTTCTGCTCGCCGTGGCCAACGTCTACTTCAGAGACGTCTCACGACTGCTCCCCCACTTCTTGCGGCTGTGGCTGTATCTGTCCCCGGCGATCTGGGCGTACACCCGGGTGATCGGTGACGGTTGGCCCGTGGAGACGCTGGCCCGACTCAACCCGATGTACTCCGGGATGACGGCGTGGACGATCGCCTTCGGTGGACCGCTGGCACCTGGTGATCCCAGCATGGTTGGCTCGATCCTCGTATTCAGTGCATGGGCGGTGGGCACGCTGTTGGTCGGGTTCTTCACTTTCATCTCGAGGGAGGATGAGTTTGCAGTCCGGAACTGACGCGATACGGATCTCCGACCTGTCCGTGTCCTACTCGGCCGTGGTCGAGGAGACTCGGGAGACCAGGGGCCGCCGCCTGGGCCGTCGAACCCGGAAACGGGACATCCAGGCCTTGAAAGAGGTCAGCTTCAACGTGCCCGCCGGCGAGGCGATGGGGCTGATCGGCGGAAACGGGGCGGGCAAGTCGACACTTCTCAAGACGATTGCTGGTGTGCTGAAGCCCTCGGACGGCCAGGTCGACCTCTGGGGCCGCCCCCACCTCCTCGCTCCGGGCATGGGGTTCAACTCCAAGCTCTCCGGGCGGGAGAACGTGGTCCTCGGTGGGCTCGCAGCCGGCATGCCCATCGACGAGGTGAGGGAGAAGCAGGATTCGATCATCGAATTCGCCGACATCGGAGGTTTCATCGACCTGCCCACCACGACCTACTCATCAGGTATGTTCAGCCGGCTCGCCTTCGCGGTGGCGACCCATGTCAACCCTGAGATCTTACTGATCGACGAGGCCCTGTCGGCGGGTGATGCGGCCTTCCGGGACAAGGCGGTGAGCAAGGTCAAGGAGATGTGCCACCAGGCCCAGACCATCGTCGTCGTCTCCCATTCGTCGGCATTGGTGTCCGAGATGGCCACTCATGCCGTCTGGCTGCATCGAGGTCGGGTGAAGATGGTCGGAGAGGTTCGGGCCGTTGCGGACTCCTACATCGAGTTCCAAGCCAAGGAGCGGGAGACGGCCCAATACGATCGAAGCATCGCAGACCGTCGATGAAGCCCCATCTGGTCTATATCGCCTTCTGGTACCCGCCTTCGCGAGCATCCGGTGTCTACCGGGCTCTCGCCACCACCCAGGCGTTCGTCGACGCGGGCTGGGACGTGACGGTGATCACGACCACGGAGGAGTTCTTGGAAGACGAGATCGGGTCTACCGACGAGTCGCTGGTCAGCCTGATCCCCGCTGACGTCGACGTGGTGAGGGTCCCCTTCTCATTCGGCCCCCGTCCCGAAGTGGACGTCCGCTCGTTGGGATGGTGGAGGGCGAACTATCCGTCGGTCTGGACCGTGCTGCAGAGAAAGATGGGGCCGGTGCGCACCGCCGGGGCGGTGTTGCGCGGCGCTGCTCCCGAAGCCCACCAGTTCACCGACAACTATGTCTCGTGGATCGATCCGGTGGTCAAGGCCGCCCTGAAGATCGACTCCGTCAGGCCGGTGGACCATGTTCTGGCCACGGGCAACCCCTTTTCGGCGTTCGAGGCCGCCCGTTTGATCGGCGGTCTGATCGGCTCCCCCTTCTCGCTCGACTACCGCGATCCGTGGACGATCGATGTGTTCACCGGCAATATCGAGCATGCGGATCGGGCGACGACAGAGGTCGAGCGACGCATCATCGACGAAGCTGCGCTCTGTTTCCACGTCAATCCAGCCATAGCCGACACCTACCGGGCGAAGTATCCGGCCAACAGTCAGAAGCACCGGGTCGTCTACAACGGTTACGACGCAGTCAGCATCCCAGAGCTCCCCGTGGGGCCGTCCCGTGGCCCGCTCCGCTTCGGCATCCTGGGAACCGTGAATGACAAGTGGCCGCTCGAGCCGATATTCGATGCGTGGATCGGCACACGTCCCGAGTTGCCCGAGGGGAGCACCCTCGTCCTTGGCGGGTATCTCGGGTACTTCGCCCGCTCCCAAGACCTGCTCGAGGCCTACCTGCCTGATGAGGCTATGGGTTTCAGCTACCTCGGGCCGGTGCCCAAGGCCGAGGTAGCCCAGTTCTATTCATCGCTGGACGTCGTCGTCCTGCCCGTTCCCGGTGGCCCGATGGTGACCAGTGGGAAGGTCTTCGAAGCCCTCGCTTTGGGCAAGCCCGTGGTCTGTGTTCAAGCAGAGGGCGGCGGAGCTCGAGTGCTGCTCGACAAAAACCCACTCGGCTTCGGGGCCGAACCGGACACGGCCTCGGTCCGCGCGGCTCTGATCGGGGCGGCTTCGGCGGCTCGGTCGCTCGACCCCGACATCTCGAACGCGATGCGGGCCGAAGCGCTGAAGTATGAGCGACACCGAGCGATCGGCGAGATGGTCAGTGCAGTGGCCGGGCTGAGGAGCCAGGTCCAGGCCGTATGACGACTGCGCTATGCGGTAGTGGCGACTTGAACGCCGAGCTCGTTGGCGATCCTTGGGTTCTCGTCTTCGGTGGGGTCACCAGGCAGGGCAACCGGAGGGCGCGCCGTGCCTGTGCCCGGGCGCTGGAGGCCGGAGCCAACGTGGTGTGGTTCGACGGGTTCGCGGAGACCTTCCCCGGCTCGTCCCAACGTGTGCCACTCGATCATGTCGCGTCGGAGGCCAGCGTGTTCATCGTCGAGTACGAAGAGGCCGAGGCCCGCACCCTCTCCGGCCGTCTCCGTGCCGGAGGTGGATTACAGAGACGACGCAGCACCCGCTGGATCTGGCAATACCTCACACGTCGCCTGAGCATGGTCTTGAGGCCCCGCGCAGGGTGGCTCGCCGTGCGGAGAGACGTCGCCGCCCTGAAGTCTCGTGCCCAGCCGATCGCCATCGTCTACGGCGACGCCTACGCCCTGACCAGCGCATGGCATGCCGGGCGGATCTGGCCCTCGCCGCCGATCGGGCTCGACTTCGAGAGCACATGAGAGTCCGGGTCGTCTCACCCTGGTACCCCGACTACGCATCGGCCTACTCAGGGGTCTTCGTCGAGAAGCAGGTCGCCGCCTTGCGTGAGATCGGACACGACGTGTTCGTCGACGTCCCTCACATATTCCCAGCTCCCCCGGGCCCCCTCCCCAAAGCGGTCACAGAGGCGATGCGATCTCTCGCCAGGCGATCCCTCGATGCCATGTACGCCTCGTCCGATGGAGTCACCTATGTGCCCACCCCGGTGCCTTCGCGTGGAGGCCACATGGGACGAGCCGAGGCCATGGCAGGCGCCCTCGGCATGTTCGAGGAGTTCCGACCTGAGGCGGCGAACCTGGTTCATGCCCATTTGGGGATGCCGACGGGGTGGGCGCTGGCACGAACCATCGGAGACCGACCACTGGTCGTGACCGAACATCAGTCGACCATCGCTTCGGTATTGGCCGAGCCGAGATCGGCGCATGGCTACCGCGAGGTCCTGCACCGGGCAGATGCCTTCGTCTGCGTCTCCGACAACTTGCGCACCCAGATCGCCGACGCCCTGGGGAACTGGGTGGACGAACGTATCGAGATCGTTCCGAACATCGTTGATCTGACCGGTATCACCTTCGTCGAGCGTCCCGATCCGGCATTCCAGTCATGGATCTACGTTGGTGGGCTGGTTGCGCACAAAGGGGTGCAGACGCTGATGAAGGCCTTCGCGAAGTATGTCACCGACTACGACCCGCATGCGACTCTGACCCTGGTCGGTGACGGGCCGCTGAGGAAGTGGATCGAGACATTTGCCGCGTCCAAGGGCCTCGGCCGATCCGTGGAGCTCGCCGGCCCGGTAGAGCACGTTCAACTTGGCCACTATTTGGGAAAAGCAGACCTCATGGTCCATCTCAGCCCCGCAGAGACCTTTGGAATAGCCCCACTCGAGGCGATTGGCGCCGGCCTGCCGGTCGTCTCCCTCAGGAACAACGGCGCCCTCGACAACTGGGGTGACATCGAGGGCCAATGTGGGTCGCTGCTCGACCTGTCGTCCGGGCCGGAGCAGGTGGCCGAGGCCGTGGTCCAGTTTCGGGATGCAACCGACCGGCTCGACCCGGTCTATGGCCGACGCGTCGTCGAGGAGCGTTTCTCGGCTCCCGTGGTGGCCCGTCGGCTCTCGGACATCTACGAGAGAGTCGCCGCATGAAACAGGTGGCCGTCATCTCACAGACTCTTCGGCTGAGCCACTGCCAGGCCTATCTGAATCAGGAGCAGGCCTCCGAGTCGGTGATCCTGACCGCTGATCCGAGCTCGTTCACCGGCCTGCAACTCCGCTCGCCGGTGAGGGTGGTCCCGGTCAGCCCTCCCCCGGAGTTGTTGCCGACGACCCGGTTGGTGACCGGACGCCTGTTCAGAAAGCTGGTCGTTCGGGCGAGATCGGGATCCCGATTTGGCAGGTGGCTGGAAAGGGCGGCCCGAAAGCTGGTTTGGCGGCTCCGCTATCTAGACCGGATGGTGGTCATCAAGCGCCGGCAGAGACCAAGAGCGATCGACTCGAAGTCGTTTCAGGACTCCGCTCTGTTCCAGGAGCTGAGCGCCGAGCACAATGAGGCGTCGATCGATCGGATCGTGGTGTTCGATGTCTTCGACCTGCCGGTCGTGCTCGAGTTCGCCGAGCGTCACGACATCCACGTTGCAGTCAGATGAGGATGAACCGACATTTCCGGAGCCTGATCGTGTCTGGCATCGTCCTGTCGTTGCTGGCTTCGGCGTGCTCGGTCACCCCCGGCGTGCCAGATGTGGTCGACGAGACCCGGGTGAACTCCTATCAGATCGAGTCGGGGCTCGACCCGATGGAGTTGTTCGACAGGCCACCCCCTGAGGGTTGGGCCCCGGTCATGAGCGAGGAGCGGCTGGGTTTGAGGCTTCCCTACGACTGGCCGGACCGGTACCGCTTGGTTTTCGGGCAGTTCTTCAACCCCTGGACCTATCGTCAGAATGTCGGTGCCCTCTGCGGCTATGCGACCACCCACGGCCGAGGTGAGACCCTCGACTCATTGGCGGATGAGCTGTTCGACCACATGCTCGCCCACACCGTGCGGGACCGCGGAGCGCGCTTCGTCACCTACTCCTTCGAGTACTGGCGGGAGGAGGGAACGCTGGCGCCGGGGTGGACCAGCGCCTTTGGCAACGGTGCGGTCATGGCGTCGAACATTGCCTTGTACAAGTGCTTCGGGGAGCAGCGTTATCTCGACGTTGCATGGCAACTGGCCCGGGCGCTCACCCTGCTGGGTGGGCCCGGAGGCGATGACCGGTGGATAGCGACGGAGTTGGAGGACGGCTCGATCTGGTTCGAGGAATACCCCTACGACGACCCGCCCCAGGCCAGAGTGTTGAACGGCCACATCTTCGCGGTCTACGGTCTCTACTACCTCTACCAGCACACTGGCGATGAGGACGTGCTGGCTCTGTTGAATGCAGGCATCACGGCGATCGAGCGGCACGCCCATCTCTATCGGCGCCCGGGGCAGGTCAACCTCTATGACCTCCGCCCACCCGATCTGTCCGACTACGGGCCGGCGCGCACCATATTTCAACAGGACGTGCTGTGTCGGATGACGGGAGACCCCGCTTTCCTCGAGCTGCGCGACGAGTTCGCAGCTGACATGCCCGAGGAGGCGGCGAGGGTGACACTCAGCTGCGAGCTCTCCGGCTGACGCCGGCCGCTCGCTACTGGCCGTCCAGATCGATCGAGGTGATCACCGACCATCCGGTGCTGAAGTCGTTGCCTGACCTGATCGGGCTCCCCAGGGTGGCGTTGGGCCGGATGTCGTAGAACCTGAAGAGTCCGTCCTCACGGTAGAAGAACATCTCGTCCTGGCCGTCACCCTCGAGGTCGACCGCGGTGATGGCGTCCCAACCCTTGGTGTATCCGCTCCCAGCGAGGATGGGTGAGCCGATGTGGCCGCTGGGCTTGATGTCGTAGTAACGGTAGAGGCCGTCCTCACGGTAGAAGAACATCTCGTCCTGGCCGTCACCATCGAGGTCGACCGCGGTGATCGAGTCCCAACCCTTGGTGTAACCGTCGCCGGCGAGGATAGGTGAGCCGACGTGTCCACTCGGGCTGATCTCGTAGTAGCGGAACAGGCCGTCGTCCCGGTAGAAGAAGATCTCGTCCTGGCCGTCACCGTCGAGGTCGACCGCGGTGATCGAGTCCCAACCCTTGGTGTAACCGTCTCCGGCGAGGATCGGCGCCCCGACGTGACCGTTGGCACCGATCTCGTAATAGCGGAACAGCCCGTCTTCGCGGTAGAACATGATCTCGTCCTGGGAGTCACCGTCGAGGTCGATGGAGGTGATCGACTTCCAGTTCTTGGTGTAGCCCGACCCGGTGAGGATCGGCGCCCCCAATGTCCCGTCAGGGTTCAAGTCCTCGTACCGGAAGCTCCCATTGGACTTGTAGAGCAACAATTCGTCACCAGGTACGACCTGGAAGTTGACCGAGAAGTACTCGGACTTGAGGCCCAGATTCAGCCGGGCCCATGAGCCGGTCTGGGTGGAGACGACGGCGTTCCCACCGTCGGTGCCCGTGACCCGGATCTCGGCGACACTGTTGGAGCCGGGCCGGCGCTTGGTCACCTTGATCGATGACAGATGGTCCCACCCCAGCAGGGAGGCGATGGTGGCAGTGCTGACCGTCTTCGACCATGACGCATTGGGGTTCGAGACGGTGCCGTCGACCGCCCAGCTGTCGTCCACCGAGGAAAGCCACTGCACGGGACCGTTGGCAAAACCTTTCTCGTGGCCGAACTCGGTGGCTCCCCCCGAGCTCGATGAGTAGAAAGTGGTGATGACTCCCTTGCTCGAGTCGGGATGAGTGAGGATCTGGTTGGCGGTTGACTGCGTGGCGTTGACCCAGTTGGCAACGTTGGAGTGGCCCCATCCGACGTACCTCTGGTCTGCGGTGGAGTCCATCACATGACACCAGCACACGGTGGGACGCCGATCGATACGATCGCGCCGGCGGCCTTCGGCGTAGCTGCGTGCCGCCACCGCCTGCGCCTTGAGCGCCTCCATGTTCCAGTTGAACGGCACCTCGGAGATGCCCAGGATGTAGTCGTCGATGCGCATCTCCGCAGAGAGGTCGAGACCACCGGGACCGTGACGCAGATGGAGCTGGCCACGGGCATACTGACAAGGCCTCTGCACTATGGGGTTCACGTTTCTGTCTGCCAGGGTGCACCCGTTGATCTGGATCTTGGTCTTGGGCGTCACCTCACCACTGCTCCACTGGTACCAGCTGAAGTCGACCGCACAGTTGCCGGTGTCGGTGATCGTCACCGGAGCGGCATCGGGATTGGCGACGTCCACCGAACAGCCATCATCCCCCATGAGGTTCAAATGGATGGTCGCCCCCGGAGCGGCGGTGGCCGCGCCCGAGTCGGAGGTGACGTTGACGCTGGACCCCGTCCCCGGCGCCCCGATGTCCAGCACCGATAGGGTCAGCGTGCTGAAGTCGCGTTCCAGGTTGACCCAGATACTGGTCGCCGGGTTGACGGTGGAGATCGAAGTCCCCTTGAAGTAATGGGTGAGGATCTCGTCGTAGCCCTCGCCCATGACGGCAAGGGCTAGCGCTCCGTACTGGGAGAGACCGACGCCATGTCCCCACCCTGAGCCGACGAATTCCACCTCATCCCATGAGGCTGCCGAAGCGGGTGAGTGCACACCGCCGAGCAGAAGGGCCCCGGAGAGTGCAACGACCACCGCTATTCGCGATCGTGCTCCCATTTGGCTCCTATCGACGCCTCAGAGCCCAGCCTGAGGAATTTTCCCTATACAGGATCACCCGGTCATCCGCTCGGTGTCACATAGGGAATGTGGTCGATGTCCACTGCCGTTATTGCCGTCCAACCCCTGGTGTAACGGTCTCCGGCCAGGATCGGCCGGGGAAGGTGGGCGGTCTCGCCGATCTGGTAGTAGCGGTACAAGCCGTCCTCCCGATAGAAGAACATCTCGTCCTGGAGGTCGCCGTCGAGATCGACGGCGGTGATCGAGGTCCAGTTTCGGGTGTAGCCGTCGCCCGCCTGGAGTGGGAGCGGCAGACTCCCGTTCGACCTCACGTCGTAGTAGCGGAACAGCCCGTCGTCGCGGTAGAAGAACATCTCGTCGCGCAAATCCCCGTCGAGGTCGATGGCGGTGATGGCCGACCATCCAGTCGTGTAACCGTTCCCTGATTGGATGGGCTGGCCAATCGAGCCGTTGGGTGCGATGTCGTAGTAGCGGAAGAGCCCGTCGTCGCGGTAGAAGAAGATCTCGTCCTGGCGGTCTCCGTCCAGGTCGACGGCGGTGATCGAGGTCCATCCTCGGGTGTATCCAGAACCGGCGAGGATGGGATCACCGATGCTCCCGTTGGGCCTGACGTCGTAGTAGCGGAACAGACCATCGTCCCGGTAGAAGAACATCTCGTCCTGACCGTCCCCGTCGAGGTCGATCGCAGTGATGGCGGTCCAGTCCCTGGTGTACCCGCTCCCGGCGAAGAGGGACAACGGCAGGGTCCCGTTGTCCCGGATGTCGTAGTAGCGGAACAGTCCGTCGTGTCTGTAGAAGAACATCTCGCTGTTGGCCAGGATCTCGCAGTCGCGCCCTTCACCGCCACAGTTGTCAGTGCCCGATTGTCCGACGACGTTGTCCAACCCGGCACTTCCGAACAGGTGGTCGTTGCCCACACCACCACAGATGAAGTCGTTCTCGCCGAATCCGTAGATCAAGTCGTTCCCGGCCAGGCCGGCGATCACGTCCGGCCCGGGTGTGCCCCGGATCTGATCGTGTCCCAGGGTGCCGTAGATGGTGGGGACACGGCCGGCGCAACGGATCGCCGCCGGGTCGAAACCGAAGTTCTCCGGCGATGTCGACGCCCGCAGCGACGGCAGCATGGCGTAGAACGCACCACCCGGACATGAGGTGGCGCTCACGTCGCGGTGCCCGATGATCGTCGGGACCCGGACCGGCTCGCCGATCTCCCATCCCCGGGTGTTCCCCGCGTCGGCGTAGAGGGTCACGCTTGTGCTCGGGTCGATCGAGTGCCACCCGGTCAGCCAATCGACGATCTGCTGCACGCCCCCGATGTTG
>Ga0256867_10001116_pt1 | contig 11135 bp, 8 predicted proteins | sample RVTome_15_FD_185939 | JGI IMG/M metagenome (GOLD analysis project Ga0256867, IMG submission 185939) | Soil microbial communities from uranium-contaminated site in the Upper Colorado River Basin, Wyoming, United States - RVT150D86 (HiSeq) ... | reverse complement strand
ACGCTGGGGTGCTCCGCGAGTTGAAGCGCCGACAGCGAAGGGAGGGCAAGAGCCTGGGGCAGCTCGTCTCCGAGCTGCTTGCTGCGAGTCTTCGGCAGAGGGAGAAGCCCGCTGACGGCCTGCGCTGGAACGCCAAGCCCATGGGCGCTCGGCTCGACCTCGAGGACAAGGAGGCCGTCCGCCGAGCCCTCGAGGGCCCGTGAGCTTCGCCTTGGACGTCAACCTCCTCCTCTACGCCTCCGACGCCTCCAGCCCCTTCCACGAGCCGGCGCGCGCGTTCCTCGTGCGGCTGAGCCAGGGTCCCGAGATCGCCTACGTGTTCTGGCCGGTGATCTCGGGCTACCTGCGGATCGCCACACACCCGGCCGTCTTCGAGAGGCCGCTCACGCCAGACGAGGCCATGGCCAACATCGACGGCCTCCTCTCCCTGCCGCACGTTCAGGCCCCGGGGGAAGGGGAGCGGTTCTGGCCGCGCTTCCGGGAGGTGGCCGAGGAGGCCGGGGCCCGAGGGAACCTCGTCCCGGACGCGCACGTCGTGGCCCTCATGCGGGAGAACGGGGTCCGGACCATCTGGACGCACGACCGGGACTATCGCCGCTTCGAAGGGACCGAGGTCCGCGATCCGCTCGAGTAGCGCTTCCTCAGGTCACCCTAGCCGCGCGAGGGTCGGATGGGGAGCGCCGCGCCGGCCAGAAGGTCGGCCTCGGTGTTCATCTCGCGAGGTACCCAGCTCAGCTCGCGGTCGGTGAAGCTTCGATAGAGCTCCCGGGCCTCCGCTTGGAGCTTCTGGAGCTCGACGGACTCGAGGTTTCCGTCGTCACGGACGCTCTTCACCACGAGCTCGGAGTCGACGTACACGCGGATCTTGTCGACACCGTGACGCTTAGCCATCCTCAGACCCTCGACGAGTGCTCGAAACTCGGCCACATGATGATCGTTCGCCACGCCGATCGATTCGGAGATCGCCTCCACCAAGAGGTTGTCTGAATTCTTCAGGACGGCACCGATCGCCGCCTCGCCGGAAGGCCCCCCCGGCGTCGCCACGATGCCTCCATCCGTCTGGAGCACGTAGAGGCCGGGCCGTGGCCGAGGGGTCTGGGTTATGTCAGTCACGCGTAGGTCCAGTCGGGGCGCTTGCGGGCGTACCGCTCGTCGTACTCGAAGCGGCCGGCCTCTTCGTCCCAGTCCACGATCTTCGGCAAGACCAACCCCCGCGGCGAGGGGCACTCCCGGCCGGCGTGGGCACGGAACTCCTCCTCGAAGGTCAGGAACAGGCTCTGCATCAGCAGGCTTGTCCCCGTCGGGAGCGCGCACTTCTGCCCGTCCGTGGCCCCCCTCGCCCTGACCAGCGCCTCCTCCAGGTCGGCGGCCGGATCCCCCCGCTGAAGCGCCTCGAGGAACTCCAGCACGTCCCCCGAGTTCAGCTTGCACGGCGGGCACTGGGCGCACGACTCGACGTGGAGGAACCTGCAGAACAGCAGCGCCGGCTCGACCACACACGTCCGCCGGTCGTACACGGCGAACCCGCCGGCGCCGAGGCCCGAGCCCACCGCGGCCATGTGCTCGAAGGACAGCGGCGTGTCGAGCTGGGACTCGACCAACGCCGTGCTGGAGGCCCCGGGGAAGATCACCTTCACCCCCTCGGGCATCCCGCCGGCCGCCGCCAGCAGCTCCCGGAGCGTGGTCCCCATCGGCAGCTCCCACACCCCCTCGCGCTCTGTGTCGCCGGCCACCGTGAAGCACATCGTCCCCGGCGAGGCCTCGGTCCCCCACTGCCGGAGCCAGTCCGGCCCCTCGGCCAGGATGTGGGCCACGTTCGACAGCGTCTCCACGTTGTTCACGGCGGTGGGGTTCTCGTTCGGGGGGCTGGCGAACAGCCCCCAGTAGTACGGGCGGGCCACCCGGGGGAGCGGCTCGCGGTTCTCGATCACCTCGAGGAGGCCGGTCTCCTCGCCCAGCAGGTAGTGGTCCGGCCCGGCCACCAGCTCCACCCCCACCGGCAGCGCGTCGGCCCGCTCCATCTCCTCGAGGGCCCGGGACAGCGCATCGAACTCCTTAGAGAACGCCTCCTTCAGCCCGACGTAGGCCTTCTCGGCGCCGGTGGCGTGGGCGGCGATCTGGATCCCGTCGATCACCCGGTACGGGTTCCGCCGGATCAGCAGCCGGTCCTTGAACGTGGCCGGCTCCCCCTCGGCAGCGTTGCACACCACGTACCTCGGCCCGGTGCCGGTGTGCAGCGCCGTCCACTTCCGGGCGGTGGGGAACCCGGCCCCGCCCCGGCCCCGGAGGCCGGACAGGGCCACCTCCTCGATGACCGCCTCGGGGGCCATGGCCAGGGCCCGCTCCAGCCCCCGCCCCCCGCCGTTCGACACGTACTCGTCGAACGAGGCCGCCACGAACTCCAGCAGCGCCACGTGACCATCCTTCCCGATATCGCGCTCCGGTGTCACCGGCGCCGCTCCGCCTCCTCATCCCCTCGCGGCGACCTCGGCTGGGGTGGGACCCCGACGGGGGTGGTCCGCTGGTTCCTAAGGTCCCCCGGCCTCGGGCCGATACAGAGGATCGAGGACACGGAAGGGCATCCAAATGACCCCGGCATCCGGGAAGGCCGCCAGGGCAGGAGCTGCCGAGCGGTTTCCGCTCGGCAAGATCCTCGTGGCCGACTCCGACCCCGAGCTCCTCTGCGCCATCGAGGCGGCGCTTCGGGCCGAGGGTCACGAGGTGGTGACGGCCACCACCGGATGGGAGGCCCTCCGGGTGGCCCGGGACCAGCTCCCGTGGCTGCTCATCCTGGACGCCACGATGCCCGACGTGAGCGGCTACGAGATCTGCCGCCGCCTGCGCTCCGATTGGCGCTTCGCCGACAGGGGCATCATGCTCCTGACGTACGAGTCCCTCCCGAAGCACCGGTCGTTCGGCCTGGCCGCGGGGGCGGACGACTTCGTCCTCAAGCCCCTCGACCTGGTCGAGCTGGCGGACCGGGTCAGGCTGACCCAGCGGCGGCTGGCCGAGCTGCGGTCGTCCTCGCCCCTGACGGGCCTCCCCGGCAACGTGTTCATCCAGCGGGAGCTCGAACGGAGGGTGGCGGCCGGCGGCCTGGTGGCCCTCCTGTACGTGGACCTCGACCACTTCAAGGCCTACAACGACCACTACGGGTTCCTCCGCGGCGACGAGGCCATCCGGGCCCTGGCCGGTGTCCTCCAGCGGTCGCTGGAGGGCCGAACCGATGCCTTCCTGGGACACGTCGGGGGTGACGATTTCGTGGTCCTGGTCCGGCCGGACGAGGCCGAGCGGATCGCCGAGGAGATCATCTCCGGGTTCGAAAGGATCGTCAGCGACCTTTACGAGCCGGAGGATGCCGCTCGGGGCTGGTTCGAGGTCATCGATCGACGCGGGAACAAGCGCCGGCAGGGCCTGCTCACGATCTCGATCGGGGTGGCCACGAACGTCGGCCGGGCCATCGGGGACCACCGACGGCTGGTCGACCTGGCCTCGGAGATGAAAGAGTTCGCCAAGTCCCGCCCCGGCAACTACGTGGCCGTGGATCGGCGGAGCCAGCGGGACCTCGGTCTCCTGGGGCGTTCCGCAGGGCCTTGGTCGACCTCGCCGGACCGGGACGCCCTGGTCGACGAGGCCACCTGGGCCGACCGCCGCCCCTCCGGCCTGGTCCGGACGACGTCCCCCTTCCGCCCAGCCCGGTCCAGCGGGACGCCTCGGCGCAGGCCCCGCCGGGGGCTCGTCAAGTACGCGGCCGCGGCGCTGGTGGCGCTGGGCTTGGTGGGCGGGCCCGCCACCGTGGTCCTGGCCGAGAACGCCCGGCCCGGCGAGGTCCTGTGGTCGGTAAGGCTCTTGATCGAGGACGCCCGCCTGGTCCTGGAGGGCGACGAGGAGAAGGACATGGTGCTCCGTCTGGAGTTCGCCGCTCGGCGGGTCGGGGACCTCCAATACGTCACGGCTGGGGGCGGCCCCATGACGCTGGTGGAGAAGGTCACCGAGAACCTGGCCGAGCACACCGACGCCGCCATGCTGACGTACCTGCGGCTCACAGCGGACCGGGCCGACCTGCCCGCCCTCCGGTCGCAGATGCAGGGGGTCCTGGGACAGAGCGTCGACGTCCTCCAGGCGCTGGTGGCCACGGCGTGCCAGGGTGAGGGCGATCGTCACGGGCCTCCCGCGGCGGCGTGCCCGGGGCTCCAGCGGGCCCTGAAGAACTCCACCGAGGCCATGGACGTGGTCCATGCGGCGCCCGGATCGCGGGGCGAGAGTGGCGAAGCGACACCGGGGCAGGGCCAGAAGAAGGAGCCGCCGGCGAACGGCAATGAGCAGGAGCGGCCCGCCCAGGGCCAGGACAAGGGGCCGGCGACCGGGGCCAAGGACCAGCCGAGCGGGGCCAAGGACCAGCCCAACGGCGGCAAGGACCAGCAACCGCCCGCACAGGGCACGGACAAGGAGCCGCCGACGAAGGGGCAGGGTAAGGGCAAGGGGCCGCCGGCCCAGGGGCAGGGGCAGGGCAAGGGGCCGCCCGCCCAGGGGCAGGGGCAGGGCAAGGGCCCGCCCGCCCAGGGGATCCCCCCGGCTCCGGCGACGGACGCGCAGCCGCCGGCGCCGGGCAGCTCGGGATCGGGCAAGGGGAGCTCGGGCAAGGGAAGCTCGGGCAGGTAGCGGGGGCGTTCCCCGAAACCTCCCCCAGACCGGGGCGGGGGGGTAGCCTCCTGCCGTGCGGACCCGGAAGACCGTCACGATCGTGTTCACGGATGTGGTCGGGTCGACCTCGCTCGGCGAGCGACTGGATCCAGAGCTCCTCCGTTCGGTCATGACCACCTACTTCGAGCGCATGCGAACCGTGCTCGAGCGACACGGCGGCACCGTGGAGAAGTACATCGGGGACGCCATCGTGGCGGTGTTCGGGATCCCGGAGCTCCGCGAGGACGACGCACTCAGAGCCGTCCGAGCCGCACAAGACATGCGGGTCGCCCTCGAGGACCTCAACCGGGAGCTCGAGGGACGTCACGGCGTCACGATCGAAGCCAGGACCGGGGTGAACACCGGCGAGGTCCTGGCCGAGGACGATCGCCCGGACGCTCCGCTGACCGCCGACGCGGCGAACACCGCAGCCCGTCTGGAGCAGGCCGCCCGGCCGGGCGAGATCCTGATCGGCGACCCGACCTACCAGCTCGTCCGCGATGCCGTCACGGTCGAGGAGGTGGGGCCGCTCGAGCTCAAGGGCAAGACCGGACCGCAGCCGGCCTGGCGCCTCGTCGAGGTCTCGGCCGAGGGTCGCGGCATCACCCGCCGCCTCGACTCCCCCATCATCGGTCGCGACGACGAGCTCTCCGACCTCCGGCGGGCCTTCGACCGCACCGTGGCGGAGCGAACCTGCCGGCTGGTCACGGTCCTGGGTGCTCCCGGCGTCGGGAAGTCCCGTCTGGCCGCGGAGGTCACGGCCTGGCTGGAGGATCGGGCCACCGTCCTCCGAGGGCGATGCCTCCCGTACGGCGACGGGATCACGTACTGGCCGGTGGCCGAGGTTATCCGGGAGGCCGCCGGCATCGCGGAGGAGGACCGGGCCGACGCCGCCACCGCGCGGATCGCCGCGCTCGTCAGCGATCGGGACGAGGCCGACACGGTGGCCCATCGGTTGGTGTCGGTCCTCGGCGTCACCGACGCCACAGCCCCAGCCCAGGAGACCTTCTGGGCCACACGTCGGCTCCTGGAGTCCTTGGGCGAGCGCGGCCCGATCGTGGCCGTGTTCGACGATATCCACTGGGGCGAGGCCACCTTCCTCGACCTCGTGGAGTACCTGGCCGGGTGGACCTCCGAGGCCCCCCTCCTCCTGCTGTGCCTGGCCCGGCCGGAGCTCATGGAGGCCCGGGCGGGATGGGGGGCAGGCCCGAACGCCACCACGATCCGCTTGGACCCGCTGACCGACGAGGAGAGCGAGCGGCTGATCGAGAACCTGCTGGGCCGGGCGCCGCTCGAGGCCGAGATCCGGGCCCGGATCCGGGGCGCCGCCGAGGGCAACCCGCTCTTCGTCGAAGAGATCCTCCGGATGCTCGTCGACCGAGAGGTGCTGCGGCGCGACGACGGCCGGTGGATCGCGACCGGCGACGTCTCCTCGATCGCCATCCCACCGACGATCGGCGCCCTCCTGGCCACCCGGCTCGAGGGACTCTCTGCGGGCGAGCGGGCGGTGATCCAGCGAGCGGCCGTGGTGGGGAAGTCGTTCTGGTGGGGCGCGGTGGCCGATCTCACACCGGGTCCCGAACGGGCCGCGGTGGGCGGTCACCTCCAGTCCCTGGTCCGCAAGGAGCTGGTTCGCCCCGACCGGTCCCGGTTCGCCGGCGAGGACGCCTTCCGATTCGGCCACATCCTGATCCGGGACGCCGCCTACGCCGCAACGACCAAAGAGCTCCGAGCCGAGCTGCACGAGCGCTTCACCGACTGGCTGGAGCGCCGGGCCGCCGACCGGCTCCCCGAGTTCGAGGAGATCCTCGGCTATCACCTCGAGCAGGCCCACCGGTACCGCGCCGACCTGGGCATCGGTCGCGAGGACGCCCCCCGCCTGGCCGCCCGAGCGGCCGGCCACCTCGCCGCGGCCGGGCAACGGGCCCTCGCCCGGGTCGACATCCACGCGGCCATCAACCTCCTCTCTCGAGCCACCGCTCTGATGGAAGCGGGAGACGCGACACGGGTGGAGCTCCTGGTGGACCTGACCGAGGCGCTCACCGAGGCCGGGCAGGTGGATCGGGCCGCGGACGTCATCGGCGAGGCTGACTCCGAAGCCACGGCCCTGGCCGACGAACGGCTGGCGGCGCACGTGCTGATGGGCCGGTGGGCCGTGCGAGGGTGGCGGGGACCGGGCGAATTCGAGGAGGCGGAGCGGGACGGCCTGATGGCCACCCGCGTGTTCCGGAAACACGGCGATGACGTCGGGCTGGCCCGCGCGTGGACGCTGGTGGGCGCGGCACGGTGGTGGGCCGGGCGAGCGGGCGATTCCGAAGAGGCATTGGAGCGAGCTCGGCAGCATGCCCGGGCCGCCAGCGTTCCCCGGATGGAGGCGGAGAGCCTGTTGATCCTCAGCGCGATCCTGGCCCAGGGCCCCCGCCACGTGGAGGACGCCGGCCGCCGGGCCGAAGCGTTCCTCGAGGAGTACGGGAGCGATCGCACCATCGAGGCGTACATGTGCCACCTCCTCGCGCACCTCCGCGCCTGGCAGGGCCGCTCCGACGAGGCCCGGAGCCTGGCCCGCCGATACCGAGACATCCTCCGGGAGAACGGCCAGGTGGCGAACTGGGCCGACTCCTCCGAGTGCGAGGGGGACGTCCTGCTCATGGCCGGGCACACCGAGGAGGCGATCCGGATCATGAAGGAGGGCCAGCGTCGGTTCGACGAGCTGCACATCGACGACACGACGATCCTCCCCTTCCTGGCCAACGCCCTGCTCACGGCGGGACGGTGGGAGGAGGCGGAGGCTCCAGCGCAGCGAGCGATCGAGGGGGGACATCCCCTGTGGAGGACGCTGGGCAAGACGACGCTCGCCCGGGTGCGGGCTCGGCAGAGCAGGGGCGAGGAGGCCGAGCGGCTGGCTCGGGGAGCGCTCGAGTCGGCCCGACGGTCCGACTACCCGATCTGGAAAGGACGGGCGGCCCTGGGCCTGGCCGAGGTCCTGGAGCTCCTCGGCAAGGACGGGGAGGTCACCCGGCTCCGCGAGTACGCGCTGCAGGAGTTCGAGCGGAAAGGGGCGATCGTGTGGGCCGACTGGGCCCGCGCGGCACTCCGTCGAAAGAATCCCCAACCCTGAGGGCCTCGCGGGACCCCGACGGGCCGCCGATCACACCGTGATGACGATCTTGCCGCCGGCGTTGCCGGATTCGAGGTACCGGATGGCCTCAGGAGTGTCCTCGAGCGGGAAGGTCCGGTCGATGACGGGGGTCACCCTTCCGGCCTCGACGAGCTCCTTGAGCGCCAGCAGGTCCTCGGTCGACTCCTTCGAGATGAACGCCACGATCCGCTGCCGCAGGACGGCGGACCTGAACGACGCGGCGAGGAACCGGCCGATGGGGCCTGAGGCGCCATGCCCGGCCCCCGCCAGGACGAGGGTCCCACCGGGAGCCAGGGCCCGCCGGTAGGCCGACAGCGAGCGGTTCCCGCCGACGTCGACGATCACGTCGTAGCGCTCCCCGCCACTGGTGAAGTCCTCGCGGGTGTAGTCGATCACGTGATCGGCGCCGAGCGAGCGGACCAGGTCGAGCTTGTCCGGTCGCGAGGTGGCGGTGACCTCGGCGCCGAGGGCCTTCGCGACCATGACGGTGAACGTCCCCACGCCGCCGCCCGCGCCGTGGACAAGGACACGCTGGCCCGGCCGGACCTTCCCCTTGTCGCGGAGTCCCTGGAGCGCCGTTATTCCCGCCACGGGGAGGGCCGCGGCCTGCTCGAACGTGAGGTTCGCGGGCTTCCGAACGAAGTACGTGCCGGTCGTGTACTCGGCGAAGGCGGCCGTGCCCACGCCGAAGGCCTCGTCCCCGGGCCGGAGGTCGGTGACGTTCCTGCCGACCTCCTCGACGTGGCCGGCCGTGTCCACGCCGAGGCCGGGCTTCTTGGGCGTCCGGAGCCCATCGCTGAGACGGAGGACGAACGGCGAGCCCCGCACGCGTCGCCAGTCGAGGGCATTGACGGACGCCGCCCGAACCCGGACCAGGACGCCGTCATCGTCCACCGCCGGCCTGTCGACCTCCGCCAGCCTGAGGACGGCGTCCGGCGATCCGTATCCCTCCTGCACGATGGCCTTCATGGCGTTGTCGTCACCCCACCCCGTATCAAGGCAGATGGTCAGGCGGCGGTCCAATCGGAGCGCATGGTACCGTCCGCCGCGTGGTCAGGGATCTGCCGTCCAGCGCTCTGTCGGCCTTCCGGGAAGCCTTCGGGGGCGAGATCGTGCCCCCTGACGATGAAGGCTACGACGGGGCCCGGATCGTGTGGAACGCGGCAGTCGATCGCTACCCGGCAGTGGTGGTCCGGCCCACCGGAGTGGCTGACGTCATGGCAGCGGTACGGTTCTCCCGGGAGCACGACCTGCTGATCGCCGTTCGAGGGGGCGGGCACAGCGTGGGCGGGTTCTCGACCTGCGACGACGGCATGGTGATCGACCTGTCGGCGATGCGAGGCGTCCGCGTCGATCCCGACGGTCGCACCGCGTGGGTCAGAGGCGGCTCCCTCCTCGGCGACCTCGATCGCGAGGCCCAGGCGTTCGGCCTGGCGTGCCCGGTGGGCGTGGTCTCGCACACGGGCGTGGGCGGCCTCACGCTCGGCGGCGGGATGGGCCGGCTCCAGCGGAAGCACGGCTTCACCATCGACAACCTCCTCTCGGTGGATCTCCTCACTGCCGACGGCCGCCTCGTCCGCGCCGGCGAGGAAGAGAACGCCGATCTGTTCTGGGGCATTCGGGGCGCCGGTCCGAACTTCGGCGTGGTCACCTCGTTCGAGTTCCGGCTCCACCCGATCGGCCCGCAGATGGTCCAGGGCTGGACTGCGTACCCGTTCGATCGGGCCCACGAGCTGGCCGCGATGTTCCGCGACTTCGCTCGGGCTGCGCCCGACGAGGTGTTCTGCAGCTTCGCCCTGGCGATCGGCGGGCCGGACGACCCGTGGCCCGCGGGCCAGCCGCTAGTCGTCCTCGGCGGCGCGCACTGCGGGCCAGCCGAGGCGGCCGAGCGCGACCTCCGCCCCCTCCGCGACGGCCGGTCGCTCCACGACTCCATCGAGCCGAAGACCTACCTGGCCATGCAGGGCGCGGGCGACGAGACCTTCGCCTGGGGGAAGCGGTTCTACATGAAGGGTGGGTTCCTCGACGACCTGTCCGACGGCTTTCTCGACGCGGCCGTCGAGCACATGCGCCGGGCCCCCGGCGAGGTTTCGGTCGGCCTGTGGACGCAGGGCGGAGCCATCACCCGCGTGCCCGACGACGCCACGGCCTTCACCGGCCGTTCGGCGGCGTTCTGGCTCGGTGTCGAGGCCACCTGGGAGGACCCCTCGAAAGACCACGACTTCGTCGCCTGGAGCCGGGAGGCGTGGGACGCCCTGAAGCCTTTCACCACGGCCGGCACCTACGTGAACGACCTGGTCGAGTCGCGCGAGGACCTGGCCCGGTCCGCCTACGGCGACGCCAAGTACGAGCGCCTGGTCGAGCTGAAGCGGACCTTCGATCCGGACAACGTGTTCCGCCTCAACCAGAACATCAAGCCGTAGGAGTAGGCGAATGGCGCTGCCGTGGAAACGCTTCGTGGCTCTCGGGGACAGCCTCACCGAGGGAGTGGGCGATCCGGACCGGCGTGGCGGGCTACGTGGATGGGCCGACCGGCTGGCCCAGGTCATGGCCGCGGCCGACCCGGAGTTCGCCTACACGAACCTGGCCCAGCGCGGGCTCCGGGCCGAGGAGGTCCGCCGGGGACAGCTCGAGCCTGCCCTCCGGCTCCGGCCGGACCTGGCCAGCATCCTTGTCGGGATGAACGACCTCCTGGAGCCGCGGTTCCACCCGGCGCGGTTCGAGCGGGAGCTCTCCTCGATCATGGGGCCGCTGCGCGAGGCCGGCGCCCTCGTGCTCACCGCCACCATCCCCGACGTCACCACGTTCTCCCCGCTGCCGAAGCGGTTTCTGACCGGCATGCGGGGCCGGATCCGGGCCACCAGCGACGCCGTGCGCGCGGTCTCGGCCGAACACGGCGCCCTGTGCCTGGACCTGGCGGGCCTCCCCGAGGCCCGCCAGCGGCAGGTCATGAGCGTGGACAGGCTCCACCCCGGCCCGCGGGGACACGTGCTCCTGGCCGGGGCGTTCGCCGGTCTCCTCGAAGAGCACTCGGGCGTCCCCATCCCCAGGCCCGACGGCACCGACCTCGCCGGCAAGCTGCCCCAGGCCCGGTGGCTGATCGGGCAGATCCGGCCGGCCGAGGTGGCTCGCTTCGTGTACCGCTTCTACCTGGCCCCGCGCCGCGGGACCGACCCGTAGGTGAGCAGGGCCCGGGCGGCCGCCGGCAGCCTCGTGTTCCTGCTCCTGGCACCGGGCGTGGTGGCCGGCCTGGTTCCATGGTGGCTCACCAGGTGGGAGGCACGAACGCCGCAGCCGTGGTGGGAACCTCTCC
>Ga0256867_10001115_pt1 | contig 11135 bp, 14 predicted proteins | sample RVTome_15_FD_185939 | JGI IMG/M metagenome (GOLD analysis project Ga0256867, IMG submission 185939) | Soil microbial communities from uranium-contaminated site in the Upper Colorado River Basin, Wyoming, United States - RVT150D86 (HiSeq) ... | reverse complement strand
CAGCTTCTACATCGTCGGAGCGAACAAGCAATGGTGGCAGGGTCTGTCCGCTGACGTGCGCAAGGGCGTGCAGGAAGCGCTCGACGCGGCGAGCAAGTGGAACTGGGAGAACGCGGACAAGATGAATGCCGCGGCGCTGGAGACGATCGAGGCGTCCAACACCAAAGTGCACCGGCTGAACGACGCCCAGAAGAAGGCGTGGCAGAAGGCCGTCGCGCCGGTCTGGAAGACATTGGGTGACGACGTGGTGGGCCCGGAGGTGATGGCGCGCCTGAAAAAGATCGCTGCCCAGCACGCCAAATGACGCTTCGCTGATGGCGAATGGCGGATGGCGAATTCGGCTTCTGGCGCCGTTCGCCATTCCGGTCACGGGTCAGTGCGTTGATGCGCCGGGGCCCCTCGCCGGCGCCGGGAAGTACTCGGCCACCGGGATCTCGATCACGGCGGGCGCGCCGGCCTTGAATGCGGCCATCACGGCATCGGCAATCTCGTCGGGCCGCGTCACGTAGAATCCGCGCGCGCCGTAGACCTCGGCGAGCCTGTCGAAGCGCGGGTTCTCCAGATCGACGCCCACGTAACGCCCGCCGAAGTTGTTCTTCTGCTGCGCCTTCTCGGAGCCGTGGCAGCCGTTGTTGAGGACGAGGGCGACAAGCGGGATTCGGTGGCGCACCGCGGTGTTGAGCTCGCCCGACGTATAGAGGAAACCGCCGTCGCCCTGGATGCTGAGAGCGGGGCGATCGGGATTGCCGAGCTTCGTCCCGAGGCCGACGCAGTAGCCCATCCCCAGACCGCCCTGGCCGGCGTAATTGAAGAGCGTCCGCGGCTTATCGAAATGCAGGCGCTGGTAGGCGAGCCCCGCCGCGACGCCCGCATCGAGCGTCACCATGCACTCCGGAGGAAGCGCCTTGCGCAGCTCGGGAAACACCCGCTGCGGCATCATGGGATCGCCCTTCAGCTCGAGCTCGGCCGCGAGGCGCGCCTTGCGCCGCGCGGAAAGCGACTCGATTTCCGCGCGCCAGGTGGAATCGCCGCGGGCGGCTGAACGTCTTCCGCGCAGCGCCTCGAGCAGCTGCCGCGCCACGGCCTTGGCGTCACCAAGGATGCCGATCGCAACCGGATAGTTGCGCCCGATCTCCTGGGCGTCGATGTTGACCTGCACGATCTTTGTCTGCCGGTTGATGACACTCTCGTCCCAGGCCGTGGTCGACTGGCTCAACCGGCACCCCAACGCGAGGATCACGTCGGCGCGGTGCATCGCTTCAAGCGTCTCGATGGCGCCGCGCCAGCCCGGCGTGCCAATGTAGAGCGGATGACTGTTCGGAACGGCGTCATTGTGGGCGTAGGACGCGGCGAGCGCCATGCCGGCCTCTTCGGCGAGCGCAACCGCGTCTGCGCTTGCATCCGAATCGATGACTCCGCCTCCCGCGAGCAGCAGCGGGCGCTGCGCGCCGGCAAGCAGCGCAGCAGCGCGGGCGATCGCCTCGGGATCACCCGGCAGCCGCGCGGCAACGGGGCGGTAGGTCTCGGGCGGCCGGACCGGCACGTCGATCATCTCGTGGTCCAGCAGGTCCCGTGGTATGCCGACGAACGCGGGTCCGCGCCCGCCCGAAAGGGCCGCACGGAACGCGTCGTGCAACGTGGGGATTACGCGAGCGGTCGTGTGGACCTGGCGCGCAAAACACGTGACCGGCTTGAACATGCTCAAGAGGTCGAATGCCTGGTTGCCGTCGCGGTCGAGGAAATCCCTGGCGACATCACCCGCGATAACGACTACCGGCGCGCGGCCCTTGTAAGCGAGTGCAATCCCGGTGAGGAGATTGATCGTGCCCGGCCCCGAGGTCGTCATGCACGCGGCGGGGCGGCCGGAGGCGCGCGCGTAGCCATAGGCCATGAAAGCCGCCGCCTCCTCGTGGCGCGGGTCCACGAAGCGGATGTCGCCCCTGCCATGGAGCTCCGTGACCATGCTGTTGGTCGTGAGGCCCACGATTCCGAAGATGTGATCGACGCCCTCGGCGCGCAGCGCCTCGATCACGGCGCGTCCGGCTTTGACCTCTGGCATATCCGAATCCTTTGACAATTTCACGGGGGAAGGGAATAAGGTATACCACAAGGTAAAATCCCGTGCGATGAGCGAAGAAGTCTCCAGGGAACGAAACGTGCTCGGCGGCGCGCTGCTCGCGTGCAGCTACGATCCGGTCACGGGGTACTTTCGCGACGGCTGTTGCGCGACCCACGCTGTCGACGGGGTGGCGCATCTCGTCTGCGTGCGGGTGACAGCAGAATTTCTAGAGTTCTCGCGCGAGCGCGGCAACGATCTCGTCACGCCGCAGCCGAAGCTGCGGTTCAGGGGCTTGAAGCCGGGCGACCGCTGGTGCCTGCACGTGCTGCGCTGGGTGGAGGCGTGGGAGGCCGACATGGCACCGCAGGTCGTGCTGGAAGCGACGCACGAGAACGTGCTGCAGTACGTGCCGCTCGACGCGCTGAAGCAGCATGCGCTCGACCTCCATTGATCAGGCGCGTGTCCGGTGACCAGTGAGCCGTAACCGTTCACAGGTCAGCAGTTTTTGAACCGCCGAGACGCAGAGAGAAGCAGACACATCGCTCATCATCCATCACGACCCATCGCCCGGCAATGCCGGGCGAGCTAGAAAACGCCAAGGGCAAGGCCGGCGGCGATAGCGGCGCCGGTTTCCTCGCAGCGGCGAAGGTCGTCCGCTCCAATCGTTTTGGGCGCGAGGATGGCCTCGGGCGTCTGGGCGTGCGTGCAGACGATGATCGGATCGCAGACCGCTTTCAGCCGCCAGCCGGTGCAGATACGCTCGACCTGGCGCACGGCGTTGCTCCCGTCGCTGCCGGCGCAGACGAGCGTCGCGTAGGGGCGGCCGGCGATCCGGTCGAGCGCGCCGTAGTAGGTGCGATCGAAAAAATCCTTCATGACGCCCGACATGGCCGCGAGGTTTTCGGGCGTCACGAACACGTACCCGTCCGCCGCCAGCACGTCCCCGGCCGTGGTATCGCCGGCGCGCAACAGGCGCGTTTGCACTGCGGCCTCCGAGGCCCCGCCGCGCACGACGGCCTCGGCCATCTGGCGCGCACCCCCGGTCATCGAGTGGAAAACGACCAGCAGATGCTTCATCGCTGCGGAAGCCAGAGACACAACCGACGGGCGGCGATCGACCACCGTCCCGTCATGAGCCGGGGCCCCAGCCCGGCGGCTGGTACTCGAGCGGATCTTTCGGGTTGACGCACTGGTAGTCCGTGAAGCACCGGGTGAGCGAGCAAACGCTGCGGGTTTTCACGGCCGCCTGATTTCGCTGCTTGCAGATTTTTTCGGCGCTCCGGCGCACCTTTTCTGCGGCCGCGTCGTTGAAAGGATGATCATAGGTGAGGTAGTTGTCAGCCATGACGCTGGGCTCGGTGCAGCCGCTGAGGACCAGCAGCGGCACCATGAGTACCGAGTAACGAGTTGCCAGTATCCAGTAGCGCATCACGGCCTTGCCCGATTCACGACCGCGTGACGGGGCTCACGCGGGACTTACCGCTCACGGGGCATGGGGTACATATCAAAGCTCAAACGGCTCGCCATTGATCCTTATCGTGCTGACGAGAGGGACCGGCCGGACCACCATCTGCTCCGCAAAGCAGCCGCGTTTCGCGCAGCGCACCACGTGCCGCACCTTGTCCGGATCGTCGTCCGATTGCACTTCGAGATGGGTTTGCACTTCGTTGCACCCGCTGTCGACAGTTCCCTTGATCACGGATCCCTTCAGGAACCAGTCGAAAAGCACCCGAACCTTCGCATGCCTGATCCTGGTCTTGGTCATGGTCGCGTACCGCGACACCTGGGTGAGCAGTCAGGAGCCGAGGCCGGCGGCCACGTAGATCAGCGGCTGGGGGTACTGATCGTCGCCCTTCAGATGCGCGGGTTCGTCGACGTGGATCTCGAACTTGCGGTGGCGCGCGACCTTGTGCATTTTCTCGAGCGACTCGACCTCGGTCTCCATGACGAACTCGTACGCACGGCTCGGGAGATCGGGCGCATCGAGGCTTGGCCGCTCGGTCCGGACGACGACGCCCGGCCCCACATTCGGTGCATCAGCCATGATGTGCTCCTTGAATGATGGTTCTCGGTGACGAGTCGGGAGTATAGCGCCATGACCTCCAAAGGATGAAGGATGAAGGATGAAGGATGAAGGATGAGGGCGAAAGGCGAAAAGGAATCGCGCTTTGGCCGGCGGTTGATGTCGTGCTGCACTGGCGGTTAAGCTCTCCCGCGACCGGTATCGCCAGGGAGGTGCGCATGTTGCTCGAGGAAAACAAGAGGCTTGTCCAGCGTCTCTACGACGAGGGTCTCAATCGCCAGGACGCGCGCGCGGGGGCGGCATTCTATGCCCTCAACGCGAAGAATCACGGCCGCGAGGTCGGCCGCGCCGGAATGCAGAAGGTGTTCGAGATGCTTTTCAGCGTCTTTCCGGATTTCAACTACCGGATCGAGGAGAGCACGGCGGAGGACGACCGCGTCGTGTGCCGGGTCCTGATGACGGGGACACACCGGGGCCAGCCGAAACTGCCGGACGTCTTTGGGGGAATGCTGAAGGGCGTCGCGCCCACGGGAAAATCGGTGAGGGTGCTTCAATTCCACTGTTTCCGCATCGCTGGCGGAGAGATCACGGAGCACGCCGCTGTGCGCGACGATCTGGGGATGCTTCAGCAACTCGGCATCGTCACTCGGCCCGCCTAGTGCCGTTCCAACTTGTTGTGCCGAATCCACCATAGCCATGTATCGATAACTTCTCTTTGTCTGAACAAGTTGGAACGGCACTAGCCGAAATCGAAAGGCGGCCTACCTGCCCGGTTCTCCTTCCGCCTTCATCCATCCGGGTCGGGCATGAGCCGGCGCAGAAAGTCGGGTACGGGCTGGGGTTTGCCGGTCTTGCGGTGCACCCACACCATGATGGCCTCGCCCTCGGCGACTTTCTGCTGGGGCGTACCTGTCGTCCAGATCTCGGAATAGGTCGGGAAACTCGTCCGGCCGGGGTGGCCGACGAAAAGCTTGAGCTCCAGGGTCGCAGGATGGCTGACGGGCAGGATATAGGTGCAGCTCGCCTTCTTGACGACCGGGCCATGCCCGTCCGGCGTCGTCTGGGCGGCGATGGATTGCATCCACTCGATGCGCGTCTGCTCGAAGTAGGTGAAGAACGCAGCGTTGTTCACGTGGCCGTTGGCGTCCATGTCCGACCAGCGGATGGCGAGCCGCTGGCTCCACACGAGATTCCTGGTTGCGGTTTGCATTTGTTCTCGACCCGGGGTACCACGGAACCCGCCATGGTAATACGGGGCGCCCGAGGAAACGATGAGGGCGGAGGGATCAGGGCTGAGGGATGAAAGGCTCAATTTGCCGGTTAGCGCAAGCGTGTCGGACTGTCGATACGGCATTCTGAATTGCTGGCTCGATTTCGGGCGTAGTCTCTGCTATTGTTGACGCCCGGACAGGAACCCAGCACCATTCCATCACGGAGCTTTTCGAATGGCCAAGAAGCTTTTTGTCGGCAATCTGAGCTACAAGGTGAGCGACAACGACCTGCAGAGGATGTTCGCGCCGCATGGCAACGTGGTGTCGGCACAGGTCATTACGGATCGCGATTCAGGCCGCTCGAAGGGTTTCGGCTTTGTCGAGATGGGCAGCGACCCGGAGGCTCAGGCCGCCATTGCCGCCCTCAACGGCACGGCGGTCGACGGGCGCAACATCACCGTGGGCGAGGCGCGCTCGCAATCAGGGCGGGGCGGCGGCGGCGGCGGCCGTGGCAAGTTCGGCGGCGGGGGACGTCCGTCCTGAGCTGCGTGCCGGCGATCCAGCTTCCCTCCCGGAATCCGCAGTACCATGCCCGGGGACCGGGCTCCCGAGTGTTCAGGCGTATTCTTCTGGCGGCCACGATGGTCACCGCCGCGGCTGCCATCCACGCGCAGGACGTCAAGATCGGTTATGTGAACCTGGGTCGGCTCGAGCGGGAATCCGTGCAGGGCCAGAAGGCCATCGGCGTGCTCAAGCAGGAGTTTGCTCAACGGGAGCAGGAAATCCTGGACCTGCAGAATCAGATAAAGGAAGGGCGGGCCCGCTTCGAAAGCGAGAAGGGCACGCTTTCGGAATCGGAACTGGCAGAGAAGTGGAAACCGATCGCGGACATGATGAAGAAATCCGATCGCATGGTGTACGCCATGCAGGAGGATGTGCGCTTGCGGAGGCGCCAGATCATGGTGGACTTCGTGCGCGAGCTCAACGCGGCGATCCAGGCGGTGAGCAAGGCGCAGAATTTCGACCTCGTGCTGCAGGAAGCCGTTTTCAGCAGCAAGCGCATCGATATCACCGACCAGGTTCTTGCCGAGATGGCGAAGCGGGCCGGCCCAAATGGGCGGTGACAGCGAAACTCGTTGCCGTCCGCGTGCCCGCCGAGGCTTCAAGGGCGGATGCGTGCGTCGCCTTCGGCGACGTCACGGGGCCTTTTCCTCTCGGTGCGTGACTGATTGTCGAGGAGGTGCCCATGCGAGGGATGCTGATTGCGTTGATTGCCGCGGCCGCCGCGTCCGTCGGCATGGCGGCCGAGTCCTATCCTGCGCGCCCGATCAGGGCGGTCGTTCCAAACCCGCCGGGCGGCGCGAACGATACGGTTGGCCGCATCGTGATTCGAAAGATGTCGGACATCCTCGGCCAGCAGATCGTCGTCGATAACCGGGGCGGCGCGGGCGGTGCGATTGGCGCGGAAATCGGAGCGAGAGCGACGCCCGACGGTTATACCGTGCTGGTGGCGACCTTTGCCACACACACGATGGTGCCTCACCTGCAGAAGAAGATTGCCTACGACCCTCTGCGCGATTTCGAGCCGATCGCACTGTTCGTCGTGCAGTACGCGCTGCTCACGGCATCGCCGGGCTTTCCGCCCAATACCGTCAAGGAGCTCATTGCGTACAGCAAGGCTCGGCCGGGCCAGATCAACTACGGGAGCGCCGGTCCCGGCTCCACGAGCGATTTCATGGGGCGCATGTTTGCCAAGGTCGCCGGCATCGAGCTGACCATCGTCCCGTACAAGGGCGGCGGCCTCATTCTACCCGCGTTGATTCAGGGCGAGGCCCAATTCAACTTCGGTCCCATTCCGGCGATGGCATCGCACGTGCGCGCGGGGCGCCTGAAGGGAATCGCCGTGAGCGGTCCGAAGCGATCGGTGGCGTTGCCGGATTTGCCCACGGTCGCTGAATCGGGCCTGCCCGATTTCTCCGCTGCGGCGTGGGTTGGCCTTGCGGCACCGAGGGGCACGCCGCGCGGCCGCGTCGAGCGCCTGGCCTCGGTGTCCGTGCAAGCGGTGAGCGACCGCGAGACGCGCGAACGGCTCATCCGCACCGGCGCCGACCCCGATCCGAGACCGACGGCGGAATTCGGCAAGTTCCTGCGCGAGGAATACGCGCGCTACGGCAAGATCGTGCGTGAGCTGGGGCTGAGGCCGGACTAGGTAGGTTGCCCGAGCAGGCTACTCACGCCGAAAACGGGCGACGCCGGTCCTGCGCGATGACGATGAGCGCACCCCGCGGCGCGGCGAGCGCGTGCGCTATCCCGTCAGGCACGTGCAGCAGGCAGCGCTCGTTGACCGTCATGCGCTCCCCTTCAAGCTCGGCATCGAGCATCCCTTCCGCAACGAACGTGAACTGCTCATTCTGGTGCGCATGACGCGCGATCGCTGCGCCGGGGGCAAGGCGCAGCACGGCGACGTGGAGTTTCTCGCCCGTGAGAAGCTTGCCGCTGACGCCTTCCGGCAGCGCGAGCGCGGTTGCCGGCGTCACCGCAGCGCTCGCCGGCCCTGACCACGAGTCGGTTTTCGCGAGCATGTCGTACGCGTAGCGCGTGCCTGGCCCGGGCGGCAGGCGTTTCGCCGCCGCGAGGACGTCGGCCGTCGTTTGTCTCGGCTCGTGCGCACGGTTGCCGAAGCCGGCGAAGCAGTTGGGACCGTCGTACCTGCCGTCCACGGGCGGACCCGTGATGCCGTGTCGCGTATCCTTGATCGCGAGAAACACGAGGTCTTCATCCGGACAGGCAAGGCCGGTGTGCACCGCCAAGCCCGGCGTGTGCAGGATCATCCCCCTCGACGCGAACACGCGATCGCCCTCGACGTCATTCATCATCATGCCCTGGAGCACGAAGTTGAACTGCTCATTGGGGTGGGTATGGGCTTTCGCGCCGGTGCCGCTCGCCTGCGTGCCGAGGGTGCAGGCAATATGAGTGCCCGCAAGCACGGCCCCGACGGTCGATGATTTTCCGCTTTGCAGGGTCGGGCCCGAGAGCAGGCGCCGTGCGGAGACCTTCAGGCTGGTCGCGTTGTCCGGCACCCGATCGAGCGCATTGAAATCGTACACATGCTGGACGCGGATTTGAGCGTGACCCGGATTCATGCTGATTTTCCGAAGATCCGCGGACGAGTCTACCATGAGGCGTACCAATGCAGCCGACCGCCTCAACGGCTGCGTGACATGGACGGTCGGCGTGAGGCGGAGGCGAAGGGCAGTGCTGGTCACCGGTCACGCACTTACAATGACGGAATGCAGTCCGCCCCGTACTCCGAGCTGACCCCCGACTGCGTCCTCGACTCGCTCGCGAGCATCGGCCTGCGGCCCGATAGCCGCCTGCTCGGGCTCAACAGCTACGAGAACCGCGTCTACCAGATGTGGATGGAGGAGGGGCCCCCGCTCGTCGTGAAGTTCTATCGCCCGGCGCGCTGGAGCGACGCCCAGATCCTGGAGGAGCATGACTTTGCGCGCGAGCTTGCCGAGCGCGAGATCCCGATCGTCGCGCCCGTTGCACTTGCCGGCAGGACGCTGCACGAGCACGGGGCATTCCGCTTCGCCGTGTATCCCCGCCGCGGGGGGCGCCCGCCCGAGCTCGAGGATCGCAGGACGCTCGAGTGGATCGGGCGCTTCATCTCGCGCATTCACGCGGTCGGGGCGACTCGCTCCTTCCTCGAGCGGCCGGCGCTGAATATCGAAAGCCACGGAGTGGAGCCGCGCAGCTGGTTGCTGGCGAGCGGCCTGGTTCCCGCCGATATTTTCGAGGCGTGGACGAGCGCGAGCGCGCTCGCGCTGGATGGCGTGCGCCGATGCTACGAACGCGCAGGGCCCATCAGCGTGCTGCGGCTTCACGGCGATTGCCACGGCGGAAACATACTGTGGACCGGCGACGGTCCCCACTTCGTGGACCTCGACGACGCGCGCACGGGGCCCGCCGTGCAGGACCTGTGGATGCTGCTGGCGGGGGACCGGGCGTCAATGGGAGAGCAGCTGCGCGATGTCCTTGCGGGCTACGAGGACTTCTGCGAGTTCGACCGGCGCGAGCTCTATCTGATCGAGGCACTGCGCACGCTGCGGCTCCTGCACTACTCGGCCTGGATTGCGCGGCGCTGGGACGACCCGGCCTTTCCGGCAGCGTTCCCGTGGTTCGGCACGCAGCGCTACTGGCAGGACCGGATCCTCGAGCTGAAAGAGCAGATCGGCGTGATGGACGAGCCTCCGCTTTCTGTATAGAAGCAAAAGCTCAGACACAAAGGACACGAAGGTTTATCAATCATGAATCCTGTGAATGTTGTTCCTTTGTGTCCTTCGTGTCCTTCGTGTCAATGCTTTCTCGCCGTGTGACGGTTTTGCAGCGATTCACGATTCGCCATTCACCAATCACGGTTAACTTATGGCAATCTCGTACGACGTCGTGATCATAGGAGCAGGAGCCGCTGGTCTCGCGGCAGCCGCGGAGATCGCGCGGGCCGGGCGCTCGGCGCTGGTGCTCGAGGCGCGCGACAGAATCGGCGGGCGCTGCTGGTCGCTCGATATTCCGGGCATGCCGGTACCGGTCGAGCTCGGCGCTGAGTTCATCCACGGGCGTCCGCGGGCAACGTTCTCGCTGCTCGAGAGCGCTGGCGTCGCGGCAATCGACCGGACCGGCAGCTGGTGGCATGTCGAGCGCGGCAGGCTCCGGCGCACGGGCGACGTCATGACAGAGCTGCGCGAGGCGTTGCGCCGAAGGCGCCTTCCCCGCAAGGACGTCTCCTTCGAGGCCTATCTCAATGGCGAGCTGCGGCGCATATCGACGAGAGCGCGGGCGTTTGCCCGCAGGCGGGTGGAGGGATATGACGCGGCGGATCCCGCACGGGTGAGCGCGCGGGCGATCATCGAGGAGTGGTTTGGCGAAGACGACGCTGGCGCCGCTTCGCATTTTCGGCCATTGGGCGGTTATGCGCGCCCGCTCGAAGCACTTGCCCGGACCTTGGCGGGAACCGATGTCGAGTTGCGGTTGCGGTCCGCGGCAGCGGAAATCCATTGGCGCCGCGGCCACGTGGAGATTGCAGGGTGCGAAGATGGCCGGCCGTTTCAGGTAAGCGCGGGGCGCGCGATCGTCACGCTCCCGCTGGGGGTGCTGCAGCGCACCCCGCAGGCGGAGGGCGCCGTTCTCTTCGCGCCTGCGCTGGCGCAGAAGGACCGCGCGCTGCGCGGGCTCGCGCCGAGCCCGGTGATGAAGGTCGTCATGCGCTTCCGCAGCGCCTTCTGGGACGAGCTGGACGAGGGCCGCTACGCTGACGCGGCATTCCTGCGTTCGCTCGACGCGCCGTTTCCCTCAGTCTGGACGGCGCTTCCGGTGCGCACGCCCTTGCTCGTAGCATGGGCGGGCGGACCCAGGGCCGAGCGCCTGTCGGGTATCGCGCCGCGCGAGGTGATGGAGCGGGCGATCGAGAGCGTTGAGTCGATCTTCGGGAAAAGGGCAAGCATCGCGAGGCGCCTGGAAGCGGCCTGGTTCCACGACTGGCAGCACGATCCCTTTTCGCGCGGAGCGTACAGCTACGTCACCGTCGGCGGAGCAGGAGCGCGCAAGGCCCTCTCGGAGCCCTTGCAGAACACGCTCTTCTTCGCGGGCGAGGCGACCGAATTCAGCGGCGAGCATGGAACGGTCGCCGGTGCGCTGATGAGCGGAACCCGCGCCGCCCGCCAACTACTGACAAGGATGAAGGGTGAAGGATGAAGGATGAAGGGTGAAGGGTGAAGGATGAAGGATGAAAATCTGTGCTGCGTGAGCAGAAGTGATTCCAAATTTCCCCTCTCCCCGTCTT
>Ga0256867_10001114_pt1 | contig 11144 bp, 9 predicted proteins | sample RVTome_15_FD_185939 | JGI IMG/M metagenome (GOLD analysis project Ga0256867, IMG submission 185939) | Soil microbial communities from uranium-contaminated site in the Upper Colorado River Basin, Wyoming, United States - RVT150D86 (HiSeq) ... | reverse complement strand
GCCGACGACCACCGGCAGCGCGGCGACCACCATCCAGGCTCCCAAGGTGAAGCGTGTCGCGACCACGATGACGAACACGATGCCGGTGGTGGTGGCCCCGATCACGTTGATCGCGGCCTTACCCTGCCAGCCGGCCGTGCGCCGATGCCACCAGCGACGAACCATGCCCGCCTGCGAGAGCGTCAGCGCGATGAACACGCCCACGACGTAGAGCTGGATCAGGCGCGAGAGGTTTGCGTCGAAGAGCCACACGAGCGCCGCGGCGAGCAGCGAGAGCACCACGATGCCGTTGGAGAAGACCAACCTGTCGCCGCGGTTGCGGAACTGCGAGGGCATGAATCCGTCCCGTGCGAGGATCGAGGCGAGCCTCGGGAAGTCCTGGTAGGCGGTGTTGGCGGCGAGGATCAGGATGAGGGCCGTGAACACCTGGAGCACCAGGAACATCGCACCCTCGCCGAAGACGGTCTCCCCGATCTGGGCGAGGACCGACGTCGACGCCGCGATGTGTTCGTTCGTTCGGACGCCGAGCGCCGAGGCCAGGAGCGAGATGCCCAGGAACATCGGGATGCTCATCGCCCCCATCAACAGCAGCGTCGACGCGGCGTTCCTCGATTGCGGCCGTCGGAACGCCTGCACGCCGTCGGCGATCGCTTCCACGCCCGTCAGCGCGGTGGCGCCCGACGAGAACGCACGGAGCACGAGCAGCAACGAGAGGCTGGAGACCGCGTCGAGCTGCAGCGTCGAGGTCTCCGCCTGTGGGCAGCCGTCGCTCGCGCAGCGCCATGCGCCCCAGAACAGGGTCGTGCCCACCACCACGACGAACCCGTACGTCGGGATCGCGAACAGGCGCCCGGCCTCCTTCGCGCCGCGCAGGTTGGCCAGGGTGATCAACACGATGAACCCGATCGCCATGGGCGCCTTGTAGGGGGCGAGTCCGGACGCTGCGGACGTGACGGCGATCGCGCCCGCCGTGACGCTGACCGCGACCGTGAGCACGTAGGAGATCTGGATCGCACCCGCCGCGGTGAGCCCCGGCAGGAGCCCCAGGTTCTCCTTCGCCACGATGTAGGAGCCGCCTCCCTGCGGGTACTCGCGCACGGTCTGGCGGTAGGAGACGATCACCACGACGAGCAGCGCCGCGACGCCGACCGAGAGCGGCATCAGCAGAGGCAGACCCGAGGTGCCCACGAGCACGAGCACGAGCAGCATCTCCTCGGTGGCATAGGCCACCGAGGAGAGCTGGTCCGAGGCGAAGACGGGCAGGGCCAGCAGCTTGGGCAGGAGCTGGTGCTCGGCCTTGTGCGAGGCGAGCGCCCGCCCGAGCAGGAGTCGCTTCAGCCATCCACCGAGATCGCGTTGAAGGCCGACGTCACGAGCGGGGCTCTGTTCCACCCGGGCATCCTATGACCGAGGAGTACGCTCGTGAGATGACCTCAGGCCGAAGCATCCGGGGCCGTCCTCCCGAGCGTCCCGACCGACCGAAGTCCGGTGCCCGGTGGGTGCCAACTTCCCGTCGCCGTTCCGGGCCTGCCGCCCGGGTGGTCGCGGCGTACGTGCTCGCCGTGGCCGTCACCGTTGCGATCGTGCTCGCAGCCTCCGCGATCCGGGAACGCATCGACCCGGTGGCGACGGGGTTCGGCTTCCTCGTGCTGGTGGTCGCGTGCGTTGGTCTCGGGGGTCTTGGGCCGGGCATCGTCGCGTCGGTGCTCGGGTTCGTCGCGTTCAACTTCTATTTCCTCCCGCCGTACGAGACGTTCGTGATCGGCAAGGCGCACGACGTGATCGTGCTCTTCGTCTTCCTCGGCCTCTCGGTGTTGATCTCGGTCCTGGTTGCGCGCGCCGATGCCCGTGCCCGCGCGGCGGAGGCCCGGGCCGAGGAGCTCCGCCGGCAGCAGGACCTCACCCGGATCCTGATCGAGCCCCAGCAGGGCCAGCGCCCGTACGAGGGCGTTCTCAGGGTCGTGGTGGCGATGTTCGGCTTCCTCGACGGAGCGCTCTACGTGCAGGAAGGGCCCGACCGCGGCCTCGTCGAGCACGCGACGGTGGGCGGCGAACGCGGCGTGGTACCGCTCACCGCGGGTGACGGCGTCGAACGCGTTCCGCTCAACGTCGGCCGTCGGAACCTCGGGCTGCTGGTGATGCGCGGCATCCGCGCACCTCTCAGCCCGTCGGAGCGCCGGCTGCTCGAGGCGTTCGGCAATCAACTGGCGTTGTTGCTGGAACGAGATCGGGTTGTTCGCTCCGCGGTGCCGCCCTCGGTCACGTCGTAGCCGGACCGCTCGTCAGATGACGCCGGTGGTGCCGTTCATCTCGTCGGTCGGCACCCCGCCCGGCATGTCGGCCCCGACGACCGCGTCGCGCAGCTCGCGCTCGACCTCGCCGCTCGCGAGCGCGAGCACCTCGTCGCCGGCGGCGAGCACGGTCTCCGGCTGCGGGATCACGACGTGATCTTCTCGAAGGATCGCGACGATGACGGCGTCGGTCGGCAGCCGGAGCTCGTAGACGGCCCGGCCGACCGAGGGCGAGCCTTCGGGCAAGGTCATCTCGACGATCGCGACGTGCCCGCTCCCCAACCGGATCAGGCGCACGAGATCGCCGACGCTCACGGCTTCCTCGACCATGGCGGTAAGGATGTGTGGCGGCGAGACCTCGGCATCGACGCCCCACTGCTCGTTGAACAGCCACTCGTTCTTCGGGTGGTTCACACGGGCCAGCACCCGGGGCACGGCGAACTCCTGTTTCGCGAGCAGCGACGAGACGAGGTTGTCCTCGTCGTCGCCGGTCGCCGCCACGAGCACGTCGGCGCTTGACGTGTCGCATCCCTCGAGGACCGACGGCTCGCACGCGTCGCCGAACCGCACGTCGACGCCGGGCGCCCAGGCCCGCAGCTTCTCGACGAGCGCGCGGTCCTGCTCGATCAAGGTGACCTCGTGCCCCCGCTCCACCAGGTCGACCGCGAGGTGCCGCCCCACCGCCCCTCCGCCGGTGACGATGACCTTCATCAGCCGTGATCCCCCGTCTCGAACACCTGATCCAGGGTGTCCATGGCGTCCTTGGTCAGCATGACGATCAGGTAGTCGCCGGCCTGCAACGTGTTCTCGCCCGTGGGCAGGAAGCCGCCGCCTCCGCGCGAGACCCCCGCGATCAGCACCCGCCCGGGAACGTTGAACGCGGTCGCGGGCTTGCCGATCATGTGCTCGGCGACCGGCATCCGCAGCCGCAGCAGGTCGCCGCCGCCCAGCGTCTCGCGGATCTCCTGCCGGTCGTGGAAGAGCATCAGCTGGATCTGCTTCACGCCCCACCTGGTGGTGGCCACCGTCGGGATGTTCAGGCGCTCGTAGATGTCGGCGCGCCGCGGATCGTAGATGCGCGCCACCACACTGGGCACGTGGTATCGCTCGAGCGCCACCCGAGCCGAGACGATGTTGGAGTTGTCGCCGCTCGACACTGCCACGAACGCGTCGGCTTCCTTGATGCCGGCTTCCTCGAGCACGTCGCGATCGAAGCCGAGCCCGACGACAGTTCCCGCGCGGTCGCCGGGCGGGTACCGGAAGAAGGCCTCGGGGTTCTTGTCGATCACGGTCACGTCGTGGCCGTCGCCGACGAGCTCGTTGGACAGCTCCGATCCGACCCTGCCGCATCCCATGATGATCACCCGCATCGCGGGGCATCCTAGACCGGTTGTGACCGCGCGACATGAGGGTCGGGCGCTGATCGCGGAACCGAGGCTGGAAGGCCGAGAGAAGGACGGGGCCCGGAGGACGGGCGGGCTGGGGGTCCGTCCGGCCTCCGGGCTCTGGTTCGGAGGAAGGGTTCTACTCCTGCAGAGAGTCTCGTCATCGAGCTGTGAGGACGGCGTGAAGGAACGGCATCCGGGCGTGAAGATCACGTGAAGACGATCCGGTGCCGATACGGATGTCACGATGAACGATCCGATGGAATCCGGGGTCTCCGAGCCGGTCGGGTGGCGCTTCCGTGGGCTGGACGCCCGTGGGGTGCTGGTCGCGTTGGTCGCGCCCGTGGCCGCCGGCGTGGCCTCGATCCCGCTCGCCCGGAACGGGCCGGCGGCCACGATCGCGTTCTTCCTGCTCGCGATCGTCATCTCTGCGGTCTCGGGAGGGCTATGGTCCGGGCTTCTCGCCGCCCTGGTTTCGTCGATCGCCTTGTCGTTGATCGATGGGTCGCCCGGGTTCCGGCTGGCGTTCACCGGCACGGACGGCGTGGTGACCGCCCTCGTGTTCCTCGCGGTCGCGCTCGTGGTCGGCATCCTGGTCGGCGGGGCGGCCGAGGAGCGTGCGCGAGCGACCCGGCGGGAGCGCGAGGCGCGCCTGCTGGGGCATCTCTCGTCGCGCTTCGTCTCCGGCGAGGTGCCCGACCGAGTGCTCGACGATTTCGTGCGTGTGCTGCTCGAGCCGTTCGGCCTGGTGTCGGCCGAGGTGAGGGTCGAGCTCGACGGCCATCAGCTGTCGGCGCGCGCCGCCAGGCCGGGGCTCACGCCCGGAGGGCCCGACACGGTCGTGCCGCTCGTCGTCGGACCGGTCTCGTTCGGCACGTTGCGCGTCGAGCGGCCGGCCGGCCGGCGGCCGCTCGGTCCCCACGAGCGCCTGTTGCTCGAGGCAGCCTCGAAGCAGGCCGCCGCCGCGCTCGACCGAGCGCGGCTCGACGCACGGGCTCGGCTCGCTCAGCTCGATGCGGAGACGAACCAGCTCCGCGCGGCGATGTTCAGCTCGGTGACCCATGACTTCCGGACGCCACTGGCATCGATCAAGGCGGGTGTCACGAGCCTGCTCGATCCGAGCGTCGATCACGACCCGGCGCAGGAGCGGGAACTGCTGACGACCATCCTCGAGGAGACCGACCGGTTGAACCGGCTGGTCGGCAACATCCTCGACCTCGCGCGCATCCGAGCCGGCGCGCTCTCCCCGGCTCGGAACGAGGCAGGCCTCGATGAGATCGCGGAGGCGGTCGTGGCGAGGGTGTCGCCTCGGCTCGCGGGCGTGCGCGTGGTGCTCGAGATCGCCGACGACGTGCCCTCGGTGACCGTGGACGAGATGCAGATCGACCAAGTCTTGACGAACCTGCTGGAGAACGCCGCGCGGCATTCGCCGCCGGGCGGAGATATCCGCCTCTCGGTGGAGCAGGCGGGTGATGATGTGGTCGTGCGCGTCGCCGACGACGGACCCGGAGTGGCTCCCGAGGACCGGGAACGGGTCTTCGAGGCCTTCTATCGTGGCGCCTCGATCCCCGACTCGCCCGGCACCGGCCTCGGATTGGCGATCGCGAATGCGATCGTGACCGCCCACGACGGGCGGGTCTGGATCGAGGACACGCCCGGTGGAGGTGCGACCTTCGCGTTCGAGATCCCGGTCCGCCATCGGGCAGCCACGAGTGCCCAGGCGGGCCCTGATGTCGATCGTGAAGACCAGCCGGGCGAGCGGGTCGTTCAGGAGGAACGAACGTGACCCAGGTGCTCGTGGTCGACGACGAGCCGCAGATCCGTCGGGCACTGCGGACCAGCCTCGAGGCGCACGGGTACGAGGTCGCCACGGTGGGCACCGGCGAGGAGGGCGTGGTAGGCGTCGCCGAGCAGGATCCGGACCTCGTGCTCCTCGACCTCGGTCTTCCCGACATCGACGGCGTCGAGGTGTTGCGCCGGCTGCGTGCGTTCAACGACGTGCCGGTCATCGTGCTGTCGGTACGCGAGTCGCAGTCCGACAAGGTCGCAGCGCTCGACGCCGGAGCAGACGACTACGTCACGAAACCCTTCGGCATGGAAGAGCTCCTGGCGAGAGCTCGGGCAGCCGTGCGCCGCAAGCAGTCCGACGAGCCGTCCGAACCGGTGCTGCGGTTCGGCGATCTGGAGGTCGACCTCCCCCGACGACTGGTCACCCTCGGAGGGGACCAGGTGAAACTGACCCCCACCGAGTACGGGCTCCTGGAGGCACTGGCGACGAATCCGGGCAAGCTGCTCACCCACCAATGGCTTCTTCGGAAGGTCTGGGGACAGGGCTACGGCACCGAGACGACCTACCTGCGCACCTACGTGCGGGCGCTCCGTAAGAAGCTCGGCGACGACGCCCAGGCGCCGGCCTTGATCGTCACCGAGCCAGGCGTCGGGTACCGCTGGATCGCCGAACCGTCCGTGTAGTGCCGAGGGAGTCTGGCGAGGGGCTCGCGCGTGCGAACATGAGCCGTGCCTGCCGATCTGGATGTTCCGCGCCGCGCCCGCACCGGTCCGTTGAAGCGTGTCTTCGTCGGCCGCGCGATCGCTTCCGACAAGGCCGAGCACCAGCTCCTCCCGAAGTTCCTCGCCTTGCCGGTCTTTTCCTCTGACCCGCTGTCGTCGAACGCCTACGCGACCGAGGAGATGATGCTCGTGCTCGTCGCGGCGGGCACCGGTGCGCTCTCGCTACGTCTACCGATCGCGCTCGCGATCGCCGCCCTGCTTGCGATCGTCGTCACCTCGTACCGCCAGACCGTGCGGGCCTACCCGCAGGGGGGCGGCTCCTACATCGTCGCTCGCGAGAACCTCGGCACGATCCCCGGTCTCGTCGCGGCCGCGGCCATCCTCACGGACTACGTGCTCACGGTCGCGGTGAGCATCACCGCCGGCACGACCGCGATCGCCTCGATCGCGCCCGAGGCGCTGGTGCCTATCCGCGTCCCGATCGCGATCGCTCTCGTGGCTTTCGTCACCATCGCGAATCTGCGCGGCGTGAAGGAGGCGGGCTCGCTCTTCGCGATCCCCACATACGGGTTCGTCGCCATGATCGCGATCACACTCGTGGCCGGCTTCGTCGAGTGCTTGGGCGGGTGCCCGGTCGCAGAGACCGCCGACCTCGCCCTGCCCGTGGAACACACGCTGTCACTGTTCCTGATCGCCAGGGCGTTCTCGTCGGGGGCGACGGCCCTTACCGGGGTCGAGGCGATCGCCGACGGCGTGCCCGCCTTCCGTCGCCCGCAGGCACGCAACGCCGCCACCACCCTTGCCGTGATGGGCGCGATGTCGATCACGATGTTCCTCGGCATCACGGCGCTCTCGGTCCTGCTCCAGGTTCGCGTCACGGAGGACATCGCGCACGAGCTGCCTGTCCTCGCGCAGATCGGCGACACCGTCTTCGGTGGGGGGCTCATGTTCTTGCTCCTGCAGGTGTTCACGGCCGGCATCCTGATCCTCGCGGCGAACACCGCGTTCCAGGACTTTCCGCGCCTCGCGTCGATCCTCGCCCGTGACCGGTTCATGCCCTCGCAGTTCCGCAACCGCGGAGACCGCCTCGTCTTCTCCAACGGGGTGGTCGTGCTCGCCGGCCTCGCCGCGCTGTTGATCTGGGCCTTCGATGCGAACCTCACCCGGCTGATCCAGCTGTACGTCGTGGGCGTGTTCACCGCCTTCACCCTGTCGCAGGCGGGCATGGTGCGCCGGTGGATGCGCTCGCGTGAAGCGAACTGGCAGCGCAGCGCTGTGATCAACGGTGTCGGCGCCGCGACAACCGGCATCGTGCTCGTCATCGTCACGGTCACGAAGTTCGCGAAGGGAGCCTGGATCGTGATCGTCGCGATGCCGTTCATCGTGCTCTTCTTCTGGGCGGTCCATCGTCACTACGATCACGTCGCGCGGATCCTGCAGGCGCGCCGGCTCACCGGGCGCGACGCGGCGAGCGGAACGATGCTGCTCCTCGTCCCCGATCTCGGTCCCGCGACGCGCGATGCGGTCGCCTACCTGCGCGCGGTGCGGCCAGAATCGTTCGAAGCCCTCTACGTCGGCGGCCCCGAGACCTTCGATGCCGTCGCCGCCGAGTGGGCCTTCGTGGCGCCGCGCATGGGCGACCTCCGGCAGCTCGTGGGTGCCGATCGCCACCTGGTGCGGGCCGTGCGGGGGCACGTGCGTGCGATGCCGAGGCACGAGCGCGACCGGTTCCTCACCGTCGTGATCCCCGAGTTGCTGCCGAGCAACACCGTCTGGCAGTTCCTTCGCCACCGTGACGCGTTCCTGCTGAAGACGGCGCTGCTGTTCGAGCCACGGGTCGTCGTCACCGACGTTCCCCTCGTGCCGTCGGGCGCACGCGAGGGTTGGGCGGGTGGCCGCCCCGTCGAGCCGGAAAGGTCGGTCGTGCTCGTCCCGGTGTCGGCGGTGCACGACCCTACGGTGCGAGCGGTGATCTACGGGAAGTCGCTGCACCCGACGGAGATCGAGGCCGTCTACCTGGTCACCGATCCCGGTGAGATGGGAGGTGTCGTCAGGGCCTGGCACCAGCGACAGCTGGATGTGCCGCTGGTGCTCGTCGAGGCGCCCTTCCGAGATCTCGGGCCTCCCCTGCTCGACGAGATCAGAAAGCACACGGGGCGCGGAGACACGATCGTGACGGTGGTGCTGCCCGAGCTGGTGCCCCGGCGCTGGTTCGAGCACCTCCTCCACAACCAGACGGCGTTGTTCTTCAAGCGCTTGCTGCTGTTCGAGCCGGGTGTCGTGGTGACGAGCGTGCCGTTCCACCTGGCCGCTCCCGAGGTCCGCGCCGACGCCAGCGGCCCCTCAGGCAGCGGGCCGGTTACCGCCTGAACTGGCGCGACAGGACGAAGCCGCCGCGGTACGGTTTGCCACGTCAGGCGGACCGAACGGGAGGCGAGCACGTGAACATCCGTCCGGCGACCAAGGCCGACGATGAGTTCCTGAAGACGATGCTGTACGAGGCCGCTCGGTGGAACCCGGACTGGCCGCGCGAGCCGATGGAGGAGGTGCTCGACGAGCCCGTGCTTCGTCGCTACCACGAGGGGTGGGGCCGGCCCGGCGATGGCGGCGTGGTCGCCGAGCTCGAGGGCGTGCCCGTCGGTGCGGTCTGGTACCGGCAGTTCACCGAGGACGAACCGGGATACGGATTCGTCGACGAGAAGACACCGGAGCTCTCCGTCGCGGTGCAACCCCTTCACCGACGTAAGGGCATCGGTCACGCGTTGCTGCATTCCGCGATGGTCCAGGCGCGTGAGGAGGGATTCCAGTCGCTCTCACTCTCGGTCGCGGCGCACAACCGCTCACGGATGATGTATCAGCGGGCGGGCTTCCATCGGGTCTCCGAGGACGGTGATCACTGGACGATGGTCGCGAACCTCTAGGTCGGCGACGGGATCGACCCTTCAGCCCGGGTACCTGAACACGAAGAGCCTGCCGTCGTTCTCCTCGGGGTCGGTCTCGTTGTCGACGCCCTTGTCCGTGATGAACATCAGCCTGACACCTGAACGCGCGGGGTCCGGAGCGAGCGCGATACCCGATCCCCGTCGGATGCCCGAGCCGGAGAGGTCGAACGTCCTCACCGATCGTCCCCGCATGGTCGTCTCCGCGACGACCGGATCGGCGCTGCCGACGATCAAGAGGTGGTCGGTCCGGGGGTCCCATACCACGTCCTCGGGGGTCTCGACCCCCACGGCAGCCGAGGAGAAACGTCGCACCCTGTCGTCGGGCGTTCCGAATCGGCGGTCGCGCCCCGCTCGGATGTGGAAGACGCGACCCCGCCTGGCGTCGGTCAGGATCAAGGACCGGTCACGAGCGCGCCAGGCGAGCCCCTCCGGATCCCGGCTTCCGAATCTCCCCGTCCTGAGGACCTCCCTCCGGCGGTCGTCGCCGGTCCCGATGAGGCCGTCGGGGCCGGTTCGGACGCGGTAGACGCGCCTGCGATCGTCATCGACCAAGTAGGAGGTTCGGCGGTTCCGCCAGGCGATGTCCTCTGGTTCGTCGGTGACGCGCCGCACGCTTCGGGTCCGCAGGAGCGATCCGCGGCGGTTCGTGATGAACAGGTTGGATCCCGACCACAAGCGGCCGATCTCCTCGATCTCGGCATCGGAGATGAGGAGGCTCCCGGTCGATCGCTGATACGTGAGACCGGTCGGATCGGAGCTCGGCTTGGCCCATCCGGACGTCGGGACGACCCGGATGAGCTTGGGTTCGACCGTCGGCTCGGCGGAGGCGCCGGGGGCGAGCTCGGCGCTGAGCATGCCCATGAGCACGGTCGCTCCGACGATCGAGATCCTCGCAGCCGCAGCGGCTCGAGGCCGACGCCGATGCCGGAGCGCCATGGAGTGATCGTGACCACATTTCGGTAGGGCGTCACCACGCAGGCGTACCAGCTCGGCTACGCCGATCGGCTGTCCGCCTCCGTTACGTGCGGGTCATCGGTCTCCGACGGTCCGCGTCGGCTCCGGATCGTCGAGCGCCGCGTATTCGGCTCGCACCTTCGTCCACCTGCGCCGGACGTACCAAGCGGCTGCCACGAGGCAGAGCCCTGCGATCGCCCACGAGAAGGGCTGCAAGGCGTGCTCGACCGACTCCCACCGGTCGCCGAGCTCGTAGCCGAGCCAGGCGAGGGCGAACGTCCACGGCAGGCAGCCGAGCACCGTATAGAGCGTGAACCGCCAGAACGGCATGCGCACGACGCCCGCGGGGAGCGAGATGAACGTGCGGATCACGGGCAAGAGGCGCGAAAAGAACACCGCGGCGTCGCCGTAGCGCTCGAACCAGTCGTGGGCCTTGTCCACCTCGTGCGGCCGGATCAGCAGGTAGCGGCCGAAACGGTCGACCAGCGGCCGTCCACCAGCCGCGCCGGCCCAGTACGCGAGCCAGGAGCCCACGAGGTTGCCCAGGGTGCCCGCGATGCCGACCCAGAACAGCGAGAGCTCCTCCCCGGGCGCCGCGAACCCGGGCGCCGCGAGTGCTCCCCCGAACAGCATCGTCACCTCGCTCGGGATCGGCACGCAGGCCGATTCGAGCACCATCAGCACGAACACGGCCGCATAGCCGTACCCCGCGACCGTGTCGGTCACGAACTGATGGAGCCAGTCGAGCATGCGTGTTCAACTCCGGGCGGTCGGGAATACGAAGACCGTACCAGCGCGTTCTTCGCCCTCCGGAAGGGTGTCGGCGGCGATCACTCCCCGCTGAAGTCGACGGCCGTGGCCGGCGACTTCTTCGTCCGGAACCTCGTATGGACACATCCAGGGACACTGGGGGATGGGCTACGGTCGTTCACGCTCTGGCGGTCCGGCATGGTGCATCGCTGCCTCGCTAGCCGACGCAGGTGGCGCTTCCGGAATCCGTGAAGGTCTGCCCTGCGATAGGCACGAACTGCCACTCGTAGCTCGTCGGGTGGAGTATGAAC
>Ga0256867_10001113_pt1 | contig 11147 bp, 5 predicted proteins | sample RVTome_15_FD_185939 | JGI IMG/M metagenome (GOLD analysis project Ga0256867, IMG submission 185939) | Soil microbial communities from uranium-contaminated site in the Upper Colorado River Basin, Wyoming, United States - RVT150D86 (HiSeq) ... | reverse complement strand
GGTGAGGCGCCGCACCGGCACGGGCGCCGTTTCGGGCGCTGCGACCGACACGCTCGGCGGCGGCCCGCCAACCTTCGGGACCGTCACCGCATACAGGTTCATCCCGACTTGTGCCAGCGCCTGGTCGCCCCTGGGCGCGATCATCACGAGGCCGGCCTGCGGAGGCGCGGCGACCTCGGTGGGCTCGGCCCCGGTGGCGTCGACGGCGATCGGGAAGATCCGCCGTGGCAACACCTCGGCGGGCTCGTCATGAGGCGTGGCGGCGCTGGGGGGCGGCGGTCCAGTCACCTGGAGGTGCCGCTTGATGTCGGTGCCGTCCCACCGGAACGAGACCAGCCCCTCGAACGGGCTGTAGGCATAGATCCGGTTCGGCTCGTCGCTGCGGAAGTGCGCTACGTCGCGAGTGCCGGTCGGCGCAATGAGGGTCGCGTTGCCCCCCGTCGTGGCCGGCACCCAGACGAACTGCGCGCCGAGCGGCCCGCCGAAGATTCCCGTGGCCTCCTTGAGGTCGCGCGCGGCGGCCCGGGTGGCCACCACCCGCTGGCCATCGGGCGACCAAGCCAGGTTGTAGTAGAGCGCGGCGGCGCGGGAGAGCTGAACCGGCTGCCCCCGCCCGGTCACCGGCATCTTCCAAATGTGCCCGCCCTGCTGCTCGCCCCAGCTCGCCCAGGCTAGCCATTGCCCGTCCGGCGACCAGACCGGGTGATACTCCCCGAGGTCGACGGTGGTGACTCGCCGGGCCGTTCCGGAGGGAAGGTCCCGAACCCACAGCCGGTCGAAGGCGGTGAAGGCCACGCGCTTTCCGTCCGGCGACACGACTGGGTTCCGGATCTGCCGCGCCGTCACCAGCTCCGTGGTGTCGACCCGGTAGGCGAACTTCACCTCGGGTCCGATGTCGACCTTCGCATCGATCTCGAACGGGATCCTGGCGGCCGGCGTCTTGTCGACCGGAATCCGCCAGATCTCGCCGCCGTAGCTGGCGACGACCTGCTTCGAGTCCGGCGTGAACGAGTAACCGGGTAGCACGTCCAGCGTCGCGCGGGATTCCATCTCGTCGCGCTGCACCGGATAGGCGAGCCAGTCCTCGTCGCCCGTTTCGAGGTTCCGAAGCCTGAGACCGGTCTCCGTGTTGTGCCGGGTGCCGTACACGAGCCACTTGCCGTCCGGCGACACGGCCGGCCGGAATCCCGAGCCGTATCGCTGGGAGGCCCAGACGACGCTGCCCTTCTCCCGGTCGTACTGGCGCAGCTGGTAGAGCGGGAACTGCGCGTTGTAGGTCCAGTCGCCGTTGCGGGAGGCATACCAGATGTAGCGCCCGTCCGGCCCGAACGCGGCGCCGACGGTCTTGGCCTGCGCCGGTCCACGGATCACCGGGAGCGGTCCCCGGCCCTCGTGATGGTACATCTGGAGCTTGTGCGCGCCGCCTAACCCGCCGGCCCGGCTCACCACGAGGTACTCGCCGTCGGGCGTCCACTCCGGCGACACGTAGAGGCTCGTGTTCCCGCGGGTGACCTGGGTGGAGTCGCGCTGGTCCAGCGAGATGGTCCAGACGTTGTCACCGCCGCTCCGGTCGGTGACGAAGGCCACCTTTTTCCCGTCGGGACTGAACCGTGGCTGCGCGTCGAAGGCCATTCCGGTCGTGAGCGGCGCGGCCTTGCCGCCTGCGATGGGCATGGTATAGAGATCGCCGAGGAAATCGAAGACGATCGTCTGCCCGTCGGGGCTCACGTCGAGCGAGATCCAGGTGCCTTTGGTGGCCTTGAACTCGGCCTTGCGGCCGGTCGCGAGCGGGAGCGGCGGCGGCGGCTGGCCGGGACGTCCCGGGCCTGCCGGGGGCGCCTGGGCGAGGAGCGTCGTGCCGGTCAGGGCCAGGAATGCGGCCACAAGGGGACGTCGAACCAGGAGCATCATGGTACGGCTCCGAGAAGCATCGAGAGTGTGGGTCATGGGGCGCCTCACCGGATTCCGCTCTGGACCGCGGGCCCGACGTGCCGCCACGGCTCATCCGCGGCAAGGCGCTGGCGCGGCCAGACTTCGTTGAGGTTGTCGCCCTCGTAGAGGCGTCCGTTCTTCATCACGTACTTGATGGTGTTGGTGTTGCGGATGTTCTCGAGCGGGTTCGCGTCGAGCACCAGCAGGTCGGCGAGCTTCCCCGCCTCGATGGACCCGAGGTCCTTGCCCAGCCCGATCGCCTCCGCGCCGAGAATGGTGGCCACGCGGAGCGCGTCATGATTCGTCATGCCGCCGCTCTGGATGGCCCAGAGCTCCCAGTGCCAGCCGAGGCCTTGAAACTGGCCGTGGCTCCCGACCCCGGCGCGGCCGCCGGCCTCGACCAGCTCCTTGACCCACGCCGCGTGCTTCGGGAAGGCGTACTCGTCCTTCCGGAACCACCCGCCCGGACCGGGCGACTGATTCGAGTTCCGCCGCCGGATCTTCCAGTCGATCTCGTCCTTCGGCATGAAATGCGCGACTTTCTTGTCGTCCACCACGTTCTCCGTGGTGTAGAAGTAATTCTCGGCCCAGGGCCCGCCGTAAGACACAAGCAGCGTCGGTGAATTCGTAGTGCCCGAGGTCTTGAACAGCTCGACCATGTCGTTGTAGGCCGGGATGATCGGCATGGTGTGCTCGACACCCGGATACCCGTCCATCGCGTGGGTCTGGTTGAGCCGGTAGTCGAGGCCGCCCTCGGTGGTGGGCATCAGCTTGAGCTCGCGCGCCGCCATGATGAGCAGCTGCCGCTGCCGGCGATTGCCGCTCAGATACATCTTGAACGTCTTGGTGTCGTAGTAGTCGCTGTAGCGCTTGAGCACGTTGCGCGCGTGGTCGAGATCACGAATTCCCTCGGTCCAGAACACCCCGGGGCCGGTGGAATACACCCGAGGCCCGGGAATCGCGCCGTTCTCCACGCGGTCGGCGTAGCTCAGCACGTCGGTGGTCGCGGTCTGCGGATCGCGACTGGTCGTCACCCCGTATGCCAGGTTGGCCAGGTAGATCCACGGCCGGGTCCAGTGCACGCCCCACATGTTCCACATGTGCGCGTGGGTATCGACGAATCCGGGTACGATGGTCTTGCCGCTCACATCCACTACCTGCGCCCCCGCCGGCACCTCGCCGCGCGGCCCCACGCTCACGATCCGGTTGTTCCGGACCACGACGTCGGCGTTCTCCACGACGTCGGTGCCGCGCATGGTGATGGCCCGGGCGCCGCGCAGCACGACCGTGCCCGACGGAATGTCCCGCGTCGCCGAGACGGTGATCCGCAGCTCCTCGGGCCGGTACGCCTGGGCGTGCCGCGTGGCGGAGTCGGCCCTGACCCGGCGGAGGCTGTCGTCCAGCGCCTCGGCGCGATCGAGCCGGTAGGTGACGAACGCGTTGCCGATCGACCAGTGCACGGTGCGGCCATCGGCGCCCCACACCGGAAACTCACCGCCGATATCCGACACCTTGCGCACCGGCATGGAGGCGCTGTCCGGCTTGGTGACCGAGATGACCGGTGCCACCGCGCCGACCTTGGGCACCGTGGCGACGAAGATCTCCCGGTTCGCCAGGATCAGCGCCAGATCGCCCTTGGGCGACATGATGATGCCGCCCACGGTGGCGTTCAGGGTGCCGGGCTCCCGATCGTAGTTCCGGGGCGTGACGAGATCCGAGGTGGAAGAGATTTCATACGGACCCGGCGTGTAGGGCAACCGCCACGTGGCGCGCAGGTGCTGCTTCAGGTCGGTGCCATCCAGCCGGGTGGAAACCAGCGCCACGGGCGGGGGTGGCTGTGGTGCCGGTGGCGGAGGCGGCGGCGGCGCGTCAGAGCTGAAGAAACCGTAGCTGTAGAGCCGCTCGGAGTCGGTGCCGACGAAGTGCGGATACGTTCGGCCCTCCGTCGACCCGATGACGGTCACCGCGCCGCCGGTCGACGGCACCCAGACGAACTCCGGACGGAGCCCGTCGAACACGAACGGATCGATCGCCTCCCGCAGGTCCCGCGCGTCGGAGCGAATCGCGGCGACCTTCCTCCCGTCCGGGGACCAGGCCGGGCGCTGGTAGAAGGCCGGCGCTCGGGTGAGCGTCGTCGGCGCCCCGCCCGCCGCGGGAATCCGCATGATGTGGCCGGCGTTGTCGTCCCAGGTCGTGAACGCGATGCTCAGCCCGTCGGGAGACCAGGCGGGGTAGTACTCACCGACCTCCTGGGTGGTCAGCCGGCGCGGCGTGCCTTCGGCCAAGTCCATCACGTACAGCCGGTCGAGCGCGCTGAACACCACTCGCTTCCCATCCGGCGAGGGCGCGGCGTCGCGGATCTGCTTGAGCGTGAACGTCGCCTCGTCCGTGATGCGGTAATCGAAGTTGACCTCCGGCCCGATCGCGACCTCGGCGTCGACACTGAACGGGACCTTGGTCGCGGCCCCGCTGTCGACCGGCACACGCCAGATCTCGCCGCCGTACGATAGGACGATGCCCTTGGAGTCCGGGGTGAACGAGTAACCCGGCAGGACATCCATGGTGGCGAGCGATTCCTGCTCATCCCGCTGAATCGGATACGCCAGCCAGCGCTCCTCGCCCGTGTCGAGCTCGCGGATCCGGAGCCCGGTCTCGGCGTCGTGGCGCGAGCCATAGGCCAGCCACTTGCCGTCGGGCGAGAGCGCCGGCTTGAACGCCGAGCCGTACCGCGCGGACATGGTGGTCCGGGTACTGGTCTCCCGGTCGTAGACGGCAAGCTGGTACTGCGGCAGGATGGCGTTGTACTGCCAGGATCCGTTCCGCTGGGCATACCAGACGTACCGTGCGTCCGGCCCGAACGCCGGGCCCAGCATGCGGAGGCCGCCGGGCGCCTGGACCATTTCCAGGCCTTTGCCGCCCCGCACGTGATAGATCCAGAGCTTCTCGTTGGCGAAGAAGGTCTCCTTGGACACCACGATGTACTGGCCGTCAGGGGTCCACTCGGGCGACTTGTAGGTGTTCTCGACCCCGTGGGAGACCTGGAGCGTATCCCGCCCATCGGTGGAGATCACCCAGATATTCTCGTCGCCGCTCCGGTCCGAGACGAACACGACCCGCTTTCCGTCCGGGCTGAAGCGCGGTTGCATGTCGTGGGCGATGCCCCCGGTGAGGCGGGTTGCCTTCCCGCCGGCGGCCGGCATGGTGTACAGGTCGCCGAGGAGGTCGAAGACGATCGTCTGCCCGTCCGGGCTCACGTCGAGGGAGATCCAGGTGCCCTTGCTGGTCGTGAATCTGGCCCAGCGGGCGGGGGCCAGGGGCAGCCCGGCCTTGATGGTGTCGGCCCGGGCTGTGGGCTCGGCCAGTTCGCGCGCCGGGACGGTCGAACCGCCGGGCATCAGCAGGACCAGCCCGCCAAGAAAGGGAATCAGTGCCTTCATGCGGACGACTCCGGAAGGTATTTGAGACAGGTAAGGCGAAAGCGCCCGCGCCAGGCCTGGGACCCGGCGCAGGTGCGACTATGTGACGTTCAGACGGCGCGAGTGGTTGCGCTCGGGTTACTTACGGCCGAATCCGGCTCCGGGATTCGCCCAAACCGGCCCTCAATATACCGGCCCGCGCCACCACCCGCTCTTGCCCGGCTCCCGATCGTTTCTTACGTTGAGTCAGCAGGCCAAACCGTCCACTCGATGAGAGGTTCCTCATCTCCATGCGGATGATTTACCGGATCGCTCCGAGCCTCTGCGCTGCGCCGATCGGGGGCATCGTGTGCCCGTTTATCTGGGGCACCGATCGCTCCGGGCGCTTGAGCGCCCCGCGTGGAGGCACACCACCTTAGGGCTCAAGGATTCCATCGCGTGATCCCAGGCCTTCCGGGTGGTTCGAGCCACCCGGAAGGCCGTCGTTTTTCGACATTACAAAGGGATCCCGCTGATGGCCACACAACCAGAAACCCTCGACCAGGCGATCGTCGCCCGGTACGCGAAGCAGCCCACGCGCCTGCCTCCCGACCTCCGTCGTGAGATCGAGGCGCGCTGGAACGGCGCGCCGGTGCAGCTCTACGCCCTGGCCGACCTGGACCAGTCGTTCCGGCTCACGGAATCGTGGGTGGCTCTCGGTCCGTCCCACCTGGCCGTGGCCAGGCCGGCCGGAGGCCCATCCGCGTGGAGCATCCTGGACCTCGATCCGTCAAGGCTCACCGCGATCCGGGAGAGTCCCGGGCTGTCGGCCACGACGCTCTCGCTCCTCGCCGAGCCGGGCGATCCGCCGCTCGCGGTGCTCCGCTACACCCACCGCCAGCGCGGCGCTTTCGAGAGCCTCCGGTTCGTGGTCGAGGAACGCCTGAAGCTGCGGACGAGCCCGCTGCCCGAGGCCGATGCCGCGTACGCCGAGGCGGTCGCCCGCCCGGTACGGGAGGCACAGGCCCTCGTGGCTGGCCGGAAGGCCGCCGTCCTCTGGCGGCTGCTCCGGTACCTGGGCCCGTACCGCCGAGAGCTCACCCGCGGCCTCGCCGCGGCGACGGCGATCACGCTGGTGAGCCTGGTGCCCCCGTACCTCTCGGGGTACGTGCTGGATCGACTGGTGGCGCCGGCACGGCTCGGGGCCATCCCGGTGGAGCGCGCCGCCTACATCGGCTGGCTCGCCGTCGCCACGATGGCGGCCGTCTACCTGATCAAGCAGGGTGCCGCGCTGATCCGGCTCCGGCTGATGTCGATTCTCGGCGAGTGGGTCGCGCGTGACCTCCGGGCGGAGCTGTACGAGCACCTGCAGCGGCTGAGCCTCGCGTTCTTCTCGCGCAAGAAGACGGGAAGCCTCATCACGCGCGTGTCCGCCGACACGGACCGGCTCTGGGAGTTTCTGGCGTTCGGCGTGGTCGACGTGTCGCTGTCGGTGGTGATGCTGCTCGGGCTCGGCGGGGTGCTGGTGGCCCTCGACTGGCGTCTCGGCCTCGCGATGGTGGTGCCGGTGCCGGTGTTCTGCTGGATGATCTTCCGGCATGGCGAGGCCATCAACCAGCTGTTCCTCCGCGCCTGGCGGAAGTGGTCGCGGGTGACGGACGTGCTCTCGGACACGATCCCGGGGATCCGGGTGGTGAAGGCCTTCCACCAGGAGGAGCGCGAGGTCGAGCGGTTCGCCGAACGGAACGACGCGGTGACGGCGGAGTTCAACCGCATCCACCAGATGTGGACTTCGTTCTGGCCGGCGCTGATGCTCGCCGTGCACGCGACCACCGTGCTGGTCTGGGCGCTCGCGCTGCCCCGGCTGCTCGGCACGGCCGGCCCCGAGCTGTCGGCCGGAACGTTCGTGGCGTTTCTGCTCTACGCCACGATGTTCCTGGCACCGATCGAAGTGATCGGGCAGATGGCCCGCACGGTGAACCGGGCCACGACCTCGGCGCACCGGGTGTTCGAGGTGCTGGACACCGAGCCCGAGATGGTCGATGCCCCGAAGGCGGTCCGGCTCGAGCCGGTCGAGGGGCGGGTGACCTTCGATCATGTCACCTTCGCGTACGACGGGGTCAAGCAGGTGCTCCGCGGCGTGAGCTTCGAGGCGCAGCCGGGTGAGCTGATCGGCCTGGTAGGCCCGTCCGGCGGCGGCAAGACGACGGTGGTGAACCTGATCGCGAGGTTCTACGACGTGACCAGCGGCGCCATCCGCATCGACGGCGTCGACCTGCGGGAGCTGGAGACCGGGCACTATCGCCAGCAGATCGGAATGGTGCTGCAGGATCCGTATCTGTTCCACGGCACCGTGCTCGAGAACATCCGGTACGGGAAGCCGGAGGCCACGCTGGACGAGATCATCGGGGCGGCGAAGGCGGCGAACGCGCATGATTTTATCGTGAAGCTCACCCACGGGTACGACACGATCGTGGGTGAGCGCGGCCATACGCTGTCGGGCGGAGAGCGCCAGCGGGTGTCGATCGCGCGGGCGATCCTGCACGATCCGCGGATCCTGATCCTGGACGAGGCCACGAGCAGCGTGGATACGGAGACGGAGCGGCGCATCCAGGAGGCGCTGGATCACCTCGTGGCGGGACGCACCGTGTTCGCGATCGCGCACCGGCTGTCGACGCTCCGGAAGGCGTCGCGGCTGTTCGTGATCGAGGACGGCCGGCTGGTGGAGCACGGAACGCACCAGGAGCTGCTGGCGCGGCCGAGCGGCAAGTATCGGAAACTGTATGAGCTGCAGCTCTCGTTGAGCTGAGAAGCGGTGAACGGTGAACGGTGAACGGGAACAGAGGGAGGGAGTATGGAAACCGAATTGTTGATACCGCGAGAGCAGACGGCGCACACCCTCTCGCGCCGGGCCGATGGAAGGCTCTGGCTTACCCTGGGTGAGGACGCCAGCCCGGTGGTCGTGCGACGGTGCTTTCCCTGGACCGCTCCCGGGCGGTTCGTCTCGCTCCGCGACGACCGTAACACCGAGCTCGCGCTGATCGCCGATCCGGACGAGCTCGATGGGGAAAGCCGGCGGGTGCTCGAGGAGGCGCTCGTCGAGGCCGGGTTCGTGCTCGAGGTCACCGGTGTCGCGGCGATCGAGGAGGAAGTCGAGATCCGGCACTGGACAGTGACCACTCGACAGGGACCGCGCACGTTCCAGACCCGGCTCGACGACTGGCCGCATGCGCTGAGCGGCGGCGGCTTGCTGATCCGGGACGTGGCCGGCGATCTCTATCACGTTTCGGCGCCGGAGCGCCTGGACGCAAAGAGCCGGGAGTTGTTGTGGGCGTATGTGGACTAGATCAGGGATCAGGGGATCAGGGGATCAGGGGGTTTGGGAAAAGGAGGATGTACATTCCTCTCCCGATCCCCTGATTTCCTGACCCCTGATCCCTGGCCCCTGATCCCCATGCTTCTGGCGCTCTTTCTGCTCCTCGCCCAAGATCTCCCGCCCGGCGCGGAGGCCATCTCCCTCCTGGGCCGTCCGCTGGTTCCAGCCGCCATTCCGCAGGCCACGCGGGAGGGACACGAACAACGGCTCGCCAGCGCGCGCGCCGCGTGGGAACGCACGCCCGGCGATCCGGACAGCATCATCTGGCTCGGACGGCGCACCGCCTACCTCGGCCGGTACCGGGATGCGATTGCCATCTATACGAAAGGCATCGAGCTGCTGCCGCACGAGCCAAGGTTCTACCGGCATCGCGGGCACCGGTATCTGACGGTTCGCCAGCTCGACCGGGCCATTGCCGATCTGGAGCAGGCCGCCCGGCTGGTCCGCGGCAGGCCGGACGAGGTGGAGCCGGACGGGCTTCCCAATGCGCGCGGGATTCCCACCAGCACGCTCCAGTCGAACATCCGGTACCATCTCGGGCTGGCGTACTACCTCAAGGGAGACTTCGAGAAAGCCCTCGAGCCGTATCGGGAAGACGTCGCCGCCGCCCGCCGCACGGGCAACAACGACATGCTCGTGGCGACGAGCCACTGGCTCTATATGGCGTTGCGGCGGCTGGGCCGGGAGCGGGACGCGGCGGCGGTGCTGACGCCGATCACCAGGGAGCTCGAGGTGATCGAGAACGGGAGCTATCACCGCCTGCTGCTCCTATATAAGGGAGAGCTTCCGGTGGATTCGCTCCTCAGCGACGCGGCGCGGGGGAGGCTGGCCGCTGGTGCGACCGGCGAAGCCACGGTCGAGGACGTGACGATCGGGTACGGGATCGGAAACTGGCACTGGTACAACGGCCGGAAGGAAGAGGCGACCCGGCTGTGGCGGCAGATCGCGGCGACACCTCAGTGGGCGGCGTTCGGCGCGCTGGCGGCGGAGGCGGAGCTTCGATGAGAAAGCGAAATCGTCTCAGGGGCGGTGATAGGGAATAGCGTGTAGGTCCGACGTTCCTTCGGAATTGGTCGTGGTGAGAAACACCGTCTCCGCGCCGAATCCGGCAACCCGACCCCCGGGAGGTATCAGAACCTTCAGCTGAACCCGTCCGGTGGAATCCACCAGAAGGTATGTGCTCCGGTCGTGGACATCTTCCGTCGCGCGAAGCCAGGTTGTTCCTCCCGGCGAGACCCTTCCGTGATCAAACGCCGCGCGCTTCGAGGGAAACTCGAAACGCGTGCCGGCATAGGTCGCCCGGCTCGTGAACCACTCTGTAAACGAGTCCCTGTCGGCCCTCGTCACATCCCGCTCCGGCAGTTCGAAGGCGGGTCCTGTAGTAACCAGTCCGCCGACGGATCGCCAAGTAAGCCGCTTTCCATCCGACGTGATCGCCCGAACCACTCCATTCTCCGACACACCAACCACGACCGGTGCGATGAAGGGAAGCCTGGACCGCATGTGTCCCTTGGTCATCGGAAACCACCGCTGCGCCGGAACCTCTATGGTCCAGATCAGTGTTGGTTAAGAACCGTCGATGGGAATTCGAAGCACGGGCAGCGTATCGAGCGGAAAAGCAAACCGGTGCCTACTCCGATCCAGCGTGGGCACGGCATACACATGTCCTGCAAAATCCGAGTAGAAGGTGCAGTCCAGCCATACCGATCCGTCGGGGCCCGCGAGCAACGGGACGGCACGAACAAAGCGGCCACGCCGGTCGAACAGGGACATACGGCGTTGCATCGCGTCCATAACCGCGACCGTGTCGTCATGCACCTTGACGAGGCCACCTATCCGCTGGAACTCGCCGGGCCCATTTCCTTCACGACCGATATACCGTTGCGTGGGTGACCCCGGGGCGATCATGACGAGGCGGTCCTCGTATACCTCCCCGAATACTATCGCTCCATCGGACAATTGAACCACGTCTGAAATGCCATTGATATCGCGTGCTACGGTCATTGCCTCGGAGGCAAGGTCCACACCGGGCATGGTGTCAGGGGGGTCGCCTGTGCAGGATACGCCCGCCGCGACGAGCATGGTCATTGTGAGGGCATTCCACGGAAAGCACGATTCCTCTCGACGTGAGCGGATACTGCCTCTTTCCTCTGATCGGGGCGGTCCGCTGCGACTTTGCGTCGCCGGCCGATACGCATGGGGGTGAATCATCGAGAACCAGGTCGATTTCGGGGCGGGCCTGGCTGAATAGACTAGGATTAACCGTCCCGCGGCAAGCCCTCCTTCCCTGCCACTCTAAGTACTCATGGGTGATGGACCTGCCTCCCAAATGGAGCTGCCCGGCAGCGTGACGCATGGATCCGGGGGGAACTTGGCTCACCCAGGCAAGTATGCCGCAAAAAGACACCCTCGGGCGTCGAAGGGGTTGCCGGATCTCGCAGGTT
>Ga0256867_10001112_pt1 | contig 11152 bp, 9 predicted proteins | sample RVTome_15_FD_185939 | JGI IMG/M metagenome (GOLD analysis project Ga0256867, IMG submission 185939) | Soil microbial communities from uranium-contaminated site in the Upper Colorado River Basin, Wyoming, United States - RVT150D86 (HiSeq) ... | reverse complement strand
CCTGGTCCTGACCGCGGAGTGGTCAAATGTTTATAGCTCGGGTGTGTAATAGAAACTACCTCGCTCCGAAGGAGCGAAATGTCCACTGCCAGAGAAAACATTGGGCGCCTACGGAGCCCGACCGTTTCTTCCCTTAGGGCTATAAACATCTGGTCCCTCCGGGACCGACAAGCCTTTCCTGCCAACACACTATTACCCCACTACCAATTGCCGATGCGACATCCAGACCAACTAAATCAAAATACTTCTTCTCGGTCAGAGTGCCCGGGTATCGGTTAATCTGACTACTCTAACCTAGCCCACGCTCGTAACTTTCCTGCTACAAAACACTTCCGATGATGGCACGCGAGTGGCTTAACGCTATGCAGGTGATAAGCGCCCCGACGCCGAGTTTGACAAATCACGAGTGGTGAATACCAGGTTATCCGCCCCATTCGAAACAAGCACCGCTGAAAGGTAACCGACCTACGTTTCCGGGTCAGTTCACGAGTAATGTTTCTCGACAGCAACTCTTCCATCTCCCGCGCCAACCGCAAATTGTGGCCCCTCCCTACGTTCGTGATTCCGAGCGCACTCACCCTGTGTTTCATCGTTCCACAACTCTTCGGATCCGCTTTCACCGAATTCGTTGTTGTTCTCTTCGTTGCCCAAATACTCCTAAGTGCGATTGTTTGGAAAAGCTGGAAAGGTACTCAGGAACATTTAACCGGCGTTAGACAAGAACTATCAAGCCTGCAAGGCATGGTTGATGTTTCTCGCGACGCAATTATCGGCGTGACGACCGAGGGCGTGATCATGAGTTGGAACCGTGGCGCTCGCGGCATTTATGGATACACCGCCAGGGAGGCCCTTGGAGCGCCTATCTCCATGCTCTTCGATCACCGGAGAGGTCAGGAAGCTACCCTGTTATTTGAGAAGGTCACTCAAGGTGAAAACGTCACCCAGCATGAGATGGTCCACCTCAAAAAAGGCAGGACCCCAATCGACGTTTCTCTAACAATCTGTCCCATCATGGACGGAAAAGCCATAACAGGCACTTCCGTGGTGGCCCGCGACATTACCGAACGCAAACGAGCGGCAGGCTCTTTGGCCCAACAGGCCGCAGCAATGAAAGCATCGATGGATGGCATGGCGATCATAGACCACTGCGGGGTTTGCATTTATTTGAACGACGCCTACGCGAAGATTTTTGGGTACGCCGATCCTGAAAGATTGATCGGTGCAAGCTGGGAGATGTTTTACTTCGACGAGGAATTGAGCCGGCTCAAAGAACAGATCATGCCTGCTGTCTGGCGCGATGGCTCCTGGCGCGGCGAAGCATTGGGCTTGAAACTCAATGGCAGCACGTTGCCACTGGAGATTTCGATCTCCAGTGTTGATGGCGGCGGCCTGGTCCAAGTCGTGCGCGACATTACTGAGCGAAAGAAAATCGAAGAGACTCTCCGCAACAGCTCGCTCAAAGACGATTTGACAGGACTGTTCAACCGTCGTGGGTTACTCAAACAGGCTGCGCCTTATTTCGACTTCGCGCGCCGGCAAAAGGAAAGTCTGCTGCTGCTCTTCATCGATCTCGATGGAATGAAAAGGATCAATGACGAGTTTGGGCATAACGAAGGCGACAATGCCCTCATCAATACCGCAGCGATACTCAACCGCAGTTTCAGGAGCTCCGACATAATCGCAAGGCTTGGCGGGGACGAGTTTACCGTCCTCGTAACTGATTTGAATGCCAGTAAAGATGACGCCATCGCAAGGCTCAACGATAACCTCAAAGCTTTCAATGCCACTGAGAAGCGTGGTCATAAACTCGCTTTCAGTATTGGTGTTGCGACCCTCGAGCCGGAACGAATGACGTGTTTCGAAGAGTTGCTCGAACAGGCCGATCAGGCGATGTACAAACAGAAGCGCATGAAGCGGCGCCGCGCAACGGAGCGAACCAGGAACAAACAGATCGGTGGCGCTGAAGCTGCCGAATCGCAGTTCGCGGTCGACTCAATTCCCTTCGCGCTTTCAGCCGGTCCAAAATCTTATGGCAGAAACCACGGGACTTTTGACAACGCGGCAATCGGCATGGCTGTGGTCTCGGTCGATGGCAGTTGGCTTCAGGTAAACGATGCGCTGTGCAAGCTGTTAGGCTATTCAGAACAGGAGTTGCGCGCAATGAGTTTCCAACGACTGACACATCCTGAAGATCTCAGGCCTGTGCAGAAGTATATCCAACGAGTACTCGAAGGCTATATTCAAAGCCACGAGCAGGAGAAGCGTTACCTGCACGAACAAGGACACACGGTTTGGGTGCAATGGCACGTCTCACTCTTAAAGGACTCTGAAACCGGAACGAAACGATTGTTCTTCCAGGTTCAGGACATCGGCGACCGCAAGAAGGCTGAAGAAAAATTAACTCAGGATACGCTGACCGGTTTGCCCAACCGTGCAAGATTCTACGATCTGCTCAAGTTGCGAGTCGCTCGTAAGCAGCCTAACAGAGACCGCCAGTGTGCAGTGCTGCTGCTGGATGTTGACCGCTTCAAACTCGTCAACGACAGCCTTGGAAATGCGAGCGCCGATCAACTCTTGATTCAGATCGCTCAACGAGTAAAGACCTGCATGCGACAGGGTGATGTGCTCGCGCGCGTCGGCGGAGATGAATTCGCCGTTCTCCTGGATGACGTTTCGGGTGAAGAAGAGGCCTCTTCCGTTGCGACCCGTATTCAGCAGGCTCTCGCGATTTCGTTCAACCTTTTGGGCCAGGAAGTCTATACGACGCTGAGCATCGGAATCGCGCTGGCTTCGGATTACAGCGAACACGTTTCAGACATTCTGCGCGACGCAGAAACGGCCATGCACAGCGCTAAAGCACGCGGCAAAGCGCGTTACGAAATCTTTGGACGCGACATGCACGGCGAGTTGATGGGTCGTCTGAAGATGGAAACGGATTTACGACGCGCTTGTGAAAGAGACGAACTCTTCGTCGATTATCAACCGATCGTGTCGCTCGAGAATCGGACTTTGATCGGCTTCGAAGCTCTTGTGCGTTGGCGCCATCCGGAGTTTGGACTCGTGCCTCCGAAGGACTTTATCCCCGTCGCTGAAGAAACGGGTCTGATCCTGACAATTGGACAAACCGTCCTCGAGTCGGCATGCCGCCAGGCGCGCATGTGGCAGGAGACACATCCGGCGTCGCCACCGCTATTTGTCAGTGTCAACTTGTCAGTCAAGCAATTTAATCAGCCTGGATTGGTGGAAAACATCGCGAGTCTGTTACATGAGTTCAAACTGCCGCCGCGTTGTTTGAAACTCGAAATCACCGAGTCAGTATTCAGCGACAACATCGAAGCAGCGGTCGGGCTATTGACGCAACTGCGGGAACTCGGGGTTCAGTTGAGCATCGACGACTTCGGTACGGGATATTCGAGCCTCAGTTATCTACAGCGGTTCCCTATCGACACACTGAAGATCGATCGCTCGTTTGTAACTCAGATGATGGAGAATGAAGAGAACCTTGCGATTGTTCGCACGATCGTGGCGCTGGCCCAAAACCTCGGCATGGATGTGGTTGCCGAAGGAGTGGAAACTGAAGATCAGTTGATGCTGCTGCGCAAATTGGAATGTGAAAACGGGCAGGGCTTCCTTTTCTCCACTCCGCTGGGTGGGCGCCAATTGGATCAATTCATAGCCGACCACAATTTTGAAGGCCAAATCTCATCGGTTCAGAAACTCGAGACGCCAACCGCACTGGTCGCGTGAGCTTTGTACTTCGTACTTTGTGCTTTGTGTGCCTTCTTGTGGCCTAAGTGGCTCGCGTAGTCCGCCAACGATCCGCGGCCACGGCTACAACGATGATTGCCCCGATGATGATCTCCTGAATATAGTTGGGCCAACCAACCTGCTGGCATCCATTTCTCAAGAACGCCATTATCAATGCCCCGATCATCGATCCAAGAATACTTCCCTCGCCGCCATTCAAACTGCCGCCACCAATCACGACGGCGGCAATGATGTCTAACTCGGAACCTGCGGCAACTGTCGGATCGCCCTGTCGCAAACGCGACATTTGCATCACTCCGGCAAGCCCGAAAAGCAAACCTGCGAGCGCATAGATCCAAACCTTCAAGCGATCGGTAGCGATGCCACACGCTCGCGCTGCGGCTTCATTTGAGCCGAGCGCAAAAACACGACGTCCAAAAACTGTGTTGCGCAAAACAATTGCCGCAAAAACCGCCAGAACAACGGCAATCCACACACCAGGAGCGACGAGTAACCACGCCGGATTCGGAAACATCACGAGCAACTCGTTGAGCCAGGTAGCGGGCATGTTAACGGTCTGTTGATTGGCCATCCACTTCGCCACGCCTCGCCCCACTCCAAGCATGCCCAGCGTGGCGATAAATGGAACGACTTTCAGACGTGTGATGACGAGACCATTCACAACGCCAACTAGTCCGCCCACGAGAATGCCACCCATCAAAGCAACCGAAGGCGGAAGGCCGGCGTTTATTCCCAGAGCTGTTATCACACCTGTCAGAGCGATCGTCGATCCGACTGAGAGATCGATGCCGCCACTGATGATGATCAAGGTCATGCCAATCGCGCCGATGGCGACGATCACCGTTTGCGAAAGAACGATGCGAAGATTGTTTGGCGAGAGGAATCGGCCCGGCGTATCCATCAATAGGGAGAAGATGCCGATCACCAGGAGCAGACCGAGCACCGGGCCGAGGCGATTCAACCAGTTTTGCAAAAAAGCAGAACTGAGGAAGACTCGGTTTTGTTTTACTTCGGCGACCATGTTAAGGCTTGACGGTGTCCTAATTTCATCTCTGCGCAGCCTCTGCATCCTCTGCGTCTCGCCGGTTTACTTGATTTTACTTGCACATTTACCGCCAAGACGCAGAGAACGCAGAGATTACGCAGAGAGAATTCTTAGCTCACCTCAAATACCGATCGAGCGGCGGATGCAACAGAGTTTGCACCTCAGGCGATTGCATGTTCTCCTTCGTAACCAGCATTACACCGGTATCAATCTTCCTGTGTACAGGTTTCCCGAGCAGACTCTCTACCATCGTCCGAACTCCCAGGTAGCCCATATTAAAAGGATTCTGCACGACGATGCCATGCAACTGATTTGCGTTGAGCGCGTCAATAAAAGTTTGGCTGGAATCAAACCCGACAAATGAAACCTTTCCCGCCTTACCGATATCCTGAAGTGCCAAAAGCATCCCAGCCGTGGACGATTCATTGGGTGTAAAAATGCCCTGCAGCTCATCACCAAATTGATTCAAAAGGTTTTCGGAGGCACGCTTCGCCGTGTCGCGTGTCGCCCCCGCATATTGATTTGTGGATACAAGTTCGATGTCCGGAAACTTTTGCTTCATCTGTCCAACAAAGCCTTCTTCGCGTTCCGTTGTGCTGGCAGAGCCTTCGGCGTATCGCAAGAGAAGAACCTTGCCTTTGCCGTTCAAAAGTTGGCCCATGCGATCCGCGGCAAGCGATCCGCCTTTGCGATTATCAGTGGCGACGAAGCTGACAATCTCTTCTGACTCCAAACCCGAATCGATAATTACTGTTGGCACGCCCGCACGTTGGGCGTCGGCAACAGGACGAACCAGGGCTCGGTTGTCGAGCGGCGCGAGAACGATGCCGCTCACACCTTGCGCCGCAAATCCCTCGACGACCTGTATTTGCTGTTCGCGATCGTCTTCGCGCAAAGGTCCCTTCCAGATAATTTCTATTTCATTCCCCTGCGCCGTGAGTTCACTTGCGGCCTTATTGCTGCCGGCGTGAATACTCTTCCAAAACTCGTGTGTAGTGCCTTTCGGGATAACTGCAATGGTGAGTTTCTTGTTGCTTGTTGCCGGGCCATCGATCTTGGCGCAGCTAAACGACGCAACTGCGAGAAGGAGCAATAGAAGAGTTTTGCGCATCGTGTCCTCTCAGAATCAGAATCTACGTTACCTAACGATTCATTCATGCTCCTCGAACTATCACATACACCTCCTGCGGACCGTGTACTCCTATCGTCAGCGTCAACTCGATGTCGGCAGTGCGCGATGGTCCAGTTACAAAGGTAACTGTCGGACTAATTTCTTTTCCTGTCCGCAATAGAGCTAAAGCTTCTGCGAGGGTGTTATAGATTCGAGACGCATCGACGATCGCAATATGCACGGGAGGTACGAGTGAGACCAAACGATGGCGCTCATGTGCGCTGTCCAGAACCAACGTGCCCGTTTCGGCAATCGCAGCCTGAGCGGTGGTAATCCCAACGTCGAATCCGAAAATATCCGAGGCGTTCGGTGTCACGGTGAGTTCCTCGATTTCGAGATCTGTCAGGTACATCAACTTTTCAACTACCGGCAGGTCGGAAATCGCGATGCGCTGAGCGCGAAAGTTTGTTTTTTGCAGGTCGCTGATGATTCCTGTTAACGCCCGGGCGGTGCCCGCTTCATCCGGGGCAATGAAGCAGTGACCGCCGACAGCTTCGAGGTTTCGCTTGAATCGGTCGATCAATGATGTACCCGCCGGCGCTTTGTGCCCAAACTCGACCCGGTCGCTATCGCTCACGGTACTGACGTCAACTTGATGAAGCGCCAGCTCACGCGTGTCGTGGGGCACACTCGCGGCGAGGTGTGACCGAATAGATCCCAAAATCGCTTCCCGAGCTTTGCTATTCCGTTTCAGGGTGCTCATGGGGTGTTTTGCAAGGGCGGCACTCCACGGCCGTCCCTTCGTTTCGGATCATCGCCTTTTTGAACAAATTGATCGCGAAAACTCCGCGACTCGATCGGCCGCAGATCACGACCGCTGGTCCATGCTCTCGAAATAGGTACTATTCGCTGAATGATTCGGCCGGCCACTGCACTCATCCTGTACAACGATGGACTCATCATAACTTTCGCCCACACTTTGAAGAGTAATCGCTCGCGGATGCTTCGACGGGATCTCGCCGTAATCTCGCCACGAAGGTGTAATAACAAACGCGGTATGTCGATCTTTACGGGACAAACTTCCCTGCAAGCACCGCATAGGCTCGATGCATAAGGAAGCTGTGAAGTCTTTTCAATTCCAATCAACTGCGGAGTAATAACCGCACCGATCGGACCTTGATACACTGATCCGTAAGCGTGACCCCCGATCTGCTGGTAAACCGGACAAGCATTCAAACACGCGCCGCAGCGGATGCAGGCGAGCGACTGCCGGGTTACTGGATGGGCCAACATCCGTGAACGGCCGTTGTCGAGAAGGACGATATGCAACTCTTCCGGTCCTTCATCAGTCGCCTCGCGTTTTGTTCCAGTAATAAACGACTGGTAAGCGGTTAGCCTCTGTCCCGTGCCGGAACGAGGTAAGAGCTTGAGAAATACGTCGAGGTCTGCAAAGCGCGGCACGAGCTTCTCGATACCCATCACTGCGACGTGCATGCGCGGCAAACTCGTAGTCAGACGTATGTTGCCTTCGTTTTCGACGATAACGATCGTGCCTGTTTCAGCAACCCCAAAGTTAACGCCGCTGATTCCCACATCCGCGGCCGCGAAACGGTCGCGCAAAGTAGTGCGCGCAGTATTCGTAAGTTGGACCAGGTCGTCAGTGGGCGGCATTCCCAACTCGGAGGTAAAGAGTTCGGCAATCTGTCCTCTGGTCTTGTGAATCGCAGGCGCGATGATGTGTGAAGGCGTCTCTTCCGCAAGTTGAATTATGTACTCGCCGAGGTCTGTTTCGACAACCTGCATCCCGACAGCTTCCAAAGTAGAGTTCAGATGCGTCTCCTCGGTCGTCATGCTCTTGCTTTTGACGATGATTCGCGCCTGACGCTCTCTCGCAAGCGCGCATATAATTGCGTTTGCTTCCGCACCATCACGTGCCCAATGAACCTGCGCGCCGCGGCTCTCGGCATTTCGCACGAACTCCTCGAGATACTGATCGAGATGCAACAGCACTTCATCTTTAATCGCTCGCGCCTGGTTGCGCAGATCCTCCCAATTCGGAAGACCCGCAGCCGCTTCCCTGCGTCGCTCGCCGAACAGAGAGGTGGCGTGTTTCAACGCTCCGCGCAGATGCGAATCAGCCAATGCGGCTTTCGCGTTCTCACGGAAAGTCTCGCTGGAAAAATGGTTCATGTTCTGATCCGTGTTTATCCTTGAAAATCCGTGGCTCTTGATGCCAAAAGCTCAGCCAGGTGCATCACCCGGACTTTCGATTTCTTACGCGACAACCGTCCGCCAATTTGCATCAGGCAGCTCGCATCACCAGATACGACAGCTTCGACGCCGGCACGTTCGATCGCTTCAATCTTCTGATCGAGAATCGCCACTGAAATTTCCGGATACTTCACCGAGAAAGTGCCACCAAAACCGCAACACGCATCAGCGTGCTCGAGTTCTACAAATTCAGCACCACGCACGCTTCGAATCAGAGTTCTTGGTTCACTCCTGACATTGAGATCGCGCAAACCATGACACGCGTCATGCCACGTTAACCTTCCCTGCCAGCATGCGCCTACGTCCTTCACCTTGAGTACGTGAATCAAAAAAGCACTCAGTTCATGCGTCTTTGCGGCAACTGACTGCGCGCGTTGGAGCCACTGCGGATCGTCAGCAAATAATTCCCGGTAGTGACGCACCATCGCGGTGCACGATCCTGATGGACTGACAATAGCCTCTGCGTCACTCTCTTCAAAGATACTGATAAAGCGCTTCGCGACCTGGCGCGCCTCGTTGAGATAGCCGGTGTTGAAAGCGGGTTGAGCGCAGCAAGTTTGCCGCTGGTCAAACTCAACCTCACAGCCAACGCGTCGCAACACTTGCACGCTGCTCATGCCGATGCTGGTCCAAAGTTGATCGACGAGACAGGTGACGAAGAGGGAGACTTTCATGTTCTTTCTTAACCTTTACAAGAATTTTTCCCAGGTAGAGAGGATGGTGCGTAATTCGTCTTCTTCTTCGGGGTCAACGTTAACGAGTGGCGGACGCACAGGACCACCATTAAGACCAGCCATATCCATCATTGCTTTCATAGCCGACACTTCATAACCCTTGCGACGAGCGCGCAGTGCGTAGAGTGGTATCACGCATCTGTCCAGCAATTCCGTGAGCGCTTCTCCGTCACCAGCTTCGGCCAATTCGTGCAGCTTCAAAGACAGTCGCGGAGCAACTGTAGCAATGCTCGAGCTAAACGTTCTTATTCCAATGCTGTAGTAGGCCGCCATCATGTCGTCGCCGGCGCCACCAATCCAATGCAAACGATCACCGACGCGATTCATGATTGTTTGCAAGCGCCTTATGTCGCCTTGACCGTCTTTCCAGCCAACCAGGGTTGGAATAGCGGATAAACGCTCCACCAATGAAGGACCGAAGTTGGCCCAATCGCGACTGTAAATGAGCATCCCCAGCCGAGTTGCTTCGCCGATGGCGCGATAGTATTCGACGAGTCCTTCATCGTCGGCCTGCGGATAATAAGGAGGAAAAGCCAGAATACCATCGGCGCCGGCCTTTTCAGCCGCCTGGGCCATCTCAACTGCTAAACGTTGACCAAATCCCACTCCGGCAATCACGGGCACGCGATCGTCAACCGCAAGTGTCGTCAACTCGATCACGCGCGCATATTCGGCAGGCGTCAACGAGTACATCTCGCCGGTGCCACCCGCGGCGACGACGGCGGAGATAGGGTGCTCCAGCAACTTCGTGAGGTTATGGTGCAATCCAGGGAGATCGAGGGACAAGTTCTCTCTGAATGGAGTGACCGGAAACGCGATCACGCCGGAGAGTTTGTTGCGGAGGGGGTTGGGGAGCATTTGTGTTTGGTACCGCGTTATAAAGTACAAAGAACCAAGCACAAAGTACAAACAAAGTTCGGGGTGTCCTGATTTTGAATTTCTTCTCTGTGCAACCACAGAGATTCAAAATAGGTCACCCCAAAGAGTCCGGTAGTGTCGCGATTTGAAACTCTTCTCTGCGTAATCTCTGCGTCCTCTGCGTCTCTGCGGTGGAGGATGCGTAAAAGCAGGTAAACCGCAGAGGCGCAGAGGACGCAGAGATCACGCAGAATCAAATTACGACACCCCCAAGAGTCCCAAACGCTCGCACGCTCGTAAATCATGTGCTAATTTATGTCGCACTAACCAATCCGACAATTAAACGCGGGAGAGAAGCAATGACCAAGTCTCGTGATGCGCAGGACGACCGGAAACCGGGCCACGACCCTGGCAGGCGCAAATTTCTTAAAGGCGTCGGTATCGTTGGGGCCGGCGCCGCAATCGCTGACCACTTGTGGATCGAGGCAGAGGCTGAAGAGAAACAAGCAGCGCCCGAGTCGATGTCGGGAACAGTCAAAGTTGTTCTCGACGTGAATGGTCAGAAACGAGATGTTCGGGTTGAACCTCGTACCACTCTGCTCAATACTCTCCGCAATCACCTCGAACCTGCGGTTACCGGACCCAAGCTCGTTTGCGACATGGGGACCTGCGGCGCGTGCACCGTGCTGCTCGACGGGAAGCCTGTTTACTCCTGCCTTGTGCTCGCGGTTGATGCAGCCAACAAGCAGATCACGACAGTTGAAGGCTTGGGTTCTCCTGACAATCCCAACGCAGTGCAGGCGGCGTTTGTGGAGAAGGACGCTTCGATGTGCGGATTCTGCACGCCCGGGTTTGTAACAACGATCTCAGCGTATTTGAAGAAGAATCCCAATCCGTCTCTGGCGGAAGTTCGTGAAGCATGCAAGGGAAATTTCTGCCGTTGTGGAACCTACCCAAAAGTATTCGAAGCGGCCCTGGCCGCCGCCAAAGGATCTCAGGCCTGAAATTCCTCAGGGGGAGAAACTCATGCAACAGCAACCGCAGGCACAACCGTCGCCCAAACCAAAAAAGAAGATCAGGGTCCCGAGAGTCGTCAATGGCGTCGAGCAAATGGTCGAGATCGAAGTTGACGATGACGCTGGTCCAGGTTGGGGCGCCAACGACATGCACACCTTACTCAACAAGCGGCAGACGCGAGTTGATGGTCCATTGAAAGTTGCCGGTGCAGCACTCTACACATACGACCAGCGCTTACCGGGCATGCTCTATGGCCGCATTCTTCGTTGTCCACACGGACATGCACGCGTCACAAAGATCGATACCGAAGCCGCTGCAAAGATTCCGGGTGTTCAGGCAATAATTCAG
>Ga0256867_10001111_pt1 | contig 11157 bp, 7 predicted proteins | sample RVTome_15_FD_185939 | JGI IMG/M metagenome (GOLD analysis project Ga0256867, IMG submission 185939) | Soil microbial communities from uranium-contaminated site in the Upper Colorado River Basin, Wyoming, United States - RVT150D86 (HiSeq) ... | reverse complement strand
TAGTATTCAGGTCATGACCCATCCCTCCACCGAGTTCCTCGACCTGCAGGCGGCCCTGGCCGGCGAGTACTCGCTCCAGCGCGAGCTCGGCCGAGGCGGCATGGGCGTGGTCTACCTCGCGCGCGACGTGCAGCTCGATCGCGACGTCGCCATCAAGGTCCTCCCGGCTCACCTCGCCCGCACCGCGGCGGCGCGCGAGCGATTCGTGCGGGAGGCCCGCACGGCGGCCGGCCTCTCGCACCCGCACATCGTCCCGATCCATCGCGTCGGCGAGGCCGGCGGCTTCGTCTTCTTCGTCATGAGCTACGTGGAAGGCGAGACGCTCGGCGAGCGACTCCGCACGCGTGGTCCGCTCCCGCCGGCCGACGCGACGCGCGTGCTGCGCGAGGTGGCCTGGGCGCTCGCCTACGCGCATGGACGCGGGATCGTGCACCGCGACGTGAAGCCGGACAACATTCTGCTCGAGGCGGGCACTGGCCGCGCCCTGGTGACCGACTTCGGCATCGCGCACGGCGGTGAAGACCCCGGCCCCGCGACCGATCCGGGAAAGATCATGGGCACGGCGCACTTCATGAGCCCGGAGCAGGCCGCGAACGAGCGGGTCGATGGTCGCAGCGACATCTATTCGCTGGGCGTCGTCGGCTACCTCGGGCTGAGCGGCCGCCTGCCCTTCGACTCGCCGAACCTGCCCGCCCTGCTGGTGCGCCAGGCCACCGAGGCGCCGCCGAGCGTGATGCGCGCCGCGCCCGGGCTGCCCCCTGCGCTCGGCGCGGCGATCGACCGGTGTCTCGCACGCGACCCCGCCGACCGATTCACCGATGGCGAGGCGCTGGCCGACGCGCTCGCCCCGGCGCCTGACGCGCGGCCGGCACTGCCGCCCACGCTGCGCGCCTGGCTCGGCGTGCGGAATCCGCTTCTCGTCCCCTACATGGCATGGTCCGGAGTGTTCGGTACCATGACCCTGGTCAACCTCGCCGTCTGGCTGGCCGGCAAGCGGCCGGATGGGCCGGCGGACATCGTGCTCCTCGCCGCGATCGCCTCGCTGCCGCTCTTTCCGATCGTCGGTTTCCACCTCAACCAGGCGCTCCGGCAGTTCCGCGCCGGACACACGCTCGCCGACCTTCGGGCGGCGCTCGCGATCGATCGGCGCGAGCGGGCCGAGACCGAGGCGGTTGCTCGAGATGAACAAGAGCCCACCGCGCACCGGGGCCTGCGACTCGCCACGGTCGGCGCGGCCACCTGGCTCGCGGTCACCTTCGTGCTGGTCCTGCTGGATGTAATCCACGAAAACCGGGGCGGCTTCATGTTGATCCTCGCGCCCGTGCTCAGCACCATGGCGCTGGGTGCCTTGAGCAACGCCCTCGACGTGCAGTTCATTCCCACCGGGATCCGCCAGTGGTGGCAGACGGGGATCCGCGAGCGCCTCTGGAACAGCCGCGTGGGACAATGGCTCGCCCGCCGGCTCGGCGCGCCGGAACGCTCGCAGCTCGCGGGCGCGTCGGCGTTTCGCGCCACGGAAGCCGCCCTCGGCGTCGCCGCGTCGGAGCTCTTCGCGGCGCTGCCGAAGGAATACCGGGAGCAGCTCGCCGACCTGCCGGCGATCGTCGCGGCGTTCGAGGCCCGCGCTGCCGAAGCGCGCGCCGAGGTCGACCTGGTCGCGGCCATCGCCCCTTCCGGGACGGTCGACGCCGATGTCCTGGCTGGACGACGCGATGCGGCGGCGGCGCGGCTCGCCGAGAGTGTCGCCGCGCTGGAGGGAATCCGTCTCGACCTCCTCCGCCTGCACGCGGGCGCAGGCGATCTCGCGCCGCTCACGACGCTGATGGAGGCCGCGCGCGGCATCGGCGAGGACCTGAGCCGACTCGCGGAGGCACAGCAGGAAGCCGAATCCGCCGCAGGCCGCCGCGCCGGTGCGGAACGCACCCCGACACGCGCGCCAGGCTAACCCGAAGTCGGTGGAACGTCCTCTACTTCCGGCGCACCGAGGTGCCTCTGGGCCAGTAGGTGAACTCGGGCTCGTAACACGCACCCTCGAGATCGGCGACGCGGTCGCGGAGATAGACCTGCGCGTCGGCCACGGCCTTGTTGTACACGGACGGTCCGATCTCCTTGAGGATATAGTCAAGCAGGGCGATGGTCTGCAGGTTGCCGATCTCGACCTCGAGCTCGTTCTCGCAGAAACGCTTGAGGGAGGCGAGCGCCTGTTTTCTCTCGTCCTCGGACAGCTCGATCGCCATTGGCAGCTCCGGGAAGAACGTGAGCACATGTCGAAGCGCGCTTCATCCTCTACCGCTTCGTGCGCTGGCTCAGCCAGCGCTCGAGCTTCAGCTCGAAGTCGCGCTCGTGGGCATTGATCTCGTCGATGACCGGCAGCCTGGCGTTCAGTCGAGCTTCTGGATCGCGGGGCCGGCCGAACAGGTTTTGGCCTCGCACTGCCTGGAGGATCAGGTCAGTCATGCCTCCTACCCACCAGTCCTCGACCCCTCGGCCATAGGCAGCACTGGCCTTTGCCGGAGCCGAGAAGTACCCCTGCCAGCCCGGCTTCGTCGCGATCTCACGCATCGCTTCAAACGTATGGGCCCCGAGACTCGGGAGGCGTCGAAATACGGAGCGTACCAGGTCGGGGCGAATCGCAAGGATCCCGGAGGTTTCTCCGACGCCGGCATGGACGTCCATCCCAAAGGAGGCCAGGTCGGCGGGGGAGAAGTGCTTGGCGGCAAGGCGCCTCCCTTGCGCCTGGATCGCGGTATCGGCCTTGAAGAGCCCCGACACATTCAGCATCGTGGCATTGAAGACCTCGCTGACGAAGTCGCACGCCTCGTTGACGGCGATCGCGTGCGTCGGGGCGGAGTGACCGCTCATCACGAAGATCCACTTGAAGCGATTCTGCGCGATTTGTCCCCCGATGTCCGCGATCAGCGCTCGGAGCGTCGACTGCCGGATTCCGTAGGTGCCGGGGTGGACCGGCATTTTGCCGACGTAATTGGCCCCCGCCGAGCCGTAGCTGACGGTCGGCATCAATACGATGTTCCACCGGCGCAGCGCCCGGCTCAGACGCGTCGCGACCTGCTTTACCTCGTACTCCACGCCGATCTGATCGCTGGCGATGGGCAGATGGGGACCGTGCTGTTCGAGCATACCGACGGTCAGGATGACGAGCGTACTGTCGCGGTCGAGGGCGTCGATTTCGGTCCAGGTCAGATTCCCGATCTCTAGGACCTTGCCTGTCGGCGTTCTCGCGTCAGGGGGAGCCTGCGCGTGCGCAGGAACAAGCATCGAATGGAGGCCACACAAGAGCGCGGCACCTACCACATGTCGTGTCATAGATACCTCGACCACTCGAGCAACGTCCGTGGGTTCAGCCCCGGAACCTGGGCTGCGGAGGAACGTAGTCGACAGGCGAGAGACACGCCGGCCGGCACTGACTCACCCCCGTCAGACCGGACAACAATCGATCACTTGCCCGGTTCGACGGCCGGCAGAATGTATCTGGGTATGAGCTCGTTCAGCAGATAGTTGATTGTCGGTGAGTTGTAGTTCGCGCCGAACGTGGCAACGGCGAGATCGAGATCTGGAAGGAATATGGCGTTCTGCGAGCCGTTCCCGAGCTGCATGTACGCGTTGATGGTGCGTCCGCGGTAGGGATACTCCTTGATCCACCAGAGATATCCGTACATGCGCGATCCGATCTTGTACCGCGGTGCGACGGAGCGGTCCGTCCACTCCTTGCTGAGGATGCGCCGGCCGCGCCACGTACCACCATTGAGGTACAGCTGCGGAAGCTTGAGGAAATCGCGCGCCACGAAGCGATGCCCGCCGCCGAAATAGACGCGGCCGAGGGGCGTAAGGCCGAGATAGTAGCGCTGCATGTCGAGCGGCCTGGCCACCAGCTCGTCGAAGAGAGTCGGGAGGTCACGGCCCGAGATCCGGGCGAGCACCTCACCCGCGAGATACGGCTCGATGCTGCAGTACACGGCCGCCGACCCGGGATCCCGCACCATATCGAGATCGAGAATGATCCGGGTCCAGTCGGGATTGGTGTCCTGCTCCGCGATGACGTCTTCGTCGCCGGGACGGTCGCCGCTGTCGTCGCAGTCGAACCCGGCGGACATGGTGAGCAGGTGCTCCACCGTCATCGCCCGTTTGCGCGGCTCGACATTGGCTCCAGGGCGCAGCGTCCCGTACACGCGGGTCTTCGGCGCGATGCGCACCCCGGCCTGCATCGCCGCGCCGATGAGCGCCGTGACGTGGGTCTTCGACGCGGACCGCGTGTCGTGCTGCTTGTTCATGTGCTCGCCGTGGAAGTATTCCTCGAGCACGAGCTTGCCGTGCCGCGCGATCAGCAGGGCATGGGTCTCTGGCGTGTAGACCGAATCGATCGGCAGGTCGATCAGCCGCTGCACGAACGCCGCGATCGAGTCCTCGGAAATGCCCACATCACGCAACCGGCCGACGTCCCAGCCGTCGCTCTCCCGCCGGGGCGGCGCGTACGTGTATTTCACCGTCGGCCGGCCGCGGGGGTAGTAGTCGGTGTAGGCCGTGTCCGGGAGCCGTCTGAATTCGTACATGCCGCCGCGGAGCGGGATGCTCATCACGCCGGCGCGAAACGGCCCGGACGAGATGACCTTGCCGGTCCGGTCGAGCAGCGCAATGGTGTCGCCGTCTCGCCGGATGGATGTCACGGGAATCCACTGGCCGCCAAGATTGCGCTCCGGATTGCGCAGGAAGGCGCTCAGGGTTCCGTCGGCGAGGCGGGTGACTTTGAGGTAAAAGGTGAATCCCTCGTCGAGAACAACGACCTCGCCCTGGAAGCACGACGGTCCACAGGAGGCGAGCGTCAGCGGCGCCGTGGAACGGGTCGGGTAGAGCCAGCGGCCGACGACGACGGAGTCGGCCACCGTGCCAGATTGCGCGAGGCGCGCGCGACGCACTGCTCCGAGAAACCCTCCTCCCGCGCCCGGGAGCTCGAACACGAGGGAGTCGCCCCTGACCCGCACCGGGGCCGACCGGCCCGCGAGCGAGGCACGCCAGGCCCCGTTCACGCGCTCGACCACGAGGCGTCCGCGGACGTCGGGGCCGAACCGCAGCTTCGCGTGCCAGAGTCCCGCCAGGTCTTCCGTCGGCGACTGGGCGGAGGCCGACACGACCAGCAGCAGCGCACCCAGCGCCGGCAATGCACATCGCGTCCTCATGCGCCCCAATATAGCCACAGTGGCTATATCGTCAATGCCTGCTGGACGTGACTCCTTCCCGAGGGCGAGTCGCTCCGTCACTCACGGCGCCGGCCGGCGAGTCGAATTCAATAGCGTCTCCAGCGCTGCCGGCAAGGCGATTTCCCAGTTGCACACCTCCGGTGGATCGGTGAGCTGGGGCTTCCGCACGAAGGGATTGCGCGAGATCCGGCGCCAGCAGGATGGCCGCCGCGACGAGTGGGAGTCGTTCCATGGACCGAGGATAGCGGAGGCGCTGACTACGGTCTTGTAGAATCCTGCGCGTGGGCGAACGCGCCCGGCGAAAGGCCGACGTAGCGCGCGAACTGGTTCGTGAGGTGGCTCTGATCGGTTAGGCCGCAGTCGAAGGCCACCGCGGCCAGGCTGAGGTGCTCGCGGATCAGTCGTTTGGCGAGCGCGATCCGGTGCTGAATCTGAAACTGGTGGGGGGGAATCCCGAAGTGGCGCGTGAACCTTCGGGCCAGGTGCGCCGCGCTTCCGCCGACCGCGCCAGCCAGCTCGAGCCAGGCCAGCCGTTCGGTGCAGCGGTCCTGCAGGGTCCGGGCGACCTGGCGCATTTCTGCGGGGAGCGATCGGGCGACGGACGCACGTGCGGCCAGGCCAAAGGCAGTCAACACCACCGTCCTGGCATCGGCCGACGCCGGCGAGAAAGGGTGCCGCTCCAAGCTCTGGTGTAGCTCGGTCAGATCGGCGGCCAGACGCCGGTCGCGTATGATGTGCTTCGAGAGCGCGCCATCTCTGTCCCGACCAGGCAGCAAGTCGGAGGAGATGTAGAAGCCACGGTAGCGGACGCCCCGCGTACCAATCGGCTCATTCCAATGGGCGCATTCCGGCTCCAAGACGACGATGGTCCCTACTTCGGCGATTTCGCGCCGCCCGTTCACGACGATGACTTCAGCGCCCTCGACGATCACCGCGACGATGGCTTCGAGGTGGAAGTGAAGGGGGAACGGGCGCCGCACGGTGAAATGGCTCAGCTCCAGCGTGGAATCGCTGGACCAGATCTTCGCTGGTTGACGGGAGCGGGCCTCGAGGCGCACGCGGCTCCTTGGTTGTTTCCCCTGAGACACCGGGCGCACTCAAAGGGTTACGACGGCCGCCTCAGAGTGCGCGAGTCGACCGTGTAGGCGAGACTGGAGTGCGGGCGCGCGGCCACACGCACCGTCTAATTCAGCGCCCTCACCGGATCCAGACCCGCGGCGCGCCGGGCTGGCACCCAGCTCGCCAGCAGCGCCGCCGCGCCGACCACTACCACGATCGCCACGTACGTCACGGGATCGCCCGGCACGACGCCGTACAGCATCGTGCGCAGCACCCGTGTCGCCACGAGGGCACCGGCCAGGCCGAGGACCATGCCGATCCCGCAAAGTACCAGCCCCTCGCGCGTGAACAGCCGCAGCACATCGCCCCGGTCCGCCCCGAGGGCCACCCGGATGCCCACCTCGCGGGTCCGCAGCGTCACCGCGAACGACATCACCCCGTAGATCCCCATCACCGCCAGCGCCAGCGCCATCACCGCGAACCCCGCCAGCAGTCCCGCGCTCAGCCGCGCCTGCCCGGTGGCTTCCGCCACCCGCGCCCGCATCAGCCGCACGTCGTACACCGGCGCGAACGGCGCCACGTCGCCGAGCGCCACACGCGCCGGTCCCGCCAGCGACGCCGGGTCGGCATCCGTCTTCACGAACACCATCGCCCGCGCGGGCGACGACTGCCCGTACGAGATGTAGACGTCGGGCTGAGCCGGCGTCTCCAGCGTGCCGAAGCGCACGTCCCCCACCACGCCCACGATGGTCGCGCCGGTATGGAAGCCGCCCTGGTACACGCCGACCTGCCGCCCCACCGGATCCTCCCCCGGGAAGTACCGCCGCGCCGCCTCCTCGTTGATGACGATGACCTTCGGCGTGCCCCGCCGGTCGCCCGCTTCCAGCGCGCGCCCGCGCTTCAGCCCGATCCCCATCAGTGCGAACCAGCCCGGCGAGACCCAGTGGACACCCACCATCGCGTTCCCCGTCGCCGAGCGCGGCCGGTCGGTGAAAGTCATGATGGTCCCGTTGCAGCCGCCGGACACCGGCGCGCAATCGGCCAGCGCCACGCCGCGCACGCCCGGCAGCGCCCCCAGGCGTTCGTTCACCGCGTCGTAGAAGCCCGGCATCGAATCCGGCGCGACCGATCCCTGCGGCACCGACATGCGCAACGTCAGCACCTGCGCCCCCTGGAAGCCCAGGTCCACGCGCAGCAGGTTCACCAGACTCCTGATCATCAGGCCCGAGCCCGCGAGGAGCACGATCGCCAGCGCCACCTCGGCCACGACCAGCGCGCGGCGGTCGATCCGCAGACCATGCCGCGCCGGCGGCGGCGCCCCGCCATCGTCCTTGAGTCCCCCCGACAGGTCGGCGCGGGTCCCGCCGATCGCCGGCACCAGCCCGAACGCCACGCCCGCGAACAGCGTCACCAGAAGAGTGAACAGCAGGGCGGAGCCGTCGAGCCGGATGGCTTCGAAGCTCACGGCGCCGATGCCGCCCGCCAGCGCCTGCGCCTGGAGGGCCGAGGCCGGATTGAGCGCCGCCAGCGCGCGCGCCGCCCACCAGGCGAAGGCCACGCCCAGCACCCCGCCGGCCAGCGCCAGCACGAGACTCTCCGTCAGGAACAGCCGCACCAGGCGCAGCCGCGTGGCGCCGATCGCCAGGCGCACCGCGATCTCGCGCCGGCGTGCCGACGCGCGCGCCAGCAGCAGGTTGGCGAGGTTCACGCAGGCGATCAGGAGCACCAGGCCGACCGCGGCGAAGAGCACCAGCAACGAGCGCCGCAGTCCCGGCGCCACCCGGATCGAATCGAAAGCGCGCGCGTCGGCGCCCCACTCGAAGGACTTCGCGGTGGTGAGCGTCCCCGCCTCCTGCGGGAAGGCGCGATACACCTCCGCGCCCACGGTCTGCGTCTCGGCCGACGCGTGTTCCGGTGTGACGCCGGGCTTCAGCCGCCCCACCATCGAGAACTCGAGGCTCCACGCCTCGCCCAGGCTCTCGGCGTCACGCGAGGTCAGGTTGATGAGCGCGTCGGCATCCCCCGCGATGCCCCGGAAGCCGGGCGGCAGCACGCCGAGGATCACGTACGAGCGGTTGTCGAGCTGGACCATCTTCCCGACGACGTCAGGCGCGGCGGCGTAGCGACGCTGCCAGAGTCCATCGCTGATGAGCGCGAAGGCGCCGGCGCCGGGACCCGCGTCCACCGCGGGCCCGAAATCGGCGCCACGCGCCACCCGCAGGCCGAGGGTGCGCAGGTAGTCGGCCGACACGGTCTCGATGGTGATGCGCTCGGGATTCTCGCCGCCAAGCGTCATCGGCCGCGACGCGTACAGCGCCAGGCTCGCGAAGCTGGTCTGCCCGCGGCGATACGCCTCGGCTTTGGGATACGACCACTCGGTCGGCCCCGACTCGGGGCCCGTCAGGACGAGGTCCATCAGCCGGTCCGGCTCCTGGAACGGCAGCGCGCGCAGCAGGAGCGCGTCCACCGCCGTGTAGATGGCCGTGTTGCCCCCGACGCCGATCGCGAGCGTGAGGATCGCGACCGCCGAGAAGCCGGGGCGCCGGACCAGGCCGCGCATGGCGTACCGCACGTCGGTCACGAGGTCATGCATCCAGTCACGCATGCGCAGCTTCCTCTCCTTCCGCTCGGCGGATGCGCCGAGGGTCGTGGTGGCGGTGTCGAGGCTGTCCCCGAGCAGGCGCCGGGCCTCGGCGAGCGCGGCGTCGGGGCTCAGGCCTCGGGCCTCGAGCCGCGCGGCGCGCTCGCGCACGTGAAACTCCAGCTCCTCGCGCATTTCGTCGCGTGCCCGTTCGGGGCGATGGAGGCCCAGCTCGAACCGGTGGCGGTCGTTCACGAGCCGGCCTCCAGGATGGCGGTCAGTGCCTGGGCATACTGCACGACGGCGGCACCCTGCTCGCGCAGGTACACCTTCCCCGCCGGGCGCAGCCGGTAGTAGCGGGCGCGGCGATTCTTGTCGGTGGTCTGCCAGGCGGAGGCAACGTGATCCCGCTCCTCCAGGCGATGCAGCGCGAAGTAGAGCGCGCCGTCATCCACGTCGAGGGAGCCGCCGGAGCGCTCCTCGAGCCAGTCGATGATCTCGATCCCGTGCTTGGGGCCCCAGGCCAGCGCCTTGAGCACCAGCACGTCGAGCGTTCCCTTGAGCAGCGGCAGGCTTGCCATGTGGTTCCCCCAATCTCTGTACCTAGACGCTGGGGGGAGCCAAAAGGTTGCACACGGCAGCCGGGCGATGTGGAGCGGCTCCCACAGCCCCGATTCCGCGCCCCCTCGTGGCCCCTTCCCGCCACTTCGGTGTGTGAATAGATGGAGCGCAGAGGACCATGCGCTCGGGGGAACCTCCCCTCCATTCACCACCTGCACATGCGGGAGTACGCCGATGCGCACGCTGACACTGCTGGTCGTCCTGTCGATCTCCGCGTGCGCGAGCGCCACCGAGCCCGCTCTCCCGCCGGTGGCGCAGGTCGAGGCCCTCACGCCGACGAGCTTTACCGCCACGGTCGGCGCCGAGGTCGCTCCCCCTCCGCGTATTCGGGTGCTCGACGAGACCGGTCATCCGATCGCGAGGATGCCGGTGACCTTCGTGGCATCCGAGGGCACCATCCTCGGCGAATCCGGAGTGCTGACGGACGGTGCCGGGATCGCGGCCGTTTCGTCGTGGCGCCTGGGCACGAAGGCCGGGCTGCAACGTCTGACGGTGCGGGCGGGTGAACAGACGGTGGAGTTCACGGCGTCGTCGGCGCCGGGGCCCGTCGCATCGCTCGAGGCTCTCGACGGCAACGGCCAGGTTGGCGTCCCCGGCGCCGCGCTGAGGATTCGCTTGCGAGTGAGGGCGGCCGACGCGTTCGGGAACCCGATCAGCGGCGCCGAGGTGACCTTCTCGGTCCTCGACGGTGGAGGCGCCATCGCGTCACCGACCGCGCTTACCGCATTGGGCGGCGTCGCAACCTCAGGCGACTGGACGCTCGGACCGAGGCCGGGGTCGCAGCAGGTCATCGCACAGACGTCCGGGGCGCACGTCGTGTTCACGGCCGTGGCGTTTGCGTGCGCGGGCTGTCAGCAGCTCCTCTTCGTGCGGAACGGCAACATCCATCGCGTCGACCTCGCAACTGGTGCGGTGCATCAGCTCACGCTTGATGGCCGGAGCTACCATCCCGCCTGGTCACCCGATGGCCAGTCGATCGCGTTCGCTCGCTTCGGTACCGGCCCGGTGCCCCCTGTCGATACCTACCTCATGGATGCGGATGGTAACGACGTCGTCCGCGTGACCACTGGCGAAACCTTTCACTCGCCGACCTGGTCTCCCGACGGCGCGTCGATCGCTGTCGCGGGCGATTGGTGGGGGTGCGTCTACTACTGCTCCATCTATACGCTGGACGTGGGGTCGGTCGCGCAGACCTTTCGTCGCGTCGCCGAGATGGGTGCGGACCCGGCGTGGTCACCGGATGGGACGCAGATCGCATACGTGAGCCTCAGCGGGGACGATGGCTACCACGCGGTACATGTCACGAGCACTGACGGCGCGCACACCTTGACTGTGGTGCCGCGGGATGTCGGCGGCATTTATGGGCTGAGCTGGTCTCCCGACGGCCAGCGGATCGCTTTCTCGCAGTGCAGCCTGGGGGGGTGTGACATCTTCACCGTTTCCGCGAGCGGCTCGACCCTGGAGCGGCTGACCGCCACCGGGAATGCGGTGACTCCGGCATGGTCTCCCGATGGCAATTACATCGCGTTCACACTGAGGGGGAACTTCACAATGGAGGGGAACATTGTCTTGATCCCCGCTACCGGCGGAGCTCCGGTCCATCTCGTCACCAACGCCCACAGTCCTGTGTGGCGGCGGCGGTAAAGCCGGAGGAGGCGACGCCGCCCGAGTAGCGGTTGAGGC
>Ga0256867_10001109_pt1 | contig 11162 bp, 9 predicted proteins | sample RVTome_15_FD_185939 | JGI IMG/M metagenome (GOLD analysis project Ga0256867, IMG submission 185939) | Soil microbial communities from uranium-contaminated site in the Upper Colorado River Basin, Wyoming, United States - RVT150D86 (HiSeq) ... | reverse complement strand
CTGGTATTTTCAACGGCCTCCAGAGCCTCTGTCAAACTTTGGAAAGTCTTTGGCAGTATATGACAATCTGTATTTTCGGGATCGACCTTCATATTCTGAGGGTCCCTGAGCTGCTGATCCTGTTGCTGAGCATAGACCATAACACAGAATCCCATCATCAGCATTAATATCATCGGTCCCAGCTTTGACATTTTCAAGTTTATCTTGTGAAAGTTTAACGAAACAGCACACATAATAGTTATTGATACCAAACTGCTGCCTAATCGCCGGCGAATCATAAGCCTGTAAATTAACACTCATCTACAAATATTCAACCATCTCTTCCAGTCCCATGCTCCTTGAAGCCTTGATCAGAATAGTTGAATGGTCCGGGGGGTTATCCTTTAAATAATCAATTAGTCCACTTTTATCTTCGAAGTACAGGGCCTCCGGATTAGCTTGTCGCGCCTCTGCCATCAGCGGTCCGCAAAGCAGAACCAGGTCAATGCCATTCCGGGTCTTTTCCAAAATTTTCCGGTGGGCGTCTTCAGATTCGCTACCAAGTTCCATCATGTCTCCCAGTATAACCATTTTCCGGGTGGACCCCATACTGAGCAAATTGTCCAGGGCAGCGACCATGGAACTAGGATTGGCGTTGTATGCGTCAAGTATAATAATATTGGATCCCAGGTTGACAACCTGGGATCTATTATTGGTAGGAACATACTCAGCCACTGCTCTCTCAGCCAGCTCAGATGGAACTTTAAAGAACTTACCAATGCACAGGGCTGCCGCAACGTTGTAAAAATTATATGAGCCAATTAACTGCGTGGCAACCTCCCTGCCACTCTCTCCGATGAATTTCAAAAACGGGTCATTGCCGGTTAGTCGAAGATGCAGAAAATCACCGGGCGAGGCATAAAAGATCGGCTGATTGAAGCGTTTGGACATGTTTGACAATATCTCATCTTCTGAATTAATAAAAGCAACTCCACGATTTTCGATAAGATATTGATACAACTCACTCTTGCCCCGGATCACACCTTCAAAACTTCCAAAACCTTCAATATGGGCATGTCCGATATTGGTAATTAGCCCATGTGTGGGCCTGGCAATCTCACAAAGACCGGCGATCTCCCCCAGATGATTCGCTCCCATCTCAATGACAGCAATCTGGATTTCCCGATAGATAGATAAAATGGTAAGTGGCACACCAATATGGTTATTCAGATTACCTCTGGTAGCCAGTGTTTTATAACTGGTGTTGAGCACCTGATGGATTAATTCTTTGGTGGTAGTCTTACCGTTTGATCCTGTGACACCGATAACCGGAATTTCCAACTTGCTGCGATGGACCCGGGCCAGGGTTTGCAAAGCATCCAATCCGTTATTGACCAGGTATACCCCGTCTTTGTCTGCATACTTTGCATCATCAACCAGTGCATACCTGGCACCTTTCCGCAATGCATCCGACGCAAACTCATTAGCATCATAATTGGGACCCTTAATAGCAATGAAGAGAGCGCCCGGTGTAATTTTACGGGTATCGGTGGATACAGCAGAACATTGAAGATAGAGTTTATACAATTCATCGGGGAGCAGACTCATATTTCAGCAACAACTGACCAAGCTATAGTAAGTTTACGTCATTATAGTGGGTAATTGCAAACTTACCCTGGCAAAAATGCATTACTTTTGGACCTGAAATTCCAGAACTATAATTGAAATCACTTTTCAGTATAATTACTATAGTATCTTTTCTGGTATCTGCAGCTTACGGGCAGCAGCCTTATAAGTTTCGACCGGTTAACCAAATTCCGGTAGAGGCATCAGGTTCAAATTTGGAACTTGCCTGGGCAGGTGGTTTAAACTCGGCACAATTCGGGACCATTGATCTGAACGATGATGATCAACCGGATCTTTGCATTTTTGACAGGACCACCAATAAGATCAACACTTTCATAAATACAGGAACAGACTATCAGTATGCGCCTCAGTACGAATACTACTTCCCCGCTAATCTTAACGGATGGGTAGTGCTGGCCGATTATGATTGTGACGGCCGGAAGGATCTGTTTACCAATACTACTTTTGGCCTGAAGGTTTACCGGAACATGTCGGACGATCATTTGAGTTTTGAGCTTCAGGAGGATCTGCTTATGACTGAAAGCGGGGGTCAGATGGTAAACCTGCAAGTGAGTTCAAGCGACATACCGGCCATTTCCGATGTTGATGAAGACGGAGATCTTGATATCCTGACCTTCAGGTTTGTCAGCGGCGGTAGTATTGAATACCACCAAAATCAGAGTATGGAAAACAATGGTGACTGCAGCCAGCTGCAATACAGGTTAATAACCACCAGTTGGGGTAATTTTGAGGAGTGTTCCTGCGGGGAATACGCCTTCGGAAAAACCTGCAATGATCCGGGCGGACGCCGTCAGCACGCTGGTGGCAAATCGGTGTTGTTAATTGACCAGGACCACGATGGCACCAAAGACCTGATATTCAGCGATGAATTTTGTACCAATATAGCTTTCTTGTATAATTGGGGAGATACCGAAAATGCCCTGTTTACCTCAGCTGTACTGGACTATCCAAGTTCACAGAACCCAATAGATTATTTCCTCTTTCCGGGATTGTTTTATGAAGATATAAATTTCGACGGTCGCAAGGATCTCATTTCGTCACCCGCAGTTTTCGAAAATTTTGGCCAGATGGTTGATTTCAAACGTTCAATCCACCTGTATCCCAATGAAGGCACAGCAGGCAGTGAAGAATTCGGTTTTCTAACCAATCAATTTCTACAGGACCGGATGATTGAACTTGGCGAGAACGCCGCGCCGGTATTTTTTGATGTTGATGGGGACGGTGATCAGGATATGCTGGTGGGGCATCGTGGGATCCGTTCCGGGAGCGGATATTGGGCTACCTTCCATCTATTTGAAAATACAGGGTCCGGCCAGGCACCGGAATTCGTTTTGATAGAGGAGGATTACCTGAATTTGTCAGCAGTAGTTTTGAATACACTTCAACCTTCCTATGCAGACCTCGATGGCGATGGCAAAAAAGACCTGGTATTTTCCGCTGCCACTGAAACCGGGCAGACATTTATCTGGTTTTTCCTCAACAATACAAGTCCGGGATTTGAGCCGGTAAACCCGTTTCCCAGTGTTTTACCATTTAATATCCAGGCCGGCGATCATCCTCATTTCCAGGACCTTAATAATGACGGTAAAGCCGATCTTCTTATGGGTCGCAGAGCCGGCCGGCTGGAGTATTGGAATAATAGCTCTTCGGGAAACAACTTTATGTTTGAAATTGTTACCGATTCTGTAGCCGGGATCGTTGACGATAGTTTTCGGCGTGAACTGGTCCCGCTAGCTGTGGATATCAACCATGACGGACAACTGGAATTGGTGACCACCGATGCTACCGGAGTAATGAAAGTTTATAATAATTTTCTGGATACCGGCGGCAGCAATAATCCCACTCAAAGTTTCGATTTGTTAATTGAACCGTCAGCGGATGAGACCAGTGTCCGGAGCCGCTGGGGGCTTGGCTCCAGTTTGTCAAGCGCTGACCTGGGATCCCAGCTTCCTTACCTGGTGATAGGCAGTAAGCAGGGTGGCTTGTACCTGCTGGAAAACTTAAGTGAGCCCGGTAATGGTTCAGGGGGATCGGAGTTCACATTGGATATGTTTCCTAACCCCGGGACCTCCGGAAATGACCTGATAACATTGCAGGGAAACCAGGATTTTACGTTTCTGATCTATAACAGCCTGGGCCAGTTGGTTTATAGAGACCCCGGAGTTCCCGACCAAAACCTGGTTAGATTAGACAGCAGGATCTTTACTCCCGGAATTTATCTGGTCAAGGGTATTTCGGTATCAGGGGCCAGTGAAGTTAAGAAACTGATTGTGGCACGCTGAAAGGACTGAAGGACCGGATTAATCTGCGGGCTGGATGGTGAAGTCATCCGCGTCAAGGTGTACCGGGAATTTCATGCGGTATTGATCAAGTTCGTCTTTTCTGAGTGTAACGTTAAGAGCTGCTTCCCTATTTTCTTCAAAGCCCAGTATGGTGCCTCGGGGATCAATTACCGCACTGTGTCCCTGGTATTCTATTCCGTTACCATCCTTGCCAACCCTGTTTACTCCAATGCAGTAGCAGGAATTTTCAATTGCCCTGGCCTTGAGCAAAATGTCCCAGGCGCCAATTCTTGGTGCAGGCCAATTTGCCACATAAATAAGCAGGTCAAAATCAAGAGCGCCCTGCTTAATCTTATTTCTGCTCCAAACCGGAAATCTTAGATCGTAACAAATTTGTGGGCAGATATTCCATCCTTTCCATGAAACTATCAGTCTGTCAACCCCCTGCCGGTAAGTTTCATGCTCCCCGGCCATTCTGAATAAGTGACGCTTATCGTAGGCTACGCAGCTGCCATCCGGTTTTACTCCTAGTAAACGATTGAAGTAGTGACCATTTTCCTTTACAATGTAGCTGCCGAAAATTGCAGAACCTGTTTGCTTAGCCTGCAACTGCATCCATTTGAATGTCCTGGTCCTCATAGGTTCTGCCAGCTCTGCCGCATCCATAGTGAATCCGGTGGTGAACATTTCAGGAAGAACAATAATGTCAGTATCATTTGAGTTGGCCCATATCTTCTCTTCAAACATAGCCAGGTTTGCATCAGGTTGGTGCCAATGCAGATCATTTTGAAACAGCGTAATTTTTAGATCCTGCATAGCCGTTCTGCAGCTCTGGTGAGTGTTTCAGTGCTCTTGGCAAAACAGAATCGCAAAATCCTGTGGTCTGTCTTCCTGTTGTAGAATACCGAAGTTGGTATTGAAGCCACTCCATGGTTTTTGGTCATCCAGGTAGCCATTTCCGTATCCGGCAAATCGGTAATAGCACCATATTTCATCAGTTGAAAGTAGGTTCCGTTACAGGGGAAAGGCTCGAATTTTGATTCTTTCATCAGATTTAAAAACAAATCTCTTTTCTCCCTGAAAAAATCACCGAGGGTTTCATAATGCTCAGGATCCTTCAGGAAATCTGCCAGGGCCATTTGAACAGGAGTATTGACACTGAAAGCCACGAACTGGTGCACCCGCCTAAGTTCACGGGTAAGATAATCCGGGGCCACGCAATAGCCCACTTTCCACCCGGTGGCGTGAAAAGTTTTTCCGAAGGAAAAGACCGCGATACCTCTCTCCCTTAGGTTGGGATATGCCAATATGGTCTGATGCCCCTGTGCATGATAGACCATGTGTTCATAAACCTCATCGCTAATTATTAACAGGTCATGTCTCACCACCATTTCCGATAGCCGTTGCAAATCCTGTTCCGTTAAAACACTGCCAGCCGGGTTATTAGGATTATTAATAACCAGGACTTTAGTTCTGTCATTGATAGTAGCTTCCAGCTGTTTCCAGTTGATGGTAAAATTGGGCAGTTCCAGTTCAAGGTGAATTGGTACACCGCCGGCCAGTTGAACTGATGGGGCATACAGGTCATAAGCAGGGTCGAATATAATAACCTCATCTCCATTTCCTACAAACGCGGTCAGCGCCGAATACAACCCTTCTGTAGCTCCGGCCACCACCGTTATTTCACTGTCATAGTCAAAATTCTCACCCAAAGTGTGTTTCAGCTTATTGGATATCTCGTTGCGCAATTCCGGCACGCCGGGCATTGGTGCATACTGGTTGTAATGTCTGGTCATATAGTAGTTAACCAGCGCTATCAGTTCATCACTTATGGGAAAGTCGGGGTATCCCTGGGATAAATTAATAGCTCCATGTTCAGCAGCCATAGCTGACATTACCGTGAATATGGTAGTACCCACTTCCGGAAGTTTGCTTTTTATAGTAAAGGGTGAAGGAATCATGGGAAAACCTGGTCAGTTGCGGGTTTTTACCGGGAATCGCATTTTATAATCTATATCGACTTTTCCTTTGGTTATGCTGGCTAACTTTCCCCGCAGAATTCTCTTCTTGAAGCTTGAAAGATGATCTGTGAACAGCACCCCATCTATATGATCGTACTCATGTTGTACAATCCTTGCCCTCAGGCCAGTTAGCTGTTCTTCATGTTCCATCCAGTGCTGATCCAAATAACGGATTTTAATCTCCGGCTCTCTCAGGATCTCCTCCCGGATTCCCGGAATACTGAGACAGCCCTCTTCAAAAGCCCACGTTTCACCTTGTGAATCCAGGATGACGGGGTTTATAAAAACCTTTTTAAAATCTGCCATCTCCTCATCCATAGGCTCTCCGTCCACTACAAACATTCTATACGGTTTACCGATCTGAGGACAGGCCAGTCCTACTCCATGTGCTGAGTACATGGTTTCAAACATATCTTTGACCAGCGACTCCACATCCAATTCACCCATTTCTATATTCCGCGCCTTTCGCCGAAGTATCGGATCGCCATATGCTACTATCGGATAGATCATGAAGTAATATTTCTTTCCTCCATATAGGATTGCAAAATCAGGGTAGCGCTGATCGAATCCAAATTGGATTTCTTCCTTCGGGCTTTCTTACTAAATCCTGCAGTTATCATAGCTCGCAGGGCAAGTCGGGAAGTATACCGTTCATCATATTTAATGAATTTGATATCTGGAAAATTCCCTTTTAACTGGTCAAATAACCGTTCTACTGTGCCGGTGAGGTCCGTGGGTGTTCCATCTTCTTTTAGCGGATAACCTAAAATGATCCGCTCAACCAATTCTTTGGAGGTGTATCGTTGCAGAAATGAAACAAGATCTTTGGATTCGATAGTGGTAACCGGTGTTGCAATTATTTGATCCGGATCAGTAACAGCAATTCCTACCCTGCGGGTACCATAGTCAATTGCCATTATCCTGCCCATGGCTAGTTTAACCTTAACTTCTGCTGCAGCACATTTTTTGCTTCCCTTTCCAACATTAATGCCTTAGGAAAAAATATCTCATCTTCAATACGGGCATGAGTAACCAGGCTTTTCTCGAAAGATTCCAACTCGGCATAAACTACCTTTATATGCAATGGGGCCTGTACCTGAAGTTTGTAATCATCTGTAATATTACGAATACCTTTCATCTCACTATCGTGTACATCATGATCGATGGCATGTTGTTGTATGGAATATTTTTCCATTTCGTAGAATACCCGAGATGGATTGTATTTGCTGGAAGTTACTTTTTTCAACAATTCAACATAGCGGAACAGGCTGTCTTCCTCCTCGTGGATATGGTGAATAAAGTCCTCAACAAACAATGGGAAAACAAACTTCAAATCCTTTACAATACCCTGATAGGGTCCCGGCTCTTCGGGCAGGTCTGCAACCAGAGTGGTAATGTATGGCAATCTTCGGTTAATAAACAGGTAATGGGTGTGTTTTAGATATTCTATTACCAGTTCCACCGGATATCCTACCAGGGCCATCTGCTCGCTTTCATCTACCTGTACTGCAGATTCCAGTCCGTTGATCAGTGCCTCTACACAAATCCCTTTTTCCTGACAAACCTGATGCAGGGTTTGCTCACTATAATCGTAGAACTGAATGCCAAAGTAATGCAGAACAGAGGCATAAAGATAGTTCTCTCCAACCAGGTCCGATATTTTTCTTTGATTCAGGCTCAATGTTATGCCACGCTTAACACAAATATAAAGAAAAGGGAAATAAATCCTCTTTTATCCTAAAACGAAATTAAAGCTGGTTTAAATATGGTATATTTGGAACGCAATTTGCTCAGAATCCGTTAATAATTGTCCGTAGGGGCCGGGGATAGAACTCCACTGGAGTTTATCCCATAAATGTAATATAAACTCCAAGTTTAAATTTTATGAACCACTCAAATACCCTACTTTTAATGAAATATTGAAGTAAAATATCGTGAGTAAAACTAGAAATCAGAAATTTTATATTCTCTTACCCATACTGCTGGCCATCACATTGGCCGTGGGCATTCTGACCGGGGCTACCATGGCCGATCCAAAAGCAGGGAAAATCAATTTTATAAGCAGCCTGGTAAAATTCAAAGAAATTCTAACCTATGTGGAGCGCGATTATGTCGATGAGGTAGACGCTGAAAAACTGGTAGGTGAAGCTATCAACGAAATGCTGGAAAAGTTGGACCCGCATTCGGTATATATTCCCGCCAAAGACCGTGAGTTAACCAATTCCCAACTGGAAGGAGAGTTTGACGGAATCGGAATCGAGTTCAACATCATTAAGGACACTATTTATGTTATCACAGCGCTTGAGGGCGGCCCCTCGGAAGCAGTGGGCTTACTTTCGGGTGATAAGATTGTGCAGGTGGATGGTGAAGCTGTCGCGGGAATCGGGATAACCAACAGGGATGTGTTTGACCTGCTCCGGGGACCTAAGGGAACCGAAGTCGAACTGGGAATCAAAAGAAAGTCTGAGGATGGACTGATGCATTTTAATATTATTCGCGATAAGATTCCTCAACATTCAGTTGCGGCAAGTTACATGTTGAACAACGAAATTGGATACATTAAAGTGACGAGGTTCGCCGCCACCACTTACGATGAGTTTTACACTGCCATTACCGATCTTCAGGATCTGGGAATGAAAAAACTTATCCTGGACCTTCAGAATAACCCGGGCGGCTATATGGACCGGGCTATCCGAATGGCAGATGAGTTTATTTCCGGCAACAAAATGATAGTCTACACGGACGGCAAGCAGGATCGCTATGATTCGGAAGCCCGTGCCCGAAATACCGGTGTCTTTGAAGAAGGAGCGTTGATCGTGTTGATCAACGAAGGTAGTGCTTCGGCATCCGAGATTGTTTCAGGAGCTATCCAGGACAATGACAGGGGATTAATCGTAGGGCGAAGATCGTTTGGCAAAGGGCTGGTACAAAACCAGATACCACTAAGTGACGGTTCCGAGCTGCGGTTGACAATATCCAGGTACTATATCCCCAGTGGAAGATCTATTCAAAGACCTTATGATGGAAAATCACTGGAGTATTATGAAGACTACATAACCCGTCACACCAATGGTGAGCTTTTTCACCAGGATAGCATTAAAATCAACGACAGCCTAACCTATACCACTGCAAGAGGACGGGTAGTTTACGGCGGTGGCGGTATCATCCCCGATCATTTTGTGCCCATTGATACTTCAATGAATTCAGAATACCTGAAACAGATCCTGTACAACTCGGTCTACCGAGAATACCCGCTTAATTATTTTCAGAAGAATAAGAACAAGCTTAAGAAAATGGAATACCAGGACTACTACGACAATTTTGTAGTTACTGATGAAATGATTTCGGACCTTACCAAAATGGCCACTGCAAATGGAATAGAGTACGATCAGGCGGGGCTGGATAGCAGTAAAGATCTTTTGAAACTCTATATGAAAGCCGAGATTGCTAAACTGGTTTGGGACAGTAAGGGATTTTACCCAATCTTCAATCAACAAAATGAGATCCTGAAGGCTGCTCTGAATTTATTTGATGAAGCAGAAGCCCTGGCGGAATACCGTTAATAGCGGTGTTTAAACTACGGTTGGCAATATTTTTTGAGATAATTCAAGGCCCTTTTCTCTCCCAACTCATAGGATTTGTTGAAATCGGCACAGGCTTCATAGACTTTACGCAAGGCTACGAAAGAAGCACCCCGCATGATATAGGCGTTGGTTAATTTGAATTTAAAGGCCCGGTCAAATTTTTGGGTACGAAGTTCTTCACTGATTAGTTCAATGGCTTTGGTATAACTATCAACAGCCCCATAAAAATCCTTGTTATTGTATCTGGCCAGCCCCAGGTTCCTGAAAAGATATTCCTGGTCATCCTTAATCTCAATGGCCTTTGAAAAATCCTCTACTGCTCCTTGAAAATCCTCAATCTTTAATCGGATCAAACCTCTCTCATTGTAGTTATCTGCGTCATCCGGGTCGATGTTAATGGCTTTTTCGAAATCAGCAGCCGCTGCCAATGGTTCTCCTTCCTGGGATCTACTAAATCCCCGTTGCCGGTAGTATTCCGGATTGGTATTGTCCAGTTCGATGGCTTTGTCCAGATCTTCAATCGCCGATGCGTGATTGATCTTATCCGCATCCAGGTCGAAGGTATGGGCTTTAATGTATGCCCGACGCGCATACAGCTTTGCATCGTCGGGTGCCAATTCAATGGCAGTATTAATGTCCTGTAATGAACTGTCCCGCTGGAATCCAAGTTCATGCTTAAGGTAGCTTCTATAGAAGTATGCTGAAGTGTTATCAGGATCCAATCTTATAACCGAATTGTAGTCCTTCAGGGCACCCTCATAATCCTCAAGAATACTCTTTGCCGAAGCCCGTTGAAAATAGGCCTCCACCAGACTGTCCTGTAGTTCCAGTGCCTTGTTATATGCAATTACTGCACTTCGATAATCCCCTTCGTGGTATTTGGCTTTCCCCTGTTCCAAATATGCCAGTGCTTGAGGATAGTTCGTATCAACAACGTCATCGGAGGCAGTTTGTGCCTTTGTTAAAGTAGTAGTAGCTAGGATAAGGAGAAAAAGAAAAAGTTGCTTATACATGCATGTTTCTTTGAACAGCCAAGTTACAGATAATATGTAACTTTTTTATCCTTTACAGTACCTATTGACAACTGAATTTACAACTTATTTCAGCAGGCTATACGGAAACAAGTCTGGCAGGGAATTTTTTACAGTATTCTGATTTCAACCCTTCTGTTCAATAGCGGATCTTTATCGGGATCGATTACTATGGGAGCAGTATCAGCGTATCCTTTGGCTGTTAAAATATACTCCGGGACCCCCCGTTCCTGCAGGTAACCGGATATGACCTGGGCACGCACTTCAGTAGGATCCGAAGGCGGCGCTCCGGAAGAAACATCCGAACTATCAACCATATCAGCGCTGTTTTCGGTAATAATGGGTTGATCGATGTAAGTTGTGTCATAGGATAATCCTGATATAAATATTGAATCAGCATGCGACAAGCTGTCTGGGGGCCAACTTTCCCGGTGTACTGCTATTTCTACTTTGGTTCCGGGATTATTCTTCAAAAATTTGATAATCCGGCTCAGTTCAAATCTGGATATGGTACTCAAGGTGCTGTCATCGTCAAATTTCAGGCACTGCAATGGAAATGAAACACCGGAAGCCAAGGTGTTAAGGGTAACGTCCAATTTCATTCTGCTACTAACTGAC
>Ga0256867_10001107_pt1 | contig 11178 bp, 7 predicted proteins | sample RVTome_15_FD_185939 | JGI IMG/M metagenome (GOLD analysis project Ga0256867, IMG submission 185939) | Soil microbial communities from uranium-contaminated site in the Upper Colorado River Basin, Wyoming, United States - RVT150D86 (HiSeq) ... | reverse complement strand
AAATTTGTGATTTTCGTTTCAAGATTAGCCAAATCTGAGCCTTCTTTTATAACCACATAAGTTTCTGGGTCACTATTGGTCCACTTTTCTAGTTTTGGGTTGTTTTCAATGAACCACTCATAACTAAATAGAACCTCATATTGTTTAGAAGAATTTAAGGGAGGGTCTTCTACTATTCCAGCAATAGTATACTTACCAGGTAACATTTCGTGGTCCCAGTCTACCACTTTACCTATTACATTGTAAGATGTACCAAATAGCTTTTCAGCCAATTGCTGGCTGACCACTATGTTTGTAGGATCAGAAAATACCAGACTTTTATCTCCTTGGATCAACTGATAAGAGAAAATACCAAAGAATTCCTTACCAACGTATTGCTGATGAGCTTTGACTTTAACCGTACTTGTCCCAATTATCCCTTTTTTTGAAAATCTTTGCGATGGAACGACGGATGTAGAATGTTCGATTTCTGGAATTTCTTCCCGCAAAACTTCCGCCAATCTACCTTGTGTATATTCCACTGTGGTTATGTCACCTGTAGTACCCACATTTTTTAAAACCTGAAAAAGTTGATCATCTTTTTCATGGAATTTGTCAATGTTTAATTCATTACTAACCCAAAGATAAATGAAGAGAGTGCATGCAAGACCAATAGAAAGTCCAATAAAATTGATGAAAAACGACTGCTTATTATTTTTAAAATGTCGATAGGTCAGTAAAAGGTTGTGACGAAACATGAGCTAAGTAAGGGAGATGTTTCTTTAGAGACTCAATCTAACGGTTTATGTTGCATCATGTTGGATTAATTGGCGCATTAATGGCACATGTAGATGACAACCACTGACCGGCCCCTTTGGAATCAAAGTAGCCATTCATCCAAGCTCCATGCTCAAGCGCTTCTACCAAGATTTTCCCTTCAGGAGTCAAGGTTGATCATTTGGATATCCTTGTTAGCCCCAATTGCATTTTTTAGATAAATAATTAGTTATTGATTTCGGGATACCAGCTTATACATACAGGGTAGTACCATCAAATTCAAGAAAGTGGCTGAAATCAGTCCGCCCAGAATAACTACCGCCATAGGGCTTTGAATCTCGCTTCCAGGCTCCCCCTCCCTTTAAGGCCAGGGGAATTATCGTGCCCTGAAGCAGTAGAATGTTCCGGTCCATGGTGCTTTTCGTGATTGGGCTGCCCTTGTTTGTGATGGTGATGAGAATGATCCATTTTTCTGACTTCTTAATTAATTATTTAGTAGTAATGGGGAAGCCTTAATAATCAGTAAGTCATTGTCAAACCAATGCCATACCCCATATCGCTGTCATAGTGAGTGGATGCAGATATGTATTTTGTTACGATGTATCTGGCCCCAGCTGCATATTCAAGGTCCGTATTCCACATCCCCCAAAGTCTTAATCTTTTGGTTATTGCAATGTCCTCCCGTCTAAGTTGAAGCCTGAAATACCCTGTATGGTCAATGGAAGCGTCCACTTCTATAAACCAGGGCATGGTGTATTGGATACCAAAATGAGCCACTCCCCGGTCATTTTTAGTACTTAGTTGACCGAAAATATTCTCTTCCTCTGAGCGCCCTTTTCTATATCTCCAGTCCCAACCCGCGTAAAGGAATAAGAATTGATTTTTATCTAAATATCGTCCAAAATGACTCTCGGTTTCATAGCCTGATTCGGAGTTAAATCCTAATCGCCACTCCGTACTGAAATGCCATCTTGTATTCATCACGTTAATTTCACCATCACTTCCGTTTGATTCCAAACCGACCACTGCACCCAAGTAAAACCTGCGGTCATCTGCATAGACTTTTCTTAAAGCTTGCATCGGATTGGGAAGTTGTGGGTTGGGCGGGGTATTTTCATAAGAGAAAATCCTACCCATACCGGCCATCATATGATAAAGTATGTGGCAATGAAAATACCAGTCGCCATAGCCTTCTGAAGCATGAAACTCAATGGTATCGGTCTCCATTGGCATAATATCCAGCACATTTTTTAGTGGGGAATATTCCCCGTGTTGATTCACTACTCTGAAAAAATGACCGTGCAGGTGCATTGGGTGTCGCATCATGGAATTATTAGTGATGATGATCCTGATGTTTTCCCCAGCCTTTATCTTGATCTTATCACTTTCAGAAACAGCTCTTTGATTGATGGTCCACACATAACGATTCATATTCCCGGTCAATTCAAAATGAAGTTCCCTGAAAGGCACTTCAGGTAGTGAAGTTTTTTCGGGTGCTTTCAACATGTCGTAATTTAGCGTGGTCAATGTGTCAAAGACCTCACGGTACATCACAGCATTCATATCCATTTGTTGCAGGCTCATATTCATTCCCATATCATTCATATTGCCTCCAACAGTCATCATGTCATTCATCATTTCCAAACCTTCAAAGTAGTTAAGTGGCGGCATTTTGGTAGCAACCACTTTTTCTCCATCACCTAACCAGTAGGATGCAAATCCAATTCTGTCTTCGGAGGTGGCTGTAAATTCATATGATTTATCCGGCTCTGGTATGACAACTTCTACATCGTATATTTCCGAAACCCCAACGATGAGCCTATCCACCTCCACTGTAACCACATCCATACCATCTGATGCCACTACACGGATTTTACCCCCGGCATAATTCAACCAGAAATAAGTACTGCTGCTTCCGTTGATTACTCTTAACCGGACCGTGTCGCCTGCTTGATAATGACCTTGAATTTGCCAGGATTCTCCATTTACCAAAAACTGCTCATAGTATACATCACTCACATCCATTGCGTGCATTCGTTTAAACTCATTTTCAAGTTTGGTTTTGATTTTTTTTGAGGCAAGTGCTTCTCCGTAACTTTGTACGGCATTTTTCCTGATCATATACCAGTCGGTGGCATAGTGCAGTGAGCGTTCTATTTGATGCGGGTTCTCATCCGACCAGTCGGAAAGCAGCAATACCTCTTCGTTCTGGGGTTTTTCACCTTTTTTATAGATAACGATTGCTCCATACATACCAATTTGTTCCTGTAACATGGTATGGGAATGATACCAGTAGGTTCCGTTTTGCCGTATTACAAAACTGTATTTATGAGTACTGTGAGGTTTTATGGGAGCAGTGGTCAGGTAGGGTACACCATCCTGCTCGTTGGGTAAAATTAAGCCATGCCAATGGACGGAAGTTTCGTGATGCATCTTGTTGTGAACATACACTTCTGCGGTATCGCCTTCGGTGAAGTAAAGTGTAGGCATGGGAATTTGTCCGTTAACGGCAATTGCCTTTCGCTGTTTACCGGTGTAGTTAACGGTGGTATCACTAACCGTCAGGTGGTACCTTACCAACTTTTGCCCATAGCCGCACAGCACTTCAAACAGAAGCGCTGTACACAAGATGGCTTTTTTCATCCCTATTTTATTGTTTCCTTAACGCTGCCGCAAACCAGCATTTTCTCTCCGTAGTAAGGGTTTTTGATTTGCTTTTCCGCACTAAGCCAATACGCCTTTTTCATGGGGCAATACTGCTGGTATACAGCATTCTCATTCATCTTTAAGCCCTTGAGTAGACTGTATAAACTTACCGATAGCTCATTCAACTGGTCTCTTTGAAGCTCAACATCAGTTGTCTCGCTAATGTATTCTGCTTCAGATTTGATTATAGCACTATTTTCCTTCCAGGTTTTTAGCTGTGAATCATTAAGATTGTTTTCGGGAAGGGCTTCCACCCATTTCAAAATTTCACTTGCTTTTATACTGGCAGTTTTGCCGTCATCTGCTATTAGGGCATTTTTCATACCGTAGTATGCACTTAGCATTTGGTTGACTTCGTAGGCTTGTCCAAACATGATTTGAGTCATTAGCATACAAATTGAGACTAATGCTATTTTTGGCGTATTCATTTCAGTAATTTTATTGGTTCAATAATTGAATCTTAAATCCGGCTCCCGCCACATCGTTGATGTTGGTTTTGGAATTGATTTGTAAGATTTACAGATGCTTACTTTTTCCATTTCAATCTTAGGCTGTTGCTTACCACATTTTACGCTACTCAATGGGTTTTGTTTAATGGTGGTTACGGTTGATCTCGATAAGCGTATAGCCTCCGTAATTTTGGTCAGTTCCGATGAAATGATAGTCATCTTGGCTACATCCATAGCGATATCACTCCCTTTACCCATGGCAATGTTTACATCCGCCTGGGCCAGGGCCATGCTGCCATCCTTACAGTATCCAGTGCAAAAACCATCTCTCCCCAATAAAGACGAAGACAATTCCGATTGCTGAAACAAGAACAATTAACATAACAAAATTTTGTATAGTTTGATGATTTCATTTTTGTGTTTTAAGGTTACCCACCACTTGTGGTATGTTTAAAATGTCCGAATAATATCCCAAAAATTGGGAATAATGAAGAATAAATGACTTTAGCCCACGTCCTCTTTGGGCCGGTCAGAAAACTGCCGGCATTGAATGGCTTCCTGATTGTATAAAAGACGATGAGTGGGATCAGAATGGTTAAAAATGAATTCCTAAGTTTATGGACATTCATTTTTTCTTAAGAATTATGTGAGCAGCATTCTCTCCGTATACTTTTTGTATATCGGTAAATCCTAGCTGGTGCAAATCAACCCGATAGCTATCGGGTCCAGAGAATAAGTGTTCTCCGGAACCAATAAAAACAGGTGAGAAAGCAAGATGCATTTCATCGATAAGACCCGCTTGTAAAAATTGACGAATAGTTGATGTCCCACCACCGATGCGAATATCTTTTCCATGGGCAACGTTCCTTGCTTTTTTCAAAGCAGATTCAATGCCGTCAGTGACAAAATGAAATATTGTACCTCCTTTCATGGTGACAGGGTCCCTGGCATAATGTGTCAAGACAAATACCGGAACATGATAGGGTGGTTTATCGCCCCACCAACCTTTCCATTGGTCATCCGGCCAGGGTCCGCGAATGGGCCCAAACATATTGCGTCCCATAATCCAGGCACCTATATTTTCCATTGATTTTTCAGCAAAGTCATTATCTGTCCCTTCGGTTCCCCGCTCTTTTCCCATCATTTGATTAAACATTCTCGTCGGAAACATCCATTCATGAAGTTCCTCACCTCTCTTACCCAAGGGGTTCTCCCTATCCTGATTAATTCCGGCTCCATATCCATCCAGTGAAACTGAAAATGCCGCTACTTTGATTTTGCTCATGATTTTATGCTTTTGAGTTTATCGGTGGTTTCATTCATTATCGCCACGATTGAAAGTTACTTATTCCACCTAAAAAGAACTTGCAGAAAACAGCCCCTTTTAAAATCTTACTAGCAATAACCAATCCGGTCAAACCAGTTACTTCGTAGGTACTGTCCAATCAGTTAAACCTTAAAACGGATCATAAATCTGTTGATTTGTAAAAACCGGCATTCATAAACTGATCAATAAACGCCTCAACACTTCGCCCGCTTGTTTAAACAGCGTGCGGGCAGGTCACCACAAGAATACAGAATGGCTATTTGATATTCTTCGGCAGAATAGCGAAATTACTTCTATACTCGAATGATTCTCAACCAATCCCCTATTCTTATGGAGGTTATCTGTCGGTAAAACTGGAGCTTTATATGCACTGGTTGAAGCAGTGATCCCCCGTATCCGGGAAAGGATGAACTTGATGAGGTAAGTCATTAATCGCAGTATTATTGACCTTTAACATGGCTACAACCAAGATCTTCCTGGCTTCGTCATCTGAATTGGCAGATGACCGCAAAGATTTCAGGGAATTTCTAAGTATTGAAAATGACCGTCTGTATAAAAGGAATGTATACCTCGAAATGGTGCAATGGGAACACTTTTTGGATGCTATTTCTGAAACCAGGCTACAGGATGAGTATAACCAGGCGCTGCGAAACTGCGAGCTTATTGTATGTTTATTCTTTACCAAAGCCGGGAAATACACCCTGGAAGAATTTGAAACTGCGCTAAAGAATTTCAGAGATACCGGTAAACCCCTTATTTATACCTATTTCAAGACCGGAGCGCCTGAACCAAAAGCGGGTGATGAAAATGCCCAATCACTGGTATCATTCAAGAAGAAGCTGGCAGAAATCGGTCATTTCTACACTACCTACGACAATATTTTTGAGCTTAAGTATAAGTTTGGTGAACAACTCAGGAAACTCGAAGATTTAGGATTTGCCGGCTTACAACAGGAGATAAAAGAAAAAACAGCGGTTGCTCTAAACCAGTACTTCGAAAATAGCATCGTTATCCAGAATGTCACAGACAGCAGCATTACCATTAATGTGGGGGGAAACCAGCAGACCATCGAAAAAAAACTTGATGTATTGTTGGCCGAGGTAGAGAAAATGCAAGGACGCACCATAAGAAGTGCAGATAAGGTATACTCCCTTGATAGTGTGAACGATGCTAATTTCAACTATGTACTAGGCCAGGTAGCCCATGAAAAAGGGCTGCCTAAAAATCTGGTTGAGGATCTTATAACCGATGATACGGTTTGGGTAAACAGTTTAAAACAAGGCCTTTTAAAGATGGTGGCAGTGGGAAACAGGCCTTTTTCAATTTTCCAGCATTTCGGCTGTCTGATTGAAGAAAATCTGCGTAAGATGGTTACCAGTGTAGGCAGGGAACGAAGCCTGCGCCGTTTAGCTTTTATGGCGGAAGTTTTTCAAAGCAGTGTCCGGTATTTGTGTTTTATTCAAATATCCCAAATTTTAAAAACCCCGGAGGTGCCGAATCATCCACTGATAAGCAAGTTTCTCTTTTTAAATATACAGGAGAATCAAACCTTCGACTATCTGAATCTTCTCATTGTAGCCAGCGATATTCTGCGGGAAAGAAACCCATTTATGCCTGAAATCAACCAGTTGGCAGATGAATTAGCTGACGCAGATAGTGACCTCTTCAACACTGCACTATTCCTGGAAGAAAATCGAAATGATCTCCTGAGAAATGAAATCGCCGAGGATGATCATTTTGATCCATTGCTTGATCAGTACCTTACAGGCCTGGTTTCCTGGATGCGCAGATGCTCTTTCCTGGCAAAATACCGGTTGGTCTCCATTAAAGACATTAACCTGGTTTATCGATTGGGTACTGCAAAACTTTTTGTACACCATTATGGAGAGCTGCATGGGATATATACAGCCGATGAAGGTTATGATTATCCCAACTACTCCATCAAGGAATCATTTACCTACAATCAAAGTGTGTTATTATTCAGTGGTACCAGCGTAACTGATTCCCTGGATAGCCTGAAAGATGACTCCGGGTTCATTTCCCTTTCACCGCTGATCATTGATCAAAGTGTTTACTCCGAAAAGGAGGCCCAGACACCCGAGATCTACTTCTATACCGGATACAGTAACAATCCCACTCAATTCCATTTTGCTCACTGCCGTAACGAACTGTCCTATGGCGAGAATAAGGAGATCAAGTCAAACAAATTTATCAGGATCCTTGATACCAATATCAGCCAGCCAAAACTGGATGAATTGTATCAACAGATTGATGACATATTTGAACCACTAAAGACTGACGGACATTGATTCAGACGGCATCACCCTTTAAGTTCCTGGATTCCTATGAGGAGGATGACATTGAGGTTTTTTTCGGAAGGGAAAAGGAGACTGAGGATATGTATGATGCCCTGAGCGGGGTAAAACATTTGCTGGTTTACGGTCCCTCCGGTGTTGGTAAGACCAGTTTGGTGGAATGCGGGTTGCGCAACCAATTTTCTGATGCTGACTGGTATGCACTAACCATTCGCAGGGGTAACAACATTATAACATCGGTTTATAGTGAGATCAACAAGGCACTTGACCATAAATTCGGGATAGATCCTACAACAGGTCGTCCCAGGGAACCGGACATTTCTTTTAGTAAAGCAGTTGAGCACCTTTTCAGCGAGCGCTATCAGCCAATATACCTGATCTTCGACCAATTTGAAGAATTGCTGATTGCCAATGATGACGCTGAAAAAAAAGAATTTTTTAAACAGTTAAATCAGCTGATCCGGTATAAAATACCCTGCCGGGTGCTGCTTATTATCCGGGAAGAGTTCATCGGTCATCTGTCGGAATACGAGTATATATGCCCCAGCATTTTTGACCACCGCTTCAGACTGGAAAAAATGAGGGTCCTGGATGTCAAAACTGTGATACTAAAGATGCTGGAGGCGCCAAGATACCAGGATTATTTTACGGTAAAGGACAGCGAACTGCTGGCTGAAGGCATACTTTCAAAACTGCCAGACCGTCACCAGGAAATCGAACTGGCACATGTACAGGTATTCCTGAGCGAGTTATGGGAGCGTGCCAGCAGGGAAAGAACAAATGGAGGTTTACCGCTGTTGCATCCTGGCATTGTAAGGGAAAACGATAACCTGGCGGGAGTTCTGGACAGCTTTTTGAAGAAACAGTTGAAAGAATTGGAGCCTGTCTATGGAGAAGGTGCCTGTCTGGAAACCCTGGCAAAAATGATCTCTGAAAAACATACCAAGCTGCAGATGAGTGAGTCCCGGTTAGCTCAGGAGTTGGCAACCGAAGGAGTAAGTATTAAGAAACCATTGAGCGGGCTGTTGGCAGAGCTGGCCTCCCGAAGAATTATACGTTCCTTGAAATCGGAGGAGGAAACCCAATATGAGATCAGTCATGATATACTGGCCCTGGTGGTAGGGCAAAACCTGACCGAAGAAATGAAATTGAGGGAAAGAGCATCGGAGGTGTACCGGGTCTATAAAGACCGGCAGGGGCTGTTATCACAGGACGATCTGGATCACTTGCGTATGTATCAAAAGTACAGGGATTATCCGGAAGATTTAAAGCAGCTGGTATTAAGCAGTAAATCTAAATTGGAAAGCCAGCAGCAGGAGGAATTGAGAAAAACCAAATACCGGTTGAGAATTGTGTTATTTTTATGTCTGCTGGCGATGATCGCGGGGGTAGCCGCTTTTGTGTCATGGAAGCTTGCCGTTAATAAAACGCGTGAGGCCAATAAGAATCTGGTTAAGGCTTATGAGGCAGAGATCCAAAGGCATCGCAGAGAAGTTGATATCGCCAGTAGTAACATTGCTTCCTTAGAACAATTTATGGTATCATTTGATACGAATCAATCTACTACAGAAAGAATAGGAAATGACGTCTTGCAGATCGAAAAGGCAAAGAAAAATAATCTTTTGCACCAGATCGATAGTCTTGAGAACCTCATTGTGATCATAAATAGTGATAAGAAATTATGGCAACAATGAGATTATCGACCATACTCCTTCTTCTTACCTTACAACTAGCCGCACAGGCACAAAATAGCTGCCAATTCTACAGTAAATATATTATCCTGGGTGATCAGGAATTGGTTAACGCAGAATTCGAAAGGGCCATTAACGCGTACAGCATTGCACTGCTTCATTGCCCGGATAGCGCTGAAGAAGCCAGGGCCAGAATCCTGGTAGCCTTTGAAGCCATCAACAGTCTGAAGAACACAGCGGAATCCGAAAAAATAAGGGCAGAAAATGCTTCCAGGATCGCCCTGATTGCCAGGAGGCAAGCTGAGGAAAGTGCTAAACTAGCTGATTCAAGCGCCCACGAGGCCCAAAAAAACGCTGATGAAGCAGATGAACAACGAGGAAAAGCTGATACACTAAGCAGAAACACCATGGCGTTAAACCTGGCACTGCAGACAGAGCTGGAAGAAAGTTACCCGGACAAAGTATCCCTGGCCCTGCGTGCGTATTATTTGAATAAGGTATACCATAACAATGATTGGAGCGCTACTATAGTCAATGCTTTTTGGTCGTCCGACTCGGCAAGTTATGGCAAACAAATAACCAACTCTGTTCCATCAGCAATTCTGGACTTCAAATATGTATCAGATCATATTATCGCTATAACAGATGGCGGTCAGTTGATTTCAATTGATAATTCAGGTCAATGGGTATTGCTATCAAGCGAGGACCAATATTTCTATCGCAGAAATTCCCTTGAGTATGACCGTTCAAATAGAATGCTGGAGTTTCAAAATCAATCCGGAGAGGTCATTAGCTTCAGTCACCAGGATACAGGATGGCGTAAGGAAAAGAACGGGAAAGCCCAACCTCTAAACATTGTACCAGTTACCTCTGACACCCTGATCTTCAATCAAAGAAGCATAGTTAACCAAAAAGACGGAAGCCCTGTAATCTCTTTCAATAGAGGACAGACAACCGCTACCTACACTATCAGCAACGATAACACCTATCTGGCGGTGGGGACCCAGGATGGTTGGCTTTACGTCTACAATCTGAGTACCTCGGAAGATCATTTCAGAGGACCCTATCATGAAGCCGGCAGCCGCATCAGCGATATTGCCTTTACAGACGATAATCAATTTATCAGCACCAGCGGACTTGACGGAAGGATCACCATCAATAAAACAGACAGCTTGGGATCCAAACGGCCGGCGGAGATCGCGCTCAATGGTTGGGTGAATTGCATTGAATTCGTGCCTGAAAAAAGGATTATGGTGGGGACGCAGGATGGTGATATTATTCAGTACTTGTACGACCAGGACAAACTTTCAGATTGTGCGTGCGACAATCCCAACTTTCCTGAAACTGTTCCCTGGGTCGATCACGGTACAGCGGACGCCCTGATGATAACTGAGTGCGAAAAAATTGTTATAGATGAAAAGCGTAGCCCTTAGTCTCATTGTATTCGCCTTTATACAAACAATGCATGGGCAGGCTACCCTTCCCTGTCCGGATATACTATCTCAAGCGGAAGAAGCATATCGACAGGGCAAATTTGACGAGATCCGGAGCATTGCACCCTGCCTGGGGTTATATAAAACCTTCATTGACCACGAGCAATACAGCCGTGAAATGGCGCGCAATCACTCTGAGCGTAAACGTTACCTGAAAACGGCCTATGGTCTTTCTTACCAGCTGGATTCTACTTCTTATTATAAAATCACACCCAAGAGGATGAAGCTGCTGCTCTATGAACTTAAGCTCCGGGACTCTACCCATAAAGACTACCTGGGCAATTTCCTGGGTTTTGAATCCGAACTGAGGGATGGTGCGTTAAAAAAGTATCCTGCCAAGATGAAAAAACAACAACTCAAAGCGAGGGGTATATCCGGTGATGAGAGAAAGGAGATGTTAAAGGACTTTGAAAAAAATTTCCCACCACAGATCACACCCTT
>Ga0256867_10001105_pt1 | contig 11197 bp, 7 predicted proteins | sample RVTome_15_FD_185939 | JGI IMG/M metagenome (GOLD analysis project Ga0256867, IMG submission 185939) | Soil microbial communities from uranium-contaminated site in the Upper Colorado River Basin, Wyoming, United States - RVT150D86 (HiSeq) ... | reverse complement strand
ACTTCGGCAGCGCCTGCAGACGAGGATTCGGTCTTGCCTGGCCCATTGCGTGGAGCGAGAGCTTCCGCCTGGCATATGGGAAGTGCTTCTCATCGTGTTGCGGCCAGCAATATGGCCAGCCTATATCGTCCTGGTCGCTTGGTCGCAGGTGCTCTTTTTACCTCAGAGCACATCCCCGGCAGAGACCGCTGCGTTAGTCGGTGGCTTGCAGGTCAGTGCGCTCATTCTTTGGGTGGTGTTTTTGGGACGCGACTTGTTGCGCTCGAATGGATGGGGACAGCAATTTTGGGGTTGGCGGGATGAATGGTGCCGTTTTGCGCAACGCATCACGTTCGCAGGATGCCTGGCTGCCTTGATCCTGATGGTGCCCCGCCACATTCTGCTCACTGCACCCGGGGACACAGCGGAGGTAAGCGGCAGTCTGGCGCTGGCGCGTTTCTTCTTACTGACCTTTCAAGGCTGCCTGCTCATCTTGTTCGGCATCGCCGGGTGGCGCGGCAGTCCGCTGATGGAAGACATCCTCACCTCTAGCCGTGAGCGGGAAGGATTACTATGGCGTGTCTGGTCATTTATTTATTTGACCGCTCTCGTCGTCATCACGGCCATCATGACGTTCGACATCCTGGGATACCGTTATGCGGCGCGGTATATATGGGCGCGTATGCTGGAGTCGTTTTCCGTCGTGCTGAGTTGGCGATTGCTCGTGTTGCTACTCTTGCTTCGCCTTCTGTATAGCCTGATCGCGTACCTCACCAAGCATCTCTATCGGCCTCGAACCTCACAGCAGACGTCCGACATTACGTTTGACCACATATTTCACATCGCCTATCTGATTGGCAACTCCCTGCTCATCATCTTGGCAGTCGGGGTGATCCTGGAAATCTGGGGCATCTCCGTAACCTGGCTCATCAGCTCGCCTTTGGGAATCGACATCCTCCGCCGCACCGGCATTATGGTCTTGACCATTGGGATCGCCATCGCGTTGATTCAGGTCAGCAAAGTCATCACCGACTACATGTTGCAGCCAAAATCCGGCGCTACTGCGACGGACCTGACGAGAGGCCGTAAGTTTAGAACCATGGTTCCCCTCTTCCAAACCCTGATGAAGGTCGGTATCGTCTTTGTCGCGATCCTGGTGATTTTGGAGCAGCTTAACGTGGCGACAGGACCGATTCTAACCGGTGTTGGAATCTTCGGTTTAGCCGTTGGCTTTGCGTCCCAATCGCTCATTAAAGACGTCATTAACGGCCTGTTTATATTGTTCGAAGACAGCTTATCGGTCGGGGATTTTGTCAGACTACGCGACATTACAGGTGGGGTCGAAAAGGTCACTCTGCGGGCCGTGACGATCCGCGACATGGAGGGCAACGTCCACGTGTTGCCCAATAGCACGCTCGATATGATCACAAACCTGACGAAAGACTTCGGCCGCCAGGTGCTCGACATCGGCGTCTCCTACCGAGAAGATGTCGATGCGGTGATGGCCGTTCTGCGCGAGGTGGACGAGGACATCTTCAGGGATCCCGACTTTGGCTGGGACATGCTTGAGCCTCTGGAGATCCTGGGCGTGCAAGCCTTTGCAGATTCTGCTGTCGTGATTCGGACCCGCGTAAAAACCCGGGCGGGTCGGCAGTGGCGCGTCGCTCGCGAGTTTCGGCGCCGGATTAAGAAGGCGTTTGATGCACATGGCATCGAAATCCCGTTTCCGCATCGCACCCTCTATTGGGGCGTCCCCAAGGAGGGACAGCAACCCCTGCCGATCTCCGTAGAGACGCCACCATCGCGACTTTCGGAGAATGGCGCGAGTTCGGAGCCAAACGTCGAGCCGACTGCTCCACCCAAGGTTGAGGACTGAGGCGATGGGAAATCGGAACTATATCTTGTGCGGCTCATAATCTGGGGTTTGGCGGCATGGTTTCTCATCCCATCCGAGACCTACGCCCAACCCGTTTCAGAGAAGACACCGCCTAAAGAAATCACCGAGCAACGGTTGATCCTTCTCGATCTTCTGCGTTCCATTAACTATCTCGAACAAGAGCTTCAAGAGACTCAAAAGGAGTTACGCAGCCCTTAGAGTGAAGGACGAAAAGACGAGCTGCTGATGCTCACGGATGCAGCAGAAGGCGCCCTGTGAACCATCACGCCGGCCCTTTAACTCCCGCGTTACGACTGGAAGAGTCACAAATTCAAAATGCTTTCTTTGCCCCTCTTAAAGCTCACGACGTGTAGCGGCTATACCGTCTCAGCCGGGTCGGGCGGCGTCTTGCTGGATGAGGGAGAAGGGTGCAGCAAAGACAGCTCCAACCGGCGCGTGTTTTTGCCTCGCCATCGTCGAGTGGTTTTTTGAAAAAATAGGTTATTGGGGACCTGGGTAATAGCATCACCGGACTCTTCATCATGGGTTTCCTGGATCGACGTATACAGCATGTTGAGAGCGACAACCCTGCCCCGCAAACCCTTTCCCCCTGTCGCCTCGATGATTTCGATTTCATCGCCAAGGCGAAAGAGATCAAACACAATCAATAAGATGGAACACAAAATGTTGCTCAGGACGCTCCAAGCCGCGATGAAGCCTATCGCAATCAAGGCCATTACGGAGAGCAAGCCGGCCCACAGGGCGGCGATGCGCACCCCGACTTGCTGCAGACACAAAAGCACGATGATCACCAGGACGCTCCACCGCAGAAAGACCCGCAAAAACTGTATGAGCGGCTGCGGCACATCGTCACGTTGGGCCAAGACGCCCAACACCCGGCGCAAGAGAACATAGATGATGTATCCAACGGTGATAATCACGAGGATACTCGCGGCGAGGTGAGCGTATGCAAGGAGCTGTTGAGGTTGGAATCTCATGAGTTTCCTCCCTTCGTACTCGATTTCAGGATTAAGTATCGGGTTCTCAAGCCAGCTCAGACAATCGGTTGCAGTCGACCCTCCATAGTCGGAACTCAGCACCTAGCGCAGCTCCAGTTGCGAGACGCTTAAGTGTAGCATAATCTTTGGTTTGCTGGAGAGATGGATGGCAGAGCGATATCGAGATGTTTTATAACAGCACCCGGAAGCATTCGTATCTCGGGTATGTCAGCCCCAATGAGTATGAAAAAGTGCATTGGTGCTTCACTGAGTGTCCGTTTTCCTTGACCACTACACAAGGCTTTATCATGTTGAGAGGGTACCCCATGATTTTCTCATTTTGAGAAGGACACCGTAGGGAGATGCAGACCGTGCCTTTTTCATTCTTCACATGTGTGAGGGGCTGAACTCATGCAGAACGCGGTGCCGCGCAGGTTGGGACGCCTTCAGGGCGTGAACGTGCGGTAGTACGGGCAGCCGGAATAATCGGCCCGCAACGCGCGGCCCTGAACCACCGTGTCGAAGCGAAGGGTTTCAGGCGAACGATGATCCTCTCCTATGCGGCAACTGCCATCGTCCAGGGGGTGCAGCGCCTCCACCTCGCCCCGTGGGAGAATCAGTGCGAGATCCCCCTTGCGCAGCACCACCCGAAAATTGGATAGCTCGGGGTTGTGGGCTCGGTAGTGTCCGGGGTAGGCATCCCACGCTTCGGGGTAATCGAAACGCCGGGGACCAGCGTAACGATCGCTAATATACCACTGGGAGCCGTGAAAGGCTTCCACCACTTCGCCATCGTGCCGCCCAAATTCCAGCAGAAACAGATCGAGATCGGGATGTCCAACATAAAAACGGTCTTGTGCACGCCCTTCAAGCGCCATGACTCTGCCGTCGTATTCCAGCAGTAGCTTCCCATCTTCAGCGGTGAGGTGGAGCACCCGATGGCCTGCACGGTAGACGCCAGCATAGTCTGCCGCCTGAGGGATAGCATCAGGGTCAATGGCTGGAGGCAGGAGTGGGATCTCTTGATGATGATAAACGCTCCGCAGAATCGTGAGGACGTGCATCGCGGCCTCTTCCACCGTATTGAGATCCTCCGCTCTGTTGGTTAAGAGGATAATCCCAAAGCCTTCCTCCATGTCAACTAAGATGGCCGATGTGTACCTCGCATTGGTTCCGCCATGGCCAATGTACGTACGATCACCGATTTGGTAGGTCACCAGACCGTATCCATAGTAAGCGTTCCCCGTCCAGATCCAGGGCTGTATCAGCGAGGCGAAATTTTCCTCCGACAGGAGACGGCGTTGAGGACCTTGTCCCCGGTTGAGCAGCATCCGCAGATACCTCGCCATATCGGCGGCCGTCGACGCCTGAGATCCATCGCCCGTGCCGTACTCGATCCGCGTGGCGGGCACCAATCCGTGGCTCGGATGCTCTGGCCGGTCGTCGTACCAGTCATGGTAGCCGATGGCCATTCGCTTATGCGTTTCAAAGGTGGTCACCGGATGCGTGTGGGTCATGCCCAGAGGCTCCAGGACGCGCGACTGGATGACGTCCGGATACGACTGTCCCGTCAGCTCTTCCAAAAGGAACCCCAAGATTTTGTAGCCAATATTGGAATAAGAACAATATGCTCCCGGAGGCACACTGGTCTTGGTCTCGCGCAGCGCCCAGGACTCGTATAATCCGTGGGGCGCCAGGTCAGTGCCGCGAATAAGCCCTGCGGTGTGGGTCATCAAATGGTGCCCGGTGATGGGCGAGTAGTCGGAGCGAACGTAAAACCAAGGTAGGTACTGGGTCACCGGTGTCTGCAGATCAAATTTGCCCTCCTCGCACAGTTGGAGCAGCGCAATGTTAGTGAAAGGCTTGCCGAGCGACCCAATCTCGAATAGGGTATCCGGGGCGATGGGAACTTGAGCGGCAACATCGGCGAAGCCGTAGGTCGAGACCCGTAGTAGTTTCTCCCGATCCGTTAGCGCTATGGCCAAACCCGGGATGTTGGCCGCTTTGATTCTATGTTCGGCGAATTCGTCGATGGCGTCGAACGCCTTCTGATAGCTTGCCAAAAGAGGCTCCTTTCGTGTGGATCCGACCGGCCTGCCTTCCCCTAAGGGCTAGCATGGTGCGTGCAAGGGAAGGAGGAGCCTTATCGGCGCCGGCTACGATCTCACATACATCATATACGACAGAGCACGCCCCCCCTGTTTCGTATATTATAATTCCTTCGATGCGCATCGCGCTCATCACACCCCTCGCAAGGGGGCCTCGACCCTAAAAACCAGAATTCTTTTCTTGGATTACGGCGGCCTTTGATATTAGAATGCCATTGAAGCATTACCCGGTAAGGATTCCTATTAGTCTGTATTCCCTAGGGAGAACAACTATGGCCGAGCCTCAAGCCGCTGCTTATGGTTCTTGGGCATCACCGATCACGACCGACCTCATCGTTACCGAGACGATCGGCCTGGGGCGCATCATGTTAGATGGCGAGGATACCTACTGGGCTGAGGCACGGCCCTCGGAAGAAGGTCGCAACATCATCGTCAAGCGCACTCCTAATGGTGACACCTTCGACGTAACGCCTAGTCAATTCAGCGTCAATACCAGAGTACACGAATACGGCGCCCGGGGTTACACGGTAGCGGACGGCGTCGTATATTTTTCGAACTTTGATGATCAACGCCTGTATCGGCATCGACCGGGGGAAGACCCTATTCCCATCACTCCCGAAGGTGATTTGCGCTACGCGGGCGCGGTACTGGACCGGCGCCACCGCCGCATCATCTGCGTACGGGAAGACCACACCACGAGCGACGCGGAGCCGGTCAATACCATAGTCGCTGTCGACATCAACGGCAAGGATGAGGTCAAAGTCCTGGTCTCAGGCAATGACTTTTACGCTACCCCCCGCCTGAGCCCGGACGGAGCGGTTCTGGCATGGTTGACGTGGAATCACCCGAATATGCCCTGGGACGGGACAGAGCTGTGGGTGGCGGCAATCGGTGACGATGGCCTTGTAGGCGAGCCGCAATGGGTGGCCGGTGACATCGACGAATGCATCATGCAACCCGAGTGGTCTCCTGACGGAACCTTGTACTTTGTTTCGGACCGCTCAGGATGGGCGAACTTGCATCGCTGGCGGCACCATAAGGTCGAACCCGTTCTGGAGATGGCGGCGGACTTCGCCAAGACGCACTGGTGGGGTGGGGTGTCTGCATACGGGTTTGAGTCGGCCTCCCGCTTGGTGTGTAGCTACGTGCAAGAAGGCGTCTGGCATCTGGCCCACCTGTATCCAGAGGCGCATTGCCTGGAGTCCTTGGAAATTCCCTATTCGGAGATGGGCCGGGCAGATTTGAAAGTCGCTCCGGGACGGGTCGTGTTCGAGGCGGGATCGCCGGTGCGCCCCATGTCCATCCTGGAACTGAACCTGACCACCGGAGCACTCACCGTACTGCAGGTGGCCAACACGGCGAATGTCGACCCGGGATACCTGTCGATACCCGAGAATATTGAGTTTCCCACGGGGAAGAAGGTGACCGCCCACGCCTTCTACTATGCACCGAAGAACCAGGACTACCGTCCGCTGCCGGGGGAAAAGCCGCCGCTTCTGGTCACCTGTCACGGGGGTCCTCACGATGCCACCAGCCTCGAGCTGGACCTGTCTATTCAGTATTGGACCAGTCGAGGCATTGGGGTGCTGGACGTGAACTACGGCGGCAGCACGGGCTACGGACGCGACTATCGTGAGCGTCTCATTGGCGAGTGGGGCGTGGTCGATGTGGACGATTGCGCGAACGGCGCCATGTGCCTGGTGGAGCGAGGCGACGTTGACCTAGACCGGGTGGCCATCAGCGGGGTCAGCGCCGGCGGGTACACAGCCTTGTCGGCCATGACTTTTCGCGATATCTTTAAGGCCGGAGCCAGTCACTTTGGCGTCAGTGATCTGGAAGCGCTTGTCACCGATATTCACAAGTTCGATACCAACAGCCTAGTGGGTCTGGTTGGTCCTTATCCGCTATACCGTAAGCGGTACGTCGAGCGGTCGCCCATCAACTATGCCGAACAGCTGTCCTGCCCGGTGATTTTCTTCCAGGGCTTAGAGGACACGATTGTGCCCGCCGATCAATCCGAGATGATGTTCGAGGTTATCCGAGAAAAAGGAGTGCCGACCGCCTACATTGCCTTTGAAGGCGAGTATCATGGCTTTCAGCGGTCCGAAAACATCAAACGGGCATTGGAAGCGGAGCTGTATTTTTATTCTCGGATCTTCGGTTTTGAGCTGGCGGACGCGGTCGAACCCGTGCAGATCGAAAATATGTAATGGGACAGCTCTCATTTCATTCAGCTTCAGCCGGTGGTTCTGTGGTGCGCCCTTCGTGCACGCGTTGCCGCGTTCCACGGGCTTCCGCCAAATTGGCCCCAAGCCCTACCGTGCGCGCCAAGTCACGGATCCTAAGCCGTTCTACAGTCGGGACGAGCTGCCCCGCGTGTCGCAACCCGACCAGGCGCGCCCACACGGCCCGTTTTTTGCGGACTTGATGGGGCTGGAAATCATCCATGTCGCGCGGCGTCAGGTCCTGATCGAGAATCAATGCCCCGTTGCGCACGGCCGATGTGAGCAACTCAAGTCCGTTGCGGGTACGCACAATCAGACCGTTGAAGCCGGCATCCTCACCAATTGGCATCCCACCGGGCCAAACGTCTGTCGCCACGATGTCGGCGCTCTCACCAATGGCATCCGGACAGATCTTGCAGCGAAACTGGAGTTTCCAGCCGCTTTCGTCAGCCCACATGTCGTTGTAGTTTTTTTCGAAGGCACGGCGATCGCGGGTTTCGATCCGCGTCGGGCCAGGGTTGCCGTGGCCGCGGTAGCGAAATAAGGCGAGTTCAGCTTCGTCCAGGCCGAACTCGTCCAGGACGTCCTGCGATTTGCCCAACTCGGACACGCCGCCGCAGACCAGGGTTAAGAGATACCGGCAGTAGCGGTCAACCCGCGAATCCCACTGTGCCAGATTGCGAATCGCCCCCACATCGCACGGTTTGCCGATAAAGGCGAACGGACGTTCGCGATCGAGGACGGCGTGAAAATCCACCAATGGCGCAACCGGACCGTATCGCGACCCCACCGCCTCTAGGACCTGGGCGCGATTGAAGCTCAAGTGCCGTTTCGATCGCATTGGACGGTCCGGCAAAGCCGCGACATGCAGCACAAAATCGACCTGCTGCGTTTCCAGGAGATAAATCGCCAGGGCGCTGAGCACACCGCCACTTGCCCCCCGGAAACGCACCTCGGGGTCGGCGGCAAACCCACGCACCATCGTCAGGTACGGCCCCCAGATGGAATCGATCGTCGTAGCATGGTCGACGAGATCGGCAGACAGCCCCTCAATGCGAGTTCCCGGACAGACCGCAAAAATCTGTTCTGCAGTAGCCGAGTCAAGCGGCTGTTGCAGTACGGGGCGCTCTCGTCCTTGTGGCGTCATCATCATCGAGACGCGTTTAGAGCCCGCGATACTCTCACACAGCCCACAGCCGATGCACAGGCCATTTTCGATGATATCGGTGACAGGCCGCGGTTGTGCTGGTGCCCGGCCATCCATGATGGAGCCCCTCCTTGTGGGTCAGTCCGGCAAATAATCGTCGCTCCAGCTCTGCGCAATGATCCCTTGGGCCAATAGCCCATCAATCTGCGAGGTGTCATATCCCAGACCGGCGAGAATCTCCCGGGTGTGGGTGCCGTATTTTGGAGCCGCAGCGGGAATATCGATGCGTGCGTTCAGGGCACGAACCGCATGTGGCGCCACCAGATCGATACGGCGGCCACTGGGATGCGAATCGTGACGCATGAAGGCCCAGGTCCGCCCTCTGAGTTCTTCCGGACTCACGTGCTCCGGAAACAGGTTGGCCTCTCGCACGCTCGTCATTGTCTCTATAGCATGTATTCCGACATCGAGCCGCCGCAACGTCTCGACCCAATGCGACACCGATTTTTGCTTGAAGCACTGTGTCAAGTAGGCGTCGAGATCCTGTTCCGGAAGGGTAGTGATCTCGGAGAGTTCAGGGATCGATGTGAAATCGGCGAGCCGACTGCGTTTGGCGGCCAGGAAAAACCAGCCATCCCGCGCTTCATAACAACGGTAGAGAGCGTGCTCACCTTTGACGTGAGGACCGCTCGGTTCATCAAAGGCGGCTCTTCCCCCGTAATCGTACATGAAGGGAATTTGAATGAGCTGCCCCGCGGCGGCAAGCGACGCCCGCGCCACGTCCGCGCCGCCACCACGGACCCGTTTGATCAAAGCCACGCCAATGGCAAATGCGGCGCAGAACCCGGTAAGGACGTCAATGGTCCCCAAATGGGCGTGCTCCTCAGGCGTCGCCAGCGAGCCGCCGAACCGTGCCATGATACCGGTCGACGCCTGCACGAGATCGTCATAGCCGGGATTGTCACTGCGCGGGCCCAATTGCGGTCCGCCAAAGGCGTCGAGCTGACACAGGATGACGTTCGGATTACTGGCGCGGAGACGTTCAAGGTTAAGCCCCAACGATATCAATTGCCGGTCGAGGACATTAGCCGTGACCATATCGACGTCTTGCACCAGCCGATACAGGATATCTTGCCCCTCGGGTGTTTTCAGATCGACGAGGAGGGAACGCTTGCCGCGGTTGGTATGTAAGCCAAAGATCACCGTATTCCAGGGATCAAGAGTAGGGGTCGGTGGATCGAGGCGGATCACCTCAGCGCCAAAACGCGCCAGCGTTGCGGCAATCGTCGGCCCTGCAATCACGTTGGCCAGATCCAGGATCCGGATGCCGTCGAGCCAACGGCGTGTCGGCACCGGACCGGCATGCGCCGCCGCTTCTTCCCTACCGCTCTCAGTGGTGGGCAACGAGGCCAGAATCGTATCCCGGTCGGCATCGAGCCTGGGAGCGGGTTGCTTATACATCACTCGGCGGGCGTCGCTGGCGAGCCAGACGACATTTCCGGCCTGGCGCATGGGTCCGTATTCGACATCATTGACCTGGAGAATAAGGCCTGAAGCTAAGGCGTGTTCGGAGTGCAACCATTCTTGTGTGGTGCGGTGGGCGCATCCCGGAACGCCACCGCGACCAAACCGCTCTTCCCACTCCACACTGCTATGCTGACGGAATACCTGTTGCATCCGGGTGGCGAGCGTCGCTGTCCACACCTTGGAAAGGGGATAGGCGCGCAAGGTACAATCCACCCCCGGTGCCCAGTCGCATGTTCGCCGATACGGATCCTCAAGGGGAATACCCGCCTGCTGCATCTCGTCCCAGAGACCTAAGATTTGCAAGGCCTTTACCGGGTGGTCGACGTGCGATGGGCAGACCAGGTAGAATGGCCGGCCATCGGCGCAGACATAGGTTCGGTAAAACGGGTCGAGATACTCCTGCACTTCTGTATAGCTCATATCCATCGGCAGATTCGCCCCCTGTCGCCGTTCAATCTCTCGCTCCCGCAACGATTTGTAACGTTCTGGCAGATCTTCCACCACCATCGAGTTGAAGGCAAGCCCCTCCGAGAGAGCGGCGGCGAGAGGTACCTCAATGATATCGCCCTGCCCGTCGCGTGTGCGCGCAAAGAGCGCCAGCGTGACGGCCATGGCGCCCAGGACGGCCGCATAAGCCGAGGCCAGTGGCAGCGGCGAAAAGGAAGGGTTGATCCCCATAAGGATACGGTTGAGCCCCATGTCGGCAAACTGGCCGGTAGCCGCCGCCACAATGCCTTCCCAGGCTTGAAGTTGAGCGCGGTCGTGATCCTGCCTCGCAAACCCCGGTAGTGACAGGTACACCAACCGAGGATTCAAGCGGACCATATCGGCGCTACCCAGTCCGAGCCGCGGCATAACCCCGGGCCGAAAGTTCTCGACTACAACATCGGATGATGCGATGAGCCGACGGGCGATGGCATGGTCCGATTCGTTTTTTAAGTCTAGGACCATGCTTTTCTTGCCACGGTTGAGTAGGGCATTAACGGGCGTCTTCCACCACGGCCCGTCCGGTGGGTCGATGCGGATGACCTCCGCGCCTTGATCGGCAAGCATCATCGCCACAGCCGGGGCCGCGATGTACTGACCAAAATCGATGACGCGGTAGCCGGCTAGTGGTCCTGTCGAGTAGGTGCTGTCCATAACGTGGCTTCTTCTCTGCTGGGCAGCCAAAGGCAAAGTGTATTGATGCGGTTTGCTGTTCCCCAACTGCTAACATCGTCCCTGCCAGAATAGAGGTAGCCTTGCGGGCCGCTATTCTGGTAGCCTCACACGATGTGCCGCTGGAAAAACTGCGAGACCTGATGGACGTATACTCTCGGCATTTTGCGGTAGACGTT
>Ga0256867_10001104_pt1 | contig 11198 bp, 8 predicted proteins | sample RVTome_15_FD_185939 | JGI IMG/M metagenome (GOLD analysis project Ga0256867, IMG submission 185939) | Soil microbial communities from uranium-contaminated site in the Upper Colorado River Basin, Wyoming, United States - RVT150D86 (HiSeq) ... | reverse complement strand
GTTCTAACACTTACGACGAAACAGACAACTCAGATGTGGTGATTATCACTGCGGGTCTGGCGCGCAAGCCCGGCATGAGCCGCGACGATCTGTTGAAGACAAACGCCGACATCGTTTCCAAAGTTGTCGACGAAGTTGTCAGGCGTTCGCCGAATACGATTCTGATTATTGTTTCGAATCCGCTGGATGCGATGTGCCAGGTTGCGTTGCGACGATCCGGTTTCCCGAAACACCGCGTGATCGGAATGGCCGGCGTGCTCGACTCCGCTCGCATGCGGTGTTTTCTGGCCGAAGCTCTCGATGTTTCCGTCGAGAACGTAACGGCGTTCGTTTTGGGTGGACACGGCGACACGATGGTGCCGCTACCACGTTTCTCGACCTGCGCAGGTATTCCCATTCCGGAGCTTCTGCCAAAGGAGAAGATCGATGCGATCGTGAAACGCACTGCCGGTGGCGGTGCGGAGATCGTGAGCTTGTTGAAAACGGGCTCCGCATACTATGCGCCATCGGCGGCTGCTGTAGAGATGACGGAATCGATTTTGAAAGACAAGAAAAAGATTCTTCCGTGCGCGGCTTACCTGGAAGGTGAGTACGGAATCAACGGACTTTACGTCGGCGTGCCGTGCAAGCTTGGAGCGCGAGGGCTGGAGCAGATAATCGAGATCAACTTAACTGCAGAGGAACGAATTGCGTTGCAGAAGAGCGCGTCGGCGGTGCAGGAGTTGGTTGACGTGCTGGGGATCTAACCAAATTCTCTGTGCTGCCTCTGTGTCCTCTGTGTCTCTGTGGTGGGTTCTAATCGAAGAGACATTAACCACGGAGACACAGAGGACACAGAGGTAGCACAGAGATCATTTAACCTTTGAGCCACCCGAATAACCCGTGGATCACCGTCTCACGGTTCTCTTCGTAAATCGCACGCGTTAGTGGGATACCCATCGGACAAGCCCTCACGCAATTCTGTGCGTTGCCGCAATTGGTGATGCCGTCTTCCTGCATGATGCCCTCGAGCCGCTCCGTGCGCGTCATCTTACCCGAGGGATGCATGTTGAATAGCCGAACCTGAGCAATGGCCTGCGGACCGATGTAGTTATCACCTTCATACTGCGGACAAGCTTCCAGACAACAACCACAGGTCATGCAGCGCGAATAAGCGTAACGTTCCTGCACGTCTTCCTGGTCCATTCGCGGGCCTGGTCCCAGATCGTGAGTGCCATCCAATTCAATCCACGCGTGCACGCGACGCAAATGATCGAACATCTGTTTGCGATCCACGACCAGATCGCGAATGTTGGGAAACTTCGCCATCGGTTCCAACTTGATCGGCTGGTCCAGATTGTCGATGAGCGCGGAACAGGATTGCCGCGCGCGACCGTTGATGATCATCGTGCAGATGCCGCACACCTGTTCCAGACAATTCGCCTGCCACACCGGTGGAGTGGTCCGCCCGCCTGACTTGTTCACGGGGTTTTTCTGGATCTCCATCAGGCAGGAAATGATGTTGAGATTCGGTCGATACGGAATCTCAAACTGCTCCCAGTACTGGGGCGAGTCGGGATTAGCGCGGCGACGGATATGAATCTCGACCGTCTTTGGCGGAGTTTTTGAATGTGCTGGCATAACGTATTTAACTAGAGGAATTTTCCCGCAAAGGCGTAAAGGCGCAAGGAGAATCCCCTTTCCTCAAGCTTTCGCGGTCTCTTTCTTTCCCTTGCTGTAGTCGCGCTTGCGCGGCTGGATCAAAGAGACGTCAACCGGGTCATACGAAAAGACCGGACCTTCTCCCGAGTACTCTGCGATCGTGGTCTTCAGAAAATTCTCGTCGTCGCGTTCCGGAAACTCGGGTTTGTAATGGGCTCCACGCGACTCGTTTCGATTCAAAGCGCCGAGCGTTACAACGCGCGCGAGCTCGAGCATGTTGTCGAGATGGCGTGCGTGCGGCAGCGCCATCGTGGCCCACAGGTTAGAGTCGTTGATCGAGATTCGTTTATAACGATCCATCAACTCCAATAACTTATTGTCGGTCGCCTTTAGCTTGTCGTTGTAACGGACGACCGTAACGTTGTCAGTCATCCACTTGCCCATTTCCTGGTGCAACAGATACTGGTTCTCGTTGCCGCTCTGTTGGACCAACCGATCGTTGATCTCCTGCTGATGCTTCAACTCCTGGTCGTAAATGTGCGAACCATCGGCGCCGTTTCTTTCCACGTTCCTGGCATACTCGATCGCCGCGGGCGCGGCGATAAAGCCGCCGTAGACGCAACTGAGGAGCGAGTTCGCTCCCAAACGATTCGCACCGTGAATCGAATAGTCACACTCGCCGGCCGCAAGCAGGCCCGGAACGTTCGTGCGCTGGCTGTCGTCTACCCAAAGGCCACCCATCGAATAGTGCACGCCGGGAAAAATGCGCATCGGCACGTGACGCGGATCGTCGCCTACAAACATTTCGTAAATCTCGAGAATCGCGCCCAACTTGCGGTCGAGAGTTTCAGCGGGAATATGTGTCAGATCGAGATAGACCTGGTTGTCGCCGCCAATGCCACGTCCATCAATGCACACCTGGAAGATCTCTCTCGTTGCGATGTCGCGAGGCACCAGGTTGCCGTAAGCCGGATATTTCTCTTCAAGGAAATACCAGCGTTCGTTTTCAGAAATGGAAGATGGCGGTCTAACATCGCGTTCTTTACGCGGGACCCAAACGCGTCCACCTTCGCCGCGCGCAGATTCGGACATCAGCCGCAACTTATCTTCGCCGGGAATCGACGTCGGGTGAACTTGTATGAATTCGCCATTTGCGTATCTTGCACCCTGCTGGTAACAGGCTGAGACGGCGCTGCCGGTGCAGACCATCGAGTTCGTGGATTTGCCGAAGATAAGACCTGGACCGCCTGTGGCAATGATTACCGCATTGGCAGGAAAAGCTTTGAGCTCGAGTGTCTGTAAATTCATCGCAATCAGTCCACGACAAACCTGGTGGTCATCGAGGACGAGCGAAAGCATTTCCCAGTGCTCGAACTTCCGGACTTTGCCGTCGACTTCATATCGTCGCACTTGTTCATCGAGCGCATACAGAAGTTGCTGGCCCGTCGAAGCTCCGGCAAACGCCGTGCGGTGATGTTTCGTACCGCCGAAGCGTCGAAAATCGAGTAAGCCTTCCCTGGTGCGCGAGAAGGGAACGCCCATGCGGTCGAACAGGTAAATAATTGCCGGCGCCATTTCACACATGGCTTTCGCAGGAGGCTGATTGGCAAGGAAGTCACCGCCGTAAACGGTGTCGTCGAAATGTTCCCAGGTGGAATCGCCTTCGCCTTTTGTGTTGACCGCGCCGTTGATGCCGCCCTGTGCGCAAACGGAGTGCGAGCGCTTTACCGGCACCACCGAAAAGAGATCCACTGCATGGCCTCCCTCAGCGATCTTCATTGCGGCGGCAAGTCCAGCGAGCCCGCCGCCGACAATCGCGATCTTTATTCCGTTACTGGCCATTTAATAGATGATTCCTCCTAACAATCCGCCCGGACGTATAAAAGCGACGGCGGCATTGATGCCAACCAGCAGCAGGACCACTCCAAAACCGATGCAAGCATAACCAGTCAAACGCTGTGCACGTTCACCAATCGCGATGCCCCAGTCGACCAGAAATAACCAGATGCCATTCGCGAAATGCCATACAGTTGCGGTGATGCCGATCATGTAGACGATAAAGATAGGCACCATGCGAAACTCTCTGGCAACAATGTCGAAAGCCTGGTCAGGGCTATGGGCCACGGAGATGGCGTTCAGGCCGGGAATCATTCCGAATCTGAAGTTGAGCACGTGAAAAGTGATAAAGAAGAATAGAATGACTCCGGTTATTCGTTGGACCAGGTAAAACCAGTTGCGCGGATATGGATAGGCGAGGTTATTGGGCCGGGCTTCGACGGTGATCACCAAACCATAAACCGCGTGATAAGTGAGCGGAATAAAGATGCCTATGATTTCGACGAAAATAATGTAGGGAATCGACTGTAGATCGACGACAGCGCTATTGAAATCGGCCGCGCCGGTGAGCGCTTTTGAGTTAGTGTAAAAGTGTTCTAAAAGAAAGATTCCGAGTGGAAAAATGCCGGAAAGCTGATGCAGCTTGCGCAAGACGAAAGTCCTGCTCAAACGAATAGCCAAGAATTCACTCCTTTGCCGTTAAGTTTTGACATCGACGCCGGTCGACTTGGATCAGGCAGGTTGTTAATGAGTTTGTACAGAGCAATTGGATTATATTGAGAAGTTGAGGAAATGCAAAATAGGGCCACGAAAAAGGCGCAAGAAACACAAAAGAGATGAACGATTTTATAACTAAGCCGCTAACGACGATCGCGGAGCTGATTGGGAGCCGAAGGGTTTCTCCGGTTGAGGTTGCCGAAGCTCATCTCCAGCAAATCTCCAAGCTGAATCCTGCGTTGAATGCGATTGTGACTCTGACGCCGGACGTTATGAAGCGTGCAAAGATTGCGGAAGAGGCGGTAATGCGAGGCGATAGCCTCGGTGCTTTACATGGAATACCGATCACTATCAAGGACACGATCGAAACAGCAGGCATACGTACCACAAGTGGATCGAAGATGCGGGCCGACTATGTGCCACAGACCGACGCTCCCGCGGTTGCGCGACTCAAAGCCGCCGGCGCGATCATTCTCGGAAAAACTAATCCTGCTGAAATGGCGATGGACTATACGGCTGATAACCCTGTCTTTGGCCGCACCAATCATCCGCAAGATGCCAATCTGACCCCCGGTGGTTCAAGCGGTGGAGAGGCCGTTGCAATTGCGACGTGCATGTCAACCGGCGGGTTGGGAAGCGATCTGGCCGGCTCTATTCGAATTCCGGCTCATTTTTGTGGCATAGCTGGATTAAAACCAACCACTGGTCGTGTACCTGGCGAGGGACAGTTTCCACCAGGCACCGGTCCATATTCGCTTGGCGCCGTTATTGGACCAATGGCGCGACGAGTGGGTGACTTGCGCGCGCTGCTGAGTGTACTTGGCGATGATCGTTTCGACAGCCGCGAGCATGACCTCCGTGAGTCGCGATTGGCATGGTATGCGGACGATGGAGTTGCTCCAGTCACTGATGAGACGGCTCGCGCGGTCGTAACTGCCGCCAAAGCGTTGAGTGACGCCGGATTAATATGCGAGGAGCGACGCCCGCCGCACGTGGATCGTGGAAACGAGATGTGGCTGAAGTTGTTTTCAAGGGCGTCAGTGGTACAACTTCGCAAATTATACGCGGGCCGCGAAGCCGAAGGAGGTTCGTTCGTAAGTTGGCGCCTTGCAACTGCTGACGACAGCCCGTCACAGACGTTGGATGAATACATCGCTGGTTGGATGGAGCGCGATCGACTTCGGGAAGAGTTACTCCGATGGATGGAGACGACGCCGATTATTATCGCGCCAGTCGGCGCAACGCCTGCTTATGCCCACGACACACTAAAGGTCACAGTCCGAGGTTCCAAAATCGGAACTTTTCGAGCGTTTAGTTACGCGCAAACGTTCAACGTTTTCGACCTGCCTGTCGTCACTATTTCCGCCGGACGATCAAATGATGGATTACCGATTGGCGTCCAGATTGTAGGGCTTCCTTTTGCGGAAGAGATGGTCCTGGCTGCGGCGGAGATCGTAGAACAGGCGCTTACGGGCCCTTCCGATATATAATCTGCACAATCTTTGGAAGGAGTCGATATGGAACCAGTTGCTTCAGTCCTAGCCTTTTTGTTTTTTGGATTTATCTCGATAGTGCTACTCGTAATCGCCGTTAAGACGATCAGAATCGTCCCGCAGGCCACGGTAATGCTGGTCGAGCGCCTCGGTAAGTTTCATCAGGTCGCTAACAGCGGGCTCAACATTTTGTGGCCGTTTATCGATAAGCCGCGCGCGGTGTATTGGACCAACACGCGGCCCGGCCTGACCTCCATCGATCTGCGCGAGCAGTACATCGATCTCCCGCCCCAGCCGGTTATCACCCGCGACAACGTCACGATTCATGTTGACTCAGTTGTGTACTGGCAGATAACCGATCCCATAAAGGCGGTTTACGAAATGAACGACCTCGTCGGTGGCATCGTTCAGTTGACGATCACCGGCATGCGCGCCGTGATGGGCGACATGGACCTGGACCACACACTGTCCCAGCGCGATCAAATCAACTCCAAACTGCGTCTGATTCTTGACGAAGCGACTGACAAGTGGGGCGTGAAGGTTACGCGAGTTGACGTGAAGAACATAAATCCGCCCGAGGATGTTCGCATCACGATGGAGAAGCAGATGACGGCCGAGCGCAACCGGCGGGCCCTCGTATTGCAGGCTGAAGGCGATCGGCAGGCTGCGATCACCCGCGCGGAGGGCGAGAAGCAAGCCGCTGTGACACGCGCCGAAGGCGAAAAACAATCTTCGATACTTGCCGCAGAAGGCGCGGCCCAGGCGCGTTTACGCAACGCTGAAGCTGAATCGGAAGCGATAAATCGAATTGCTCATGCGATTCCCGGCGGCGATCCTGGTCAGTACTTAATCACCACACGCTACATCGACAGTTTGCGCGACATGACTCGGACCAGCAACGCGAAAGTGATCTTCATGCCGGTTGAGACTTCGGCGATGCTTTCGAGTGTTGGTGCGATCAAGGAAGTGCTATCGCAGACGGGCGAAAAGGATGACAAAGACCATCCACCGTCGCCGCCTCGTCCGCGCGAGTTGCCTCGTTAGCCACGGATGATCATGGATTTTCACTGATCAGACAGTTGCTGCCGTGAGATTGCAGTGTACTTCGAGCCTTTGCTGCTCAGTTCGCTGCGAAAGACGATCAACTCACTCACCTTTATCTCCGCATTTGCGAATTTCATTCGCAGGTGTGCACCTGCCAGCCGTTTGGCGCCTTCAGGTTTTCTGATCCGCGCGATCGTCAGGTGAGGTCGAAACGCTCGATCCTCCTTTGCAAAGCCCTCCATCGAGCACTGATCTTCCAGGTTCTGTTGCAGACTTAAGAGATTGCCCGCTGGATCGCTTACGCCGATCCAGAGCACCTGCGCGCGGCTCGGCTTAGGAAACACACCTGTCCTGCCAATACCAATCTGAAACGGCGCAAACTCGTTAGCTGCGCGCGAGGCGGCGGCGGAAATCGTTGAGACTCGATCTACTGCGACGTTGCCAAAAAACTTCAACGTGAGATGAATGTTTTCGACACGACTCCAACTTGCCGCTGCGTCGGGAATCTCTTTGCGCAACTGGAGAATGTGAGCCTGTAGTTGCAAACGCACGTCATCGGGAAGTTCAACCGCGCAGAACACGCGCCACGGGGTAGAGGCGGATGGGGGGAAGGGGCGACGCGGGGACGGGGAGATTCGCCGAGCGTCCGCACTCTCCCCTTCACCCCGTCTCCCCGTCACCGCCTCTCTCCGTTTACCCTTCACCGCTTCTCCCCTTCATTTCATCGGTTCCAGCACTAACGTTTGCTTTGCCGCTTTCAACACCGCGGCCTGAGTAAACGGAAACTCGCGCGGTGTGACCGCGCGCCAATCGGCAAGCTGGTCACTCCAGTGCGGACTCTTTGGCGACCCCGATTCACCGAGTGTGATTCCTTGTTGTGTCTTGTCCCAATCGCTTGGATCTGCAATCAGACGCATCGACACACCTGATCCCACATTGACGGTCGCACCGATAAGACCGCCTGTACCGTTTTGCGGGAAAGGTGGAACAGTAAAGAGCGCGCCGACTAATGGTGCGGATCCAAGCGCGTGTGGGAAACGCGCTTTTGCCAGGTCGCCCCAGGTCCACTTTGTCTGATCCGGACCAAGGCTGCGCGTAAGGTTACTAATCGCCTCGTCGTAGCACGCTCGAAGTAAATCGGCATAGCTCGAGAATTCTTTTGGCAGCCACGCAGACGGCTGGTCTTTGAGGATGCGATCGAGAGTCGTATCGAAATTGCCCCACTGATAATTCCGAACCAGTTCCTGACCAAGCGCCGCAGACAGAATTTTGGAGCGAAACGCGAGTCGCATCTGAGATGCAATTGGCGCCACTGTCGATTCTCCGTTGACCCTGCCGTCCCATTTTTCGAATTCATCGAGTGTAGCGCGCAACTTCTCATCAGACGGAGTCAATTTGGGTCGCAGCAGTTTGATTACTTCTCGGGTAAAAAACACACCTGCGATCGAATAAACGTCTCCCAGGATCTGCCGAAAGTCTTCTGTACTGAGTTTAGGCTTTTCGTTCAGCAGGTCGAGTATCCGGCGGGCGCGATAAGGCTGCGCCCACGAATAAGTGAGAAAGTAAGGGTAGTCTGTACCGACAATGCGCTGGTTGGCAGTAACAATAATTCCTGAAGGCGGATTAAAAAGCGTCGGCAACTTCGCAATTGGAATGTAGCTGGTCCATTCCCCGGCATCGGTTGACCCGTCGTAAGGCACACTTCCATCGCCGGACCTGCGTATCGGAACTACGCCCGCAGTGCGATAGCCAATATTCCCATCAACATCAGCGTAGACGATGTTTTGTGTGGGCGCGGTAAACGACTCCAGCGCCGAGTTGAACTCCTTCCAGTTGCGCGCGCGGTTTAACTCATAGGGATAATCGGCGTTGTTTCTAGTTGGATCCAACGCCGTCCAGCGCAGCGCGTATCGTTTGCCACCGCCTTCGAAAATGATTGGTCCATGACGCGTAACTGTTACTTCATGGGTAACGATGTCGTGTTCGGAACTGGCGAATCCTTTTCTGACTTTGATCTCCTCACGGCGGACGATCGCATCCTGCCAACCTGAAGGTGTCTGGTAACGTTTGGGGTTATTGGGATCAAACCTCTCGACATAAAGATCCTGGACGTCTGGTCCAACATTGGTGAAACCCCAGGCGATCCGATCGTTGTGTCCGAGAATGACGCTGGGCAGTCCGGCTGTAGCCACGCCTGCGACGCGCACTCCGGGCGCGCTCAGGTGGACCATGTGCCAGATCGAGGGCGCGGTCGGACGCAAGTGCGGATCGTTAGCCAGCAACGGCTTGCCGGAGGCAGTGCGCTTGCCGCTCACAACCCAGTTGTTGCTGGCTGCGAGCGCGTCTGTGTGAAAACCGATGCGATCCAAAGCGGCGGCGGCAATGGCCTCATTATGCGCTAGCTTCTCGAGTGCTTCAGGTGACACTGGTTCCGGCTTTGTGCTCGCCGGTTGAGCTCTTGATTGGGTGTCTTTACCGAAGACAAGCACGTCGATGGGTGAGATTTCAGGCAGCAACTCGGCGCGTTTTTCGGCGGGCAAAACGGAGAGCGCCTGGCGCATGATATCGAGTCGCCATGTATTTGAGAGCGCCTCGAAGAATATCTTGACGACGACGAATGAGTCGGCTGGCGTCCATGGACGAAAGCTGTATCGCAGAATTTGAAACTCGGACGGCATCGATTTGGGGTCGAGCGAAGCTGCGTAGGCATTCACGCCGCGAGCATAGGCCCCAAGTATTGCGCGCGCTCGCGGAGACGCATGGGCGACCTCGGCTTCAGCAGCCTGCGAAAAACCGTACGTGCGATAATGCTTGTCCTGGTCCAGCACGAGATTGTTTGGACCTGGGCCAAGAACCTCGGCCAACTCTCCGCGCGCGGTGCGGCGAAACAGATCCATTTGCCAGAGACGATCGGCGGCTGTTGCGTAACCTTGCCCGAAGTAGAGATCTTCATCGTTTTGCGCTTCGACGTAGGGGATGCCACGCTCGTCGCGATGAATCACGACTCTGTCCTTGAGTCCCTTGAGCTGAATTGACTGTGGCGACTCTTTTTGAGGAGCGGACTGAGCCGGCGGGCCCAGTTTCATTGAGCTCAGGAGACAAACGAAGGCGATAAGAACGACTGCAAGGCGTCGCATAGATTGATTTCCTTTCAGTTGAAGTTAAGACACGCCATTGTCCTATCTAAATCTTCTCTGCGCAATCTCTGCGTCCTCTGCGGTGAGCCCATTTTACGTTTACATTAACCGCGGAGACGCAGAGGACGCAGAGATTGCGCAGAGAGTGGTGTCTTAAATTGAATTTCTTCTCTGTGCAACCTCTGTGTCCTCTGTGTCTCTGTGGTGATTTTTCTTGGCAAAGTTGAACCACCGAGACACAGAGGACACAGAGGCTGCACAGAGAAATCCCAAACTATGACACTACCGCGCAGAGCAAAGTGTTGACGCTTTACGAAGCTGCGATTTAGAATCCGAGCGCGTTTGATGGTAACCGAAATGAATCTGCTGACTCGCTTGGTCTGTATTCTTGCGCTAGTCGCCTGCTTCGCGGGTGCCGCTCACGCTCAACAAAGACCTCTGATTACTGAGGATGTCGACATCATTCCACCAGGATCGATAAGGATTGAGGCCGGCATCGATTTTATGCAGGGTGCGAAGTACACGGTGTCGGGCATCAATGGCGATCTCACGCGGGTTGGGGTTATTGGAATCAGCTTCGGAATGGGTCCAAACGTTGAGTTTCAAATTGAAGGCGTGGCCCAGAATTATGTCAGCATCAATTCCAGAGGCGTGTCGGCAATTCCCCTCGACCTCGCGCCGGGTGCGAACTCCACAAACGACACCGGCGACTTCACTCTGGCCGCCAAATTCAAACTACGCAACGAAACGCGCCGTGGTCCTTCACTGGGATTTCGTTTTGGCGTGCAGCTTCCGAATTCAAATCAAGCTCGCGGCATTGGGCTTAACCAAACGAACGCTTTTGGCTCTGTGTTGTTTGGCAAGAAGTTTGGACAAGACGGTCGTTTTAATACTTTCGGCAATCTCGGTATAGCGATTCTCACTGCGCCCACCGAACTGTTTTCGCAGAATGACGTCATAACTTATGGAATGGCCGGGATCTTCCGCATCAACAGGCAATTTAGCGTGGCCGGCGAAGTGAACGGACGCGCCAACACGCGCCCAGGCAGCGGCCCGCTCGGCACCGAGTCGCAATCAGAAGCACGACTCGGAATGCAGATCAGGGCCTCAGGCTTGCGCTTCGATTTCGCCGGCATCAAAGGCCTCACAAGCTTCAGTCCAAACTCAGGATTCACTGTCGGTGTTACTTACGACACTCCTTCCGTTTTCGCGCCAGTGAAATAGCCACAGATTCACACGGATAATACCGATCAGAAAACGCATTATGAGTTCCGCATCATCTGTGTTTTGATTAGCGCCGAATGGTTGATTGGTTAGCAAGGATTGCCAC
>Ga0256867_10001103_pt1 | contig 11199 bp, 7 predicted proteins | sample RVTome_15_FD_185939 | JGI IMG/M metagenome (GOLD analysis project Ga0256867, IMG submission 185939) | Soil microbial communities from uranium-contaminated site in the Upper Colorado River Basin, Wyoming, United States - RVT150D86 (HiSeq) ... | reverse complement strand
CTTCGAAAACGACGATACGCCCGGTATCAGTCACAAGCATGTTGAGTTGGCGCACGCGGCTGGGCCGAGTGATGACGGGCATGTACCTGAGCTCGTCGAGCCGCTTCCGCACGAGAAGCCAAAGTCGAAGGCACGCACCCGTCGGACGGCCACTCCTGTTGTCGACCGCCCGGCGCGTAAGCGGGGCGCGCCGGCCAGCTCGTCCGGTAGCGACAAGCGGCAACGCAGGGAGCGCGGGGAGGCGAATGCGATCGCCAAGGGACAGCCTACCGCTGCGGCGGGCGGTCCCGAGGGGGTGCCTCCCTCGTCAGGAGCGAGTGAGGGCCTGCCACCACCCGCCCCCGCTCCGGCTGGGCCGCAGGACGAACCCGAGCCGGGCTCCCGGGGGCGAGGCGATCGACCGGCGGACGACCGCGACAGCTCCACGAACGCATCACAGGGCAACGTCAGGAGGCGGCGAAGGGAGCCGGGCGAGGGAAACGATACGGCTGCGGAGGGAGACCTCGTTTCCCGACCCACGGACAAGCCCTAGCGAACGGGCAACACGCTCTTCCGGTGGCAGTGTACATCGCTCTCGAACGGCGGAGGGGCCACGAAGATGCGGACAAGCGTTTCTGAGTTCCTCGAGTTGTTCCGGCAGGAAGGATCAGCCTCCTACGTGGTCCTCTCAGCGGAAGGGCGGCCCAGGTGGGTGCTGCCCCTGGCCGGAAGGCGCGTTCTCCGCTCGGCGATGGGCGTGTACACGCCGGTCACGCTACGGGGCCTGGCGGCGTGGCACGGAGCCCGTGCTCTCGTATCTTGCGGATTCGGCCGGCTGCTTCCCGGGCGGCGCATCTCGGCACGTCCACCGCTCAAGGATTCGGTGTCTCCGTTGCTCGGGATCGAAGACGGATACGTCGCCGCGGCCTCTTCCTTCGATGGAGAACGCGGGGTTCTGTGCGTCATCGACGATTCGGGGCGCATCCGGGCCTTCGTGAAACTCGCGTGGTCGGATCCGCATGATGAGTCCCTTCGACGCGAGTCGGACACCCTGGAGCGTCTGAAGAGAATGCCACCGACGGTACGGCTCCCCGGAGTGATCTTTTCAGGAGAGTTGGAGGGCTTCGCGACGTTGGTGATCACTCCGGTTCTTGGACGGCCGCGTCTCCGTCCAGGGGGGCTTGGGGAACAGCTCGTTCAAGCAAGCGCGACCATCTTTCGTTTCGGCGCCGGAAGGCGTCCACTTGCCACTGCCCTCCCCGCGACACACGTGGATGACCCGGAGTGGAGTCGCCTTCTCGGCGAAACCCGGGATGCCATCGAGCCTTGGGCCGAGCGATCCGTCCCTGTAGGGCTGGTGCATGGAGACTTCGCGCCATGGAACCTGTTGGAAGCAGGGCGATCGGTTGGAGTCGTGGACTGGGAAGAGGCTCGGTTCGATGGACTCCCGTTCTGGGACCTGTGGCACTACGTGGTGCAGACGGCCGCGCTCACCAGACGGCCGCGGTTGACACGGGCACTCCATCAAGCCATCCGTGGAGAGGGACCGCTCTGGCAAGCCCTCCGTTCCTACGCTTGGAGCGTGGACATTCCTGTGGAACTCGGCAGGGTGATCCTGCCCCTCTACCTGGCCGCGACGGGCCCTCAGCCTGTACGGGGTGGAGGTATCGGCGAGCACGACCAGGCCGACAGCCGGTCCTTTCGCAGGCGCCTACTGGAAGAGGCGCTGGAGGTCCTCCCGTGACGGCCCGGGATCATGGCTCCTCCGGACCGTCCGTCCTGGTGAGGTCCCCTCGACCTAAAGCAAGACGTGGGGACGTCGGAGAACCGTTCCTTCTGTCCGACGAGCAGCCGGCCCGACGCAGCCTGACCATCGTGACCGGCGCTTGGTTGTTGATCGTCCTCACCGTACAGCCATGGGTTGCCAGCGAGCGAACACTTCTTGGGTTCGCGTCGGAGGGGGGGTCGGAGCTCGGCAAGGGGCTGCTTACCGGCGCGATATTTCTGTGGGCAGCGGCCATGGCCGCTCCGCGCTTCCGGATGATGATCCCGCCCACATACGGGCTCTACCTGACCTACCTGTTGCTCGCGATACCTGCAGCCTTCTACTCCGGGAGTGAGTCGGCATTCCTGCGACCGGTGCGTTTGGGCATGGTGGTGGCGATCCCGGCTCTCCTGTGGCCATGGCTGACCGGCAACGCGGAGGCCTTCCTTCGCGTGCATCGCCGAGCCCACACGGTCTTGGCGGCCGCCGTTCTAGGAGGCTTGCTTCTGGGCGGTTCCGCGGCGTGGGAGTTCGGAATCCCGTTCGGGGCAGGGGGTCGGCTCCAGGGGGTTGTTCCCCCGATGTCGGCCGTTCGCGTCGGCGAGGTCGCCGCGATCCTGGCCGGTCTGGGCCTCATCGGGGTGGCATTTGGGAGAATCCGTCCGACGCTAGGTCTAGCGGGCGCCTTCGTCGGCTTCGGACTGATCTTCCTCAGCCACACCAGGACCGCGGCAGGGGCGCTCGTCGCCGGGTTGGTCGTTGCATCCCTGTCCGTCGCGCGGAGCCGACAGGGGCGTTGGACGCTGACCGGCGTCTTCCTCCTCCTCCTGGTGGGAACCGTGTTCGTCAACCCCTTGAGGTCTTGGGTACTGCGGGAGCAGACCCCAGAGCAGTTCGCCACCCTGACGGGCCGGTGGGCCGCCTGGGAGTCCCTGGTGCAAAAGGAGCTCGCCGCGAAAGAGGTCGTCTTCGGCCATGGGCTCGGATCGAAGACCATCACGCTGGAACCGAACACGCTCGCCCAGCCATGGCTCGAGCTCCAGAGGGAGAAGCCGATCGACAATGGCTGGCTCAGTGTGTTTTGGGAGAGCGGGGTTATCGGCGTCGTCCTGATATCTCTCGCGCTCGGGACGGCGCTTGTTTACGCGTGGAGGGCGCCAACGCCCTACGTCCGAGCGGCGTGCGTGTATCTGCTCGTTCTGGTGGTCGTGGCTTCGTTGCTGGAGACTGGCCTCAGCGACACGTCCTCGCTGACCCTCCATGTGCTGGTGGCCAGTGGTGCCGCCTACGGAGACCGAGTGGCCGCCCGGTCGCGGAGAGCCACCGCCGACAAGGGGACCTGATGCGCGTCCTGATCGTCCACAACCGCTATCGCTCGGACAGCCCCAGCGGGGAAAACCGGGTCGTCGACCAAGAAGCCACGCTCCTGTCATCGGCAGGGCATGAGGTCGTTCGGTACGAGCGCGAGAGCGACGAGATCAGTCGACTTCCGCTGCTGGAGAAGGTCACCCTACCCGGACGTATTCTGTGGTCGAGCGAGGACCGTCGGCGAGTGGGGGCTCTCATCCGGCGGTCGGCGCCTGAGATCATGCACGTCCACAACACCTTTCCCCTGATCAGCCCGTCGGTCCTGGGCGCCGCAAGGGAGTTCGGCCTTCCGGTCGTGGCGACGTTGCACAACTATCGGCTGATGTGCTCCAACGGCCTGCTGTTCCGGGACGGGGCGCCGTGCGAACTGTGTGTCGGACGAAGCGCCTGGCCCGCGGTGGTACACCGCTGCTACCGCGACTCCAGGGTAGCGAGCATGCCGGTTGCCCTGGGCATCGAGGCGCATACTCGCCTCAAGACCTGGACACGGGACGTCTCCGCCTTCGTCGCGCTGTCCAAGTTCGCCCGCCGAAAGTTCATGGAAGCGGGACTCCCGGCGGAGAGGATCCTTGTGAAGCCGAACTTCGCCCTGCCACCGTCCCAGATACGGGAGGGACCCGGCGGTTTCGCCCTGTTCGTTGGGCGTCTCTCGGCTGAGAAAGGCGTGGATCTCCTGATCGATGCGTGGTCGAGCGAACTCGCCCCTCTGCAGATCGTCGGGGAGGGCCACGCCGGCGCCGTGTTGAAGAAGCGGGCGGTGCGTCATGGTCCCTCCGTTCAGTTCCTCGGACCCCTGTCGCACGAACGGACCATGCAGATCGTCCGCAACGCTCGAGCGCTGGTAGTGCCGTCGCGCTCGTACGAGGCATTCCCCCTCGTCGTCGCCGAGGCCTATGCCCATGCTGTCCCGGTGATCGCCCCGGCCGCCGGCGCCTTCCCCGAGATTGTGCGACACGGGAAGACCGGGCTGCTGTTCGTGCCCGGCGACAGCAACAGCCTCAGGGCAAGGGCCGTTGAACTGATGGATCCTCCGACATCGAGGCGCATGGGCGAGGCGGCACGGCAACTCTACGAAGATCGCTACACGCCGAAGCGGAACCTGGAGCTCCTGGTCCACATCTATGAACGCGTCATCGAGCGAAGAGTCGCCTGATGGCGAGAACCCTCAAAGGACGAGCGGGAATCACCCTTGCAGATCAGGCGTTCTCTTCCGCGTCCAACTTCCTGGTCGGCTTGTTCGTTGCACGCCTCGCCGGTCCTCGTGAGTTCGGTGCGTTTGCGCTTGCCTATGCGGTCTGGCTCGCCGTCGCAGGGCTGCACCGGGCGCTGATCACGGACCCACTGCTGATCTCCACCGATTCTCGGGACGGAGAGGAGTCTGTGCTGGGCCGCGGCGTCGCCGCGGAGCTCCTCCTTGGTCTCGCCGCTGGGGCCGCGGTGGCTCTCATCGGATGGGCTCTATCTGCCGCCGGAGCTTCGACGCTTGGGGGCGGACTGGTCTTCCTTGCGCCGTGGCTCACGGTTCTCCTGGCACAGGACTACTGGCGTTGGGTTGCCTTCAACCGAGGCGAACCAGCGAAGGCTCTGCTGAACGACGTCGTCTATACGGTGGTCCAGGTTGGGGTCCTGCTGACGGCCGCACAGGCCGGCCACCGCAGCGCCGCAGTGGCGCTCGGCGCGTGGGGCATCGGGGCTGCCTGTGGGATGGCACTGGGGCTGTGGCAGTTCCGGGTGCGCCTGGCCTTCTCCGGAGGGTGGCGCTACCTTCGCCAGTCCTGGCCGGTCGGGCGCTGGCTTGCCGCGGACTTCGGCACCGCATATGGAGCGAACCAGGTCTATCAGTTCGCAGTCGCAGCGATCCTGGGACCGGTCGGGATCGGTGCCATTCGAGCCGCGCTCAACCTCATGGGACCCACTCATGTCTTGCTCTACGCCGGGGGAAGCTTGGGACTGCCGGAATCGGTCAAGGCGCTGGAGCGGTCCGGCACTCGGGGGCTCGACCGCGTCGTCCGGTTGGTCTCCTTGGCCGCCGCCGCCGGCGTTGGAGCGTACGGCTTGGTCGTGGGGATCCTGGGAGGGAGGCTCATGGCCTGGATCTATGGACCCGCCTTCGCTCCCTTCGGCTCCTTGGTGGCCCTGGCCGCGTTGCAGCATGTGATCGCGGCCGTAGCGTGGGGGCCGAACCTCGGGCTCAAGGCGGCAAAGCAGACCCGGTCCCTGTTCAGGGTCCGAATCGTGACCGCGTGCGTGTCGATCACTTCCGTGGTGCTGCTGGCGAACTCGCTCGGGATCATTGGCGCCGCTTGGGGCGGCGTCGTCACGGTTGCGGCCAACGTCTCCGCCACGTGGTTCACGTATCACCGGTGGCGAAGGCGGGAAGTCCCTCCGCACGGTGGCCCCCGCTCTCATGAAGGAGGCCGGCGAAGGCGTCCGCTTATCCTGGGAGTTCGCGTGGATCCGCTGGACACGCCCACCGCTGTCGCCAGAGTCGAGGAGTATTTGGAGAACCGCGGCTGTCATGTCATCCACCAATGCAACTCTCACAACCTCGTGCTCGCCTCCAAGGATGAGCGCTACCGATCCGTCTTGAACGGCGGTGATCTCAATCTGCCCGACGGCTGGTCCACCGTCTGGGCCGGCCGCCTCGCCGGCGCCCGGATACTCGAGCGGATCGCGGGAGCCGACCTGTTTGACGCCGTAGTCCGCCGGGGGCTACCCGGACGGGTAGGGCACTTCTTCTACGGGGGCACACCCGAGACGCTCGACCGACTGGTGGTGAACGTCCGTGGGACCTATCCGGGTGTCGAGATTTCCGGAACGTACGCGCCGCCGTTCCGACCCCTCAGCGAGGCCGAGACAGACGACGTCGTGGAGCGCATCAATCGCTCTCGGGCCTCTGTCGTATGGGTGGGTCTCGGCACCCCCAAGCAGGATTTCTGGATGGAAGCAGTGAGGAGCAGGCTCGACGCAAACGTGCTCGTCGGCGTGGGAGCCGTCTTTGACTTTCTGTCAGGCGCCAAGAAGCGCGCTCCCGTGTGGATGCAGCGCTCAGGGCTGGAGTGGCTGCACAGGCTGATCTCTGAACCCAGGCGACTCTGGCGTCGATATGTGCTGGGAAACCCCGAATTCGTGATCCGCTTCGGAGGGCAATGGGTCAGAGAGCGGATCATCGGAGTCGATGAACGAGAAAGGAGAGCGATTCCGTGAACCGGCTGCGCGGGAAACGAGTGATGGTGACTGGGGGATCCGGGTTCCTCGGCCAGCAGGTTGTTACCGAGTTGGAGCGTGCGGGGGTGAGCGATATCTTCATTCCCCGCAGCCGTCAGTACGATCTGCGGCAGGGCACCGCGATCATCCGAGCGTTGGAAGACGCTCGCCCCGACATGGTCGTACACCTCGCCGCGGTCGTCGGTGGCATCGGAGCGAACCGCAAGCACCCTGGAGTCTTCTTCTATGACAACGCGATCATGGGGATCCAGTTGCTGCATGAGGCCTACCGATTCGGCGTCGATAAGATGGTGATCGTCGGGACCGTATGCTCGTATCCGAAGTTCACGCCCGCTCCATTTCGCGAGGATGACCTGTGGAACGGCTACCCGGAAGAGACCAACGCGCCGTACGGCCTCGCGAAGAAGATGATGCTCGTGCAGGCCCAGGCCTACCGCCAAGAGTTCGACTTCAACGCCATCTACTTGATCCAGACGAACCTCTACGGGCCGTCGGACAACTTTGACCTGGAGTCCTCCCACGTCATTCCCGCGCTCATCCGTAAGTGTGTGGAAGCGAAGGAGGAGGGCAAAGGCTTTATCGAGTGCTGGGGTACCGGCGCGGCTACCCGAGAGTTCCTCTACGTCGATGATGCCGCGCAAGGTATCGTGGCCGCGGCGGAGCGCTACGACGGGGCCAATCCAGTCAACATCGGATCCGGCGAAGAGGTGTCGATCAGCGACCTCGTCGCCCTCATCGCTGAACTGGTTGGTTTCCAAGGGGAGATTCGATGGGACTCGACGAAGCCAGACGGTCAGCCTCGTCGTCGGTTGGAGACCACGCGGGCGAAAGAGCGCTTCGATTTCGAAGCCCGGGTTCCCCTGCACGAAGGGTTGCGGCGCACCATCGACTGGTATCTCGGCCATCGCGAGGAGGCGCGGATGAGCGGGACTACGTCCGTGGCGACCCCGTGATCCCGCCACCCGGGGAGACTGGCTCCTCCTTGATGGAGACATGATGCGAACGGCGTTCGTCACCGGCATCACCGGTCAGGACGGCTCCTATCTCGCCGAGCTGCTGTTGGCCCACGGCTACGAGGTCCATGGCCTCATCCGGCGAGCATCGACGTTCAACACGGACAGGATCGACCACATCTACCAGGATCCGCACGACCCGGGCCGCCGGCTCTATCTCCACTACGGCGATCTGACCGATGGTTCCATGCTCGCTCGTCTCCTGGCCGAGATCAGGCCGGACGAGCTCTACAACCTCGGCGCTCAGTCCCACGTCGGCGTGTCCTTCGACATGCCCGAGTACACGGCGAACGTAACCGCGCTTGGGACGCTCCGGCTGCTGGAGAGCGTCCGAGAGGCACAGGTCCGGCCGCGCATCTATCAGGCCTCCTCGTCGGAGATGTACGGGAGCGGCCCGGCCCCGCAGGACGAGGACACCCCGTTCGAGCCCGCCTCACCGTACGCGGCCGCGAAGGTGTTCGCTCACCAGCTGGCGGGCCTCTACCGAGACGCGTATGGCCTCCACGTCACGAGGGGCATCCTGTTCAATCACGAGTCACCTCGCCGAGGGGAGACGTTCGTCACTCGCAAGGTCACCAGGGCGGTGGCTCGCGTCTGCGCAGGGAAGGAGGAGAGGGTCTACCTCGGGAACCTGGAGGCACGCCGGGACTGGGGCTATGCCCCGGAATACGTCGAAGCGATGTGGCGGATGCTTCAGGACGACGAGCCCGGAGACTACGTGCTCAGCACCGGGGAGGCTCACAGCGTCCAGGAGCTGTGCGAGGTCGCCTTCGGTCTGGTGGGCCTGGACTGGCGAGAGCACGTGGGGGTGGACCCTCGATATCTGCGGCCCAAGGAAGTCACCCTGCTCGTCGGTGACGCCTCCCGGGCCCGGGACCGGTTCGGGTGGGAGCCGGCGGTGCGGTTTCCGCAGCTCGTGCAGATCATGCTCCATGCGGATCTGGCCGCGCAGGGATTGGATCCAACGGAATACCTCGGGACGGGACCCCTTCAGTATCGGCCACAGTGGGCCAGGCGCTCGTAAAGGCTAAGGGCAGGAGGCCGTCTTGAAGCGACCTCTCCGGTCGTGACCGAATCGTTTCCAGGCCTGCCGCTTGCGGGGCTCGTCCCGCCAATGCCACCAGGCACCGGTGGGAGATTCCACGAGATACCTGTTCTTCTCGAATCGGTTGTTCCGCTTCCGGAAGATCGCCGATCCGACGTCAGACGAGCGGATCGCTCCGCTGTGTCCCTCACACATCACCACGACGTTGTGGTGGGCGTGGAGGTTCCTGGAAACGTGACGACCGCGGCTCCCCAAACCCCGGGCGTCCTGTTTCACGCCCAGTCCGTCGGCATTTCGATCCAGAGTGTTCGCGTAGACCTCGACGTCGGATGAGCTCGCCACAAGGATGCCCGACCCGTCGAGCCCCGAATCGCTCAGGAAGCCGTTCCGAGCCACGTAGTTGTGGTGGATCTTCGCTCGGTAGCTGATCTCATGAAGGATCCCCACGCCGGCGTTGTCCTCGACGCGGTTCCTCTTGTAGATCGTCCCGACGTTGTCGATGTCGGTCTGAAGGCCATGGCCATCGTTGTGGTGGAGCCAGTTTCGGCGGACGACCAGCCGTCTCGTCTTGACGAACTTCGTTCCGCCTCCCTCCCAGTTCATCTCGAACCCGTTTGTGTTGTTGAAGGCGATTTCGTTGTCTTCGATGAGGGCCCCGATAGAACCGTATCCAGACACCCCAAGTTGTCCCTGAAGATGAACGTAGTTCCCGCGCACGATGCCGTGCGATCCGGCGGCCACGCCGATCCCGTGATTGAGCCGGATCTCATTGCCCGTTACGACCCAGCGATCCCGGCTGTTGAGGGCGGGTGTCGACGCGGGATTGGCGAACTTCTCGATGACCAGGCCTCTAACCTCGACCCCGTGGACGCCCCAGGCATCGAACATCTCGCTCGCCACGCTGGTCTCAACCAGGCGCCCGGTCGGATCATCGGCCAGATAGATCCTGTCGCTCGGATAGTCGAAGAAGAACTCCCCCGAGGACAGCTCGGCCAGCTCCATCACCTGCCACAAGCTCCGACCATCCATATACACGCCCTCGGCATACCGACAACCCCGGTAGGAGGCCGGCTGGCAGACTCCTGTGGGAGGTGATTCCTGGGTCTGGCCAACGGCGACCCAGTAGCCTCCTTCAAGCGTCCACGAAGGCACCACCTTGGATCCGCTGACCACTGCTCCCGGCTCACCGATGAACTTCTGGTCTTCCTTGGGTCTCAGGCTCTTGAGGAGCCGATGGGTGCCGGGCATGAGGCAGAAGGTTGCTCCCTTGGGGTGGGCGTCGATGGCCGCCTGGATGTCGGTCCCCGGCTGAACCACCACACCGTCACACGCCTCATCGCCGGATGGAGCCGTGCGAGGGACGTGGTCGCTGGTTGATGTCCCCGGATGGACGATGGCACCTTCCACCGAGATCGGCGGGTCGACCAGGCCAGTGGCGAGGACGGCCACGAGCGCCAGCGCTACCTTCGACCGTCGGCTCCCGTTGACTGCCGCACGCTCCGGGTTCACCTGCGAATCATACCTATCGTCCCTTTCCTCCCCCCGTACCTATCGCCTCGGAGGCGCCAAGAGTGACGGACCATCGGGCTACCATCCCCGGGCCGGTCAGTCGGCTCGCCGCTGCCCTGTGGCGATCCCCTCCCACGAACGCCCTCAGTTCCGTATCCCTGGCGGCTCTCGATCGATATGGGGGTACGGAGGGGTGTTTCCCTCTCGGCCCACCTGGGGGAAGATACGGCATCACGTGCGCCCAGGTCGGGCTTCGCAGGCTCGAGGATCCCAGAGGGAGGAGAACTCATGAGGCGGCTTCGGCCTTTCGTTCCGTTGATGGCACTCTTCGTGCTTGCGTTGCCCACGTCCAGCGATGCAGTTCCCCCGATCACCGAGTCGGAGCCGAACGACACCGCGGCTGAGGCTGATGCCCTGCCCAGCGGGGAGTGCTTCGTCGTGGGATCGGGCTCGATCGAGCCTGTCTCAGACGCAGACTTCTGGTCGTTCCCGGCCGCTGCCGGAGCCTCAGCATGGGCGTACGTCGATACAGGCGGAACCCAGAATCCCGAGGGAACCTCGAGAGACTCCCTCCTGACGCTATTTGGACCGGACGGCACGGAGATCGAGGACGACAACGACGACGCTATCGGGAACGGCGGTGACGGTTCGGTCGAGTCCGGAGATGCCTCGGCCATCGGAGGGGCGGCGGTGTCGTCCGGAACCCATTCCCTTCGTGTGGCAGAGGACGGGAACGACGGGGTGATTGACCCGTACCGGCTGTTCCTTGCGGTCCCAACAGCGTCGCCGACCCCGGAGGCGGAGCCGAACGACGCGTTCGGGCAGGCCAACCCCATCACGGGCTGCCCGGAGGTCCGCTCGGGGACGATCTCATCCGACTCAGACCAGGACTGGTTCGCGGTGACGGCCGCGGCCGGGGAGACGCTGTTCATCGTCGCGGCCGATACTCCGAACCTTCGGGTCAGCCTGCGGCCTCCGCCGGAGGGAGCAGGCTCACCGCTCGTGAGTGGGCCGATCACGAACTTCCCCCCTCCCCCAGCCACGGGGTTCAGCTACGACATCTCCGCCGCCGGGACCTACTTCGTCAGGGTTGCAGCCGGATTGGGAGCAGAGACGGGCCCCTACCGGCTGATGGTTGCCAAATGTGACCTGGCCGCGGCCAGTTGTGCGGCCACGGACCAGCCCCCCGGACCGCCGGGCCAGAACAAGTGCGCCGGACGGCCGGCCACCCACATCGGCACGCCCGGAGACGACGTCCTGGTGGGCACGGGGGCGGACGAGACCTTCCTCGG